>Ga0302326_10002795_pt1 | contig 41986 bp, 36 predicted proteins | sample Palsa_T0_3_FD_202264 | JGI IMG/M metagenome (GOLD analysis project Ga0302326, IMG submission 202264) | Peat permafrost microbial communities from Stordalen Mire near Abisko, Sweden - Palsa_T0_3 | ecosystem: Environmental > Terrestrial > Soil > Palsa > Peat permafrost | place: Sweden: Abisko...
GCGCTCAAAGAGTGCATGCGCGATTACGGCGGTTTCGAGCACAACCTGCAGTCGCTGCGCGTGGTTGATGAGCTGGAGGAGCGTTACGCAGATTTCCGCGGCCTGAACCTGACCTTCGAGTGCCGCGAAGGGATCCTCAAACACTGCTCGCTGCGCAACGCCCGCGAGCTTGGTGAGCTTGGTGAGCGTTTCATAAAGGGCCGGCAGCCCGGACTCGAGGCGCAGATTGCCAATCTTGCCGACGAGATCGCCTACAACAACCACGATGTGGACGATGGCATCCGCGCGCACTTACTGGATCTGTCTTCGCTGCGGCAGGTGCGCATGTTCCGGCGCCAATACGACGCCGTCGTCGCGCTCTACCCGGCGCTGAACGAGCGCCGCTTGGTCCACGAGATCATCCGCCGCATGATCAATCATCTAGTGGTCGTTTTCATCCGCACCACTCAGGCGCAGCTCGCACAGGTGAAGCCCGGCTCGATCGACGAAGTGCGCGCGCACCCCAAACCGCTGGCGATGCTGAGCGACGATTGTCGCGAGGAGCATCTCGAGCTCAAGACTTTCCTGCGTGAGCAGGTCTATCGGCATCACAAGGTGTTGCGTATGACTTCCAAGGCTCGTCGCGTACTGCAACAGCTGTTCGAGGCGTTCTTTAAGGACGTGAGTCTTATGCCGACGGAGCACCGCGACCTGGCGTTGCAGGCCGATGGTGCGCATGGCGCTCCCGGCCGTGCCCGCGTGGTAGCCGACTACATCGCGGGCATGACTGATCGGTACGCCATTCTCGAGCACCGGCGGTTGTTCGAGCCGGGCGAGAGGACCTGAGTCCGTCCCGGTGAGCCCAACCCGGCACGCCCAATCTACGTCGAGCATTACCTCGTAAGCCACTGTTCTAGATTGAGTTTCGCCTCTCGAAGATGCGCGTAACTATGTGGTAGCCGCGTCTCGTTAGTTGACATAAGTCTATGAAGAACTTAGAGTTATGTCACAACGACAGTACAAACCGATGAACAAATCCGCCCGCGAAAAAGAAGCGGTCCTAGACGTATTCGCAGCGCTGATGCGGCCACTTATGCGCATCGCATTCGAATATGGCGTTTCCGCAGGCGACATCTCGGTCGCGGTGCGCCGCACATACATTCAGGCACTCGAGGCGCGGCTGTTGGAGCAGAAACGCTCGACAACTGATGAACGGATCGCGGTTGTAGCGGGACTGGCCAAGTCAGACGTTGCTGCATTGCGTGAGGCGACGCGCGCTGGGAGACCGCACGGTGTGAAGGGAACTGTCAAGCACGACCAAATCGCAAACCTACTGACAGTCTGGAATACAAACAATAACTTTTCTGGAGCCTATGGGCTCGCGATGGATCTGGATTTGGTTTCAACTCCAGGCTCTCCGCGACGGAGCTTTAAGGAGTTAGTCGCTGTCGCGTGCCCAGGCGCTGATGAAGAGGCCTTACTGGACGAACTGGTTGCGTCGGAGTCGGTCGAAGTGGTCGATTCCATCACTGTTCGATGCGTTTCGCGTGCCTATCTCCCGCAAGAGACTGACATCAAGCGAATTGCCTGGGCGGGTCGAGTACTGGCTAATCTTGCGGATAGCTTTGCTCATAACTTACTGCGCAGGGGGGAAGAACCTGCCTATTTGGAGCGAGCTGTTGTGTCCGATGAGCCTCTTACAGAGGCCGGGCGCGACAAGTTCTTGGCTCTTGCTGGCGAGCGAGGTCAAGAGTTACTTACCGAACTTGATGCCTTTACTACACGTTTAGCCGGGGCGGAGCGAAGCGAAACTGGGAAGAGATACGGGTTCGGAGTTTACTTTTTTGAGGATCAGCACACCGCGACGCCCAAAGAGCAGACGGGAACACACGAGGTGAAGCGTAATCGCTTAACTTCCCCGCTTGAAGAAATCGACGTACTTGCGGGCCTTGGTCATCAAAAGCGGACATAAATGCATTTCATGGGGAGAAGATCGATGAAGACCTTAGGTTTTATGATTGCCGCAACGAGCTTGCTGACCGCGGCAGCCACAAGTTATGCGGGTCCTCACGGGGGCGGTGGCGGCGGCATGCGAGTCATGTCCGCGCCTATGATAATGAGACCAAGCGGCATTTCCGGCACCGGCAGCGTGAAGGCTGAGCCGGCCGGGATCTCCGGCACCGGCAGCGTGAAGGCCGAGCCGGCCGGGATCTCCGGCACCGGCAGCGTGAAGGCTGAGGCGGCCGGGATCTCCGGCACCGGCAGCGTGAAGGCTGAGCCGGCCGGGATCTCCGGCACCGGCAGCGTGAAGGCTGAGCCGGCCGGGATCTCCGGCACCGGCAGCGTGAAGCCTAAGCCGGACGGGATCTCCGGCACCGGCTGAGGATGCCAGAGCCCTCGACTGACGCCTGGCGACTGACGCCTGGCGTCAGTCCGTTCTAAGAGTCGCGGTCCTCTGGCCCGGAGGACGCGGCGTACAACCGTTCCGTACGCCCCTATGCAGGGGAAACTCGGTTAATTCTCGTTTCTGAGCGATCACCTCAAATTCTGCACTTGATTGGTTTGGACCAGCAGTCATGCTTAGTAGTCCGTACCACACTGCTCGAGTCCGTACGTTCGCGATTGATCAACTTCGCGGCGCGAGAGAACCCATCGGGTTAACCGGTGGGTGAGTGTTATAACGTTGGCAAAATCTGGGCAAAGAGGCAGTGGAGGCATAGCTGCCGTCTCGGAGTTACTGGCAGAGCTCGCGCGAGCGCTGTTACCCCGCGGAATGACTCCAAAGCTCTTCGGTGAGTTGGCCCGTTATGCGTTTGTGCAGGCTGCCGCCGACGCCGCGAGACTCCGTAACGGCCGTGTGAACTGCTCCAGAGTGGCAGCTCAGACTGGTCTGACGCGAGCGGATGTTAGCCGCCTGCTTCTGCAAAGGGAATTTGACTCGGAGACAGAAGGACTGACGCCGCTTGAAAGGGTTATTCGCGGTTGGCGAACGGACCGTGAGTTTGCAAACCGCTCAGGCCATCCTAAGCGCTTGACGTATGTTGGTCGCGGTTCGTCTTTCGCTCGTCTTGTCAGGAAGTATGGGGGTGACATACCCCCCCGGGCGGTTCTGGAAGAGCTACGGGGTATTCGTGTTCTCCGAGACTCTGGGGGCAGAGTTCAACTGCAGACCTCCGCTAGTCCCTGCGAACGTCGCGACTTTTCGTTTTTATCTTCTGTGTTGCCGGACCTGATCGACGGTCTGAGGATCGCATCGAGGCGGACGGTGCGCGGCAAGCCGACTACTCGCGCAGTCTCGTCGGGCAACTCACGCGGGCGCTAGCTTTAGCTAAAACCCTTCCCGCTTCCGGAACGTTTCGATCTCAAAGCACTGCGCTGCCAGCCCCGATCCGCTGCGGCCCTGTTTCGACGCCAAAGGGGCTGCCACCGGGCACGCGAGGCGCCGAGGAGGGACCTCCTATCGACCCTGGCTTGGCATGATTAGACCCCAACGCACACTGCGTTTCTGCGGTTTCTGCGGAAGATGAATCTGCCGCAGTAGCGCGACGGCGTCCCCGTGACGTGAACAGCCAGGCACCAAACGCCAAGAACTGACCCTAACTGCCTAGGGTTTGACGAACTCCTCTCTCAAGGCTTTCCTGAGTATTTTTCCCACGTTGGTCTTCGGGAGCTCGCTCCTGAAGTACACGTGTTTCGGAACCTTGTAGCCTGCGAGCGAGTTGCGGCAGCACTCGATAATTTCTTTCTCGGTTAGCGCGGGATTCTTGCGCACCACGAATAAGGCGACGACCTCTCCGGAGCGTTCATCGGGCTGCGCCACGGCAGCAGCCTCGAGAACCCCCGGGCAGGTGACGGCAGCCGCCTCCACCTCGTTGGGATATACGTTGAAGCCGGAAACCAGGATCATGTCTTTCTTGCGGTCCTCGATGTAGACGAAGCCGCGTTCGTCCATCCGCCCGATATCCCCGGTGCGCAGCCAGCCGTCCGGCAGCATCACCTTTGCGGTCTCATCGGGACGATTCCAATAACCCATCATCACCTGTGGGCCGCGTACGCAGATCTCAGCCGCCTGGCCGAGTGCGACATCGTTGCCGGCATCGTCCTTGATCGAGACCTCGGTGGACGATATCGGTAAGCCGATCGAGCCGTTGAACGGTTCGCTGTTCGGGTTGATGCACGCGGCGGGCGAAGTCTCCGTGAGACCCCAGGCCTGCGTCAGGGTGCAACCGGTCGCTTCCTTCCAGCGTTGCGCGACGGTTTCCTGCACTGCCATGCCTCCGCCGAGAGTGATCCGCAAGCTGCTGAAATCAATCTGGTCGAACCCCGGCGCGTGCAGCAGGGCATTGAACAGCGTGTTTACGCCGCTCAGGAAATTGGAGGGATACCTCTTCATATCGGCAATCAGCGCCGGCAGGTCGCGCGGATTGATAATCAGCACGTTCTTCCACCCCAGGCGCGCGAACAGCATGCAGTTACACGACAGTGCGAAGATGTGGTAGAGCGGGATGGCGGTGATCAGCACACCACCGCTCTCCTCAAACCCCGGGCCGAGCCACGCCTGCGCCTGCAGGGTGTTGGCACTCACGTTGCCATGCGACAGCATGGCGCCCTTCGCCACGCCGGTCGTGCCGCCGGTGTATTGCAGGAATGCGAGGTCATCAGAGCTCAAATCTACGGGCGCGAGCTGCAGCTTCCGCCCCTCGGCTACGGCCCGCTTGAATGGCAGTGCCCCCGGGATATTCCAGGCAGGCACCTGCTCGCGCACGCGGCGCACAACGAAGTTGACGATAAGTGATTTGGGGAACTTCAGGAAATCCCCGACGGCCGTTACCAGCACATGCCGCACGCTCGTGTTCGCAATTACCTTCTGCAGAACATGCGCAAAGTTCTCAACCACCAGGATCGCTGAGGCGCCCGAATCCTGCAGCTGGTGCTCCAGCTCCGGCGCGGTGTACAACGGGTTCACGTTGACGACCACCAGGCCGGCTCGCAGTGCGCCGAAGATGGCGATGGGATACTGCAGCGTGTTGGGCAGCATGATGGCGATGCGATCGCCCTTCCTGAGGCCGGCATGCTGAAGCCATGCGCCGAAGGCGCGCGACAGTTCATCGAGCTGCCGATACGTGAGCTCGGTACCCATCTGTACGAAGGCCACGCGCTCGGCATGCTGGGCGCAGGTTCTTTCCAACAGCTCCTTCAGTGAATTCAGCTGCGTGGGATCGATCTCCGCAGGCACGTTTGGCGGGTACGACTTCAGCCAGATCCTGTCCATCAATCCCCCTTGCCCAACGGATTATTTCTTCAGCAGCGGCTTCAGGTACGGCCAGAGCGTCTCGAGAACCTGTGGCTCACCGGCAGCATTGGGGTGCGTTCCGTCCTGTTGCATGCGCGACGGATCCAGCGCCACCTTATCCAGCAGGAACGGCACCAACGGCAGATGATATTCAGCGGCCAGCTGCGGGAACACGCTCGCGAATTCCTCCGTGTAACGCGCGCCGTAGTTGGGCGGGACGCGGATGCCAACCAGCAGCACGCGCGCTCCGGCAGCCTGCGACAGTCGCACCATCTGCCCGAGGTTCTCGCGCAGGTCACTCACCGGCAGCCCGCGCAGCCCGTCGTTCCCGCCGAGCTCGAGGACCACGATCTGCGGCTGGTGCAGCTGCAAGGCCCGCGGCAGACGCTCCAGGCCGCCGCTGCTGGTTTCCCCGCTCACGCTGGCATTGACGATCTGGTATCCGTACTCTTGTGTCTGCAAGCGTTGCGTGAGCAGCGCAACCCAACCCTGCTCCGGCCGGATTCCGTACGCGGCGCTCAGGCTGTCGCCGAATACAAGGATCGTTCGGGAGGAGGCCACCGCGTTTTGGAGCGCGATGAACAGCAACCCGATGCCCAGCGCCCTAGCGCCGCTGATCCGCAACCACGTTCTCAAGGCTGAACACCTCTCCAAGCAGGTTAGCAGCCCGGAAGGTTCACTGACTATTGTCGATGACGTTTCCCTCGAGATCCTCGCCGGGGAATCCGTGGCGGTGAGCGGCCCTTCGGGGGCGGGCAAGTCGACGCTGCTGGCGCTGCTCGCAGGTCTCGACGTGCCCAGCAGCGGGCGTGTGCTGCTCGATGGCCAGGATCTCACGCAACTTGACGAGGACGGCCGCGCACGCCTGCGGGCGCAGCGCGTCGGTTTCGTGTTCCAGGCCTTCCACTTGATTCCCGCGCTCACCGCGATTGAGAACGTGATGCTGCCGCTCGAACTCGCCGGTCGCGCCGATGCGCGGCGCACGGCTGCCGATACGCTGGCGGGCGTCGGGCTGCAGGGGCGCACCGGGCATTACCCGCGACAGCTCTCCGGCGGCGAGCAGCAGCGCGTGGCGATCGCACGTGCCTTCGTCACGCGCCCGGCGGTGCTGTTCGCCGATGAGCCCACCGGCAACCTCGATACCGCGACCGGTGCGCGCATCGGGGAGCTGCTGTTCGAGTTGAATGCCAATGCCCACACCACGCTGGTGCTGGTGACGCACGACCGCGAGCTTGCGGCCCGCTGCGGCCGCGTGGTGAACATGGAAGCCGGGCGGGTGCTGTGAAGGCACTGCGTCTTGCACTGCGCACCCTGGCGCGCGAATGGCGTTCGGGCGAGCTGGGTGTGCTGCTGCTCGCGCTCACGGTCGCGGTGGCCGCACTCACCGGCGTCGGCTTTCTCGTCAGTCGGATCAGTGCCGCCGTCGCACTGCAGGCGAGCGAGGTGCTGGCGGCGGACATCCGGCTCGGCTCGCCTCAGCCACTCAGCGATGCGTACTTCCAGGAGGCGGAGCAGCGCGGACTGCGCTCGGCGCGCAGCACCAACCTGCTCTCGGTGGTGTTCAACGGCGATGCGAGCCAACTGACCAACCTCGCCGCAGTGAGCGCAGGCTATCCTCTGCGAGGACGCGTGCTGGTGTCCGACGAGGCCTTTTCCAGGGGTATGCCGGCGCATGGCATTCCGGCCCCCGGGGAGGTATGGCCCGATTCCAGGCTCCTCGCGGCCCTTGGTGCGCGCGTCGGCTCGCGGCTGACGATCGGGGCTGCGGACTTTCGTGTCAGCCGCGTCCTGATCTCACGGCCGGACCAGGGCGGCACGTTCGCAGAGCTTGCGCCGGCTCTCATCATGAACGCAGTCGACCTGCCGGCAACGCAGCTCATCCAACCCGGCAGCCGGGTGAGCTACGGCGGACTGTTCGCCGGGGATCGGACACGAATCGAGGACTTCAAAGTGTGGCTGGTGGCGCACAAGCGTCACGGCGAGCGCCTGCGCGATATCACCGATGCGAGCCCGCAGCTGCGCAATGCCGTGGAGCGCGCCGGCCGCTTCCTGAGTCTCGCGAGCCTGGTCAGCGTTCTGCTATGCGCGATCGCGGTGGCGATGGCGGCGCGGCGCTATGTCCACCGGCACCTGGACACCGTGGCGTTGCTGAAGACCCTCGGTGCAACACGCGCGTTCACGCTCGCCGTGTCGGTGCTGCAGCTGCTGGCGCTGGCGCTGCTGGCAGCGGCAGCGGGCGCGGCACTGGGATTTCTGGCCCAGGAGTGGCTGCTGCGCACCATCAAGAGCCTGCTCACGGTGACGGAGCTGCCGCAGGCGAGCCTGACGCCGCTGTTCATCGGCTTCGTGACCGCGGTTACCGTGCTGGCCGGATTTGCACTGCCGCCGCTTCTGCAACTGTCGCGCGTGCCGGCACTGCGCGTACTGCGCCGTGATGTCGGGCCCCCGCCCCCCTTGGTATGGCTGGCATTCGGGCCGGCGGTCGGGGTGGTGCTGCTGCTCATTTACTGGGTGGTGCCCGATCCGCGAATGTTCCTGTATTTCACCGCCGGCCTCAGCGCCTTCGTCGTGGTACTGACACTTGCCGGTCTCGTGCTCGTGGGGTTGGCCGGGCGTCTGCGCGGCAGTGTCGGCGTCGCGTGGCGCTTCGGGGTCGCCAACCTGAGCCGGCGGCGCGCCGAGAGCGTCGTGCAGCTAGTGGCCTTCGGCAGTGGCATCATGGTGTTGCTGCTGCTGTCGATCCTGCGCGGTGACCTGCACGGGGACTGGCAGCGTACGCTGCCGCCGAATCTTCCCAACTACTTCTTCGTCAACATACCGCCGCAGTCTCGGGTGGAATTCGTGCAGTTTCTCGAGCGGCAAGGCGCGCGCACCACGCGCGTGCTGCCGATGATCCGCGGGCGGCTCACGGCGATCAACGGGCGTCCCGTCGAGAGCCTGCGCGGTGCGCGCAACGGCGAGGAGAACTTCGCGACACGCGAGCAGAACCTCACCTGGACAACCGAGCTCGGAGCCGACAACCGCATCATCGCCGGCCGCTGGTGGAACCCCGCCGATACCGGCAAGCCGCTCGTATCGCTCGCGAGCGAGTTCCAGGAGTCGCTCGGGGTAAAGGTCGGCGATCAGCTCACCTTCGACATCGCCGGCGAAACCCGCGAGGTCACGGTCGCAAGCATCCGCAAGGTCAAGTGGGATACGTTTCAGCCCAATTTCTTCATCGAGTTCGCCCCCGGGGTGCTGGACGGCACCGCCGGCACGTTCATGACGAGCGCCTACTTCACGCCCGGTACCGCCCGCTCGCTGGCACAGCTCGCGCACCGCTTTCCCAGCGTGTCGATATTCGACATCGAGGAGCTCTTAGCGCAGGTGCGGGCAGTGCTCGACAAGGCGGCGCTCGCGGTGCAGAGCGTGTTCGTGTTCACGCTGTTTGCCGGACTAACGGTCCTGCTCGCCGCGGTGCAATCGAGCCGCGACGAGCGTCGCTACGAAAGCGCCATGCTGCGCACGCTCGGAGCCAGCCGCGGCACGGTGGTGCAGGGCGTGCTGGCGGAGTTCCTGACCCTCGGCAGCCTGTCCGGGCTGCTGGCGGCGCTCGGCGCCTCGGTGGCGGCGTACTTTCTGACCACGCACTGGCTCGATCTGCGCTATGTATTTGAGATCCTGCCGTGGATCGAGGGAGTGCTGGGCGGGGCGCTGCTGGTGGCCGCGGGTGGGTGGCTGGCCACGCGCAGCGTCGTCAACCAGCCGCCGCTGACTACGCTGCGCGCCTGAGGGGCTTGCCTGAACGTCAGCGGCGGTTGCGAGCGGTGCGCTACGGTGCCGGTCTCAAGGCCGGGAGCGCACCTCGGCGCGCAGAGGCCTTTTGCACGGAAAATGACTTTATGACGGACGCTACCCACAATCCACCTGAACGGAAGCCGGAGTCCGGGAAGGTCGCAAAGATCTCGCGCGGAGCGCTGCAGGTCGCTGGCGGCGCTGTTCCGTTTGCTGGCGGTGTGCTCTCAGCCATTGCATGCGCCTGGTCGGAGGCTGAACAGGAGCGGGTCAATCGCTTCTTTGAGCATTGGATCGAAATGCTCAAAGAGGAGCTAAGGGAGAAGGAACAAACCATCGTCGAGATCATGGCGCGCCTAGATCTTCAGGACGAGGCGATCGCGGAGAGGGTACAGAGCAAGGAGTTCCAATCGCTCCTCAAGAAGACCTTTCGTAACTGGTCCGGGATCGAGAGCGAGCAGAAGAGAGTCTACATCCGCAACGTTCTTTCAAACGCAGCGGCGTCAAGATTCACGAGTGACGACGTAGTTAGAATGTTTATCGATTGGATCACCGAATATTCCGAGCTGCACTTTCAGGTGATCGGCGCGATCTACAACAGCGGCGGTATCACTCGAGGCGAAATCTGGCGCAAGATCGGCCGAGGTCAGGTTCGAGAGGACTCTGCCGACGCCGACCTTTATAAGCTACTGTTTCGAGATCTGAGCACGGGCAGCATCATCCGTCAGCATCGGGATGTGGATTACTATGGGAACTTCATTCCCAAGACACCTGAGCGGCGGCCTAAGGGATCAGGCCCGAAACCCCCCATGTCGGCGTTTGACGAGCAGGAAGGCTACGAACTCACGGATCTCGGTAGCCAGTTTGTCCACTACGCGATGACCGAACTTCCGCCCAAGATTGAATTCAAAACAGACGCTGACGGCTGAGGTACCTGCAAAGCTGCTCGCGCCGGTCTGCCTGGAGCGAAGGAAGCAGGTCTCGAGAACAAATCGCGATATCGTCCACGGGAGGATTCACGATGAAAGCAGCGATAGGCTATTTGAGAGTCAGCACACGCGAACAAGGTCGCAGCGGACTGGGGCTAGCGGCGCAGCGCAATGAAATCGAAGCCTTTGGTACACGCGAAGGCTTCGCAATCCGCTCCTGGCACCAGGACGTGCAGACGGGTGCAGGCGCAGATGCGCTTGTGCGACGTCCGGGACTCGCGGCGGCACTTAAGGAGGCCCAAGAGGGACGTTGTCCGATGATCGTCTCCAAGCTTGACCGTCTGTCGCGCAACGTCCATTTCATCACTGGATTGATGGAACACCGGGTCCACTTCGTCGTCGCGCAATTGGGAAAGGACCGCGATGACTTCACGCTTCATATCTGGGCATGCCTGGCGGAACAGGAGCGCACAATGCGTGCAGAACTGTACAAGAAAGCCTTGGCGGCCGCCAAAGCAAGGGGCGTAAAGCTCGGACAAGCAGCGCGGTCGAAGGCGCATCAACGGCGAGTCAGTGCAATTGCAGCAATCGCAATCCAAAAGGCAGCAATGAAGCGGGCCGAGCCTTTCCGCCCTCACCTGAAGTGGGCACTCCTGCCTGCGGGCGCCAAAGGAAAACCGATTACCTACCAGATCGCAGCCGACCGACTGAACGAGCGCAATATCGCTGCCCCGAAAGGTGGCTGTTGGCGATGGGAACACGTCCGCCACTTTGCGCAGCGCCTGGGGTTGCGCGAGCGAGTCGGTCGAGGAAGGCGACTACAGAAAAACCCGCGGCTTCGTGCTTGGGTTTGAACTAGAACACCTGCGGAGGCGACATGAAAAGGTCAGCGGCTGTCGGGTATTTGCGGGTCAGCACTCAGGAACAAGGTCGCAGCGGCATAGGCTTGACAGTCCAGCGCTCGGATATTGAAGCGTTTGCGGCTCGAGAGGGATTAATGATCAAGACGTGGTACCAAGATGTACAGACAGGTGCCGGAGCAGACCCGCTGCTTTTGCGGCCCGGGCTCGCCGCTGCTCTCAAAGACGTAAAGTCGCTCCAATGCCCACTCATCGTCGCAAGACTCGACCGGCTGTCCCGCAATGTTCATTTCATTAGTTGGCTCATGGAGGTCCGGGTCCATTTCATCGTGGCTGCGCTGGGAAAGGATCTAGATGAATTTACGCTGCATATCTGGGCTTCAGTTGCTGAACAGGAGCGGAAGCTAATCTCTGAGCGGTGTAAGGCTGCGTGCGCGGTGATGAAGGCCAGGGGCGTCAAGATGGGCATGGCGCAGTATTCGAAGGCACGCCAACGTCAAATCAGCGCTCTCGCGAACGCGGGAAAGCGTCAGGCTGCCTTGGAACGGGCAGAGGCGTACCGGCCTCACATCGAGTGGGCACTACGACAGCCAGGTCTACGTGGCAGACCAATTTCGCTGGGCCGTGCCGCGCAAGCACTCAATGAGCGGGGCACTCCTTCCCCTTATGGCGGACGATGGGGCGGCGAGCAGCTGATGAGGATGGGGAGGCGGCTTAGATTAGACCATTGGCCCGCTGGTAAGCCCAAGCGATTCGCGCGGAGACCTCATTACCGTAGACGCTGGGTTATGGAGTAATGCGCTTCAACGCTCCCGATTTCCCGTTCCAATCGACACGACACATCCCTTTAGACAGAAGGAAGTTGTCCGCGAAGTAAACGCACGCCTTAGCGGACGCATCGATACCGACTCTCGACATTCTCTGCATTTGTCGAGTTAGGAAATTCAGAAGGAAATCCTAGCAGGCTGCTGCCGTAGGGGAGGGAGCCGGCGAATAAGTCCGCGATACGCCGGAGATTGCTCAGAAAACGCGACTTCGCTCCCTCGACCCGCGGGGCGGCGCACGGGAGCGCGGTCCGCTCGCGGGCGGGGATCCGGAGCAATTCAGCTAGTCCGGTGCCAGCATGTCCCTTGCTTCGGGCCATTTCTTTTCGCTTCCGGCTCCTTTTCTGACCTTCAGGCGGACATTGGGAAAGGTTGCTTGAATCGCACCAAGACAAGCCGGGAGGTTCTTGGGTGCGAATGATTTTCCTGAGTAGTGCATCTGCATCTGGAACCCTATCGCTGCCGCAAATCCCTTCCGAGCGCCGGGTCGCGCGGCCCAGGAGTCTCGGTAGTACTGCGCGCGGGGCTTAGAATTGCGGGGGGACCTACTCGCTTGCTCGCCTGGTAACCCAAGCTTTCCGTGCCGCAGCGTTGCGAACACGCGTTTGTGCCGCCTTCCGTCCCGCTGCGCGGCGCTTGCGGGTCTTGGCGGCCTTCTGCCCCGCCGCTCTGAGCTTCCGCGTCTTTGCTGCTTTGCGCGCCGCCGCACTTCTCCGGGCGGAAGCCAGGTTAGCCGCCTGATTTCCTGACTCAGCCATCGCAAGCGCAACCGGGCGGTACGTGGCACTCCTTGTCCCGCGAAATGCATGTATCGCCGCAAGCTTTGCCCGTCGTGCAGACCTTGCAACACGCCTGGGCAATGGAACGCGATGGCTGCGACAGGCCGAGAGAGCGCAGCAGTTCACTCGATCGAGCAGTCGATGTGGGAATTACCCAATGATCGAGTTCTTGCGGCTGGGTCGCCGTTGGCGGCGTAAGATCGGTCGCCGTGGAGATCGACAGTGACATCATTAGGATGAACAGCCCGGCGGTGAGTCTCAACATACCGTAGCCCTCCCAGCAGAACGACTCGCGAACTCCGCTCGGCCCTTATACTCGTATTTTGCACGTGCGGTGAAGACGAACTGACAGTTTTTCTAGTGATGCGGTCGCACTTAAGGACGCCGCAAGGCAAGCCAGTCCTGAGCGCTTGCCGGCACTGCCTGGACGCGCGCGACCGGTGGCCCGACTACGCGCGCCGCTTGCGCGACTGAGATAATTTGGCGCTTCAGGACAGATTGAGGCTAACGCTTGCCCCACATCGCAGCACGCGGCGCAGAATGAGATGTGTCAGCATTTGTTGAGATGATAACTCCGCCCTCGCCGAGTCCTTGGGTCAACGCGCTGCGGTGGCTGGTCTTCCTGCCCGCCGCGTTTGCAGCGGGCATGTTAGGCAGTGTTGCGGCGCATTAGATGGCGTGGTTTTTGGCGTCACGCTCGGCGCTCAGATGGAGGATACCTTCTACTACGCTGCGCGCCTGAGGGGCTTGCCTGAACGTCAGCGGCGGTTGCGAGCGGTGCGCTACGGCGCCGGTCTCAAGGCCGGGAACTCCTCGAGCGCCGCCTCGATCGGAATCGCGAAGCCGATGCCTTGCGCGCCACGCATCACCATCGTATTGACGCCGATGACGGCCCCGGACTCCATGAGCAGCGGCCCGCCGCTGTTGCCGGGATTGATCGGAGCGTCCGTCTGCAGCAGTCGTTGCGCTCCGTCCCGCCGCTCGCCGGAGAAGATGCCGGAAGTCACCGTGTAGGCGAGCCCCACCGGATTGCCGATCGTGTAGAGCCGTGCGCCGACGGCAAGCCCGACTGATCGTCCGATGGTGACGTGCGGGCAGTGATCGGCCGGCAGCTGAAACATCGCAAGATCCAGACGGTCCGAGGTCTGCGCGTGCAGTGCCTGGTACGCCGTCCCGTCGACGAGGGTCGCCGTAAAGCCACTGCGCGCCGCGTTGTCGACCTGGTTGCTGATGGTCTGGCTCACGTGGCCGGGAAGGTCCGAGACCTCTTCCTGCATCGTCTCGATGTGAGCCTGCAGCTGCAGGCGCTCGGTGTTCATTCCCGGCTGATTCTCAATGGCGCGCAGCTGCTGTTGCTCACGGTAGATCGCGTCCTGCAGCTGCTGCTCGGCCGCCGCCATGCGCGCGCGAACCTCCGGATCCTCGACGATCTTGTTGGCGACCCGCGAACCGTTCGTGTCCACCACGTGACGATTGGTAATGACGTGACATTCCTCGTCGACGATGAATCCCGTGCCGAGCCCCCAGCTCGTCTTGATGAGTACGGTGGCGTTACGCGCGGCCTCGATTGGATTGCGGGCAGGCGCGAGCGCTGCGAGCTGCCCCTGCCGCGTCGCCTCGCGCAGCGGCGCACTCTCGCCCGGGGATTGCGGCGCTGGCGGTGCAGCCGCTGCAACCGGCCCTGCCAGCGCGGTGGCGGCCGGCAGGCTCGCCGCCCGGTGCATCAGGAAGTACACGCTCGCGGCCGCGAGCAGAGCGGTGATGGTCAGCGCGCCTAACCCGAAGCGTGGCTCATCTGCCTCGTCCGAGGTGTACGTGTGTACCCGCGCGGCGAGCTTCTGCTGGCGCTGAAACTTCTCGAAGTAGATTCCGCAGCCGGCACATCGAGCCGTATCCTCCTGTTCGTGACCGCACTTGGGACAGTGCATTTGCAGCATCCCTCAGCAGGCGCGTGCGGTCTTGACGACGGGGATGGTATCTCGAGGCATGAGGCGCAGTTGGCGCGTGCCGAGCGGCACGGCCGCCTTTCAGCGGGTGATGCCGATCGTCACCCAGGAGTCGGGCTGAGGGTCGCCGCGCCAGTCGAGGCCTTCCAGCGTGAGCTGGTAGAGTCCGGGACCGAGCGCGGAGCTGTTGAGAGCAATGCGCAGATGCCCGTTGGAATCCTTCGCCAGGTTGTTGATCACGCCCACCCGGCCCTGGTCCATGCGATCGATAGTGACCTTGAAAGCATGGTAGGGCGAGCGTGACTCGTCGATCCTCAAGTCCGCGAGCTGTGCGCCGGCGCCGATGCCACCGATGGTGATGGCCGGTGCGTTGGAGGCCCCGGAGCGGCTCGGCAGCAGGCGAATGTCGCGCGTGCTGGTGGCCGGATCGAGCGCCCGATCGTGGGATTCTTTTTGCAGCTCCGCGATGCGATGGTTCTTGCTGAGGCTGCCGCCAGTGACGACAGCCAGAGCTATGAGCAGTGCGCCAACCGTCGCGGCGAGTGCGAGCGTGACCTGGGGTTTCTGCCACACCGGGCGCGCAGCTTCCTGCCAGGGCTCGGGCTTGCCGCTCGCCTCGAGCAGACGCAGCCCGGCATTCACGCGCTCCGGCAATCCAATCTGATCAAGCGCCTCCGGATGCTCGTGGCAGAAGCGCTCGAAGTCGGCCGCACCCTTGACCGGCAGACGGCCCGACAGGTAACGCTCGACCACCTGGTTGCGGGCGATGAAGTCCTGATCCATGGGCGGACTTGCGGGCGTGGCTGGTGCTGGCGCAGGCGTCTGGGCCGGCGTGGTTGCGCTCGTTGCGGCGGACACCGCCGTGGGCGGCGGTGTGAGTGTCTGAGGTAACGGCGAACTTTTCGCCGCAACGGGAACGCTTGCCGCGGATTGCAGCGTCCCTGTGGCCGGCGATGAAGCTGGCGGTACCACTTTCGGTGCCGGCGCGGCTGCCACCTTTCCGGCAAGAGCGGGTGCAACCGCCCTCGCAGGCGGCGGTGCGGCTTGCGCGGGCGCAGCGAGCGGCTTGGGTGGCGGTGCAGGCGATACTGACGCTGCAGGGGTTACGGGCCTGGTGAGGGCACCCGGCACGACAGTGGCGACAGGCTTGGGAGCTGCGGAGGCGGGAGTCGGGACGAGCGGACGCACGGTAGGCACCGCGGGCGTGGTGGGCGTCACGGGCACGGGTTTCGCGCGCTGGCTTGCCGCACTTGCCGCTGCCAGCTTGCTCGCAGCGGCGGCGAGCGATGGCGTCTTCACGATCGGTACGTGCGCTGCCGCGGTCGGTGCCGGACGGGCGGCGGGTGGCGCTGCCGCCGGTTTCGGCGCAGCCGCTCCCGTCGGTGCTGCTGCGCGCGCAGGCGGTGCGCTGGAAGGCGGCGGCGGGTTGGTCAGTAGCTCGTCCACGATCGGATCTTCAAGAGTGAGTTCGAACGGCTCATCCGGCGCCTTCTCCACGACAGGCGCCGGTATCGGGGTCTCCTGTCCGGGGGCGAGGAACATCTCCGGGTCGATGAAGTTTAAACCGGTTTGCTCGGGATCCTTGGAGGGCGTGGCGGATTTGCTGCGCACAGCGGCGGGCGCAGCAACCGGGACAGTTCGCGGGGCCGGAGAGGCCGTCGTGGCACGCGCGGCAGCGCCATTCTGCGGCTCCTCGACCGGCAGATCGGGGAGCAGCTCCAGCGGGGGAGAGGCGGCTTCCATAGGAATATGCATCTAAGCAACCCGCGCGCCATGGGGCTTCGCGATGGCTCACAGATCGAAGCCGGAGCCTTGGCTTTGTGACGCAGGTCTCAGTTGCCGAAGGAGCCGGTTTTCCTCGCGAACTGCGTTCGCCGCTTTCAGCCCGCGGATCCGCTCAGGAAATATTCCACCTTGTCGCGGTAGGTGCGCGAGAGCTTGAGCTCATGGCCGCTCTCGAGCGTCAGGAAGTACTCGCCGTTCATGTGCGCGCGCAGGCTCTTCACCAGGCGCAGATTCACGATGGTCGAGCGGTGCACGCGCTGGAAGAGCTTCGGATCGAGGATGTCCTCAAGCTCCTTCATGGTGCCGCGCAGAATGTGAGTCTCGCCGCCGGCGTGGATGCACATGTAGTCCCCGGCGGCGTCGACCCACTGGATAGAGGCGACCGGTACACGCACGGTCTCGCGTCCCTGGCGGATCGGCAGCATCTCCGGCCGCCGCCCTTCGAGGGCCTTGCGCCCGTGTGCGAGGACCTCATCGAGCACCAACTCGCCGCAGCCGGTGATCTCGGCAATGACCCGCAGCAGCTGATCGCGCTGGCCCGCGGCCTCCCGGCCGCGCACGTGCTCGCGCACGCGTTGCAGCGCGGCGGCGAAACGCTCCTCGTCGATCGGCTTCAACAGGTAGTCGATGGCGCGCGCCTCGAACGCCTTGATGGCGTACTGGTCGTACGCGGTCACGAACACCACTACGGGGAGCGACTCCTGCGGCAGCTGCGCCAGCACCTCGAAGCCCGATATGCCGGGCATCTGGATGTCCAGAAACACCAGGTCCGGCTTGTACTGCTGGATGGCGGCGAGCGCTTCGCGTCCATTGGCGCACTGCGCCAGGATCTCGAAGTCAGTCTCCTCGCGCAGCCGGATCTCCACCCCGCGCCGCGACAGCACCTCGTCATCGACAATGATCGTGCGGATCTTCACGCACCTACTCCCGAGGCACGCGGCGTCGCCGCCTGCCGGGATGGCGGCACTTCGGCCCCGGGTGCTGCGGTCTCGAACGGCAGCGCCATCTCGACCCGCAGCCCGGGGTTGGAATTCAGCACCGCGAAGCGGCAGCTCTCGCCGTAGAGCACCGCGAGACGCTCGCGTGTGTTGGCGAGGCCCACCCCGCGACGCTCCCCGCTCTGGCCGCCCTCGCGCAGCCCCGGGCCATCGTCGATGACCGCAAGTTCCAGCAGCCCCGCGCGCGCGCGTCCCTCGATACGCACCACGCCGCCCTGCTCGCGTGCCGACACGGCGTACTTCAGTGAGTTCTCCAGGAGCGGTTGCAACAGCAGAGAGGGCACGAGTGCTGCGAGCGCCGTCTCTTCGATGGCGTACTCGAGGCGCAGCCGTTCGCCGAAGCGCAACCGCTCGGTGCCCAGATACAGGTCGAGCGCTTCGATCTCCTGGCGCAGGGTTACTTTCTTCATCGGATCCTGATCGAGCGTGTAGCGCAGGAATTCCGACAGCCGCGTCACGGCGTGGTTCGCCTTGCGGTTCTGATTGTCGAGGATCAGGGTCGAGATCGCATTGAGGGTGTTGAACAGGAAGTGCGGGTTCAGCTGGTAACGCAGCATCTTCAGCTGCGCCTGTTGCGCGAGCGCGACCGCCTTCAGCATCGCCTCCTCCTGCTGGCGCTGCGACTCATAGAACTTGATTCCGAAATAGAGCACGCTCCAGCACAACAGCACGTAGGTGGTGGACAGCGTGCCGCCGAAGAGCTCGAACAGCGACTGCGAATGCCAGTCGGGCTCGTAGAGCGCCTTGTAGGAGCGGTTGATGATGAAGCGCAGCGGCAGCGCGGTGATGTAGCAGGTGGCGAGCACCCCGAGAATCCTCTGGCGCACCGAGCGGCTCCACAGCCACCGATAGATGTAGCGCATCGGCACCGACAGCACGAAGCCTGTGATCGCGGACACCGCCCACACCAGCGCGTAGCCGGAGGGCTTCTCGTACACGAGCCCTCCCAGGTACTGGGTCACCCCGTACGTGGCCCAGCCGGCGGCGTGCAGACTCCAGAACAGCACGTTGCGGTTGGAGCGGAATTGTTGGTCGAATGTCGGCATCTTCGTGGGAGGCGATATTCATCAGAGCTTAGGCCATCGCACGGCGCAGCGGTCGGACCGATGAGCGCGCCGGGGACTCGCTTCGTCGCACGTCGGGGACTCAGCCGGAGGGCTCGCGCCGCGAGCGGCTCAATCGAATGATTATTAAGGAGATTCGGCGGGACGAGGGGCGGGGCGAGGGACTTCAGGCGCCGACAACGGTGGGGAGAGCGAGTCGAGCGTCTGGGTACCGGCGAGCACTGCGCCTTGGGCGAAGTCGCAGCCGATCGCGGTAAGCCACTGGAGCGCTGCCTGGGAATCGACCTTCTTCGCCGCGCAGTGGATGCCCAGCACCTTCGCGGCCTGAACCGTGGCGATCACGAGCGCCTGGCAGAGCTTGTCCTTGAGCACGGAGGAGGTGAGCTTCGGATCGATTTTCACCAGGCGCACGGCCTTGGAGCGCAGCAGCGGCAGCACCTGCGAGTCGAAGGAGAAGTCATCGATCACGACCCACGAGCCGAGCTTCTCGCACTGGGCAAGGAAGCGCTCGACCTGTGCGCGCCGCTGCGTGCACACCGCCTCGGTGATCTCGAACCCGATGGTCTCGGGCGAGATCCCGTGGGAGTTCAGCGCCGCTGAGATCTTCTGTACGAAACGCTCATCCTCGAGGCTCGCGATGGAGAGATTGAGCGTGAAGCTCGTCGGCTGGGTGCTCCAGGCCGCACGATGGGTGGCGAGCCACGCCATCAGCCGTTGCAGCACCAGCGCATCGAGAGCGGCGGGATCGCGCTTCCCGGCAGACAGCCGCGGCAGCACCTGGAAACGACGCGACTGGCCGCCAGAGCGCAGCCTTCCAAACGGCAGCACCTCGAGCAGCAGGGTCGGATCACTCGCCGAGGCCGCGGGGATGACGGCCGGCAGCACGGCAGGTGCCAGCACCGGTGCCGTCCTCGTCGCAGCGGCTGGTGCGGCTGCGAGTGTGGGCACCTCGTGCGTCCGATTCGGGGGCGCGGCCTGTGCACTTACCACGGCATGCGCGACAGCGGGCGCTTCGTTCACCGGATTCGAGGGCGCGGCCTGTGCACTTACCACGGCGTGCGCGACAGCGGGCGCTTCGTTCACCGGATTCGAGGGCGCGGCCCATGCACTGACCACGGCGCGCACGGCAGCGGGCTCTTCGCGCACGGGATTCGAGGGCGCGGGCTGTGCACTGACCACTGCACGCGCGACAACGGGAGCAGCGGAAGCAAGCGGGGCCGTTGCGGGCTTAGCCGGCGGGACGGCCGGTGGATCGGCGACCAGCTCGAGCGAGTCCGGCTTAGCGGACACGTACGGTTCACGAGCGACCTTCGGCGGGCTCTTAGGGGGCGACAGATCCAATTCCAGGATGTGGTTGACCTGCACGGCCGAGATGAGCGGGCTGGGCGGGCTCGCCTGTGCCTGCGGGACTTCCGGCTGCGCGAGCGCAGATCTGCGGGTGTCCGAGTCGGCCGGTTTCATCAGCACGGCCAGGCGCAGCATGATGGAGCGCACCGGCGCTGCGGACAGCCGCTCGAGAGTATCGTCTCCGAACGCCCGGCCGTCGGCCAGGATCATCGCCATGCCTGCCAGCTCGGCGCTCGGGGTACGCACGGCCAGGAACAGCGCGAAGCGGCCGTCCTCAAGAGTAATCTCGTGCATGGCGAGCGAGGAGTCCGCCACGAGCTTCTCGAGCGCCTCGTTGATCAGGCCGTACTCATCGGGCCCGAGGGCGCCTTCGCTCAGCCACAGACAGTTCCCTTCTCGATCGCAAAGAGAAACCGAGTGCAGGCGACGGTTCGCCAACACCTCGCGCAACTGCCGGCCGAGAGACTCAAAGGTCGGCGGTCCGGTGTCCGGGAGGGGAGCGCTTTGAGCGACCGCGGCCGCCTTGATGGTGGGCAACCGCGCGGCGCTGGCTTTCTGTCGCAAAGAGTATTTCCCGGCCTCGAGGGCTTTCACACAGAGTGACAGCACACCGCGTTGAGCGCCGTGATTTCGCTCGCGTTCTGTTCGCAAATAGCGACAGGTGTCTGTCGCCATTTGTCATATGACTTACGAGTCGCGGCCACCGCCGATGAAGTCGCGCTTGCCGACATCCACGCCGTTGTGCCGCAGAATGTTATATGCGGTGGTGACGTGAAAGAACACGTTGGGAATTGCCCAGCGCTGCAGGAAATCCAGTCCCTTGAACTCGAGCGTGCGCTCGCCCGCGGGCAGTTTTATGTCGCGCGTCTCCGATCCCTCCAGCGCACTCGCCGGCACGCTCTGAATGAAGTCGATGGTGCGCGCGATGCGCGTGCGCAGCTGCTCGATCGAGGTCTCGATGTCTTCGAAGCGTGGCGGCTCCTGCCCGGCGAGTCGTGCCACGGAGTTCTTCGCAAGATCGCACGCGATCTGCACCTGTCGTGTCAGTGGCAACATATCCGGCGCAAGACGCGCAGCGAGCAGCACGCCCGGATCGAATTTTCGCTGCGCCGCGTTGTTCGCCCCCTTCTCGAGGATCCAGGAAAGATTGCCAAGCGCGTTCACGAACACCTCTACCGACATCGCCTGCATCGAGACCTTCATGGTGATTCCTTCGTACGGATCCGTGGGGGGCGCCGATTCTAGCCCCCAAGGCTCTGGCGCGCCTGCTTCTCGGGTGAAACAATATCGCTCCCGATACGTGCCATTGAGGCCAACATGAACCTGATCTGGACCCCAGCCCAGCTCGCCATGCTCGCCAAGGTCGTGGATCTCAATGGCTTCTCCGCGGCGGCCCGGGCCCTGGGAGTGCCCAAGGCAGCCATCAGCCGCGCGGTCGCCGACCTCGAGCGCACCCTCGGTGTGCGCGTACTCGAGCGCACCACGCGACGCATCGCGCTCACTGCCGCCGGACGGCTGCTGTACCCGCATGCCCGGCGAGTGGGTGAGGAGTCCGATGCCGCCCGCAGCGCGATCGCGATGCTGCAGTCCCCCCAGGGCAAGCCGCTGCGCGTGGTGGCCGATCCCACCTTCGGACGGGTACTGCTCTCGCCACTCGTACCGCGCTTCCTCGAGGCCTTTGCTCACGTGCAGCTGGAAGTGGCGCTCGATGCGCAGCAGTTGGCCGAAGGCTCCTGGGAGGTGGCGATAAGCACCCGGCCACCGCAAGGCGAGAGCATCATCCGGCGCCTGCTGGGTACGCCGCCGGCGCTGCTGTGCGCCACCCCGGCCTACCTGCAGCAGCGCGGCGCGCCAGAGCGGCCCGACGATCTGCGCGCGCACGACCTGCTCACGCCCGATGCGGCGCTGCTGCCGGAGTTTCGCCTGCAGCTCTCGCGCGGCACGCAGCGCGCCGAGGTGCCGCTGTCACCGAAGCTCGCGGTGGACGATCCGGCGGTGCTGCACGCCGCGACCGCAGCCGGACTCGGTATCGGCCTGTTGCCGGAGTTTCTGTGCCGCCAGGGGCTTGCGACCGGGCGCTTGAAGGCAGTGCTGTCGGAGTGGACGGTTCCGCCGGCGGCGGCGCTGTATGCGCTGTACCCCGGCGCGCTCGAGTCTGACCCGCGCGTGCAGCAGTTTGTGGACTTCCTGGCCGCAAACATCGTACCGGCACTCGCCCCGCCGCTATCCGGCCGCAGCGCCACGACGCGTCCGGAGCTCCTGCGCGAGGCGCCTGCGGCATGAGCACCGGCTACCGGGCCCCGCTGCGGGAGATGCGCTTCGTGCTCGAGGAGCTGCTCGGGGCGGGCACCCTGGCCAGCTGCGCCGAGCTCGCCGAGTATTCCAACGAGCTGGCGCAGGCGGTGCTGGAAGAGGCCGCGCGCTTCGCCGAGAACGTGCTCGATCCTCTCAATCAGTCCGGTGACCGCGAGGGAGCCCGCTGGACGGCGGATGGGGTGCTCACGGCGAGCGGCTTTCGCGAGGCCTACCGGCAATTCGTGGAGGGCGGCTGGCCGGCGCTCGGCGCGCTGCCGCAGTTCGGCGGCCAGCGTGTGCCGCGCGTTCTGGTCAGCGCCGTGGGGGAGTTCTGGGGCTCCGCCAATCTCGCCTTCAAGCTCGGTCCGATGCTGACGCACGGGGCGGTGCATGCGCTCGAGCTGTGCGCCTCGCCGCGGCAGAAAGAGCTCTTCCTCGCGAAGATGGTGCGCGGTGAATGGACCGGTACCATGGTGCTCACCGAGCCGCAGGCCGGCTCGGATCTCGGACAGGTACGTACCCGCGCGGTGCCCGAGGGTGCCGACTTCCGTCTCTTCGGCCAGAAGATCTTCATCACCTGGGGCGATCACGACCTGACGGCCAACACCATCCACATGGTGCTCGCCCGCATCGAGGGTGCGCCGCCGGGAGTGAAGGGGGTATCGCTCTTCATCGTGCCGAAGTTCCTGGTGAACGCCGATGGCTCGCTCGGTGCGCGCAACGACGTGCGCTGCCTGTCCATCGAGCACAAGCTCGGCATCCGTGCGAGCCCGACCTGCGTGCTCGCCTTCGGGGAGAGCCGGGGCGCGCTGGCGCAACTGGTCGGGGAGCCCGGCCGCGGCCTGGAGTACATGTTCATCATGATGAACAGCGCGCGCCTCTCGGTGGGGAGCGAGGGCTACGCGGTCGGCGCGCGCGCCCTGCAGCGCGCGACTGAGTGGGCGCGCACGCGCGTGCAGGGCAAGCCGCCGGCGCAGCAGGGCCCAGGTCCCGCACCGATCATCAACCACCCCGACGTGAAGCGCATGCTGCTGATGATGAAGTCGCAGACGGAAGCCTCGCGTGCGCTCACGCTGTATACGGCCTTCCAGCTCGATCTGGCCGAGTACAGCGCCGAGTCTGAAGTGCGCCTCGCCGCGCTCACCCGCGGGGAGCTGCTTATTCCGATCGTCAAGGGCTGGTGCACGGAGATCGGCAACGAAGTCAGCGCCATCGGCGTACAGGTGCACGGCGGCATGGGCTTCATCGAGGAAACCGGGGCGGCGCAGTACATGCGCGACGTGCGCATCACCACCATCTACGAGGGTACGACCGGTATCCAGTCCAACGACCTCATCGGCCGCAAGCTCGCTCGCGATCGCGGTGCTGCCATGGAGGGGCTGGTCAAGGAGATGAAGCGCGACCTGCAGGCACTTGCGGGCAGCGATGCGACGGTGGCGGCCACCGCCCGGGCGGCTCTGGAAGCGGTGGGGCTTCTCGAGGGCGCGACGCGCTCGCTCCTGCAGGCGCTCGCCGTGCGTCCGGAGGCCGGCATGGCGGTCTCAGTGCCGTACCTGAAACTGTGCGGCTACGTGACCGGCGGCTGGCTGCTGGCGAAGTCGGCATCGCTCGCTGCCGGCAAGAGCGGCGGCGCGGAGCGCGAGTTCTATGCCGCCAAGGTGCGCACCGCGGTGTTCTACGCCGCGCAGGTGCTGCCGCTCGCCGGCGCGCTCGCGCGCGTGGTCGAGGCGGGAGCTGCGAGCGTCAACGATACCGACGCGGCACTCCTGTGAACGCAGGTGACGCCGTGATCGTGCGCAAGATCCCCTCGAGCGGCGAGGAGCTGCCCCTCATAGGGCTCGGCACCTCCGGAGCCTTCGAGGTCGGCGACTCGGCCGAAGAGCGCGCACCGCTCGGCGCAGTGCTCGCGGCGTTCTTCGCCGCGGGCGGGCGGCTGATTGACACCTCGCCCATGTACTCCACCGCCGAGCGCGTGCTGGGGGATCTGCTCAGCCGCGAGCAGCACCAGAAGGCATTCCTCGCCACCAAGGTGTGGACGCGCGGGGAGCGCGCGGGCATCGAGCAGATGACGCACTCGGCGCAGCTGCTGAAGAGCGAGCGGCTCGATCTCATCCAGGTGCACAACCTGCTCGATCTCGACACGCAGCTGAAGACCCTGTCCGCGTGGAAAGCGGCGGGCAAGGTGCGCTACATCGGCATCACGCACTACACGGTGAGTGCGCATGCGGAGCTCTCGCGGGTGCTCGCTCGCGCGCAGCTCGACTTCGTGCAGTTGAACTATTCCCCGGTGACACGCGATGCGGAGAAGCGCCTGTTGCCACTTGCGGCCGAGCGAGGCGTGGCGGTGTTGGTGAACCGGCCGTTCGAGGACGGCGCGCTGTTTAAGGCCGTGCAGGGCAAGGCGCTGCCAGAGTGGGCGGCGGAGGTCGATGCGAGCAGCTGGGGTCAGCTCGCCCTGAAGTTCATCGCGTCCAACCCGGCCGTCACCTGCATCATTCCGGCGACCGCTAACGTGGCGCATCTCACGGACAATCTTGCCGGCGGCCGCGGCCGCGTACCCGATGCGCGCCAGCGCGAGGCGATCGCGCAGGCTTTCGCGTAACGCACTGCGCCGCGGCTACTCGCGCTCCTCACCTGCCGGGCACGCGCAAGCGCAAGTGCGGGGGCTCGTTCAGGTTCTCGAGGAACATCCGCCGCGCCTCAGGGGTCAGTGCCGCCCAGTCGACCTTCTGCGTATGACTCTGGCGCAGCTCGCGATCGCTCACCTGCGTGCGCGCGCGGCTGGCGCTCACCCACTTGCCGGGCAGGCGTGCGCTCGCCCCGCGCCTGATCAGATCCACGACCGCGGCGGCCACGCGTGCATCGCGTGTCAGCTCGCTGTGCGCCACGGGCGCATACACGCTGCGTGCGCCGGCGAGCAGCGCGCTCGCCACCGGCACCGTGCCGTCACCGTGGCGCGTGAGCGTGTAGATGAAGTCATCGCGGCGGCGCGTGACGGCGGTGACGGTCTCCTGGCCCACCCCGGCGATGACCGCGAAGCGCTCATCCGCCGGCGCCAGATGCGCGCGCGCCTGCAGCGCGGCCCGCATGAGTGCCGGCCGCGGCTGCGGGCCGGACTTAGGCCACGCAGCGGCTTCGAACAGCTGGTTGCCGCCTGCCCAGGCACCCGAAGGCAGCAGGTCGTAGAGGCTGGGAAACGTGTTGAACACCTCGGCGGCGAGCGTCTCGGCGCTCGCCTCGCCGGCGATGCGCGCGACCTTGCGCACCACCGCGTACGTGCCACGCAGCGCCTGCACGGCTGCGAAGGAGCCGCCATTGGGCGTCCCGAGCAGTACCAGCCGCTCGACGTGCTGCGTGCCGGGATGCGCGAGCGCCGCGCGGCTCACCAGTCCCCCCATGCTGTGCGCAACCAGCGCCACGCGCGCGGACCGCAGCCCCTGCAGGCGTACGGCGAGCGCGCGACCGGACTCGCTCACCGGCAGCCGCCAGTCGTAGTCGTGGAACTCGACGGCGAAACCCTGCGCGCGCAGATACAGCTTCAGGCGCAGGTAGGAAAAGAGCACCACGCCCAGGGACATGACCGAGGCTGCCGCCGGCAGGCGCAGCGCTGCGAGCCTGCCGAGCTGGATATCCAGCGGGTCGAGCCAAAGGATGTCGTGCGGCAGGGGAGGCGTGCGCGGCAGACCCAGCTGCGAGCCCATGATGCCCGGCACGATGAGCACGCGCAGCTTGCGATCGGCGGGCGCAACGCCGGCGGCGCGGCGCGCGAGCGCCGCGAGCGCCCGGTATTCGGCCGCGCCGAAGTAGCCGGTGAGCTCGCGCCGCAGCTCCCCGCGCGCGAGCCAGCGCTCGACCTGCGCATCGCTCCACGCGAATCGGTCGTAGGGGGTGACGTGATCGGTCGTGCTCACGCGAGCCGTGTCGCGCCGGGGTGCGGCACGCGACAGCTCACTCGGCGTCCAGCGGCCGCACGCGCGCCGTGACGCTCAGCGTCCCGCCGCCTTCGAGCAGCAGCACCAGCGGTATCTCGTCCTCTGGCGCGAGGGTGCGCGTCAGCCCCTGCAACATGATGTGGAGCGCGCCGGGCGCGAGTCGCAGCGTTTCCCCGGCTGCGATGCGCAGGTGCTCGTGCGGACGCATCGTGGACTGGCCGTTGACGAGTGAGGTCTCGTGGATCATTGCCTGCGCGGCCGCCGGCGAACGTACCCCGATCACCACCACCGGGCGGGTGCCGCCGTTGTGCAGTGTCAGGTACGCGGCCGCCACGTCGACCCCGGGTGTGGCGCGGATCCAGGCATCCTGCGCGCTCAAGGCCGCTGACTGCGCATGCGCGCGCAGCACGCCGAGGAACGCAAGGCAGGCGAGCAGCAGCGCGGCCGGGGTTCTCAAGCGTCTCGTTCCTCAGGCAGCGCGCCCGAGAGCGCGGGGCGATTATGCCATGCTATCCGGATGCGAGACCGCCACGGCGCATCCGAGATCCCCGCGCTGCTGGCGCTGTTTGGTGGAGCGCTCGCGATCGGCAGCTCGGGAATCTTCGTGCGCCTGTCGGAGACCGGGCCCACGGCGACTGCGTTCTGGCGCGGCTGTCTCGCGCTGCCACCGCTGGCCCTATGGGCACTGCTCGAGCGGCGCGCCGCGCGCCGCGCCGGAGCGGCACCGCGCAGCTGGCGCGAGGCGGGGTTTTTCTGGGCCGGCTTCTTCTTCGCCGGTGATCTTGCGCTGTGGCACTCCTCGCTCCTGCTCACCTCCATCGCCGCCTCCACGCTCGAAGCCAACTGCGCGCCCATGCTGGTGACGCTGATCGCCTGGGTGCTGTGGGGCGAGCGGCCGCGGCTTGGCTTCCTCATCGCACTCGCGCTCGCCTTCGGCGGCATGCTGCTGATCCTCGCGCCCAAGCTCGGCGGCGGCAGCCATGCGCTGCTCGGGGATGCCCTCGGACTGGGCACCGCCTGTTTCTATGCCGGCTACATACTGGTCGTGGCGCGCCTGCGCAACCGCCACGGCACCGGCATCGTCATGTTCCTCTCCACACTCGTGTTTACCCTGCTGCTGCTGCCGCTCGCGCTGCTGCAGCGGTTCCTGCCCGTGAGCGCGCACGGCTGGTGGCTGCTCATCGGCTGCGCCCTCACCGCTCAGCTGCTCGGCCAGGGCCTGATCGCCTATGCGCTCGCGCACCTGCCCGCCACCTTCAGCGCGGTGGGCCTGTTCGCGCAGGTCGTCGCAGCCGCCCTCTACGCGTGGCTCCTGCTCGGGGAGCGGCTCGCGCCGGTGCAGCTGGCCGGGGCAGCGGTGGTGCTGGGGGCGATCGCGCTCGCGCACACCACGCGGCGCGCGCCGCTCACGCCTTGCACACCTCAGGCGCAGCGCGCATCGATCCAGTCGAGCGCATCGCGCCAGAGCGAATCGCGATGAGACTCCGCGAAGAAGCCGTGGTGGGCCGATCTGCGCGGGCGCCGTCCAGCGCCGCTCGATCTGCGCGTTCGGATAGGAAGCTAGCAGCGCCTGCACGGCGGCCGGCGTCGCGATCGGATCGTCGCCGAAGCCCCAGGCGAGGAGCGGCGAGCGCACGGCGGCGAATTCGCTCTCGTGCAGCTCCTCATCGAGCGCTTGACCGAAGAGCGCGGGGCTCAGGCACCACTTGCGCCACTGCAGGAACACCCCGCGCGGCAGCGACTCCCCCGCCCACGCCACCCCGCGCGGCACGTAGCCGCGACGGCGCAGCATCATGGGGCCATAGAGCTTCCAGAAAATCAGTGCCTGGTAACGAAACGGCACGCGCTGGCGGCGCCAGTAGCCGGTCGAGGTCGCGATCATCACCAGGGCACGTGCGCGCGCCTGGTTGTGCATGCATCCGATCAGCTGCCCGCCCACGCTGTGGCCAAGAATCACCAGCGGCAGCTGCGGGAAGCGCTGCGCCAGCATGCCGAGCGCGGCGGGCATGTCGAGCCGCCCCCAGTCGCTCATGCGCGCGCCCTCTGCAGCCAGCGGCGTCGAGGCCGAGGCACCCATGCCGCGATAGTCGTACACCAGGGCGTGATAGCCGCGCTGCGCACAGTAGCCGGCAAACTTCAGATAGAACTCGCGCCTAAAGCCGGTGGCGGCGTTGATGCTGAGCGCGCCGCGCGCTCCCGCCGCCTCGAGCAGCAGCCCCGCGAGCGGCCGACCGTCGCGCGCCACCAGCGTGACGGGCGCGGGCGCGCAGGCGGTGCTCACAGCGCGTGTTCCGCGATCAGCTTGCACAGCGCATCGATCGCGGCGCGCCATGCGGTCGTCTTGCGCCATAGCGCGCCGATGTGGCGCACCGGGGCGGGCTTGGCGAAGGGCCGCAGCACGACGCCCCTGGCGCTGCGGTACGCGCCGCGGCCCGCGAGCTCCGGCAGCAGCGTCACGCCGGCACCGGCGGCCACCATCTGGCGCAGGGTCTCGAGACTCGTGGCGCGAAAGTCCTGATCCTCGCGCACGGCGACGCGGCTGCAGACCTCGAGCGCCTGGTCGCGCAGGCAGTGACCCTCCTCGAGCAGCAGGAGCGATTCGCCCTTGAGGTCCCCCACGCGCACGCTGTCGTGCGCAGCGAGCGGGTGATGCTCGGGCAGTGCCAGTACGAACGCCTCGCGATACAGCTCGCGCGACTCAAGTCCGGCAAGCTCCACCGGCAGCGCCAGGATCCCGAGGTCGAGCTCCCCGCCGTGCAGCTTCTCGAGCATGGTGGCGGTCTGGTACTCGTACAGGCGCAGCTGCAGTCGCGGCAGCTGGCGGCGGATCAGTGGCGCCACGCGCGGCAGCAGGTACGGCCCGATGGTGGGCAGCAGCGCGATGCGCACCCGCCCGGCAAGCGGATCGCGGTGGCTGCGCGCGAGCGTGACGATCTCATCGCTCGCCTCCAGGATGCGCCGCGCCCGCGCGACGATCTCCTCGCCCGCAGGCGTCAGCGCCACCTTGTTCGGCGCACGCTCGATCAGCTGCACGCCGAAGGCCTGCTCGAGCTTCTTCAGCTGCGCCGAGAGCGTCGGCTGGCTGACGAAGCAGCGCGCCGCAGCGCGGCCGAAGTGCCGCTGGTCGGCCACCGCCACCAGGTAGCGCAGATCCTTGAGCTTCAGGTCCATAGTCCCCTGCGATATATGGAATCTATTGAGATCATAAGATCCATCGATTGGAATAATAGCATCCCGACCCCCATGATGCTTGGCATGACACCCCAGGGCAGGCCGTGGATGCCCCGTTTTGCAAGGAACCAAACAGTATGTCGACCATCGGTAAGCGTTTTCCCCAGTTCGCACTCACGGGCGTCGTCTCCAACGACGTCAAGAGCGCCTTCCAGCCTTTCACCCATGAGAGCTTTCCGGGCAAGTGGAAAGTCGTGTTCTTCTGGCCCAAGGACTTCACCTTCGTGTGCCCCACCGAGATTGCAGCCTTCGGCAGCCTCGAGAAGGAGTTTCGTGCGCGCGATGCGCAGCTGCTGGGCGTCAGCATCGACAGTGAGTACGTGCATCTCGCCTGGCGGCGCGAGAAGGAAGAGCTGCGTGCCCTTCCCTTCCCGATGCTCGCCGACGTCAAACGCGAGCTCAGCGCTGCCCTGGGCGTTCTCGATCCCGAGGCGGGCGTCGCGCAGCGCGCCACGTTCATCGTCGATCCGCACGGGGTCATCCGCTTCGTGTACGTCACCGACCTGAACGTCGGCCGAAGCCCGCAGGAGGTGCTGCGGGTGCTCGATGCACTGCAGACGGACGAGCTGTGTCCGTGCAACTGGCAGAAGGGTGAAGAAACCCTGAAGGCGGCCTGACATGAGCACTCTGGAAAGTTTGCGCGAGTCACTCCCCGGCTATGCGCGTGATCTGCAGCTGAATCTCGGCAGCGTGCTCACCACGGCCGGCGCACCCGGTCTCACGGAGCGCCAGATCTGGGCGGTGGCGCTGGCCGCCGCGAGCACCTCGCGCAACGCTGCCTTCACCCGCGAACTGCAGGCACTCGCTGCGCGGCATCTGGACGCCGCCCACATCAATGCGGCGCACTCGGCCGCGGCCGTCATGGCGATGAACAACGTGTACTACCGCTTCCTGCACCTGGTGGAGGACGAGGAGTACGCGAAGCTTCCCGCGCGGTTGCGCATGAACGTGATCGGCAGCCCGGGCATCGCCAAGGCGGACTTCGAGCTCCTGTCGCTCGCCGTCTCGGCGATCAACGCCTGCGGCACCTGCGTGGTCTCGCACGAGCGGCAGCTGCGCGCGCACGGCCTCGGGCGCGAGGCAGTGCAGAGCGCGGTGCGCATCGCCGCCACCGTGCATGCGGTGGCGCGGGTGCTGGAGAGTTCCACCGGCGAGCAGTTCGGAAGCGCTGCGGCCGCCTGAAGGCGAGCGCTGTAGCTTGAGCTTGGGCAGGGCGCGCCCGCATTCGCGGGCGTGCCTCACGCGCTAGCGTGGCGGCGGAGTATATTCGCCCTTTTCCTGATCACCGTCCCTGGGGGCGAATGAGCGAGCCGAACGACACCAAGGCCGCACTGGCGGCGCTTGCGAGGTATCTGGCCGCGCACCGCAGCGAAATACTGCGCAACTGGCAACGCTCCGTTGAGCTCGACGCGGAGCTGACCAGCTCCACCACCCTGTCGCGCTCGCAGTTCAACGACCACATCCCGCAGGTGCTCGATGCATTCGAGCGGCGGCTGCAGGCGCAGGATCCGGTGGAGAAAGAGGTGGCCTTCCAGGATGAGAAGAGCAGCGCCGCCGAGCATGGCCAGCATCGCTGGCAGCAGGGCTACCACCAGCGCGAGACCATTCGCGAATGGGCGCACCTGCACTATTGGGTGCTGGATGCGCTGGAAGAGTACGGCCACGCCCACCCGCAGCTGCAGTCGCAGGTCATGCCGGTCGCGCGGCGCGCTCTGGTGCGCCTGTGCGGGGAGGGCGTGTGCCAGAGCGCCGCGAGCTACGAGCGGCTGCAGCGCGCAGAGGCCGCCACGCGCGTGCGTGAGCTCGAGGGCGCGCTGCAGCAGCTGCAGGCGCTCGAGCGGCAGCGCGGCGAGACCTGGCGCGAGGCGGCGCACGACCTGCGCGGCACGGTGTCAGTGATCAGCAACGCCTCGCTGGTGCTCGCGCGCGAGGCCGCGAGCGATCCGACGCGCCTGAATACCTCGCAGATGCTGCAGCGCTCGGTGGGTTCGCTGCGCGCGCTGCTGGGTGATCTGATCGATCTCGGGCGCCTGGAGGCGGGCGAGGAACGGCGTAACCTCGCCAGCTTCGATGCCGCAGCGCTCCTGCACGAGCACTGCGAGAACCTGCGCGCGCTCGCGGACGAGCGCAATCTGTTCCTGAAAACCTCAGGTCCGCAGACACTCCTCGTCGAGGGCGATGCCGTCAAGGTACAGCGTATTGCCCAGAATCTGATCCTGAACGCTATCAGCGTCACCACCGTCGGCGGGGTGTGCGTGGAGTGGCAGGAGCGAAACCTCTCGGGCCTGCAGCAATGGCTGCTGTGCGTGCAGGACACCGGCCCGGGTTTCCAGAGCCAGTCGGCGGCCGCACCTCTGGAGCGCGTACTGCGCGAGGCCACCGCGGAGGCGCACGAGACGGAAGCAGGGACCGGCCCACCTGCCGCGACGCTGCGCTCACACACGCCTCAGGGCGCTACGAGCGCCGGCGGCGAGGGCATCGGACTGTCGATCGTCAAGCGCCTGTGTGAGCTGCTCGATGCGAGTCTCGAGCTCGAGACCGCACCGGGGGCCGGCACCACTTTCCGCGTGGTCTTCCCGCGCACCTACCCGCCGGTTGAGCGGCCCTAGTCGGGCGCTGAGCCCCGCGGGCGCTGCGGCCTTGCGGATGTCGATGAGCGCATGACAGGTTCCAGGCAGCTGCGGCTGCTGCGCCAGCGGCGTTTCCTGCCGTATCTCGCCGCTCAGACCCTCGGGGCCTGCAACGACAACCTGCTGAAGAACCTGCTGGTGCTGGCGGCGACCTATCACACGGCGCGCTACGCGCACACCGATCCGCGCCTGCTCGCAAGCCTTGCAGGCGCGCTCTTCATCCTGCCGTTCGTGCTCTTCTCGGGCCTCGCGGGCGAGCTCGCCGACCGCTTCGACAAGGTACGCGTGCTGCAGATCGTCAAGGCGGCCGAGCTTGGCATCATGGCACTCGCGGCGTGGGGCTTTCTCGTGCACAGCCTGGCAGCGCTGCTCGTGAGCCTGTTTCTCATGGGCATGCATTCGGCGTTCTTCGCACCCGCCAAATACGGCCTGCTGCCGCAGGTACTGCGCCCAAGTGAGCTGCTCGGCGGCAACGCGCTGGTCGAGGCGGGCACCTTCATCGCGATCCTGCTCGGCACCCTTGGCGCTGAGTTCTTCGCCGGGCGCGGCAACGAGCGCACGATGGCGATCGCGCTGTGTGCGCTCGCCGCGGGCGGATTCCTCTGCAGTCTTGCCATTGCGCGCGTGCCGTCGCGTTCGCCGGATCTCGCGATCGACTGGAATCCATGGCGGGCGAGCTGGAACAACCTGCGCGCGGCGCACGAGGCGCACACCGTGTGGCTGTCGCTCCTCGGGCTGTCGTGGTTCTGGTTCCTGGGCATGCTGGTGCTGACACAGCTGCCGGTCTATGCGCGCCTGGTTCTCAACGCCGACGAGCAGGTCTATACGCTGCTCCTCGTCGTGTTCGCCGCCGCGGTCGCAGCGGGAGCGCTCCTGTGCGAGCCTCTGTCGGGTCGGAAGGTGGAGATCGGCCTGGTTCCGTTCGGCTCGATCGGGCTGACGCTGTTCACCGCCGATCTTGCCTGGATCTCCCCGGCCGCGCCCGCCTCGCAAACCCTCGGGATACATACGTTCCTGGCGCAGCCGCACGCCTTGCGGATGCTGATCGACCTCGGCGGCATCGGCCTCTCCGGCGGCCTGTACGTGGTGCCGCTCTACGCGCTGGTTCAGCAGCGTGCACGCCCCGGCACGCTCGGGCGTGTCATCTCGGCGAACAGCATTCTCAACGCGCTCTTCATGATGGTGGCGGCAGCTTTCGGAGCCGCGGTGCTCGCCCTCGGCGCGAGCGTGCCGCTGCTCTTGCTGCTGACAGCGCTGCTCAACGCCGCCGTGGCCGTCTACGTCTATTCGCTGGTGCCCGAGTTCCTGCTGCGCCTCCTCGCCTGGCTGCTGGTGCACACCATCTACCGGCTGAAAGAACGCGGGCTCGAGAACCTTCCCGAGGAGGGCGCAGCGCTGCTGGTTTGCAATCATGTCAGTTTCGTCGACGGACTGGTCATCTCCGCCGCCTGCCCGCGTCCGGTCCGCTTCGTGATGGAGAGCGCGATCTTCTCCGTGCCGGTGATCCACCTGCTGGCGCGCGGCATGAAAGCCGTGCCGATCGCACCGCGCAAGGAGGATCGGGAGGTATACGAGCACGCTTTCGCCACCGTCGCGCAGGAACTCGCGCACGGGCAGCTGGTGTGCATATTTCCCGAGGGCAGGCTGACGACGGACGGCACCATCGGGGAATTCCGGCCCGGCCTCATGCGGATCCTGCAGGAGACGCCCGTGCCGGTGGTGCCGATGGCGCTGTCGGGGCTGTGGGGGTCGCTGTTCAGCCGCCACTCGGCGCGCTTCCTCGCGCCCCTGTGGCAGAGCCTCTCGGCACGCATCGGCATCGCGGTCGGCCCCGCCGTGAGCCCCGAAGAGGCCACCCCCGAGCTGCTGCGCGAGCGGGTGCTGGAGCTGTACGCGCGTGGCTAGCGGGCTTTCAGGGCTTGGCAGCGAGCGAGCGCCTGAGCATCATCATCGCCTGCTCGAGCAGCGCCCCTCGGTCGACTCCCTGGTATTCCAGTAGCCGCGCGCGCGCGCACGCCATCTGAATCGCGCCGTGCGTGAAGCCCCAGAGCACCGCGGCGGTCAAGCCGGGGTTGGCAGGATCCGCATGGATCGAGCCGTCTTGTATCCCGCCGGCGAGCACCTCGACCATCATCGCCTGCAGCGAGTTGCCGGCCAGCTGACAGGCAGCCTCGTTCGGCGGCGGGTTGACGGTCGTGACCTCGCGCAGCTCACAGCGCGCCATGATGTCGAAGTAGACCGGCAACTCCTGCGAGAAGGCGAGGTAGGCACGGCTGACGGCAATCGCCCGCTCGAGGCCGGTGTGGTTATTCGCGACCGCCTCATCGCAGCGCTCGCGCAGGGCGTTCAGCCCGCGTTCGCAGATCGCGTACATGAGGTCGACCTTGTCCTGGAAGTAGACGTACAAGAGCGCGCGCGACAGCCGCGCACGGCGCGCGACCTGATCCATGGTGAGCTCATCCCACCCGACGCTGCCGGCGACATTCTCGGCGGCATCGAGGATTTCGGCGCGGCGGCGCTCCTTCTCTTCCTGGCGGCGCTCGGCGAGGTAATTCATGACCCGTGAGCCTAGCGGTTGTCCGGACAGGGTGTCACTCTTTAGATTCCCATCCATTCGGTAGCCGGCGTGTCGGCGTTCGCGGAGCAGGGGTTGAGCCGCCTCGAGCCGAGCATCATCGACGCCTCTGCGAATCTTTGCCGGAGGCTCGCGCGCCTCAGTCGCGGAAGTTATTGAACTGCAGCGGTACGTCGAGCTTGGCGCCGCGCAGCGTGGCCATCGCCGCCTGAAGGTCATCGCGTTTCTTGCCGGTGATGCGCACCTTCTCGCCCTGCAGGCTCGCCTGCACCTTGAGCTTCGAGTCTTTCACCAGGCGCATGATCTTTTTGCCCGTATCCTGATCGATGCCGTGCTTGAGCAGCACCTCCTGGTGCGCGGACGAGAGCGTCGTCTGGGGCTCTTTCACCTCGAGGCAGGCCAGATCGATGCCGCGCTTGGAGAGGCGCAGCTTCAGGATGTCCAGCATCTGCTTGAGTTGGAAATCCACCTGCGCGCGCAGCGTGACGGTGAGCTCCTCGAGATCGAAGCGCGCGCCGGTGTCCTTGAAGTCGAAGCGCTGCGACAACTCGCGATTCGCCTGGTCGATCGCGTTGGCGACTTCGTGGGCGTCGAGTTCGGAGACCGTGTCGAATGAGGGCATGGAGACCTCTCAGCGGCGCGCGCGGCCACGTTTCTTGCGCCCGCCGGCCCGCGCGCGCACGGCGGGCGCACGCTTGGCTCCTTCCTCCAGGCGCCTGCGGTACTCGCGTGCGAGCTGCATGAAGCGCGGCGTGGGCCCGACGTCCTCGTAGAGCGGATCGCCCTGCTCGTCGGTGGCGATCACGCGCTTGCCCGGCACGTACGGCATGGCGGCGGCCAGCTCCTTCATCGCCTGCCCGAGAAGCTCTGTGATCAGCTGCTCGGGTGCGCGCCCCGGGAACATGTCCGCAAGCGCTGCCAGACGCGCGGCATCGTCCACCGGCAAATGCACGGCGTAGCTCTGCGCGGTACGGGGAGCCGCCGCGCCTGCGCGCCAGCTCTCGAGCAGCTCCTTGAAACTCACCGGCCGGTCACTCCGCGGGACGCACGCTGCGGTGCGGGTGGGCATTCTAGCCGAAGGCCGCGCTGGCGGTTGTGGGGGCGCGCGGCAGACGCGTACCATCGGGGATCCTGGTGAAAACGAGTGCGCGTCGCGCCGCAAGGAGCTCACCATGTTCCATCACATCGGCCTCAAGGTGAAGGATCTGGATGCCAGCGTGCGCTTCTACACCGCCGCCCTGGCGCCGCTCGGCTACGAGGTCACCTTGCAGGACGAGTCGAGCGCGGCATTCGGCGCGCGCGGCACGTACACCCTGTGGCTGCTTGCGGATGCGCGGCTTGCGCATTCCCTGGTGCATCTCGCCTTCAGCGCACCCACGCATGCGGCGGTGGATGCGTTCTATCGCGCAGGGCTCGAGGCCCGCGGCCGCGACAACGGTGCACCGGGGCTGCGCAGGGACTACAGCCCCAAGTACTACGCGGCGTTCCTGTTCGATCCGGACGGCAACAACGTCGAGGCGGTGTGCCTGAAATAGCTGACGGCCGGGCAGGCGCGCGCCAGGGGCAATCGTTGGTGTAGGCAGCGGAACTGCCTTCGTTTCCGCGAGCTTGACGCTGCCAACGCGGCCCGGCGATACTGCTACTCAGATGTCGCAGCACACCCTCAGCAACTCGCGTCCGTGGTGGTGGCGCACTTCATAACGGAGTGGGCCGACGGTTCGGTTTTGCGCGCGACTTAAAGTTTTTCGACGGTACCTGAAACCCATCTCCGGATGACCCCGGGATGGGTTTTTTGTTGTCCTTAAGATTCGCTGGAGTTCTGGTATTGCAGCCGGCATTCGACATCATGGGTGACCTCGACACCCCGGTATCAGCGTTCATGAAGCTGGCACCGTTCCGTCCGCGCTTCCTGCTCGAGAGCGTGGAGGGCGGTGAGCGCCTGGCGCGCTACTCGTTCATCGGCTTCGGTGATGGTCTCGAGGTGCGTCTCGATGCGAGCGGGCTCGTGATCGGCGATGAGCGATGCGGCGTGCCCGAAAGCGGCGCGGTGCTGCTCGCCGCTCTGCGCGCGGGGCTGGCGCGCTCGCCCCGGCCGCAGCCGGAGATCGAGGGCGTGCCGCTCGCCGGCGGCCTGGTCGGCTACGCCGCCTACGACGTGGTGCGTCACTTCGAGCGGCTGCCGCCAGCCGTCGGCCGCGCGAGCGGCGTGCCGGCGCTGCACTACGTCGCGCCGCGCTCGGTGCTGGTGTTCGATCACCTGACACGCGGTATCGCGCTGCTGCATGCGGGCAGCGATGCCGAGCGCCGCTCGCTGCGCGCTGAGGTGGTGCGCGCGCTGCGCGGCGCGCTGCCCAACGGGCACCGCCGCGGCCGCTATGCGCCCCCCACGGCAGCTTACGCACGCGCGGAGTACCTGGCCGGAGTCCGGCGCACCCAGGAGTACATCGCCGCGGGCGATGTCTACCAGCTGGTGCTCGCCAGCCGCTTCGCGGGCCGCCACGAGCTCGATCCTTTCCAGGTCTACCGCGCGCTGCGGCTCATCAATCCCTCGCCCTACATGTACTACTGCAGGCTCGGGGAGGTGACGGTGGTGGGCTCCTCGCCCGAGGCGCTGGTCAAGCTGAACGCAGCCGGCGCGCAGCTGCGCCCGATCGCCGGCACGCGGCCGCGCGCGGCGGATGCGGTCACGGACCGCGAGCGCGAGGCGGAGCTGCTCGCCGACCCGAAGGAGAACGCCGAGCACGTCATGCTGGTCGATCTGGCGCGCAATGATCTCGGACGCGTGGCGCGCGCCGGCAGTGTGCGCGTCGATCCCTACCGCTCGATCGAGCGCTACAGCCATGTGATGCACATGGTGAGCGGCGTGCACGGCGAGCTGGCCGAGGGTCGCGATGCGTTCGACCTGTTCGCCGCCGCCTTCCCGGCGGGCACCCTCGTGGGGGCGCCCAAGGTGCGCGCCATGCAGATCATCGACGAGCTCGAGCCGGTGACCCGCGGGCTGTACGGTGGCACCGTGGGCTACTTCGGCGTGCGCGGTGACATGGACCACGCCATCACCATCCGCACGCTGGTGTTCAACGGCGATGAGTACAGCTACCAGGCGGGCGCGGGCATCGTCGCTGACAGCGTGCCGCTGACCGAGCACGAAGAGGTGCTGGCGAAGAGCGCCGCCATGGTGCGCGCACTCGAACTTGCGGGGGAGGGGCTGTGAAGCCGCACCTGCTGCTGATCGACAACTACGACTCCTTCACCTACAACCTGGTGCAGGCGTTCCTGGTGCTCGGTGCGCAGGTGGACGTATTCCGCAACGATGCGCTGACGCCGGCGGCGGCGCAGGCGCTCGCCCCTTCGCACCTGTGCATCTCGCCCGGGCCGGGCACGCCCTCGGATGCGGGCGTGTCCATGGACATGATCCGCGCCTTCGCCGGGCGCATCCCGGTGCTCGGGGTGTGCCTCGGGCACCAGTCGATTGTGCAGGTGTTCGGCGGCAACATCGTGCGCGCCGAGCGGCTGATGCACGGCAAGACCTCACAGGTGCGCCACGATGAGCGCACGCTGTTCGTGGGCCTGCCGCAGCCGTGCGAGGTCGGACGCTACCACTCCCTGATCGCAGCGCCCGCAAGTCTGCCGCCGCAGCTGGAGGTGAGCGCGCGCACCGCGGAAGGGGAGATCATGGCGGTGCGTCACCGCACCCTCACGGTGGAAGGCGTGCAGTTTCATCCGGAGAGCATCCTGACTCCGGATGGCCCGAAGCTCCTGGGCAATTTCCTCAAGTACACGGCCGGCGAGCGTGCTGCGGCCGGGGGCGGGTGAGCATGTCCGGGCCGCGCGAGCTGCTGCAGCAGCTTCTCGAGCACCGCGACCTCACTCAGGCGCAGGCGGAGAGCCTGCTCGTGCAGCTCGCCGATCCGCAGACCCCGCCGGCGCTCGCGGGCGCGCTGCTGGTCGCGCTCAGCTCCAAGGGCGTGGTGGCGCAGGAGCTGCGCGGACTTGCGCAGGCCATGCGCCGCCTGGCACGCCGCCCGGACCTGCCCCCGCAGCTGCGCTCGATCGACATCGTCGGCACCGGCGGGGACAGCTCCGGGAGCCTTAACATCTCAACCGGCACCGCTTTGCTTACGGCCGCCTGCGGCGTGCCGGTGGTGAAGCACGGTAACCGCTCGGTCTCGAGCCGCTGCGGCAGCGCCGACGTGCTGCAGGCCCTCGGGCTTGAGATTCCGCTCGATGCGGCCGCCGCCGGCGCCTGTTTCGAGGCCACGCGCTTCACTTACCTGTTCGCGCCGCACTATCACCCGGCGACGGCAGCCGTCGCGCCGGTGCGCGCCGCGCTCGGCGTGCGCACGGTGTTCAACATCCTCGGACCGCTGGTGAATCCGGCGCAGCCGCCGCTGCATCTGGTCGGCGCGTTCAGTCCCGAGGTCGCGCGCCTCATGGCCGACACGTTCGCGGGACTTCCGATCGAGCGCACGTTCGTGATCCACGGCGCCGCCGGGTGGGATGAGCCGACACCCATCGGCCCATTCACCGTGTACGACGTGCGACCGGGGCAGGTCGAAGTGGGCGTACGCAGCGCTGCCGACTACGGGCTGCGTGCCTGCACCGCCGCGGATCTGGCGGGCGGGGACGCCGCGCACAACGCCGGCGCGCTGCGCAAGGTGCTCTGCGGCGAGGAGCGCGGCGCGCACCGCGATTGCCTGCTGCTCGGGACCGCGCTCGCGCTCGAGATCGCAGGCATCACCGCCGACCCGCGTGAGGGCATCGCCCGTGCGAGGGCGGCGATCGATGAAGGGGCGGCGCGACGGCTGCTCGAGGCGCTCCCGGGCCGGCACGCGCGGGCGCGCGCGGCGGAGGCGGACACATGAGCGGCGATTTCCTGACGCAGATGGCGCAATCGAGCGGCGCACGAGTGCACGCGGCAAAGCAGGCCCTGTCGCAGGCAGCGCTCGCCGAGCGCGCCCGCGAGACTGCAGCCCCGCCGCCGCTGCGCCTGGACGCGAGCGGCTTCGACCTGGTCGCGGAGCTGAAGCTGCGCTCACCGGCCGCCGGGCCGCTGGCCGCAGGCGGGGCGCGCCTCGCCGAGCGCGTCAGCGCGTACGCGCGCGGTGGCGCGGCGGCGGTCTCGGTGCTCACCGAGCCGGAGCGCTTCGAGGGCTCACTCGCGCACCTCACGGCGGCGGCCGCCGCGCTCGCGCCCCAACACGTGCCGGCCATGCGCAAGGACTTTCTCGTCGACCCCTACCAGGTACTCGAGGCACGGGTTGCAGGCGCCGGCGGAGTACTCGTGATCCTGCGCATGCTCGCGCGCGAGCAGATCGACGCCCTCATCGACTGCGCCGCGGCGCACGGACTGTTCGTGCTGCTCGAGGCCTTCGACGCGCAGGATCTGGATCTCATGCACGGGATCATCGCCGCGCACGGGCCGCGCTGTACGCTGCTCGCGGGACTCAACTGCCGTGATCTCACGACGCTGCAGGTGGTGCCGCAGCGTCTGGAGCAGCTGGCAGCCCTGCTGCCCGGCACGGTGCCGCGGGTCGCCGAGAGCGGTGTTGCCAGCGCCGCGGATGCGCACCGGGTCGCAGCCGCCGGATACCAGCTGGCACTGGTAGGCAGTGCCCTCATGCAGGGCACGGATCCGGAAGCGCTGGCGCGCTCGCTCCTCGGCGCGGGGCGCGCGGCGCTCGCGGCGGCTTAGATGTGGATCAAGATCTGCGGCCTGACGAGTGCGCAGGGTGTCGCAGCCGCCCTCGATGCCGGTGTGGACGCGATCGGCTTCGTGCTGGCCCGCTCGCCTCGCCAGCTGACGGCGCAGGCCGCCGCGGAGCTGGCGCGGCCGGCACGCGGGCGCGTGCGCTGCGTGGCGGTGATGCGCCATCCCACGCAACCGGAGGTGGATGAGATGCTGAGCGTGTTCGGTCCGGACCTGCTGCAAAGTGACTGGGGCGATTTCGCGAGCGTGCGCCTGCCGGTGACGCTCGAGCGGCTGGCGGTCGTGCGCCAGGGGCATGAGCCCGGCGTGCTGCCCGCACGCGTGCTGTTCGAAGGCGCCGCGAGCGGCAGCGGGGAGCTGAGCGACTGGAGCGCGGCACGCGCGCTCGCCGCTCGTACCGAGCTGGTGTTGGCCGGCGGACTTACCGCCGGGAACGTCGCCGCCGGCATCGCCGCGGTGCGGCCCTTCGGCGTGGACGTATCAAGTGGTGTTGAGGCGCGGTTGGGGATCAAGAGCCCGGCCGCGATCGAGAAATTCGTGGCGGCGGTGCGCGCAGCGGATGTCGCACCGGGCGCGAGCAGAGGTTCAACATGAGTGCACAGTCTGCAGCCTCCTCCGAGAGCTTGCTGGCCGAGGTGATGGCGGGCCGCTTTCCCGATGCCCGCGGCCGCTTCGGCCCCTTTGGCGGACGCTATGTTCCCGAGACGCTGATTCCGGCGCTCGAGCGCCTCGAGCGTGGCGTGCGCGCGCACCTGCACGAGCGCAGCTTCCAGGCCGAGCTCACTGCACAGCTCAGGAGCTGGGTCGGCCGTCCCACCGCGCTGACCTTTGCCCCGAGACTCTCGGCGCGCTGGGGCGCGAAGGTGTGGCTCAAGCGCGAGGACCTGGCACACACCGGGGCTCACAAGATCAACAACGCCATCGGGCAGGCACTCCTCGCGCAGCGCATCGGCGCACGCCGTATCGTCGCGGAGACCGGCGCGGGCCAGCACGGCGTCGCCAGTGCCGCCGCCTGCGCACGCCTCGGACTTCCCTGCACGGTCTACATGGGCGAGATCGACATGCAGCGTCAGGCGCCCAACGTCGGGCGCATGCAGCTGATGGGAGCACAGGTCGTGCCGGTGACCGGCGGGGACCGCACGCTGCGTGCCGCCATCGATGAGGCGCTGCGCGACTGGGTGTCCGACCCGCTCGATACTTATTATCTTCTCGGCTCGGCCGTCGGGCCCCATCCCTACCCCTACCTGGTGCGCGAGCTGCAGTCGGTCATCGGGCGCGAGGCGCGCGCGCAGATGCTCGAGGCGAGCGGCGGGCTGCCCGATGCGCTCATCGCCTGCGTCGGTGGCGGATCGAACTCCATCGGCGCCTTTCACGCCTTCGTTCCCGATGCGGCAGTCGAGATCATCGGCGTGGAGGCGGGCGGTCGTGGCGCAGGACTCGGCGACAACGCGGCCACGGTCGCCTACGGCCGTCCGGGTGTCCTGCACGGCTCCTACTCCATGCTGCTGCAGAACGCTGACGGTCAGATCCAGGAGACGCATTCCGTGTCGGCAGGACTCGACTATCCAGGTGTCGGGCCCGAACACGCGCTGCTGTCGGCCGTGGGGCGCGTGCATTACCAGACCGCAAGCGATGCTGAGGCGCTCGAGCGGGTACGCGAGCTTGCCGAGTACGAAGGCATCCTGCCGGCGATCGAGAGCGCGCACGCACTGGCCGGCGCCGCCCGCTGGGCGAAATCCAATCCCGGACGCACGGTGCTGGTGTGCCTCTCCGGCCGCGGGGATAAGGACATGTCGACCCTGCAGCAAACGCTCCTCGCGGAGCGTGCGTGAGCCCGCGCACGCGCATCAGTGAGGCCATTCGCGGCGGTGCCGCCGGCGGTGAGCCCGCGCTCGTTGCCTATCTCACGGCAGGCTTTCCGCGCCGCGAGTCGTTCCGCCAGCAGCTGCGCACGCTCGCAAGCGTGGCGCACGTGATCGAGGTCGGCGTGCCCTTCACCGATCCGATGGCCGACGGCGTCACCATCCAGCGTGCGAGC
>Ga0302326_10002799_pt1 | contig 41943 bp, 34 predicted proteins | sample Palsa_T0_3_FD_202264 | JGI IMG/M metagenome (GOLD analysis project Ga0302326, IMG submission 202264) | Peat permafrost microbial communities from Stordalen Mire near Abisko, Sweden - Palsa_T0_3 | ecosystem: Environmental > Terrestrial > Soil > Palsa > Peat permafrost | place: Sweden: Abisko...
AAACCGCGGGCACTATCGAAACGCTCAGGTGGATGATTTGGTGGCGCGCGCTAACGCCGAGCCCGATCAGGAGAAACGCCGGGTACTCTACATTCAGGTGCAGGAAATCGTCGCGCAGGACTTGCCGTACATCAACCTGTGGTATCCGGACAACGTCGGCGTCTACCGCGATCGTCTCGGTAACGTGGAGCCCGGGCCGGCAGGCGACTACGATTTCTTATCGACGGTGACGTTGCGTTAGAGCCAAAGGCCGCATGCGCTGAGGAACGAGACAGACGGCCTGAGAGACGGCGGGGACTTCGACTAAGAGTCCAGGGCCTTGCGAATATCGTCTTCAGGAATGACACCGTCGCGGACGATGGCCCATTCGTCGCCGCGCAGCGCCACGATCGTGGACGCCAATAGCCCCCCGGTATCCCCGGCGTCCAGAACCAAGGGCAGGCGGTCGCCGAGCTGTTTCATGATCTGCTGCGCGTTGGTGCACGACGGGAAGCCGGAAATATTTGCGCTGGTGCCAGTGACCGGGCCACCCACGCTGGAGATTAACCCCGAAACAATTCGTGAATTCGCCCAGCGTAGCGCGACTCTTCCGCTATTGCCGGTAACCTTCAATGGCAAGCGGTCGGTGGCTTCGATGACCAGGGTCAGGGGCCCGGGCCAGAACTGCTGGGATAGCTTCAGGAAATTATCGGGCACGTCGCGGATCAGGGTGATGGCGCGCTCGACCGAGTCCACCAGGATCGGCAAGGCGCGGGTTTCCGGGCGCCCCTTGATCCGGAACACGGCTTCGATCGCCGCCAGGTTGAACGGATCGGCGGTTAGCGCATAAAACGTATCCGTAGGCACCGCGACCACCTTCCCGCTGGTGATCATATCGGCGGCGTACTGCAGCGCAGACTTTTGCGGGGCCTCGGACGAGATATTTAGGAGTTCAACGGGCAAGGTGTGTGCTCAGGGCTGGTCGAGATCATAACCCAGCGGGAAATTATCACAGGGTTGGCGTTATCCGCAAGCCGAATGCTTGGAGCGGTTGCGTGAGCGCGTACTGGTCCAAGAGCGAGCATCCGCTCCGTTACTACAAATCTGCGGTCCGGAGCGCACTGGGGCGCCTCCCAAACTTCTCGACTTCCCCGCCCGGCTTTACGCTGTAGCACCCGTTTGCTAGTCTGTATTGGGTGTACCCTCGCGCCAAGCCGATCTCCGGGAAGTATTTTCGCGGTGCCGCACCGGAGCCCTCTCGAATTACCAGCAAGGACAATCACTGGCTGAAGGTGTTCCGCGCATCGCTGCGCGGGGGCGACATTGCCAAGTCCGCCAGCGAGAGCTCAGCAGGCTCGCCGTCCTTGGACGAAAACTCGCCCGGCACTTGGATAGGTATCGAGGGTCCGCACCTGGTAACCGAGGCGATCCGCTCGGGCCTGGTCGTCGCCGCCATCCTCGCCAGTGAGACCGGAGCCCGGCTTCTGGAATCGATGGAGGCCGCGCTGCAACTTCGCGGCTCTGAACCCCACGGGGGCCATCCGCTGCTACCCGCATACCAGCCTCGCCGGACGCAGATTTTGCACACCACCGATCGGCTATTCGAATCGATTGCCGGAACCAAAGCTCCCCAAGGTATCGCGGCGCTGGTTACGCCGCGGAGCTGGACGTTCGATGACCTGCTGGTCGGAGGCGTGGCCCTGGTCGTGGTGCTGGCCGGCGTGCAGGATCCGGGCAACGTGGGGACGATTGTGCGTTCGGCAGAGGCGTTTGGCGCGACCGGCGCGATCACCGCGACCGGCAGCGCCTTCCCGTACGCACCAAAAGTTTTGCGGGCTTCCTCTGGGTCCGCGCTGCGCCTGCCTATTGTCCATGGCGCCGACCCGCTGACCTCGATCAAGCGGCTGGCCTCGCGCGGCTTGAAAATCTACGCCGGCAGTTCGCGACGCGCTGAAACGCGGCCCCCGATACTCCCGCAGGCCGCGGACCTGCGTCATCCCGTTGCGATCGTAGTGGGCAACGAGAACGCCGGGCTCTCGCCGGAAATCGAGGCCATAGCACATCGTTCCATCCTGATACCGTTGCTATCGAGCGTCGATTCGCTCAACGCCGCGGTGGCGGCATCGGTGCTGCTGTACGAAGCAGCCAGGCAACGGCGCGAGGGGAGCACCTAGCCGTGGGATTGTTTCAACAATTCGATTCGGCTGGCGCCGGCGCGGAAGACTCGCGCCCATTAGCCGACCGGATGCGGCCGCAGACGCTGGACGAATTTGTGGGCCAGGAGGAATTGCTGGGCCCGGGAAAACCATTACGCGTGCAGATCGAGCGCGACGACTTGAGCTCGATGCTCTTCTGGGGGCCACCCGGTTGCGGCAAGACCACGCTGGCGCGGATCATCGCCCGAACCACACGCTCGGAATACATCCCTTTCAGCGCGGTGCTTTCGGGAATTAAGGAAATCAAGGAAGTCATGGTTTCGGCCGGACGCATCCGCACCATGGGCCGTCGAACCATCGTGTTCGTAGACGAAATGCATCGGTTCAACAAGGCGCAGCAGGACGCGTTTTTGCCGCACGTTGAGGCCGGGAACATCACGCTGATCGGCGCGACCACCGAAAATCCGTCGTTCGAAGTGATCGCCCCGCTGCTCTCGCGAATGAAGGTGTACGTGCTGCACGCACTGAGCAGCGCGCAGATTGCCGCGCTACTGGCCCACGCCCTGCTCGATTCCGAACGCGGCCTGGGCGCCGAGAACCTGGACGTACCGGCTGAGCTGCTCGATCGCATCGCCACATATGCCAATGGCGACGCGCGCTCCGCTTACAATTTGCTGGAGACACTGGCCCGCAGCATCCCGCCCGACGCAGCCGGCCGCCGGGCAGCCACGTCCTCGCTGCTCGAGCAGCTGCTGCAGAAAAAGCTGATCCGGTACGACAAAGCCGGCGAAGAACATTTCAATCAGATTTCCGCGCTGCACAAGTCGGTGCGCAATTCCGACGCCGACGCGGCTCTTTACTGGCTGGCGCGCATGATCGAATCCGGCGAGGATCCCATGTATCTGGCGCGGCGGCTGGTGCGCATGGCCAGCGAAGATGTCGGCCTAGCTGACCCGAACGCGCTGCGCCTCACCATCGCCGCGATGCAGGCGTTTCAATTCATCGGACCGCCGGAGGGTCACCTGGCGCTCGCCGAGGCCGCCGTGTACCTGGCGCTCGCGCCGAAATCGAACGCGCTGTACACCGCCTACGGTGCGGTGCAGAAGGATCTGGACGCCACGTCCGCGGAACCGGTGCCGCTGCATCTGCGCAACGCAGTGAGCGGCTTAATGCGCCATATCGGCTATGGAAAAGGCTACCAATACGCCCATGACGCCGAGGAAAAGCTTACCGACATGACCTGCCTGCCGGATAGTCTGCTCGGCCGCACCTACTACCATCCCACCGATCAGGGAGTGGAAGCGCGTTACCGGCAGCGCGTTGAGGAGGTTCGACGCATCCAAAAGAAGAGCCGGGAGCCGCAAACCGAGTAAGATAGAGGCTAGCGGTGCCAGCCCGCTTCCGCGAACGGGCCAATGAAAGGCCGGAAATTTTCCAGAGACCCAGAACTGTGACACCCGAAACTACGAAATCAGCCGATCGAGTCGCTCGCCACGCGTTTCCGGCCGTCCTCGCGACGTTCATCCTGTGCGTTGGCGGAATCTGCGCCGGGCGCTCGTTCGCGCGCGCGTTCCCCGCGCCCCCCGCTCCCGATAAGCATGGTCCCGACGCGCCGGTGTACACGTTGGACGAAGACTGCCAGGTGTTTGAATTTTCCTACGACAACCGGGTGGCTTGCGGGGCGCATCGGTTGATGCGCAAGAAAAAATTCGACCTGGAGCGCGATGACGTTTGGATCGCATCGCGGGACGGAAAAAAGAAACGAATTATCGACGGCGAAAAATACCTGGTCAGCACCGCGGACACCCCTTTTAGCTACCTCATCAAAGGATTCAATTGGTCGCCGGACGGGCATCGCCTGGCCATGGAGATTTCTACCGCCGGTTCATCCTCCGACGAAGAGGAAAATGCTCCCCATTCGGGCGAGGCCATTGCGCTGATCACCGATGAGGGCCGTGAAATTACCGTTCCCGGAATGAAAGGCAGCACCATCGACGGCGCGACCCAGGGGGCCTGGCTCGCTGACAACAACACGCTCGCTTACCTGCAGGCGGCGGAGAGCGCCCAGAACGTGATCGCCCTGAAATCTGTGCGCGTCTCCGACGGCAAAGTGGCTTCGCTTTTCGAGGGCCGGATGTTTTCGGCGGTTACTTGGGACCCAAAACATAACGCCGCGGTCGCGATCACCGATACGTGCCTGGCCAGCCGAATCTGCCTGGTCCGCCTTGATCTGATTCACGAGACCATCCAGGAACTTGCGCCGGTGAAAGAATATTTCGGGCAGCTCACCGTCTCCCCGTCGGCCACCAAAGCCGCTTATTTCAGCGACGGACAGACGCTCGAAATTCGCCCTTTCGGCGCGGGAACCCACACCCAGCGCATTACCGCGGCCGCCGGAGAGTATCAATGGGACCGCAGCGAGACGCGCATCCTGCTGAAGCGCGGGGCAGCCAATCGCTCGGGAGACATCGTGTGGGTGCGATTCTCGGACGGCGATTTTGAACCGATCCTGCACGACCTGCTATTCCACGATTTCGCTATATCGCCGGACGGAGAATTTCTCGGAGTAACCCAAGTGGGCTTGCGCCACGTGACCGTCTATCCGCTGCACTAAATCTCTCCACTAGCCTTGCTGTGGTGAATCTCTGAGTGGAGATCACCGCGCCAATATGGATGGTTTGCAGGTGCGCAGCGGGCGGCGCTTTGAGCGCACCCATTCCGCCCTGCACCATGTACGATAGATGAGCGAGATGCACCGGCGATTGGTGCGGGAACCGGGAGGAACGCCAACGATGGGATTTTCCACGGACGCCATCCACGTGGGGCAGGAGCCAGACGAATTGACCGGCTCGATCGTCGCGCCGATCTATCAGACCTCGACCTACGTTCAGCCGTCACTGGGCGTCGATAAGGGCTACGACTACGCGCGCACCAAGCATCCCAACCGCAAGGCGCTGGAGCGCTGCGTCGCGAAGCTGGAAGGCGGCAGTGGGGCATACGTCTTTTCGACCGGGATGGCCGCGATCGACTCGGTCTTTCGTCTGCTGCGCCCAGGCGACCACACGATATTGTCCGAGGCGGTTTATGGCGGGGTGTTTCGCCTCACCACTCAGCTGCTGGTGCACTTCGGCTTGGAATTCAGTTTCGTGGATACGTCGAACATCGATCAGGTTCGCGCTGCCGTGAAGCCGACGACGCGAATGATTTACGTGGAGACGCCTACCAATCCGACCATGGCGGTGACCGATATCGCCGCGGTGGCCAAGCTCGCCGGCGAGAACGCCCTCACCGTGGTGGTGGACAACACCTTTCTCAGCCCCTACCTGCAGCAGCCGATTGCCTTGGGCGCGCATATCGTGGTGCATTCGATGACCAAGTATCTGAACGGCCACAGCGACTGCACCGGCGGAGCGGTGGTCCTGACGCGTCCGGACGACGCCGAGAAAATCTACTTTCTGCAGCGCTCTGCCGGAGCGGGTCTGGCCCCCATGGATTGTTTCCTCACCGCGCGCGGCATCAAGACCCTGGCGGTGCGCATGCAGCGGCACGATTCCAACGGCCGGATCGTGGCGGAATTTCTGGCGGCGCACCCGCGCGTGCAGCGGGTGATCTATCCCGGACTGGCCTCGCATCCGCAGCACGAAGTCGCCAAGCGGCAGCAGCGCGGATTCGGAGCGATGATTTCCTTCGATGTGGGATCGCTCGAGAACGTCCGCACCGTGCTCAACCACGTCCATCTGTGCTCGCTCGCGGAAAGTTTGGGCGGGGTGGAGACGCTGATATCGCATCCCGCGACGATGACCCACGCGTCGATTCCTCGCGAGGTGCGCCAGAAAATCGGGATTACCGATGGGCTGATCCGGATTTCGGTGGGGATAGAAGACGTCGAGGACTTGATAGCGGATCTCGATCAGGCACTGCGGAAAATCTAGGTCCTACAAACCGGCTCAGCCGCGACGCCAGGCTTAATCGCTTGCTAAGGCTGGACGCTGCTTTTCACCCATTGCAGGTAACGCTTTGAGCCGGCCTTCACCGGCAGCGCGATAATTTCCGGCACGTCGTAGCTGTGCAGGCGAAGGATTTCAGCTTTGAGTGCCTCAAAGCGACGCAGGGTGGTTTTCACGATCAAGAGAAACTCCCGCGCGGATTCTAATTTACCTTTCCAGCGGTAGACGGATTCCACCGCAGCGGTCACTACGTTGACGCAGGCCGCCAAGCGCTTCTCGACTACCGCGCGCGCAATATTCCTGGCTTCCGCTCGCGATCCGCAAGTGACCAAGACTACCATTGCTTCGCTCCCAGCCATTCCAGCACTCCCATCGTTACTTTTACCGCGCTTTTCACCGAGATACTATGATGCGCAACACTCCGTCGCCAAGATACAATACCGCGCGTGACGAACCAAGCCAGCACCCGTTTTGCCTCCCCCGCTCCGGTCGCTATCCAATTCGGCACTTCCGGATGGCGCGGCATTATGGGTAAAGATTTTAATTTTGCGGTGGTGCGTCGCGCGTCCGCCGCGGTTGCCGGCTATCTGAAGACGCAAACGAAAACACCCAAAGTCCTGATCGGCTACGACACCCGATTTTTGTCCGATGATTTTGCCCGCGCCTGCGCCGTGGTGCTGGAAGAGCATGGCTGCCGCATTTCCATCTGCGCGCTGGCGACGCCCACTCCGGCCATTGCTTTCGCGATTCTGCGCGATAAGTACGATGGCGCGATCAACTTCACCGCCAGCCACAATCCGGCCGACTATAACGGCCTGAAATTCAACGGCGCGGACGCCGGCCCGGCACTTCCCGCAGTTACCCACGAGATCGAAAGTCGCGCGGCCGAGCTCGCCGGCCAGAATTTCGATGCGGGCGATGCGGCGGCATCGGATGCGGCGGGCTTCGAGCGTGTGGATTTACGCGACGCTTATTTAAGCCGGCTGACCGAACTGGTTCGCTTCGATACCCTGCGCCGCTCGAAGCTCCCGTTTGTTTTCGACGCGCTGCACGGCGCGGGGGCCGGATGGCTGGACAAGCTTCTCGCGGATCAAGACATCAAATTCAGCTCGCTGCGCACCGAACGCGATGTCACCTTTAGCGGCACCGGTCCCGATCCTTCGGAAGAAAATCTGGCGCCGCTCCGCGAGGCGATTCTGCGAACCAAAGCCGCCGCCGGTATTGCCACCGACGGCGACGCCGACCGCTTCGGCATCCTGGATGCCGACGGCAGCTTCGTTTCGCCCAACCATATTCTCGCGCTGCTCTTCGATTACCTGGTCGAAACGCGCGGAACCAAACTCGGCGCCTCGCGCAGCGTGGCCACCTCGCACATGCTGGACGCGGTCGCCAAACTCCACGGCGTGCCGCTGTACGAGACCCCGGTGGGCTTCAAATACGTGGGCGATTTCATTCGCAAGGACGCCATCGTCATCGGCGGCGAGGAAAGCGCCGGACTCACCATTCGCGGGCACGTCCCCGAAAAGGATGGCCTGCTGGCCAGCCTGTTGGTGGCAGAAATGATGGCGGCGCGGCATAAGACGCTGGGCGAGCAGATTCGCGAGCTCTTTGGCCGGATCGGCGCGCAATTCTGGCCCATTCGCGTGAATTTGCATCTCTCTCCGGAAGTTCAGGCCGGATTGAAGGCGCGCCTTGCTGTTAACTTCCAGGACTTCGCCGGAAGAAAAGTACAGCGCACGGACCGCACCGATGGTTGTAAACTCCTGTTCGCCGATGGTTCGTGGATCCTGATGCGACCCTCGGGCACCGAGCCGGTGGTTCGCGTCTATGCCGAAGCGGCAACGCCGGAAGCGTCAGACCAGCTGGCGCGGGACGCACAGCAATGGATCAATTCAGAAGATGGTCACAAAATCTAGGATGAAAGAAGTTTGGTCCAATCGATGAAGGTTCTGCAATCATGCCGCCAATTCGCTCGGCGCAACCTCAGTGTGCTGTTGGGCGTAGGACTTCTATTGCTATTGGTGCAGGATGTCTTCGGCACCCACGGCGTGCTGGCCATGCGCCGCTCCAAGAGAGAAGCCGCCGACATTCAGAAGGAAATCAACCGCCTGGAAAGCGAAAATTGCAGCATGGAACAGGGCGTTGAGTCCTTGAAATCGGACCCGCAAACCATCGAGCGCATCGCCCGCGACGAAATGGGCCTGGCCAAGCCCGGCGAATACATTTTCAAATTGCCGCCTAAGGCCGAGTCCGCCTCGGCATCCACCTCGCCGTCCGGCTGCCCTGCCGCGCCGCCGGCCACCACCGGCGCTGCTCCGCGGCCTCGTTAAGATTGCCGGAGACTGGCTGAGCGCCGTTCAAAACTGCGCCCGAGCAGGAACGGTGACACCTCGTCTTTGAACTCATCTTGGAAGCAGTAGTCTTCATTCGGGGATCCATCGCTTATGACAGACTGGTTCGCACGCCCGGTCCTAAGTGTTACGGACGTTGAGGCCTCGCTCCTCTTTTACGTTAACCGGCTCGGCTTCACGAGCCCCTGGCGCTATGACGAGGACGGTAGAGCGCACGTCGCACAGGTCGACCGGCAGGGCTGCGCACTTATCCTGGCCGACACGTGGCCGGAGAAGATCGGCAAGGGGCTGATGCTCATTTCCCTAAACGTCGAGCCGCAGACGCGCGAGGCCGCGGTCGCCGCATTGGACGCGCTGCGCGCCGAACTCGAGGCCAAGGGGGTTGCGGTCAAGGAGGGTTCGTGGGGCTACCGACTTCTGGTGGTCGATGATCCCGATGGCAATCAGCTCTGCTTCAACTATCCGAGCGAGACTGCGTCCGGCAAGATTGCCAGGGATGAAGCGTAAGAGGTTACCGGGCTCGTGCTCCTCCAGCTTGGAAGGGGCGTCCCAGTCGCCACGGAAGACGATCGAAGATTTCCGGTGGGCCATTTCTGAAACCCGTCCGCGCGACTGACAATGCCAGCATGCACAAGAAAATTATGACCAGGCCAACAGTTGCCTGCGGTATCGTCTCGGCCTGCTTCGGCAAAATCGAAAAGCGCCCGTAGACGAACTCGATGTGCACCCAATACACCAGCAGCGACGTCTTGCCCAGTTGCAGCAGCGGCTTAAATCCGCGCGCGCCAAGGCCCCACTGGCACCATGCGTAGCTCACGCCCACCAGGACGAATATCACTCCGGTGCGCGCCAGCCAGAAATCCGGACTGGAATGCCAGAAATCGTACACCGCATAGATGCGAGTGGGCCTGGCGTCGAGCCACATCGCTAGCGCGTACATACCCACGCCCGCCGCAGAAAACCCCAGGAACCAAAGGCGATGGTTCTTGGGCCAGTCGCTGACGATCACCCACCCTGCCGCCAACCCGGCGAACGCGAATGCGGCCCAGGGAAAAAGCGGGAAGAGCCAGGGCTGCGGTTGGACGAGATTGTGCACTCCGTTGATGTAGCTCTCCAGGTACCAGGGCAGAAATCGCGGGCGGTGGGTGGTCCATAGCGGCGGCGTCGCAACCGCGATCGAGATGGCGACGATGGCCGCCAGAATCGCGCCGGCGGTGCGCGTGCTCGCTAATCGGCCAACTGCTCCCATCAAGATCATCGAGACGCCGATGATGTTCAGGACGTCGACCCGCAGTAAATCCGTCCACGGCGCCCAGGGCTGTCCCAGCAGGAATTCCTGCAGGCGAAAAATCAAACCGAAACCCAAAATTTCCGCGCCGCGCCGGATCGTGGTTACCGCGATTTGATTCGCGGAAAAATTCTTTCTCCGCATGCGTTCGGTGACCAGCGCGAAGGAAACCCCGGCCAGAAACAGAAAGAGCGGAGCGGGCAATGTTCCGAGAAAGTAAGAGGTCTGCAGCCACCACGTCTGCCGCGCCGCGCCCCCCAGCCAGGAATCGTAGCAATGCGTCTGGAACATCAGGACGCAGGCCAGGCCGCGCAGCCAGTCGATGTAGTCCAGACGTTGTTGGAGTGGTTTTTCCGGCACGCGTCGGTTGTTGGTTAGGGTTGCAAACTAAACGACACAGCATCCATGAGATGCGCGGCCAAATCAAGATTTTCCGAGGGTACGCAGCGGGCTACTCGAGAGCCAACATTCTTCCTTTTCCCAGCTTCCAGGCTAGCGAACCACTCCGGTCAACGGGCTCGACGCCGTGGCGTATAGTTTCTTCGGAATGCGCCCGGCGAGAAATGCCTTGCGGCCAGCTTCGACTGCGGCCCGCATGGCCTCGGCCATCAGCACCGAATCTTCCGCGCCCGCGATCGCGGTGTTCATCAACACCCCGTCGGCGCCTAGCTCCATCGCCAGTGCGGCATCGGACGCTGTTCCTACCCCCGCGTCCACAATCAGCGGCACTTCGCTGATTCGCTCGCGCAGGATGCGCAGGTTGGCCAGGTTTTGAATGCCCATGCCCGAACCGATCGGCGCTCCCAGCGGCATAACTGCTGCTGCGCCTGCATCGATCAATTTGCGCGCGACGATAAGATCGTCGGTGGTGTACGGAAGCACGATGAATCCCTCGTTGACCAGCACGCGCGTGGCTTTCACCAGTTCTTCGGTGTCAGGGAATAACGTCTGCTCGTCGCCGATCACTTCCAGCTTGACCCACTCGGAAAGGCCCACTTCGCGGCCCAGGCGCGCGGCGCGAATCGCCTCATCCGCGGAGTAGCAGCCGGCGGTGTTGGGCAAAATGAAAATTTTCGAGCGATCGATGTACTCGAGCAGGGATTCCTTGCTGCGGTCGGTCACGTTCACCCGGCGGACGGCAATGGTGACCATGTCAGCCCCGGACGCCGCGTGGGCCCGCGCCATTTCTTCGAAGCTGCGGTATTTTCCAGTGCCGACAATCAGCCGCGAACGGAACGTTTTCCCGGCAATCACCAATGAATCGCTCATTTCTTTTCTCCGGGCTCCATTCTACGCTGGACCTTCCCGCGCGCCAACTTGCGCGCTCGATCGCAAAACGCGGTCAAATTGAGGCGAAATCCTGCGGGCCGCGCTCTTCGACGTCGGCGTAGAGGGCATCGATCACATCTTTGTAACGCTGCTCCACCACCCGGCGCTTCAGCTTCATGCTCAGCGTCACCTCGCCGTTCGCAATCGTGAAATCGTCTTTCAATAGCGCCACGCGCTTGGGCTTTTCATACTGGGCTAGCCCGGCGCACAGGCGGTCGACCTCCGCCTGGATCAGCTCGCGCAGCCACGCCTCCGAAACTGCCTGCTCTGGCGAACTGTAGCTCTTCCCTTCCTCCCGGGCGCGCGCTTCCACCGCGGCAAATTGCGGCACCACCAGCGCCGACACAAATTTGTGCCGGTCGCCGACCACCATGGCGCTAGCGATGTAACGGCTGGACACCAGGCGGCCCTCGATCAATTGAGGGGAAACGTATTTTCCTCCGGCGGTCTTCAACAAATCCTTCTTGCGGTCGGTAATGGTGAGGTAGCCGTCGGCATCCAGGCTGCCAATATCGCCGGTGCGAAACCATCCGTCGTCGGTGAATACTTCCCGCGTCTGCTCGGGCTTGCCGTAGTATCCAGTCATCACGCACGGACCGTGCACTAGAATTTCGCCGTCCTCGGCGATGCGTACGTCGACGTTGGGAATCGCCGGGCCCACCGTGCCGATCTTGTTGTTCTCTTCGAAATTCACGGCGATGACTGGCGAGGTCTCGGTGAGCCCGTAGCCCTGATAGATCGGTAGGCCAACGGTCAAAAAAAACGCTGCCAAATCCGCGGACAGAGGCGCCCCGCCGGAAATGAGCATCCGCATGCGTCCGCCCATCGCCGCGCGGATCTTCGAATAGGCGATGCGATCGGCCAGCTTCCAGGAAAGTTGCGTAGCCAGCCCAGCCCGCTCCCCGCGAGCCCGCCAGCCCGCCGAGCGCTGCGCCACGTGTGTGGCCCACTGAAATATCTTCCGCTTAGCGCCGGTAGCCGCTCGGCCCTTCTCCATGATGTTGGCGTAGATCTTCTCGAAAAATCGCGGGACGCCCGCGGCTATCGTGGGACGAACCTCCAGCAGCGCTTGCGACACTTTTTCCAGCGAATCGACGTAGGCGATCGAAATCCCGCAAAGGATATAAACGTAGTCCATGGTTCGTTCGAAAACGTGGGCCAGCGGCAGGAACGACAATCCTTGATCGGTGGGCAGGTACTGCAAGCGGCTGAGCGAATCGATCGCGTTCGAAGCCAGGTTCGAGTGCGTGAGCATCACCCCTTTGGGGTCGCCGGTTGTCCCCGACGTATAAATAATCGTGGCCAGGTTATCGGGCGTCACTTCCGCCGACCGGTGGCGATATTCCACCTCGTCGCCTTCGGTGTGATCGGCGATCAGCGTCTCATAGCGCAGCACGATTCCGCCCAGGTCGGCCGGCGGTGACACCGCGATAATGTGCTCGAGCGCCGGGCAATTTTCCTGCGCCGCGGCAATTTGCGCGGTCGGAACCTGCCCGGCAACGATAGCGATCTTCGCGCCGGAATCGTTCAGGATGTAGGTCATTCGCTCGGCCGATTCGTTGGCGAAAATCGGCACGTCCACGGCGCCCAGGCCGAGGATGGCGAAGTCCCCGATATGCCACTCCGGGCAATTCGGAGCGTAGAGGGCCACGCGATCTCCGCGCTTCACGCCCAAATGGTGAAGCGCCTTGGAAAGGATCGCCACCCGCCGCAGCATCTCCGCCGACGAAATCTGCTGCCACCCGGATTCGGTGCGAAACATCTGGGCCTTCGGGCTAGGATAGCGGTCGATCGAATCGATGAAACATTCGTTGATAGTGGGATAGGGCATCCTGGTTCGTTTTTCCTAAGCCGGCGTTTACTCTAACCCAGCGAATCGCACGGCGCAACGGACCGGCGCGCGTACGAAAAGTGCCGACCGAAAGGCGCGCCCCATGGGACAAGGTTGCGACGTGCGTATACACAGACATTGCGGGGTTACGATAAGATGGCTGACGGAGGGTTTGCGAAATGTTCAAAGTGGTGTCCGAGATTCCCACCAAGCGACTCGCCCTGCACGCGCCGCACGGCAACGTGCTTTCCTGCCGCGGCTGGCAGCAGGAAGCCGCGCTGCGGATGTTGTTCAACAATCTCGATCCGGACGTCGCGGAGAAGCCCGACGAGCTGATCGTTTACGGCGGCCGCGGAAAAGCGGCCCGCAATTGGGAATGTTTTGACGCCATCGTGGCTTCCCTGAAATCCCTCGCCAACGACGAAACGCTGCTGGTGCAGTCGGGCAAGCCGGTGGGAATTTTTCGCACCCACTCCTATGCGCCGCGTGTGCTCATCGCCAATTCCAACTTGGTCGGACACTGGAGCAACTGGGAACAATTCGAGGAACTCGACCGCGCCGGGCTGATGATGTACGGCCAGATGACCGCGGGAAGCTGGATTTACATCGGCTCGCAGGGAATTCTGCAAGGCACCTACGAAACCTTTGCCGAGGCGGCCCGCCAGCATTTCGGAGGAAGCCTGGCCGGGAAACTGGTCGCCAGCGGCGGCATGGGTGGCATGGGCGGCGCGCAGCCGCTCGCGGCCACGCTCAACGGCGCGTGTTTTCTGGGAATTGACGTCGATCCCTGGCGCATCGAGCGCCGCGTCCAATCCGGGTATTGCGACGGCATCGCCCACAGCCTCGATGAGGCGTTGGGCGTTCTGCACGCCGCGATGCGCGCCGGCGAAGCCAAGTCGGTCGGCCTGGTCGGCAATTGCGCCGAGATCATCCCGGAGATGGCGCGCCGCGGCATCGTTCCCGATCTGCTTACCGACCAGACCAGCGCGCACGATCCGTTGGCGGGCTACATACCTCAGGGACTAAGCGTCGACGATGCGGCGGAGTTGCGCGCCCGCGATCCCCAGGATTATCAGAAGCGCTCGCTCGCTTCGATTGCCCGCCACGTGGAAGGCATGCTCGCGCTGCAAAAGCTCGGCGCGGTAACCTTTGACTACGGCAATAACATCCGCACTTTTGCTTTCCAGCAAGGCGTCCGCAACGCTTACGATTTTCCGGGGTTCGTTCCAGCCTACATTCGTCCGCTATTCTGCGAGGGCCGCGGACCGTTTCGCTGGGCGGCGCTTTCCGGCGACCCCCAGGACATCTATAAGACCGACGAGCTGGTGCTGAAAATGTTCCCGCACAACGAAATCCTTTCCCGCTGGATTCGGCTGGCGCAAAAGCGCGTCCATTTTCAGGGACTCCCAGCGCGCATTTGCTGGCTGGGTTACGGCGAACGCGACAAGTTTGGCCTGGCGCTAAACGAAATGGTCGCCAGCGGCGAGTTGAAAGCGCCGATCGTCATCGGACGCGATCACCTCGATTGCGGCTCGGTAGCTTCGCCCTTCCGTGAAACCGAGAAAATGCGCGATGGATCGGACGCGATCGCGGATTGGCCGCTGCTCAATGCCCTGCTCAATACCGCCAGCGGGGCCAGCTGGGTATCGATTCACAACGGAGGCGGCGTGGGCATTGGCTATTCGCTGCATGCGGGTCAGGTCACCGTCGCCGACGGTACCAAGGAAATGGCCGAGCGCATCGAGCGCGTTCTCACCAACGATCCCGGCATCGGCGTAGCCCGCCACGTCGACGCGGGCTATCCCCAAGCCATCGCCTTCGCCGCAAAATCCGGCGTAAAGATTCCCATGCTGCCCGGGAACAAAAAGGAATAGCAAAGCCGGCGCTCCTTCTTGTCATGTGCTGAGCAAAGCCGGCGGCCCTTCTTGGTTGTGTGCTGAGCGAAGCGGGCGGCCCTTCTTGGTTGCGTGCTGAGCGAAGTGGGTGCCCCAGGTGTCGCTTTCACACCTGGGTTCTCTACGTCTTTGACGTGGCCTTATCTTGTGCATAGCACCGTGTGAGCGACGAGCCGATGGCCAACAAAACGGTAGAAGAAGCTCGATTTCACTGGCAGCTGCCTTTGTATTCGCTGCTAGGCACGATCATCGTCTTCCTCGCCCTGGCGATCTCCCAATCAACGTCCACCCTGTACATTTTAGTCGTTGTCCCACTCATCAGCATTTTGCTAATCGTCGCCGCGGTGTGGAGCGCAATTGCCAAGAAAAGGCGGCGCAGTCTCGCGATACTGTCGATGCTCGCTGTCCATTGGGCGATATCCGTGCTGTTGGTTATGAACTATTCAGCTGTGCGCGATTCCGCCAGATGGTTGGTATGGTCGCGCGACTACAAGGCCAAGGTTGTGGCGCAACCGGCCTCGGCAAACGGAGAGTTGCAGCATATCGACTGGGATGGTTGGGGGTGGGGCGGGGAGAATACCGAAGTGTTTCTTGTCTTCGACCCGGCAGATTCGCTGTCGGCGGAGGCCGCAAGTGGTCAGCCCGGCAGATTTAACGGCATACCTTGCAAAGTCGATCGTCTACGTCGTCTAGAGAGCCACTGGTACACGGCTCAATTTTACACCGGTGAGATTTGGGGCCAATGCAATTCAGGCGATGCCCGCGGACGCTGAATGGAGACTGGTCCGAAAATTAGCCGCGGCACCAGGTCGTTATTTCGTCGCGTCCCGGTAGCCTGGACCGCGCAGCACTTTCCCAGGCAGTTTACCGGTCATCTTTCCGTCTTCGATAACCGGAACTCCGTTCACCAGGACGTAGTCCATGCCCGCCGATAACTGATTCGGCTTCTCAAACGTGGCCAGTTCGCGCACTTTGCCCGGATCGAACACCACCACATCCGCCCACATCCCTTCCTTCAAGACGCCGCGGTCGGCAATGCGCATGCGTCCGGCAGGCAGCGCGCTGAACTTGCGAATCGCTTCCGGGAGCGTCAGGATTTTTTCGTCGCGGACATAGCGATGCAGAATTCGCGGGAAGGTGCCGTAAGCGCGAGGATGCGGATGCGATCCGCCCAGTAGCCCTTCCGGCGAAGTCCCCTCCGAATCGTTATCCACCGATACCCACGGCTGACGCAGCGCCAGCGTCACGTCCGCTTCCTGCATCCCGGCGACCGCGACGTCCGTGAACCCCTCGTCCTGTATCAAGAAATCGAAGATCGTATCGATGGGATCCTCGCCCCATATCTTGGCGATTTCCGCGATGCTCTTCCCTTCCAGCGGCACCAGTTTCGGATTCTGGGCCACGCCAATGACGATCGCTTCCGGCCCGGGAATCTCGTCCCATTCGTTGTCCCAGGCGGCAGAAGGCGTTTCCATGTCCTTGCGAATCCGCGCGCGAGTGGCGGGATCCTTCAGACGCTCGATCATCTTGGCGTCGCCTCCATCGTGCGCCCACGGCGGAATGAAAGCGGAGAAAGTGTTAAACCACGCGGTGTAGGCGTACGTGTCGGCGGCGATATCGACGCCCTGGTCGCGCTGCTCATCGATGAACGAAATCACCTGCGCCATCTTGCCCCAGTTTCTTTTTCCGGCCACCTTCAGATGCCAGATCTCCACCGGAATATGCGCTTCCCGGCCGATCCGCGCGGTCTCCTGCAGCGAATCGAAAATACCGTCGCCTTCGCTCCGCATGTGAGTCGCGTAGATGCCGCCATACTTCGAAGCTTCGCTGGCCAGCGCGATCAGTTCTTCGGTCTTGGCGTAGGGCGCGGGGGTGTACTCCAGAGCAGTGGAAAGCCCGCGCGCTCCGGCCAGCATGGCATCGCGCACCAATCCCTTCATCTCCTCAAGCTGGGCTGGCGTTGGCGCGCGGTCGTCGTCGCCGATTACGATCCGCCGTACCTGCGTCGCGCCCACGTAGCTGGCCAGGTTGATTCCCATTCCCTGCCGTTCCAGGCGCGCGAAATATTCGGGAAAGGTCTTCCAGTCCGGCTTAATTTTGTAGTGCTCGTAATCGAGCTTGTCTGATTCCAGCAGTTTGTCGGTCTGCGGAGCGATGGAGTTCCCTTCACCGGTAATTTCCGTGGTGATGCCCTGATAAATTTTTGAAGGCAGCCGCGGATCCACCAGAATGGTCAGCTCCGACTGTCCCAGCATATCGATAAACCCAGGCGCCACCACCCGCCCGGCGGCGTCGATGGTCTGCCGGGCGCCTTCGCCGGAAACTTCTCCAATCGCCGCGATCCGGCCGTCGATAATTCCAATGTCGCCCGCGTACCACGGCGAGCCGGTGCCGTCGATGATCTTCCCGTTCCGGATCACCACGTCATATCTCCGCACTCGGCGGGTCTGGATTCGGTAACCCTGCGCCAACGCGTAGCCCCCCAGCAACAGAATCCCCAGCAGCGCGGCCGGGCCTACCCTTCCGACAGTTGAGCTTCCACGTGCGCGCCACCACGTACCCAGCCCTTTAGTCGTCTCCGTCGAAGCGGCCCGCAGGCTCGCTGCTGTTCCCGGTTGCATGTGTTTACCCCTCGGTTGGTGGGTTCGCTAGCGCCGCACATCTTAGCAATTAAAAAGCGCGCCCCGAAATAATCGTTGCCGCAAGATTTGAATATCGCAACGTGGTTTTCCCGGAACGGAAGGACTACACTTCTCTCGCGCTCTGCTATGCGACGCCTGCTAATCACCGGCTGCTCGGAACTCCTCAGTTTGCAGGGGCCCGCGCCGCGCCGGGGCCCAGCGATGTCTGACCTCGGCATCGTTGCCGATGGCGCGATCCTGGTGGCCGGCGACAGGATTGCCGCAGTCGGACCGCGGCGCAAGATCGAGCGGCTGCCCGAAGCTCGCCGTGCTGAGAAGCTCGACTTGGCCGGCCGGGTGCTGCTGCCCGGCTTCGTCGACTCCCACACTCACCTGGTCTACCCCGAAAGCCGCGCGGCGGAATACGAACAGCGCATTCAGGGCGCCAGCTATGAAGAAATCGCCCGCGCCGGCGGTGGCATTCTTTCCTCGGCGCAACGCTTGCGCCGCGCAACCCGCCCCAAACTGAAATCGCGGGCGCTCGCGCACTTGCGCCAGTTCGCCGCCCACGGCACCACCACCATCGAAGCGAAGAGCGGTTACGGCCTGGACCCCGCCAGCGAAACAAAAATCCTGGAAGTGATTCGCGACCTGCGCGCCGAGCAGCCCGTAGACATCGTCCCCACATTCCTGGGCGCGCACTTCGTCCCCGCAGAATTCCGCAAGCGTCCCGAAAAGTATGTCGAACTAGTGATCCACGAGATGATCCCGCAAGCGGCGAAAGCAGGCTTGGCAGAATTTTGCGATGTTTACTGCGATCGCGGAGCATTCAGCGTGTCGCAGTCGCGCCGCATCCTCACGGCGGGCATGGCCGCAGGCCTCGCGCCGCGCATTCACGCCGAACAACTCGCGCGTACCGGCGCCACGCAGCTAGCCGTCGAGCTCGAAGCCGCCAGCGCCGATCACCTGGAGATGATCAACCGCCATGACATACAAGCGCTGGCCCGCTCCCGCGTCGCCGCCACGCTCCTGCCCGGCTGCTGCTTCCATCTTGGCCTCACCCATTTTGCGCCCGCGCTCGCGCTGATCGATGCAGGCGCGATCGTGGCCCTGGCCACCGACTTCAACCCCGGCACCAGCCCCACGCCCAGCATGCAAATGATCCTGTCGTTAGCCTGCACCCAGTTGCGCTTCACTCCCGCGGAGGCCATCGTCGCCGCCACCATCAATGGAGCGTACGCTCTGCACCGGGCCGGGCAGATCGGTTCGCTGGAAGTTGGCAAGTATGCGGACTTCGCGGCCTTCGATGTGGCCGACCATCGCGAAATCCCGTATTATTTCGGAGTGAACCACTGCGTGCTTACCGTGAAGCGGGGCCGGATCATCCATTCGCGATTACCCCATTAAGTCTTCGCCGGCGCTGCTCCCACCGCTGGCAGGGATAGCCAATTCCTGATGAAGCAACTGATCGAATGCGTGCCGAATTTTTCCGAAGGGCGCGATCTCGCCAAGGTCGACGCCATTATTGCCGCCATGCAGTCGGTCGAGTCCGTCCATATCCTCGATCGTGAAAGCGACGCCGACCACAATCGCTCGGTGGTCACCCTCGCCGGCGAGCCCGAAGCGGTGGCGGAAGCCGCACTCCGCGGAGCCGGAAAAGCGCTCGAACTGATCGACCTCACCAGGCATTCCGGCGCGCATCCCCGCATGGGCGCTACCGACGTGCTGCCCTTCATTCCCATTGAAGGCGTCACTATCGAAGACTGCGTAGCTCTGGCCAGAAAAACAGGCCGCGCGCTGTGGGAGCGCTACAAAATTCCCGTGTACTTTTACGAGGCCGCGGCGCAGCGCCCCGACCGCACCAATCTGGAAGCCATCCGCAAGGGCCAGTTCGAAGGCCTGCTGGTCGAAGCGCTCAAAAATCCCGATCGCGCGCCCGACCTGGGCGGCCCCGCGCTGCATCCCACTGCCGGAGCGACGGTGGTGGGTGCGCGCAAATTTCTGATCGCCTACAACATCAATCTCAATACGCCGGACATCGAAATCGCCAGGCGTATCGGCAAAAATATCCGCTTCTCTAATGGCGGCCTGCGCTACGTGAAAGCCATGGGGGTCGACCTCCGCGCACGCCATCTGGCGCAAGTCTCGATCAACCTCACCGATTTCGAGCAGACCCCGATTCACCGCGTCTTCGAGATGGTCCGCAGCGAGGCCGCGCGCTACGGAGTAACCATCGCCGGCAGCGAGATCGTCGGCCTGATTCCCAAGCGCGCCATCGAGCTCACCGCCGATTTCTATCTCCAACTCGAGAATTTCTCGCCCGCTCAGGTCCTCGAGAATCGCCTGGTAGATTCCCTTTCCGGCGGTGCCGTACAGGGTTCGGCCCACGCTCCGGCGCAAAAGGCCGGGCGTCTGGCGGCGATGGTGCAGCCTTTTCTCGATGCAGTGGCTCAACCTACCGCCGTTCCCGGTGGGGGCTCTGTCTCCGCCTTGGCAGGTGCGCTGGCGGCGAGCCTGGGTCAGATGGTCGCAGGCCTCGCCCGCAAGAAAAAGTCGCAAGCGGCGCATGTCGAAGCGCTGTCCGACGCCCTCGCCGAACTGCGTGCTGGGGCTGACTTTCTGGCTACAGCCATCGACCGCGATGCCGCATCCTTTGAAACCGTGATGGCATCCTATAAGTTACCCGCTGGCACCCCCGAAGAGCAGCACCTGCGGGACAGCGAGATACAAAAAGCTCTACAGGCCGCCGCAAATGTGCCGATGGAAGTAGCAAAGAAAGCGGTCGGCGTCCACGATCGGCTCAAACAACTGGAACCGATCTCCCCGCCCGCGATGTTTTCCGACCTGCGCGTGGGCCGGCTGCTCGCCAGCGCCGCAGCGCTGGGTGCGCTGGAAAACGTGAATATTAATTTGGAATCCATCACCGACCAGGGTTTTGCAAAGGCTATGCGCGCGGAAGCATCGGCGCTGGTGGCCCGCCTCGGCTCATCGACCCTCGAGGCAGCTCGAATACTGTCATAATCAGATTTTCGGAGGAACGAAACATGAAGACGAATTCGCGGGCCCTCACCATCCGCTCGTTGTTGATCATCACTCTCCTGGCCGCCGTCACCGCGCTATGCCCGCCGCCCGCCGCCGCAGGTACGTTGAATACTTCCGTGATCGGAATGTTTCCCAAAGAAACCGGCGAATTCGCCTACGCCGACATGAAATTGGCGCGCCAATATTCCTGGTTCCCCGCGCTCCGCGATCAGCTTCTGCCCAGCCGGTTCCGCGATTTCGAGAAATTCCTCACCAACTCCGGCACCGACCCCAACACTCAGGTGGAAGAAGTGGCTTGGGCCACCTTGAACGGCGCCGACCTGAGCGATCAGCTCGTTGGCGTTGCTCTGGGGACGTTCAATCCGGATACCGCCGAGGCGAAATTCAAGGCCCAGAAATTGCCGATGCTCCAATCCCACAGCTACAAGCTCTACGCCTTTGGCAGCGGCGAGGGCGCTGGCGACATTCTTTTTGTCTTTCTCGATTCCAGCACCGCCGCGTTCGGCAACCGCAAGGCGCTCGAGAAATTGCTGGATGTCCGCTCCGGTGGCTCCGAAAGCCTGCTTAGCAATAACCTAATGTTTCCGCTGATCGGTGAAGTGAATGGCCACAGCACCGTCTGGGCCATCCTTGACAAGCGCTTCACCAACCTGGGCATGACTCAATTGCTCCCCCAGGCGGATCAATTCCCCGATGCCGCTAAAATCATTGCCCGCTTGCACGCCATGGTCATCAGCGTGGACACCAGTTCCGACATCTCCACTCACTTCCAGGCCGTCTGCGATTCCCCCGCCGACGCCAACGTCCTGGCCGCCGCTCTACAGGCCGGAATCATGTACCGCAAATATCAAGAATCTCAGGGCGACCCGGCATTGGCCAAGGCGCTCGACGGCGTACGGGTTACTCCGTCCGGCGACCGCCTCAAGGTGGATGCTCCCGTTTCGAAAGAGCAAGTCGCCGATCTGATCCGCAGCCACGCCTTCGCGCCCCCAGGCTCGAAGTAACCGACACGCCGGGGCGGCGAAACCGCTCCGGTTGTGTATGTTTTGGTCGCAAAATCTCAAGAATAAACTGCGTAGTGGGAAGTAATTCAGGTAGGAATCTACACAACCGGAACGATTGCGCTGCAGCTACTTCTTCGGACTCTGTAAATACTTAATCAGCGTGACCCGGCTGCCGGTCGTCGTAGGCTCATACTTCACGTCATCCACGTTGCGAATCGCTTCGCGAAGTTTGTCCGCGAGCGCCCCGCCCCGCGCGCCATTCGTCGGCTGATCGATCTGCACTTCGATGCGATCGTCGAAATCCTCCACCACGCATTTCAACCCCGCCTGTCCGCCGCCGGCCGGCACAAAACAGGCTCGGCACGTCTCCACCGCGGTCGCCGCAACTTCCTTCTGAATCTCTGCCGACAGCCCCGCGCGGTTCACCGCGTGCTCCACCACACTGCCCACCGCAGCCACCAGTCGCGGGTCGTCATTCAACACCAGCTCGGTTCGCGTGTGTTTATTCAATGTGTTCTTCCACCGGGGGTAAGTCGCACGCCGTGCCGCAATCGGAGCAGTAAAACAATCCGTCCAGGCACAGCCGAATCGATTCTTGCGACAGGCAGATGCAACAGTAGCGGTCGCACTTGCACTCGAGTTCGATCTTGTCGCACTGCATGCAAAGGACTTTGACGGGCTGCGCTGTCTTAGCTTGCGTCACATTCTGTGCAGTTTTTATGGGCAAAGGGCCCTCGCGCCGGAAGTCTGGGTTCCTCCGACTGTTTTCACTATAGGCCAGCCCGCCCTTCCCCACAAGTCCCTTCACCGCCCCGCGGACTCACTCCATCACCCCATATCGGCCTGGGAGTTCTTCCGGCTGCGCACAGGAGCTCGGTCATTACGGCGGAGAAGACTCAGGGATCGCCTCGCCATCTTTGCGAGGGTCACAGGCGCCGTAGTCCACTCCGGTGGAAATATCGCGTTGCACCGCCTGCCCACCAACCATGTTCGCCGAGTAGGCGCCGTCAAGAATGACCTGGGGCCACCCACCTCGTCTCGACGCCTGGTTGGACGCTAGTGTGGCGAGCGAAGAGTTGCAAGAGATCACTCCGGTGGACGCGAACGGTCCGCGGCGGTGAGTCTCCGAATACGTCTCTTGCCCGATTTCACCTGGGGCGCGCAGACTCGAATGCAGCAGGAATCGCCGATCACGTCGGCTCGGTAGTCGGAGCGGAGCCTCCACAAATCGCCCATCCAAACGAATTCAAAATTGAACCCAAAGTACTATTGGGCTGACGTCGGTCCAGAACTAAAACATACTCGGTGATCGTTGAGAATGTAGCCGCTCCCCTCCCGTTTGCAACGTCCCCGAAATGGTTCAAGTAGCGAGAGCGATCCTGAGGCGAGAAATATGAGTCGTGATTTCGGCTCAATCGAAGAATCTCTCGATTATTTAGGGATTTTTCTGTTCGTTAGCAGCGATCGATTGTCTCCGAAGGCAATTACGGAGGCAATTGGCATCGAGCCAACATGCACTCGAGAACGTGGATCCCCTATTCGAGGTGGGGTTCTAATGCGTCGGCCTGAGTTCGACCTAAATGAATGGCAGTTACGCGAACAACTTGACGTAAGGCCGGGTGACCATAGCGGCTATCACTCGGAAGCATTTATCACTCAGTTTTTGGACAAAATCAAAGGCACCGCTGTAAACATCGCGGCACTGAGCAAGAATCACGACCTACTCATCCTTCTGGTCTGTTCTGTACATGACATGCCATATATTGGGCTGACGAGCGATCACATACAGGCCATTGCCTCGCTTCACGCTAGGTTGGACTACGACATCATGGTCTATGAACCCGCCCCGAACGAGGGCGATGGCGTTGCTCGGTGAGCGTCCCTCCTCCACCGAAGTGATCCAATCCATTCCAATCCTCTCCATACCGTGCTACGGTCCGCGAGAAGATCTCACCGATGATCGACCCCGCCACATCGTTTCCTGTTCTGGCATCATCTCCAGTTTTTCGCCGCCGTACAGGACGGCCAATTTCACGGGGGACTCCGATCCCTCAGAACCATTTTCGCGCAGCCGCCCGAAAGCGTAAGCAGAAGCCCTTCTTGAACCTCCCAATTCCAAATCACAACACCGCCAGCATACCCCCACCGATATGCCTGATTCTAAAGGACGGAAAATCTCCGAATCCCGGCAAATTGCGATTTACCATTTCAGCCGAAAGGTGGCCCTTTCTTGACACCCCAAATACCGCATGCTAATTTCGATTTCTGCCCGGAAAAATGAGAATTCGCTCTTGAACACTCCGACCGCCGCGCCTCTTCGCAGAACCGCCCTCCATTCCGTCCACAAGCACATGGGCGCACGCATGGTCGACTTCGGCGGCTGGGACATGCCCGTCGAATATCCTTCCGCTGGCCTCATGAAGGAACACCTCGCCGTCCGCACCGGCGTGGGGCTCTTCGACGTCAGCCACATGGGCGACATCCGTGTCGGCGGGCCGCAGGCTCTCGCCGCGGTCCAGTCCATTTCGATGAACGACGCATCCCGGCTCGCCGTCGGCCAGGCCCATTATTCCGCGCTGCTCTACCCCGAGGGCACCTTCGTGGACGACGTGGTGGTCCACCGGCTCGCCGAATATGATTTTCTGCTGGTGATCAATGCCGGCACGCGCGAAAAGGATTTTAATTGGGTGCACGAGCACGTTCGCGGCTTCGATTGCCTCGCGGAAGACTTAGGCGATCATTACACCCAGATCGCCATCCAGGGGCCGCGCGCTCTGGAAACTCTGGCCCAGCTCGTCTCCGCGGACATCTCTTCGCTGAAATACTATTGGTTCACCCACGGTTGCGTTTCCGGACTGCCGAACATACTGATTGCGCGCACCGGCTATACCGGCGAAGATGGATTTGAGATTTACATTCCCCCGGACGTGAAGACCAGCGAGCGCGTGTGGCGGGAATTGCTCGATGCAGGCAAAGAGTTCGGCATTCTTCCTTGCGGCTTGGGCGCGCGCAATACGCTGCGGCTGGAAGCCAAGATGGCGCTGTACGGCCACGAAATATCGGAGTCGATCACCGTTCTCGAGGCTGGCTTGGACCGCTACTGCAAGCTGGACAAAGGCGATTTCATCGGCCGCGCCGCCATCGAACGGCAAAAGGCTTCCGGCATCACGCGCACCCTGGTCGGACTGGAAATGGTCGACCGCGGCATCGCCCGGGACGGATACAAAGTGTTCGACGCCCATGCCAGGGAAATCGGAGTGGTCACCAGCGGCTCGTACGCGCCATTCCTGAAAAAGAACATCGCGCTGGCTTACGTTCCGCCAAGCGCCGCCCAAGGCGCTCATCTAAACGTCGAGATTCGCGGGCAAATGGCGCGGGCGCAAATCGTACCCACGCCATTTTACAAGCGTCCTAAAAAACATTCTTAAGGATGGCACATGGCTTATCCGTCCGGTCTTCGTTACACGCAGCAACATGAATGGGTAAAGGTCGAGGGCGACACCGGCACCGTGGGCATCACCGACTACGCCCAGCAGGAGCTCGGCGACGTGGTTTACGTCGATCTTCCCAAAATCGGCTCCACCCTCAAGGCCGGTGAATCCCTCGGCACCGTGGAATCGGTGAAAGCGGTGAGCGAGATCTACTCCCCGGTTTCCGGCGAAGTGACCGCCCTCAACGATCTGCTCCAGGGCGCGCCCGAAAAAATTAATCAGGATCCTCAGGGCGAGGCTTGGCTGGTGCGCGTGAAGCTCTCCCATCCGAAAGAAGCGGAATCGCTCATGGACGGCGCCGCGTACGACGCCTACGTTTCCGCGAAATCAAAGGAACACTAAGCCTGATGCGCTATCTTCCCAAAGGCCCGGCCGAACGGCAGGAAATGCTCGAAGCGATCGGCGCGCACAACATCGAGGAATTGTTCCACTCCATTCCCGATGAATTTCGCCTGCGCGAACCGCTTCACTTGCCGGGGCCGCTCTCCGAAGCAGGGATCATCGAATATTTTCGCGCCCGCGCCGCGGAAAACGCGCGCGGCTACACCTCGTTCCTGGGAGCCGGCGTTTACCAGCACTTCCGATCGGTGGTCACCGACGCGCTAATCCAGCGCGGCGAATTCCTCACTTCCTACACTCCTTACCAGGCGGAAATCGCGCAGGGCACGCTGCAATCCATTTTCGAATTTCAGACCCTGATGTGCCAGCTCACCGGCCAGGAAGTAGCCAACGCGTCGATGTACGACGGTTCCACCGCGCTCACCGAAGCGGTATTGATGGCCGAGCGGCTCACCAGCCGCCGCAACGTGCTGGTCGCCCGCACCCTTCATCCTGAATATCGCCAGGTGCTCGCGACGTACGCCAAGCATTGCGATCTGAACGTCACCGAAGTGGGATTCACTTCCAGCGGCCAGCTCGATACATCCACGCTCTCACCCGAATCGCTAGCGCACGCCGCCGCCGTGGTTGTGCAATCTCCCAACTATTTCGGCGTAGTCGAAGACATTCCGGCGCTGGCGCCCATCGCCCATGCTCACGGCGCGCTGCTGGTCACCTGCATCACCGAAGCGGTCTCGCTGGGCATTGTCAGGCCGCCGGCGGAAGCGGACATCGTCGCCATGGAAGCGCAAAGTTTCGGAGTGGCGCCCAGCTTCGGCGGACCGTTCGTCGGGGTCATCGCTTCCCGCGACAAATTTGTCCGCCAAATGCCCGGCCGCCTCGTGGGTCAAGCGTCCGATGCCGAAGGCCGCCGCGGCTACGTCTTGACCCTGGCGACGCGCGAGCAACATATCCGCCGCGAAAAGGCGACCTCCAACATTTGCACCAACGAAGCGCTGTTCGCTCTCGCCGCCACCATCCATCTTTGCCTGATGGGCAAAGAGGGATTGCGCGAAATGGCCCAGCAGAATCTTTCCAAGGCCCATTTCGCTCTGGCCGAGCTGACCAAAATTCCTGGCGTCCGCCATTGTTTTTCCGGGCCGGTATTCAACGAGTTCGCCTTGGAATTCCCGCGCTCGGTTAAAATCATCAATCACGCGCTGCTGCGCGAGAAAATCATCGGACCTTTGCCGCTGGGCGTGAACTATCCGGAGCAAACCAAATGCGGCCTGGTCGCGGTGACCGAAACCATGCCTCGCGCTGAAATCGAACGCTTCGCGGCGGCCATAAGACAAATCTTGGCGCGGCCCGTTTAGCTTCGCTAGCGGTTCTTAGGAGATTTCGAGAATTGAAAGAATCGAACAATCCCGGACAATCGGCCACCTTGCCTCAACCCGTTGAGCCAGGCGCCTCCTCCGAACGAGTCAGCCGCCAGGTCAGCCTGAACGAAGGCCTGATCTTTGAGGAATCCACTTCCGGCAAGCGCGGCATGGAGTTTCCGCCGTTGGACGTGCCGGAGATTGATCCAGCAAAGGCGTTGGGCGCCGCGTTCGTGCGCGATGCGGTAGAAAACTTTCCCGAGGTGAGCGAGATCGAGGTGATCCGCCACTTCACCCGCCTTTCCACCTGGAACTACGCCATCGACCTGGGCATGTATCCGCTGGGCTCCTGCACCATGAAGTACAACCCCCGCGTCAACGAATTCGTCGCCCGCCTCGACGGCTTGGCCACCGAACATCCTAGCCAGACCACCGAAGCCGCCCAGGGCTGCCTGCGCATCATGCACGACCTGCACAAGTGCCTGCTCGAAATTACCGGCATGGACAGCGGAACCTTGCAGCCCGCTGCCGGCGCGCAAGGTGAATTCGCAGGCCTGCTGATGATTCGCGCTTATCTCGAAAGCAAGGGAGACGCGCGAAAAAAGGTTTTGATCCCCGATTCCGCACACGGCACCAATCCCGCGTCGGTGGTTCTCGCCGGATACGAAGTGCAAAACATTCGATCCAACTCCAGCGGCCTGATCGATATCGGCCATCTACGCGAATACGTCACCAGCGATGTAGCCGCGTTGATGCTCACCAATCCGAACACCCTGGGAGTCTTCGAAGAGCGCATCGCGGAAATTGCCGAGGTGCTGCACGAAGGCGGCGCCCTGCTGTACATGGACGGCGCCAACATGAACGCGCTGGCGGGCGTAGCCCGTCCCGGGGATTTTGGCGTGGACGTGATGCATCTGAATCTACATAAGACTTTTTCCACTCCGCACGGCGGCGGAGGTCCCGGCGCGGGTCCGGTGATGGTGAAGAAATTCCTGGAGCCGTTCCTGCCAGTGCCGGTAATCTGCGAGCGGCCCGACGGCAAACTGGCGGTGGATCACAATCGTCCGCAATCGATCGGCCGCGTCCGCGCTTTCTTCGGAAATTTCGGCGTGCTGCTCCGCGCGCTAGCCTACACCCTGGCGTACGGTCCGGGCATCCGCCAAGTCACCGAAGACGCGGTGCTCAACGCGAACTACCTTCGCGCCAAGCTGGAAAATGACTTCGACCTGCCCTACAGCCTGCCCTCGATGCACGAGGTTGTCTTCAGCGACGCCCGGCAAAAGAAATTCGGCGTTAACACCATGGATATCGCCAAGCGCCTCATCGACTACGGCTTCCATCCCTACACGACGGCGTTCCCGCTGATCGTCCCCGGCGCGCTGATGATCGAGCCCACCGAATCCGAGTCGAAAAAAGAGTGCGACCAGTTCATCGACGCCATGCAGGCCATCGCCCGCGAAGCCGAAACCAATCCCGAGTTAGTCCGCACCGCCCCACACTCCACCCGCGTAGGCCGCCTGGACGAAGTAGGCGCAGCCCGCAAACCAGTCCTGCGCTGGAAGCCCGCTCCTCCACACGAAAACGCGAAGTCGTAGCGCCGTTCATAGCGCCGTTCGTAGATTCTCTCTCGGATATCAAGCAACTCGATCGACGATGGGGTGCTGAGCGAAGCGAAGTGGGTGCCCCAGGTGTCGCTTTCACACCTGGGTTCTCTACGTTTTTGACTTGCCTTTGTTTTGCGTACCGCGGCCCTGGACGAAGGCTCTTGAAACGACACTCATCCCGCCGGAATCGCCTTCGGCGCCACGCGATGCAAATCCTGCAACGCCGCTACGTCCGGCGAGGTCCCCATCCGCGCGCGTATCCCCTGCGCCGCCGCCCGCGCCGCTGAAAGTGTAGTAATGCAAGGCACCTGATAGCGCACCGCCGCGCGCCGAATCGATTTCTCGTCCCAAAAAGATTCCCGCCCCAGCGGCGTATTGATCACCAGGTGCACCTTGCCGGTCTTAATCAGATCCACGATATTCGGCCGGCCCTCATTCACCTTGTAAACCGTCTCCACTTCGAATCCCGCAGCCTTCAGCGCGGCAGCCGTACCGCGCGTGGCCAGAATCTTCAGCCCCGCGGCCGCCAAATCCTGCGCCACCGGCGCGACATGCCGCTTATCGTGATCGTTCACGCTCAGAAAAACGTTCCCCTCCGCCGGCAACCGCTGCCCCGCCGCCAACTGCGCCTTCGCGAACGCCAGGCCAAACGTCGAAGATACTCCCATCACCTCGCCGGTCGACCTCATCTCCGGCCCCAAAATCGTATCCACGCCGCGGAATTTACCGAACGGAAAAACCGGCGACTTCACTGCAAAGAAATCCCGCACCATTAACTCGCCCACTCCGTTGGTGACCTTGAGCGGCAAATTCATATCCGCCAGCTTGCGCCCAGTCATCAGCCGCGCTCCCACCTTCGCCAGCGGCACCCCAGTCGCTTTACTCACGTAAGGAATCGTTCGCGAAGCCCGCGGATTCACTTCCAACACGTACACCGTATCTCGCTGGATCGCATACTGCACGTTCATCAGCCCCACTACCTGCAGCGCCCGCGCCAACCGCGCCGTATAATCCCGAATCCGCTCGAGCACCGACGCCGACAGCGTCACCGCCGGCAGCACGCACGACGAATCGCCGGAATGAATGCCGGCTTCCTCGATGTGTTCCATGATCCCCGCGATCACCACGTCGGTGCCGTCGGCCAGCGCATCCACATCCACTTCCACCGCGTCTTCCAGAAATTGGTCGATCAATATCGGCCGTTTCGGACCCAGCGCCGATTCGATCCGCGCCGCCTGAGCTACATACTCTTCCACCGTCTTCAAATCGTAGGCGATCACCATCGCCCGCCCACCCAGCACGTAACTCGGACGCACCAGCACCGGCAAGCCAATCTCCGAAGCGGCCCGCACCGCTTCCTCCGGCGCGAACGCCGTGCTATTGCGCGGCTGCGGAATCTTCAAATCCTCCAGCAAGCTGCCGAATCGCCGCCGATCTTCCGCCAGGTCGATCGATTCCGGCGCGGTGCCCACGATGTTGGCGCCGTTGCGCTTCAATTCCAGCGCCAGGTTCAGCGGTGTCTGCCCGCCCAGTTGCACGATCACGCCCTGCGGTTTCTCCACTTCGATAATCGCCAGCACGTCCTCCAGCGTCAGCGGCTCGAAATATAAACGATCCGAAGTGTCGTAGTCCGTCGACACCGTCTCCGGATTGCAGTTCACCATGATCGTTTCGTAGCCATCCTCTTTCAGCGCAAACGACGCGTGGCAACAGCAATAATCGAATTCAATTCCCTGCCCGATGCGATTCGGCCCGCTGCCCAGGATCATGATTTTGGGACGGTCGACCGCCGCCGATTCATCCTCTTCCTCGTAGGTCGAATACATATACGGTGTAAATGACTCAAACTCCGCCGCGCATGTATCCACCCGCTTGAAAACCGGCTGCACACCCAATTCCCTGCGCCGCGAACGAACGTCTGCCGCCGTAACGCTCCACAATTTCGCCAATTCCTCGTCGCTCGCGCCCGAACGCTTGGCTTCCGTCATCAACTCGCGCGTGACGCCGGTCAGATTCGTCTCCCGCACTCGGCGGTCCACCGCCACCATGTATTCCATCTGGCGGATGAACCACGGATCGATATGGGTGAGCGAACACACTTCGTCGCGCGACATCCCGCGTTCCAGCGCCTCGAACAGCCAGTGCAGCCGGTCCGGGCGGGCCACGGTGAGGTTTTCCCGCAGCATCGTCAACGTCACTTCGGCCGGCGCTTTCCACGGACTCTGCGGCTCGAGCGAGCGAATCCCCTTGCACAGCGCTTCCGGGAACGTCCTTCCGATGGACATCACTTCGCCGACCGATTTCATCTGGGTGGTGAGCGTGTTGTCGCTGCCTGGGAATTTCTCGAACTGCCACTTCGGTATCTTCACCACCACGTAGTCGATCGAAGGCTCGAACGAACTCGGCGTTTTCTTGGTGATGTCGTTGGGAATTTCGTCCAGGGTCATACCCAGTGCGAGTTTGGCGGCGATCTTGGCGATGGGGAACCCAGTAGCCTTGCTGGCCAGCGCCGAACTGCGCGATACCCGCGGATTCATTTCGATCACCGTCATCCGCCCGGTCTGGGGGTCCACCGCGAACTGAATATTCGAACCGCCGGTCTCCACGCCAACCTCGCGGATAATCGCCGCGGCGGCGTTGCGCATGCGCTGGTATTCCTTGTCGGTGAGCGTTTGCGCCGGAGCTACCGTGATCGAGTCGCCGGTGTGAATTCCCATCGGGTCGAAGTTTTCAATCGAGCAGATCACCACGAAGTTGTCGCGGCAGTCGCGCATCACTTCCAGCTCGTATTCCTTCCAGCCCAGCACCGACTCTTCGATCAGCGCTTCATGCATCGGACTGGCGTCCAGCGCCCGCGCGATCAGATCGGCAAACTCTTCGCGGTTAAAGGCGATCGATCCGCCGGTGCCGCCCATGGTGAACGACGGCCGAATCACTACCGGATATCCGAGCTGATCCGCCAGCCGAATCGCTTCTGTTTCGTTCCTCACCACTTCCGATAGCGGCACTTCCAGCCCAATCCTGCGGCAAGCATCTTTGAAGAGCAGCCGGTCCTCCGCGATCTTGATCGAACGCAGCGACGCGCCAATCAGTTGCACACCATACTTTTCGAGAATCCCCGCCTCGGCCAGTTCCACCGCGGAATTGAGCCCGGTCTGGCCGCCCACAGTGGGCAGCAACGCGTCCGGCCGCTCGCGAATAATAATCTGTTCGAGATATTCCTTGGCCAGCGGCTCGATGTAGGTGCGATCGGCAATCTCCGGGTCGGTCATGATCGTCGCCGGATTGGAATTCACCAGCACCACTTCGTAGCCCTCCGAGCGCAGCGCCTTGCAGGCCTGGGTCCCGGAATAATCGAATTCGCACGCCTGGCCAATGACGATCGGGCCCGACCCAATGATCATGACCTTTTTGATGTCAGTCCGTTTCGGCATCTATCCCCTGGCCCCGGTGCTCACAGCTTCCCTTCCATTAAATCCTGAAACTTTCCGAACAGGTAGCGCGCATCGTGCGGCCCAGGCGACGCCTCCGGATGGTATTGCACGCTGAACATGGGCAGCTTTCGGTGGCGCATGCCTTCGTTGGTTTGGTCGTTCAGGTTGACGTGGGTCAATTCCACGTCGGACGCGGGCAGCGAGTCCGGGTCCACGCAGAAGCCGTGGTTCTGCGCGGTGATCTCCACCTGGCCGGTGAGCAAATTCTTCACCGGATGATTGCTGCCGTGATGCCCGAATTTTAGTTTGTACGTCCGGCCGCCCAGCGCCAGCCCGCACAATTGGTGCCCCAGGCAAATCCCGAAAATCGGCACGCGGCCCATCAGCTTGCGGATATTTTCGATCGCGTAGGTCACCGGTTCGGGATCGCCCGGACCATTCGAAAGAAACACACCGTCGGGTTTCAATGCCAGCACGTCTTCCGCGGACGTCTTCGCCGGCACCACCGTCACTTCGCAATGGCCGTCGACCAGCAACCGCAATATGTTCTGCTTAATTCCGTAATCGTAGGCCACTACACGGTAGCGCCGGCGATCCATTTTCTCCGCCGCCGCGTTCGATTTCTCAAACGGCAGGGCCGGCGCCTTGGTGGAACCCTGCTGGTGCCGGCTCTCGATGGACGGCAAACCCTCCGCCAGATCGATCGACCCGCGATTCCAGTCATACTTCTTCTCGCAGCTCACCCGCCCTGCGAGCTCGAGCCCCGCCATGGTCGGCAACGCCTTCGCTTCGGCAATCAACGGTTCCGCATCGGTTCCATCGGTTGCCAGCACCCCGCGCAGCGCGCCCACTTTTCGCAAGTGCCTCACCAGCGCCCGCGTGTCGATGTCCCAGATTACCGGCACCTTCCAGGTATCGAGGTAGTCTTGAATCGTGCGCGTGGAACGCCAATTCGAAGACAGCTCCGAAAAATCGCGCACCACCAGCCCTTCGATGTATGGCCGCGCGGATTCCACATCATCGGGATTGGTCCCTACATTTCCAATGTGCGGATAAGTGAGGCAGGTAATCTGGCCGGCGTAACTGGGATCGGTAAATACTTCCTGGTACCCGGTGAGGCTGGTGTTGAAAACGACTTCGCCGCCGCGCCGCGTGCGGGCGCCCGCGGCGCGGCCGTTAAAGACTCGTCCGTCTTCGAGCGCGAGCGTCGCGCGAACTGCGGGCGGGTGCGTCAGTGGTTCCTCCGATATTCATCATTGCACGTCGTTGGGCGGCGCCGGAATCGCTCCGAATTGCGCCACCGGCCAATACGCGAACACTGCTTTGCCATAAATCGAGCCTCGCGGCACCGGTCCAAACACCCGCGAATCATTGGAACTATCCCGATGATCCCCCATCACAAAAAATTCCTGCGTGCCCAGATGGATCGGACCGTAGCTGGTGCCGTCGAAAAAATTGGGTGGAACGTAAGGCTCATCAATTTCTTTCGCGTCCACGAACAAATGCCCGCGGCGGATTTCCACGCTCTCGCCCGGCAGCCCCACCACCCGCTTGATGAACGACTTGGAACGGTCCAGAGGATACCAAAAAACGATCACGTCGCCGCGCCCGATCGGCTCGAAGCGGTAGACAAACTTGTTGATGAAAATTCGTTCCTGGTCGCTTAGCAAGGGCGCCATGCTGGTGCCTTCCACCTTCACCGGCTGGTACAAGAACACGATGATGACCAGCGCCAGCACCAGGGCAACAGCCAAATCGCGGGCCCACCCCCGAATCTCGCGCGGGGAAAGGGGATGGTCAAGAGGAGAAGTAACGGTAGGTTGTGCGTCGCTCTCAGTCATTCCTGAAAATCCATTTATAGCACGCCGAGCCACACCCGCGCTATCGTGCTTCGCATTCCCGGGATTCGATTCCCCGAAGTTGGAGTGCTCGGCCGGCCTCGCGAGTTGTACGCAGCAGGCGATCCCGCGTGGCGGCATTCCAGCTGCCAGGGACTATTCGCCCAGCGCATAACGAATAATCGCCAGGCCCGCCACCACGGCGGTCTCGGTGCGCAAAATATTCTCGCCCAGCGAAGCTTCCAGAAATCCCGCCGCGCGCGCGGACGCCACTTCCTCATCTTTCCAGCCGCCCTCCGGTCCGATGGCCAGGGCCACCGAAGTGCCCGCGCAAGCCATCTGGGCGCTGCGAAACGACCGCGCATCCGGGCGCTCCGACAGCACGATCTTGCTGAACGCCGGGGATTCACTGAACGCCGTCAGCGGCGGCGTCACCACACCCAGCGTCGGCGGACGCAGCCGCCGCGCTTGCTGCGCCGCTTCCACCAGAATCTTTGCCCAGCGCTGCGAACGCTTCCCGGCCGCAGCGATCAGCCGCTTCTCGCTACGCGACGCCGCCAGCGGCACGATGTCCGTCGCGCCCAGCTCCGCGGCTTTCTCCAGGCACCACTCAAAGCGATCGAACTTCACGATCGATATCAGCAACTGCACCCGGATCATCGAAGCCTTCGCTTCGATCTGCTGCACCAGCTCGAATTCCACTTCCGGCCTTCCCCCGTTCTTGCGCACCCGGGCGATGCGCCCCAGCCACACCTGGCTGCCGTCACTCAATTCGTAAAGCTGCCCCGCTTCCGCGCGCAGCACTTTGCCCAAATGCTCCGCGGTCTCGCCATGAACCGTGGCGGAGTCGCCATCAAATCGGTCTACAAAAAATCGTCTACGCATGATCGAAGCCTTCTACCTGCTCGGATGCTTTTCAGTCCCGCAGATGGGGATTTTCTAGAAAATTGGAACCGGCGGATGCGGCGGGAGAAACCCCTGCAGACGGAAGAATTATGTGCCGGCCCGAAACGCAGCCGCCGGCAAAATTACAGCCGTACCGTACTCACCTGCTCGCTACCCAAAAATATCTTTTACCTTGTCGAAGAAGCTGGAGGTCCGCTCGATCGGCTTGTTTTCCGATTTCAACACCTGACCGAGCTGCTCCATCAATCGCCGCTGCTCTTTGCTCAGCTTTGACGGCACCACCACCCGCACGTGGATATACAAATCTCCGCGCCCTCCGTGAGGATTCGGCAGGCCCTTGCCGCGCTTGCGGAAGGTCTGCCCCGATTGCGTGCCCTCTGGAATTTCCAGCGCTTCTTCACCGCTCAGCGTCGGCACCTGCACCTGGGTTCCCAGCGCCGCCTGCGACATGGTGATCGGGATGGTCAGGTACAAATCCGAATTGCGCCGTTCGAAGAACGCGTGGTCCTTCACTTCCACAAAAACGTACAGGTCGCCCGGCGGACCGCCGTGCGTCCCCGGCTCGCCTTCCCCGGTGTACCGCACTCGCGTCCCGGAATCGACGCCTGCGGGAATATTCAGTTCCTGCACTTTGTCGCGCTCGATCCGGCCCTGGCCGCGGCAGTGCGCGCAAGCCTCGCGAATCACTTGCCCGGCACCCTGGCAGGCCGGGCAGGTCCGCGAAATGGCAAAGAATCCCTGCTGATAATGCAATTGTCCCTGGCCCTTACAACTCTGGCAGGTCACCATTCCAGTTCCGGCTTTCGCGCCGGTTCCGTTGCAAGCGCTGCAACTCTCGCGCCGGGTCATCTTCACTTGCGTCTTCATGCCTGACGCCGCTTCTTCAAACGTCATGGTCAGGTCGTAACGGAGATCCTCGCCACGCTGTCCGCGCGTTGCTCGTCCGGCGCGCCGGCGTCCGCGGGCTCCGCTGGTGGGATCTTGCATTCCGAAAAGGTCGAAGATGTCTTGAAATTCCTCGAAGATGGTCGAATTGAATCCGCCGCCATCGAACGATCCGCCGGAAAGCCCGGCATGGCCGTAACGGTCGTACACCGCGCGCTTATCGGGATCGGAAAGCACGCTGTAGGCTTCCGACGCTTGCCGGAACATGGACTCGGCTTCTTCCTTGTTCTGGGGATTCCGGTCGGGGTGCCACTGCAAAGCGGCTTTGCGGTAGGCGGACTTAATCCCGTCCGCGCTTACCTCCCGCGTGACGCTCAGAACCTCGTAGTAATCGCGTTTGCTGGTAGTAGGCATGAACGGTGTCTACCCCTTACCCGTTGCGGCCGATTCGCTGTGGCTGGAAACTTTCACCATCGCCGGACGCAGCACTCGGTCGTGGAATATGTAGCCTTGCTGCAATACCTGGGTCACCGTGCCATCCGGATATTCGCTGGTTTCCACGCTCTCGATGCCGTGGTGCAAATGCGGATTGAAGGGCTTCCCTAACGCGTCGATGCGCTCGATTCCCTGTTTGGCCAGCACTTCCCACAGTTGCTTGCGAATAATTTCCACGCCTTTGGAGTATTCCTGAACGGCGGGATCGTTCGATGCCGCGAGCGCGAGATCGAAGCCGTCCAATACCGGCAGCAGTTTTTCCGTCAGCGATTCGATTCCCCGGGCATGCTCCTTGGCCAAGCGCTGCTCGGACTGCCTGCGATAATTGTCGAAATCGGCTTGCCGCCTCTGCAGAGTCTGCAGCAAATCCTTGTTGTCGTCCTGCAGCTTCTTCCACGCTTCCAGCGAGGCGTCGCCGGCGCTCGCCCCGCCGCTTTCCGACGTGGGCACAGCGGCGTCCGTCTCCGCGGAGGCGTTCGCTTCCGGGACCAATTCGATCTTCATCTTTTTCTTCTCGGAGTCTCGATGGTTCAATAGGATCAACTTTCCAGATTATTTGTGCTGAAGAACTCGGCCATGAACGCCACCGCGGTGATCACTCGCTCGTAGTGCATGCGCATCGGTCCCAGAATGCCCAGCGCGCCTTGTATCTGCGCGTTCTGCATGTATGGCGCGCTGATCAGCGCGAGATGCTTCCCGGCATCGGTGATCTTTTTTACTCCCAGCTCGACGTGCACCGGCTCGGGGCCTTCGATGCATCCGTCGAGCAGGGCGATCAAGCGGCCCCGCTCCTCGATGGTCGAAAGCAATTCGCGCATTTGTTCCTGGCTGGCGAGGCCCAGCATGGTGGCAAACTGCGCCGCGCCATCCACGTATACTTGGCGGGTTTCATCGTCGCCCAGCAGGGCCGGATCGCACAGCTCCAGCGCGCCGCCCACCAGCCGATCGTATTTTTCCTTGTCGTTAGCCAGCTGCGTTTCCAGATCGCCGCGAATCGCCTCCAGCGTCCAACCGGAATAATGCGCGTTCAGGTGCGCCGATATGCGGTCCAGATCTTCCTGCCGGAATATTCGCTCCGGACGAATTACCTTGTCCCGCGTCATCCCTCCGCTGGCGACCAGCACCACCAACACCCGGCTCTCGGGCAGCAAAACAAATTTGAGGTGTTCGACCACCGTGCGCGCCAATGGAGGAGAAATAATAATTCCCACACCGCGCGACACTGCCGCCAGGACGTGGCTGGCCCGCTCCATCACCGCTTCCGGCGTCTGCGCGCTAGCCAGCTCTTTGCGAATCCAGTCCCGATCTTCGGGACGCACCGTGGCCTGCGACGATATCTGCTCTACGAAGAAACGATAGGCCGAAGCCGTGGGCACCCGCCCCGCGGAAGTGTGCGGCTGAAAGAGGTATCCTTCGCCCTCCAGATCGGCCATCACGTTGCGGATGGTGGCCGGGCTGAGCGATTCTTCGTGCACCTGCGCAATCGACCTCGAAGACACCGGCTCCCCGGTTTCGATGTACGCGCGCACCACGTCCGTTAATATTTTCTGATGCCGCTTTTGGTGGACAGTAGATGCACTCATAGTAATCGCAGCCACATTTGACCGCAGGATAGGTCCGTTTCAAATTTTAGAGGAGACGCACGCGAGCGTCAACCGGCGGCGCCCGCCGCCCATAACCATTCGGTATGCCGCGCGCGTTCGGCCGTGCCTGGCAAACTCGGAAAGGGCTTCCCAGTAATGGTTTCCGGCGATCCCGCTACGCGAAAGTCGCTCCGCCCGGCGTTACCAGATGCGGCATCGCGTTTTTTCAGACCGCACCATCGGCGAGCCGGCCGAGCATCCAAATGCCTTAGCGAACGACGGCATATTGGAGGGCGCACCGTTCCCACGGAAGCGCTGCAGCGGGTGCGGGTCGATGGCAGCGCGCCGGCGTTGCTCCTCGGGCCGCGCCGATCCAAACCACATCTGCGCCCATCCCAGGAAGAAGCGCTGTTGGGCATTGAAGCCGTCGATCTCCGCGGGCGCCGGTTTTCCGGCCAGGGTTTTCTCAAATGCGGCGTGAGCGATCGTCAAACCGCCCAGGTCCGCGATGCTTTCTCCGGTCACCAATTTTCCGTTCAGGTGGAGCCCGGGTTCCACTACATATGCCTCGAATTGGTCGGTGACACACTGTGAGCGCGCCTGGAAATTTTTAAGATCCTCAGGCGTCCACCAGTTCTTTAGATTTCCCTGGGCGTCGAACTTGGCCCCCTGATCGTCGAAACCGTGAGTCATCTCGTGCCCGATCACCGCGCCCATGCCTCCGTAGTTCATGGCGTCATCGCGTTTGGCGTCGTAGAACGGCGGCTGCAGAATTCCCGCCGGGAATACGATCTCATTCATCGATGGGTTGTAGTAGGCGTTGACCGTCGGCGGCGTCATGCCCCACTCGGTGCGGTCCACTGGCTTGCCAATTTTAGCGGCATCGCGATGAAACTCGAATTCGTTGCCCTTTTCCACGTTCTCCGCAAACGAGGTGCGCACCACCTTGAAGGCCGAATAATCGCGCCAGTGGTCCGGATAGCCGATCTTGAGCGCAATGGCGTCGAGCTTGGCGCGCGCCTGTTTGCGAGTGTCAGGTCCCATCCAGTCCAAAGTAGCCAGGTCGTCGCGCAACGCCGCGATCAGGTTGTGCACCATCTCCAGGGCGCGCGCCTTGGACGCCGGCGGAAACGCCTTCTTCACGTAGATCTGGCCCAAGGCCTCGCCCAGTTCCTGGTCGGTCGCTTCCACGCAGCGCTTCCAACGCGGCAGCAACTCTTGCGTTCCGGTCAGGGTCTTGCCGTAGAAATTGAAATTCTCGTCCACGAACGCCGAGGGCAGGCCCTCCGCGGCGGCGTGCACCAGGTGCCAACGCAGATACACTTTCCAATCGGCGAGCGGCGTTTCGGTGAGCATGGCGCTGTAAGTTTTGAAAAACTCGGGTTCGCTCAGGTTGATCGAATCGACCGGCGGCGCTCCGATTTCATGAAAATACTTTGCCCACGAAATCGACGGCGTCGCGGTTTTCAGATCCACCAGGGTCATCACGTGATAGACATTGTCCGGATTGCGGCGCTCCACGCGGGTAAGCGAAGCATTCGCCAGCTTGGTCTCCAGCGCCAACACGGTCTTGGCTTCCGCGTCCACCGAGCCGGCATCATCGCCGGCCAGCGACAGCATTTTGGCGATGTGGGCAGCGTACTGGTCACGCAGCTTCACCGACTTGTCGTCGGTCTTGGTGTAGTAGTCCCGGTCGGGCAGTCCCAGTCCGCCTTGAGATGCGCCCGCGATTACTTTCGTGCTGTCCTTGAAATCCTGTTCCGATTCGAACCGGAATGCGCTCCTTACGCCTTCCGTTTGCAGTTGGGCGATCTCCGTCTGGAGTTCGTCGGGGTTCTTAATCGCTGCGATTCGCTCGAAATCCGGATCGAGGGGTTTCAGACCTGCGCTCTCAATTGCGGTTTCATTCATGCAGCTCGCATAGAAGTCGCCGATTTTTTGCTCGTTGCTGCCGGGCTCGGCGCTTTGGTTCTTTGCCGCCGCTTCCAAAATTTCATGGAGGACGTCTTCGTTGTGCGCCTCCAGCATATTGAAATTGCCCCAGCGCGCATACGCGGCCGGAATCGGATTGGCTTTCATCCAGCCGCCGCCGGCAAATTGGAAGAAGTCGTCGCAAGGCTTCACCGAGCGATCGAGGTTGGCCAGATCAAAGCCGTGCGCCGCGGAGGGATCGAGCGCCGCAACGGCCTGCAGCGCCGCGCAGCCGCCGGCAATGTCCACAACCGAAACAATGGCCGCCTTCGGTTCCATACCGGTCTGGGCGGAAAGGCTCACCACCGCCAACGCGAGTACCGCCAAAATTAAAATGGATCGATTGAACATGCGTGACTCACCCTGTCCCCTTCAAGATTTCGTACCTTGTCCGTTAGACGTTCGATCCAGGCATTCGGGTTTCGCCCACATTCATGTTCCGCCAGCAAACGCGCGCGCGGAATGCTCGCACGCGTTTTCGAATAACAATACCACTAGGCGTTATCGATCTGCGCCCGCTGCAGCTTGTCGGAGTAGTCGATGTAAATCGACTTCCACTCGGAGTAAAAGTCCAGCGCCGCCATGCCGGATTCGCGATGGCCGTTTCCGGTGTTCTTGGTTCCCCCGAACGGCAAGTGAGTCTCCGCGCCGATGGTCGGGGCATTCACGTAGACGATTCCGGTATCCAAATCCCGCTGCGCCCGGAACGCACGATTGACGTCGCGCGTGTAAATCGACGATGACAATCCATACTTCACGCCATTAGCGACTTCGATGGCTTCGTCGAAATCCTCGATCGGCATCACCGACACCACCGGCCCGAAGATTTCTTCCTGCGCAATTCGCATTTTCGGATTGCAGTCGACGAACACGGTCGGCTCGTGGAACCATCCGTTGGCCCATCCGTCCGTCTGCAGCCGGTGCCCGCCGCAAGCTAGCTTGGCGCCTTCGCCCAGGCCGATTTCGACGTACTTCATCACCGTATTCAGTTGCGTCTCGTTGATGCAAGGCCCCATCTGCACGGTGGGGTCCAGCCCGTCTCCCACCTTCAACGATTTCGCGCGAGCCACAAACCGCTCGGTGAATTCCTTGTAGACTTTCTTGTGCACCGCGACGCGGCTGGCCGCGGTACAGCGCTGGCCGGTGGTTCCAAACCCACCCCAGATGGCGCCGTCCACCGCCAAGTCAATATTGGCGTCCTCCATCACCATGATGATGTTCTTCCCGCCCATTTCCAGGTGACAGTGCTTGAATGTGGGCGCGCAACCCTGGCTAATCAGGCGGCCGGTGTCGGTCGATCCGGTAAAGCTGATCAACCTGACATCGGGATGGCGCAGCAGCGCCTCACCGGCGTCCGGGCCCCAGCCGTTGACAATGTTTAGCACGCCGGGCGGCAGTCCGGCCTCTTCCAGCGCCTGCATCATGTTGTAGGTCGAGAGCGGCGTATCCTCCGCCGGCTTCAGCACGATGGTATTGCCCATTACCAGAGCGGGCATCGACTTCCATGACGGAATGGCCATCGGGAAATTCCACGGGGTGATCAAGCCGCACACGCCGATCGGCGCGCGCACGGTCATCGCAAACTTATTCGGCAGCTCAGAAGGAGTGGTGATGCCAAACTGCCGGCGGCCCTCTCCGGCCATCAGGTAGGTCATGTCGATGGCCTCCTGCACGTCGCCGCGGGTTTCCGCGAGCACCTTACCCATTTCCTGGGTCATCTGCCGCGCGTACTCTTCGCGGCGGGCTACCAGGATTTCGGCGGCGCGATATAGAATTTCGGCGCGCTTCGGCGCCGGCACCAGGCGCCAAGTCTTGAAGGCTTCTTTCGCCGCGTCCACCGCGAGATCAATATCCTTCTCGCCCGACGCCGGAAAGACTCCCAGCAGCTCCGACGTATTCGCCGGATTGCGGTTCTCGATTGCTTTTCCACCGAGCGAGTCAACCCACTCGCCGTTGATATAGTTTTTATAAACTCGGGGCATAGCGGCAGTTGCCATATTCCTTCCTCCGGGAAGCCCAAAACAGATCGTGTCTCGGGGTAAGACTCGGCCCACAACGCAAACTCGGACTCAACACCCGGCGGCACCCCAGATCATGCACGGTACGAGCGGACATCAAGCTAACAAACGGATGCATAGGCGTCAAACTCGGGACCGCCACTGCCGTTTCGTATTAGATGAGCTCGTGGCGTTTCGGTTTCGCCGTTCCACCGTGGCGCACTTTCAGATCGCGCGAGCCGTCTCCCTCCTTTCGGCTATCTACGTCGGTCTGCGCCGTCTTCTCTACTACTTACCCGCGATTTGCTGCGAATCGAACGTCTCAACTCCCTTAGAATCAGGCACATTCAATTTCTAATCTCTACTCGTGTTGCGATTCAAAAAACCATGTCCCCCCGGCCCGATTCGGGGGAAAATTCCGCGGTCATGTGGATCACGATGGGTCGCTATGGCAAAGCCGCGCTCTTTTCACTGGGAATCTAGCACGGCGGGGAAAGCCAGGGTAGAGATCACTTCGGTGGGAATTGGGCGGGAGTGTTTTTAGGGGGCCGGAGCTGGGGTCCAGGCTGCGCTACAGGCCGCGTTTACGGACTGGTCCC
>Ga0302326_10002801_pt1 | contig 41915 bp, 32 predicted proteins | sample Palsa_T0_3_FD_202264 | JGI IMG/M metagenome (GOLD analysis project Ga0302326, IMG submission 202264) | Peat permafrost microbial communities from Stordalen Mire near Abisko, Sweden - Palsa_T0_3 | ecosystem: Environmental > Terrestrial > Soil > Palsa > Peat permafrost | place: Sweden: Abisko...
GCCGACGCCTCGGTCGATGCCCTGGTCTGCGCCCAGGCGTTCCACTGGTTCGCCAACCGGCAGGCGGTGCAGCAGATCGGGCGCGTACTGCGCTCGGGCGGCAGGCTGGGGCTGGTCTGGAACGTGCGCGATGAATCGGTGGACTGGGTGGCCGCCATCACGCGCATCATGGCGCCGTACCAGGGCGATACTCCGCGCTATCACACCGGCCAGTGGCGCCGGCTGTTTCCGAATGAGCTGTTTTCCGAACTCGAGGAAACCACCGTCCCCTACCGGCACGTGGGCAGTGCGCAGGCGGTGATCCTCGACCGTGTGCTGTCGGTGAGTTTCATCGCCGCGCTGCCGGCCGCCGAGCGCGAGCGCGTGGCGGGGAAGCTCAAGTCACTGATCGCCACCCACCCGCAGCTGCGCGATCAGCCAGCGATTGCATTTCCCTACGTGACTCACGCCTACGCCAGCACCCGCGCGCCGCGTCGGGAGTAATGCGCGGCGCGCAGTCGGGAATAAATCCGGCGGTGCTGCCGGTGGTGCGCTCAGCTGGCGAGTTCCTCAGCGCGATGGCAGGCGACCAGGCTGTCGCCGACCTGGCGCAACAAGGGTATCTCGCTGGCGCAGCGCTCGATCGCCATCGGGCAGCGGGTACGGAACACGCAGCCCGAGGGCGCGAACAGCGGCGACGGTATCTCGCCTTCCAGCGGCACGCGGCGCCGGGCGCGGGCGGCGACCGGGTCGGGAATCGGCGCGGCGCTGATCAGCGCTCGTGTATAGGGATGACGGCAGGCTCTGAACAGCACATCGCAGCCGGCAATCTCCATGACGCGGCCCAGATACAGCACCAGCACACGGTCGCAGCTGAAGCGTACCGCGGCCAGGTCGTGCGAAATGAACAGTAACGACAGTTGCAGCTGCCGTTGCAGATCCTTCAGCAGGTTGCTGATCTGCGATTTGATCGACACGTCGAGCGACGACAACGGCTCATCGCACACGATCAGCTCGGGCTCGATGATCAGCGCGCGGGCGATGACGATGCGCTGTGCCTGGCCGCCGGAGAACTCGTGCGCAAATCGATGCAGGTGCTCGCTGCCCAATCCCACCGCGCGCGTCACGGCCAGCACGCGCTGCAAGCGCTGCGGGCGCGGCAGCTGCGGCTCGAAAACGCGCAGCGGCTCGTCCAGGATGTCGCCGATGTTCATGCGCGGATCGAGCGAGGCCAGCGGGTCCTGGAAGATCAGCTGCAGGCGCCGGCGCATGGTGTGCAGGCGCCCCCCTGAGAGCTGCAGCAGATCGCTCCCATGAAACAGGGCGACACCGGAGGTGGCCGGAACCAGCCGCAGCAGCGCGCGCGCGATGGTCGATTTGCCGCTGCCTGATTCACCCACCAGCCCGAGGGTTTCCCCGCGCGCCAGATCGAAGCTGACGGCGTTGACCGCGTGCAGCAGCGCATGGCCGCGTCGATAGGCGACGCGGTAATTGACCGACAGGTCCCGCACCGCGAGCAGTGGGCCTGCGCCAGCTTGCGCCGGGGTGATGGGCGGCGCGCTGCTCACGCGGCCTCGCCGCGCAATTTGCCCAGCTCGCCCTCATGATGGCAGGCCTTCCAATGCTCGGGCCTGATCTCGAGCAGCGGCGGTGCCACCGAGTCGCAGATCGGCAGCCGGTAGATGCAGCGCGGAGCGAACGCACAGCCGGCCGGCAGCGCCGCTGGGTTCGGCGGCGTGCCGCCGATGCTCGCCAGGCGTGTGGAGCGTGGGGCATCGATACGCGGAATCGATTGCTGCAGTGCCTCGGTGTACGGGTGGCGCGGGTGGGCGAATAATTCGTGTACCGGGGCCTGCTCCATGATGCGGCCGGCGTACATCACCGCGACCCGATCGGCGACTTCGGCGATCACCCCCAGGTCGTGCGTCACCAGCACGATTGCAGTGCCGGTGCGGGCGCGCAGCTCCTGAAACAGGCTGAGTATCTGCGCCTGGACCGTGACATCGAGCGCGGTGCTGGGTTCGTCCGCCAGCAGTATCTCCGGTTCTGCAATCAGCGCCATCGCAATCATCACCCGCTGGCGCATGCCGCCGGACAGCTCGTGCGGATACTGGCGCAGGCGTCGCGCCGCGTCGGGGATGCGCACCGACTCCAGCATCTCGATGGCGCGTCGTTCGGCCTCGCGGATGCTGACGTTGCGGTGCACCTGCAGTACCTCGGTGATCTGGCGGCCGACGCGCAGATACGGGTTCAGCGCCGTCATCGGGTCCTGAAACACCATGCTGATGCGATTGCCGCGCACCTGGTTGAGCGCTGCGACCTCAAGCTTGATCAGCTCCTGCTCGCGATAGCGGATGCTGCCGCAAAGCTCGGCGCGCGGCGCCGACAGGCCCAGTATCGACAGCAGCAGTTGCGTCTTGCCGGAACCCGATTCCCCGACAATGCCAAGGAATTCGCCGGCGGCCACGTCCAGATCGACCTCGCGCACCGCCTGGATGGGCCCGTGATCGGACGGGTAGCCGACCGACAGGCCACGGATACGCAGCGGCGGCGGCGCGCTCATGTCAGCGGTCCCTCGGGTCGAGCGCGTCGCGCAGCCCGTCACCCAGGTAGTTGAAGCAGTAGATGATGGTGGCCAGAAAAGCCGCCGGCACGATCAGCAGGTGCGGGTGCGACTGCATCTCCGAAGTGCCGTCCGCCACCAGCGAGCCGAGCGAGGCCAGCGGCGATTGAACTCCCAGCCCGAGGAAGCTCAAGAACGCCTCGAACAGGATGACCGTCGGAATCGCCAGTGTGGCGTAGATGATCACGATGCCGATCAGATTCGGCACGATGTGGCGCGCGATCATCCCGGCACCGCGCACCCCGGATACGCGCGCCGCCTCGATAAACTCACGTTGCTTGAGCGACAGCGTCTCGCCGCGCACGATGCGCGCGATGTCGAGCCAGGAGACGGCGCCAATGGCGAGGAAGATCAGCCACAGATCGCTGCCGAACAGCACCGTGAGCACGATTACGAACGGCACGAACGGCACCGAGTAGAGTATGTCGACCGCGCGCATCATCAGCGCATCGGTCGTGCCGCCGACGTATCCGGCGGTGGCTCCCCAGCTCACCCCGATCAGCACGCTGACCAGGCTGGCTGCAAGGCCGACCGCCAGTGAGATGCGGCAGCCCCACATGACGCGCACCAGCAGGTCGCGACCGAGCGGATCGGTGCCGAGAATGTGGCCACCGGCGAGCATCGGCCCGCGCGACACCAGCTCGAAGTGCGGGGTAAAATAATCGTACGGCGACAACAGCGGCAGCAGCAGGCAGGCCAGCATGATGAGCGCCAGCAGCACACCCGAAGCCATGGCCATGCGCTGGCTGCGCAGGCGGCGCACGGCCTGCCCCCAGAACCCGTAGGCGCCGCTCATCGCAGCCGTACCCGCGGGTCGATCCACGCATAGCACAGATCGGCCAGCAGGTTGAACAGGATGATCAAGCCTCCATACAGCACCGTGATGCCGATCACCAGCGTGTAATCGCGATTGAGCGCCGCGGTGATGAAATGCCGGCCGATGCCCGGCAGCCCGAAAACGCTCTCGACCACGATGGAGCCGGTAAGCAGGCCGGCGATCGCGGGGCCGAGAAACGACACCAGCGGCGTCAGCGTCGGGCGCAACGCATGGCGCCAGACGATCAGCCGCAGCGGCAGTCCCTTGGCACGAGCGGTACGAATGAACGCACTGTTCAGCACCTCAATGGTACTGCCGCGCATCAGGCGGGCGATGTAGGCGGTATATGGCAGCGCCAGTGCGATCGCGGGCAGCAGCAGATGCGAGGGCGATCCGCCGACCCAGTCGCCCGCCGGCAGCCAGTGCAGTGTGACCGCGAATGTGAGGATAAGCAGCGGTGCCACCACGAACACCGGAGTCGAGATGCCGGCGACCGCGAAAGCCATCGTACCGTAGTCCCAGCGCGTGCCCCGGCGCAGCGCGGCGTTGACGCCGACCGCGCCGCCGATCGCGAGTGCCAGCGCGATGGCCGTCACACCGATGGTGGCGTCGACCGGCAGGCCCTGGGCGATGATCTCGTTGACCGAGGTGCCGCGATACTGGAATGAGGGTCCGAGATCGCCGCGCGCGAGATCGCCGAGGTAGCGCAGGTACTGCCGCCACAGCGGCTCGTCGAGGTGATACTTGGCTTCGATGCTCTTCTGGATTTCCGGCAGTATGCGCTTGCCGGCGTCGAACGGGCCGCCGGGCGCCGCATGCAGCAGCACGAATGCCAGGGTTACGATCACCAGCAGTGTCGGTATCGCACCCAACAGCCGGCGAGCGGTGTAGCGCAGCATGCTATCGCTGCTGATGCTCGAGCAGGTACATGTAGCGCGACAGGTTACGGTCCATGACGTTCGATTGCCAGCCGTGCAGGTAGGGTTTCACCAGATGGCGCGTGGCGTAGAAGTAGAGCGGGATATAGGCGGCGTCGTCGTCGAGCACGCGCTCGGCCTGCTCGAACAGGCGGTAACGCCTGACATTGTCGGGCTCTTGTCCGGCTGCATCGATCAGCCGGTCGAATGACGGATTCGAGTAACTATCATGATTGTTGCCGTTGCCGGTGTAGAAAATCTGCATGAAGGTGTAGGGATCAGGGTAGTCGCCGATCCAGGCGTAGTGAAACAGCAGTAATTTGTGAAGCTGCAATTCCTGCAGCAACACCTTGAACTCGCGCTCATAGACGTGCACATCGGCGCCCAGCACGCTGTGCCAACTCGCTGCCACGGCCTCATAGTAGTGGCGCGCGTCGGGATCCTGGCGCGAACTTTCAAGGTTGACGCGCAGCGGGTGCCGCTCCGAATAGCCGGCCTGGGCATACAGGCTGCGCGCGAGCGCATGCCGCGCCTGGTCTGAAAGCCTGGCCCAGTCGGGCAGAGGTTGTTCATAGCCTGGCAGCGGTGGCACCAGCGTATAGGCCGGCTGGTAGATGCCCAGCCGCATATAGCGCGCCATTGGTTCGCGATCGAGCGCCAGCACCAGCGACTGGCGCAGCGGCTGATTGTCCTTGAACGGCGGCAGGGCGAAGTTCATACCCAACATATAGGTGCCGAAGTACGGCGAGTTGACCACCTGCTCGCCCAGCACGGACTTGAGCCAGGGGCGCTGATTGGATGGGAACGAATCAGTCCAGTCGACGTCGCCGGCCATGAAGCGCGATACCTGAGTGCTGCGATCGGCAAGGATGTAGTAGACGACACGCTGCAGGCGCACATGCGCCGCATCCCAATAGTTGCTGTTCTTCTCCAACGTGATGCGACTGCTGATGACGTTCTCGCGCAGCACGAATGGCCCGTTGCACACGATGTGCTCGGGACGCACCCAGTCATCGCCGTAGCGCGTGACCGCAGGTTGGTACACCGGGTAGGCGTACTGCTGTGACAGCAGATCGAGCAGGTAGGGGGTCGGACCGCTCAGCCGCACTCGCAGCGTGTGCTCATCGAGCGCCTCGACTCCGAGCGCGTCGATGGGTTTCTGTCCCGAGGCGATCGCCAGCGCGTTGTCGATCGCCGCCAGTCCCTGCGCGTACTCCGCGCCGGTTTTGGGATTGACCACGCGACGCAACGAGTACACAAAATCGCCGGCTGTGAGCGGCGCGCCGTTGGACCAGCGCGCGTCGGGCCGCAGGTGGAACACCCAGGTCTTGCCGTCGGCGCTGCTCTCCCAGGAGGAGGCGACCCCAGGGGCGGGCTTGCCGCCGATGTCGACGCTGGTGAGTCCTTCGAACAGGTCATCGAGCACGCGCTGGCCCGGATTATCGGTGGACAGGTGCGGATCGAGCGATCGCGGCGTGTCATCCAGAGTGCGTGACAGGTTCTGCTCGACCGCAAGCGCAGTGCCGACGCTGATCGATGGCGCCGGCAACCCCCCGGGAGCGGTGGTCGACGGATCGACACTGCCGCAGCCGGCGATGAGACACGCCAGGCTCGGCCAGAGCGCTCGAGCTCGGCACGCCGTCACGACTTGAGCACGACCTCTTCCGGCGCGTGAACGAAATAGCCCTGGATATACTGCACCCCGAGCTGCCACACCACCGCCATGGTGTTGGCGTCCTCGATGCGCTCGGCCACGGTCTGAATGCCGTTCCTGGCCGCCGCCTCGGCGATGACCCGTACCCGACGCTGCAGATCCGGGCTGCCCGCCAGGCCCTGCATCAGCGAGCCGTCGATCTTGACGAAGTCCATCGGCAGCGATCCGATCAGGCTCTGCGACTGGCCGCCGGTGCCGTAGTGCTCGAGCGCGAATTTAAGTCCCCGCGCGCGCAGCGCAGTGACCAATTGCTTGGTCTGCTGCAGGTGGTTGGTGGCGACGTCCTCGGTAATCTGCAGGCACAGCCGCCCCGGCTCGGCCAGCGTCGATTTGAGCTGCGTCTCCAGCCATTGCGGCAGGCTCGCATCCACGGCGCTGTCGCGCGACAGGCGTACGAACAGCAGATCCGGCTTGCGCTTGGCCACGAACGAGAGCGAAGCGCCGATGACCCAACGGTCGATGTTTTTCATCAGATCGTTGCGCGCCGCGGCCGGCAGGAATTCCGACGGCAGCACTTCTTTGCCCTGGGCATCGAGCATGCGGATTGCGACGTCGAATATTTTCTGGTCGCCGCCGCCCAACGAGGCGATCGGCTGCTGCACCAGCCGGAAGCGGTTTTCCATCAACGCCGCCTTGATGTGCTTGACCCAGACCTGGTCATAGGCCTGCACGCGGGTGTCGTTGTCGGCGCGATCCACCGTGACCATCTGGTTGCCGCCGCGCTCGCGTCCACGGCGGGTCGCATCGAGCGCATCCATCGCCGCCAGATTGACGTCCGGCAGGGTGACCGCCACCACCCCCAGGCCGACGGTGCAACTCACGTGCCGGGTCTGGCTGCCGGCCTGGAACGCGTGTTTGCCGACCCGATCGATCAGGTTCTCGCACCAGGCTTCGACATCGCGCTGGTTGCCGCGCTCGAGCAGCAGCATCAGGCTGGTGCCGCCGAAGTGACCGGCGATGTCGTGCGGTCCGAGCAGCGTGCGAACGATGTTGGCGAAGGCGATCAGCAGCGCCTCGCTGTTGAGAATGCCGAGGTCGCGCTCGATGGCGCCGAATTTATCCGGGCGCACGCATGCCAGGTAGCGTACGCCGCCGGCCACCGGTTGCTCCAGCCGCTCCTGCAGCGCCGACAGCAGATTGCGGCGCGTCAGCAGCCCCGTTCCCGGGTCGGTACGCACCGCGGCTTCCAGCTCGCTGGCGAGCTGTCGATCATCGCGCTTGTGTGCTGCGACGATCAGCCGCACCCCGGGCTCGCCGTCGAATTCTCCAGGCGCCAGCGCCAGTTCCAGCGGCACCACCGAGCCGTCGCCGAGTATCGCGCCGGCCTTGAGCGTGTGATTGCTCCAGCGTCCCTGCAGGCACGCCGCCAGGGCCGCCTTCAGCGGCGCGTGGGTGCTGTCGTCAAACAGGTCCATGACCGGCTGGCCGACCAGGCCGGTGGCCTCGACGAAGCCAAACAGCTCCAGCCACGCCGCGTTGGCGTCCACCAGAATGCCCTCCTGGATGTGCGCGATGGCGTCGTTGGAGCGCTGCAGCACCGTCTCCAGCTGGCTGCGATAGTCCTGCGAGGCACGCAGGGTCGAATTGAGCGTGCGCTCGAGACGAAACGCGCGCAGCTCACGTGCGATCACTGCCTGCAGGCGGCCAGGCTGCTGCAGCGACACCGTATCGCGTGCACCCTGCGCCATGTCGTCGGCGATTATTTGTTCATCGACCTGTTCGCGCACGGCGATCAATGGCACCGTGCTGGAGACCTCATCGCGCATGGCGGCCAGCGTGCGCAGGTCCTGGCCCGCGGTCAGGCAGCAGATCAGCAGTTCGGGATTGATCTGCGCCAGCGCATCGGGAATATCCTGCGCCGCGGGTATCCAGGTGCAATGCGCCGCGACGCCGGTTCGGCGCAGCAGGCCGTTGAGCGCCTCGACGGCATCGCGCGTGGCACTGTGTACGATCAGCGGAACCGCGGTCGGGTCGCTCAAGGGTGTCTCCCCGGAAGGAGGCGAGTCTAACACCGGGGTAGTGCGTGGCTGTGAAGCGCATCCCAGGCGGTGATGTCAAGGCAGCCGGCGCCGGTCACAAGCCACGCCGGCCGGCTGAGCGCCGCTGCCGGTTTGCGCCGTGGCTGGCGGCTCAAGGTTGATGCCGTTATCATACGCGCCCTTTTTTGACGGTCGCCATGCTGCGGCCGCAACCGGCGGAAAACCCATGGCCAGCTACACGACCAACGAGTTCAAATCGGGTCTGCGCATCATCATCGATGGCGATCCGTTCTCGATCGTCGAGAACGAGATGGTCAAACCCGGCAAGGGTCAGGCCTTCAATCGCGTCAGGATTCGCAATCTGAAGACCGGCCGCACCATCGAGCGCACTTTCAAGTCCGGTGAGAGCGTGGAAGCGGCCGACGTGGTCGATGTCGACATGCAGTACCTGTACAGCGACGGCGATTTCTTCCACTTCATGATCCAGGAGAATTTCGAGCAGCACGCCGCCACCCGGGCAGTGGTCGGCGACAGTGCGCAGTGGCTCAAGGATGGCACCGTGTGCATCGTGACGCTGTGGAACAACGTGCCGATCGTGGTGACTCCGCCGCCGCACATCGAGCTCAAGGTGGTCGAGACCGACCCCGGGCTGCGGGGCGATACCGCGACCGGTGGGCAGAAATCGGCCAAGCTGGAGACCGGAGCGGTGGTGCGCGTGCCGCTGTTCATCAACGAAGGCGAAATGCTCAAGGTGGACACCCGCACCGGGGCCTACATCTCGCGCGCCAAGCAGTAACCGTCCCTGCCCGTCAGGCGCGCTCGAGCGTAAATGCCAGCACCTGGCTGATGTCGCTGGCACCGCTGCGCAGCATCAGCAGGCGATCGAATCCCAGCGCCACTCCCGACACCGGCGGCAGGCCCGCTGCCAGTGCCGCAAGCAAAGCCAGGTCGATGTCGGGGACCGGCAGGCCGCGGCGCCGACGCTGCTCGCGATCGGCTTCGAAGCGGGCGCGCTGTTCGGCCGCGTCGGCCAGCTCCTCGAAGCCGTTGGCCAGTTCCAGGCCGCGGTAATAAAGCTCAAAGCGCAGCGCGACTCGCGGATCATGGGGGTCGAGGCGCGCCAGTGCCGCCTGGCTGGCCGGATAACTGTGCACGAAGCACAGCCGATCGGCTCCCAGCCGCGGGCCAACCGCGCTGCCCATCAGCCAGTCGAGCAGCTCATCGCGGCTAGCGTCGTCGGCCAGCCGCGGCGCAAGCGCAGCGCCGATCGCCAGCGTGCGTAGCGCGGCATCGGTGGCCGTCAGCGGCGCGCACTGCAGCTGCCGCTGGAAGGCCTGCTGGTAGCTCAGCGCCTCAAACGGCGCCTCGGCCGGCAGTCCCAGCAACGCGGCGGCCAGCTGCGCCACCTCCTGCATCAGCTGCTGCATCGAATAGCCGCAGCGATACCATTCGATCAGCGTGAACTCGGCGTTGTGCTGGCGGCTGCGCTCGTCGCCGCGAAACACGTGCGCTATCTGGTAGATATCGCCGCTGCCGGCCGCCAACAGACGCTTCATCGCGTACTCGGGCGAGGTATGCAGGTACAGTGGCGTGCGATGGCCGGGCAGCTGCACCTGCGCCGAATGGATGTGCAGGTCGGTGACCGCGTGGCGCACCAGCGCCGGGGTATCGACTTCCAGTACCCGCCGCGCGGCGAAGAAGCGGCGCGTCGCCGCCAGCAGTTGCGCCCGCAGCTGCAAGGTCTCCAGGGCCGCGCTCGGGCGCCAGCTCATGACCGAACCGGCACGCTAAGCGAACCCAGCCCCTCGCCGACCGCCACGGCGACGCCGGGTGCAAGGCCCTGGTCCCAGCGCACCAGTCCCGGCGGCAACAGCAGCAGCACTGTCGAGCCCATGTTGAAGCGGCCGAGTTCGGCGCCGCGCGGCTGGCGCAGATCGGCCACGCCTGTGGGCTGCAGCTGATGAACACCCCGGGCCAGCGTGCGCGCGCCGCGCCAGGGCGTAATCTCGCCGTGCCACACCGTGCTCATGCTGCCGACGAACAGCGCGCCGACCAGCACTACGACGAATGGAGCGTGATCGCCGGCAAACGCGCACACCACGCGTTCATTGCGCGCGAACAGATCCGGCACACGATCGACGGTGGCGCTGTTGACCGAGAACAGGCGGCCGGGTATGTGCCAGGCGCCGATCAGGCGCCCGGCGAGCGGCATGTGCACGCGGTGGTAGTTGAACGGTGCCAGGTAAAGCGTTGCATAGGCTCCGCCCTGCAGCACCTTCACCCAGCCCGCATCATCGCCGAGCAGCGATGCGAGGCTAAAGTAGCGGCCTTTGGCCTGCAGCAGTTTCCCCCCCGCCAGAGCGCCCGCCACGCTGAGCGTGCCGTCACAAGGGGAAACGACGCGCAGCGGATCGGGGTCGATCGGGCGCGCCTGCGGGCGCAGCGCGCGGGTAAAGAAGGCATTGAAGCTGGGGTAGTACCGCGGCTCGGGCTCGAGTGCGTCGGCCATGTGTGGCCGATAGCCGCGCATGAAGGCGTCGATCAGCAGATTCTTCAGCCAAACGGAGCGTGCGCGCGTCAGGGCGTAGACGATCCGGCACAGCAGATGATGTGGCAGCAGGTATTGCAGCCTGACGAACAGCCCGCCCATCGGCACGGCTATAGCCGGGCCGCCGCGGCCACCCGGCGCAGATCCGCGGTCAGCTTCGGTGCCGAGAACGGCGGGGAGAACACCGCCACCAGCCGACCGTGGGTATCGAGCAGATACAGTGTCGCCGAATGATCCATGGTGTAGCTGCCATCGGGCAGATTCTGGCGCAGCGCGATGGCACCCACGCTCTTGAGCAACGGCGCCAGCGCCGCCGCATCGCCGCGCGCGCCGATGAAGCTGTTGCTGAAGGCGCCGAGGTAGACTTGCAGATTCGCGGCGCTATCGCGTTCCGGGTCGATGGTCACGAAAACGACCCTGGCGCCGGGTAGTGGCGCTGCACGCTGCACCTGGGTCAGCGTGGCGAGAGTGGTCGGACAGACATCGGGGCAATTGGTGAAACCGAAAAACAGCAATGTCGGCTGGCCGCGCAGGCTGTCGAGGTCGAAATCAGCGCCGGACAGATCCTGCAGGTGAAACTGCGCCAGCGCTCGCGACTGCGGCAGCCAGGTACCGCTCTCCAGCGGCACGCTGGTGGCGCCGAGCATCCGGGCCAGCAGCACACCGGTCACTACGGCGGCGGCCCCGATCATGGTCAACAGCAGGGCGGTGCGACGAGTCATGCGGCGATTATCACACAGCGGCCACGCTAACCCGACGGTGGCAGAGGTGCTCATACGCACTACGCGACGCCTATCGCGCGCGCGACTGCATTATGGTCACGGGACTGACAGTGCGCGCGACGACGCGGCGGCATTATTGTGGCACGTGATGCACTTGCCGCTGCCGGCGCCGGCCGCGGTGGATCGGCGCCGCGTGGCGCCGCGCGCGCTGGCAGCACTCGATGGGTTGCTGCGCCGACGCATCGGCGAGCGCATACCGGTCGTCTACCTGACGCAGCGCTGCTGGTTCGCGGGCCTGCCGATGTATGTCGATGCGCGCGTGCTGATACCCCGCTCGCCGATCGCGGAGCTGATCGAACGGCGCTTCCAGCCCTGGATTTCGCCTTCGCGCGTGCGCCGCATCCTCGATCTTGGCACCGGTTCGGGCTGCATTGCGATCGCCTGCGCCCGCGCTTTCGCACGCTGCCGGGTCGACGCGACCGATATTTCCGCCGCCGCCCTGGCGGTAGCGCGCATCAACATCCGGCGTCACCGGCTGTCGGCGCGTGTGCGCGCAATGCGCTCGGATCATTTCACCGGACTTGGCAGCGCCAGCTACGATATTATCGTCAGCAATCCGCCTTATGTGGGGCGGCGCCAGATCGAGGGCCTGCCGGCGGAATACCGGCACGAGCCGCGGCTTGCTCTGGCGGCAGGCGCAGACGGCCTGGACTCGGCGAGAATTATTTTGCGCGACGCGGCAGCGCATCTGAATCCCGGCGGAATTCTGATCGTCGAGGTTGGCAATTCGGAAACGGCGTTGCGCCGCGCCTATCCACGGCTGCCGTTCACCTGGCTGGCATTCGAGCGCGGGGGCGGGGGCGTGTTCATGCTCGAGCGCGAGCAGCTACAGCGGCGAAAAGTGATGAGCTAACAGATGTCCGGCAACACCATCGGCCGATTATTTTCGGTGACCACCTGTGGTGAAAGTCACGGGCCAGCGCTCGGCTGCATCGTCGACGGCTGTCCGCCCGGGCTGGCGCTGGAAGCGGCCGATCTGCAGCGAGATGTGGATCGGCGTCGTACCGGTAGCTCGCAGTTCGTCAGCCAGCGGCGCGAAGCCGACGCGGTGCGCATCCTGTCGGGCGTATTCGAGGGCCGCACTACCGGTGCACCGATCGGGCTGCTGATCGAAAACACCGATGCCCGTTCGCGTGACTACGATCGGCTGCAGGATCGGTTTCGTCCGGGCCACGCCGACTACACCTATCAGCACAAGTACGGCCTGCGCGATCATCGCGGCGGCGGGCGCTCTTCGGCGCGCGAGACCGTGATGCGCGTGGCCGCCGGGGCCATCGCGCGCAAATACCTGGCCGAACGCCTGCAGGTGCGCATCTATGGCTACCTGAGCCAGATCGGCGCCCTGACGCTGTCACCGCTGCAGCCAAGCGCGGCTTACGACAACCCGTTTTTCTGTCCCGACCCGCAGCGATTGCCGGAACTCGAGCAGCTCATCTGGGACATCCGCGCCGCGGGTGATTCGATCGGCGCGCGCGTCACGGTATGCGCCGAAGGCTTGCCCCCGGGCCTCGGCGAACCGGTATTCGACAAGCTCGACGCCGACATCGCCGGCGCCATGATGGGTATCAACGCCGTGAAGGCGGTAGAGATCGGCGATGGGGTGGCGGTGGTGCGCCAGCGTGGCAGTGAGCATCGCGATGAACTCACCCCGGGGGGCTTCGCATCCAATCACGCCGGCGGCACGCTCGGTGGCATATCCTCCGGCCAGCCGATCGTGGTGCACCTGACTCTCAAGCCAACCTCGAGCATCCAGGTGCCGGGCCGCACGATCGATGTGCACGGTAATCCGGTCGAGGTGGTGACCACCGGACGCCACGATCCGTGCGTCGGGCTGCGCGCCACGCCGATCGCCGAGGCGATGCTGGCGATCGTGCTGATGGATCATTACCTGCGCCATCGTGCGCAGAACGCCGATGTGGTGTCGGCCACGCCGGACATCACGCGCGCAGGAGCGTAGACCAACGATGAGCAAGGGTTTCAGGGTGGCGGTGGTCGGCGCGACCGGCCTGGTCGGCGACACCATGATCAGCGTGCTCGAGGAGCGCAAATTTCCGGTATCGGAGCTGTATGCGCTCGCGAGCAACCGATCGCTGGGCAAGAGCGTGCGCTTTGGCGGCAGACAGGTGCCGGTGGGGGATCTGGCGAGCTTTGATTTCTCGCGCGCCGACATCGGTTTGTTTTCCGCTGGGAGCGAGATCTCAGCCGAATATGCGCCCAAGGCGGTGGCCGCAGGCTGCACGGTGATCGACAACACCGCGCATTTTCGCTATCAGGACGATATTCCGCTGGTGGTGCCCGAGGTCAACGCGCATGCGATAGCGCTCTATCGAAGCCGCGGCATCATCGCCAATCCGAACTGCTCTACAATTCAGATGGTGGTGGCTCTCAAGCCGATTTACGACGCGGTGGGGATCGAGCGCATCAACGTTGCGACCTATCAATCGGTATCGGGCGCCGGCAAGGAGGCGGTCGAGGAACTGGCGGCACAGAGCGCGAGTCTGCTCAATGGCCGGCCGGTCGATCCGCCGCGGCTGGTGGCCAAGCAGATCGCGTTCAATTGTGTGCCGCAGATCGATCGTTTCGAGGACAACGGCTACACCAAGGAGGAGATGAAGATGGTGTGGGAGACCCAGAAGATCATGGAGGACGCCAGCATCCGGGTGAATGCGACTGCGGTGCGCGTGCCGGTGTTCTATGGCCATTCCGAGGCGGTGCATATCGAGACGCGGCGCAAGATCACAGCCGATGAGGCGCGTTTGCTGCTGCAGAAGGCCCCGGGCGTGGTCGTCATCGATGAGCGCAAACCCGGGGGCTATCCGACCGCTGTTACTGAAGCAGCGAACCACGACACGGTTTATGTTGGCCGTATTCGCGAAGATATGTCGCATGAGCGGGGTCTTGACCTGTGGATTGTGGCGGACAATATCCGCAAGGGCGCTGCCACCAATAGCGTGCAGATCGCTGAGATTTTGGTTAGCGAGTACTTATAAGTTATATTGCAACCCAAATAGGTGCGGGCCTAGGTTTCGCATTAACTATATGTTTTATAAGGACTACTCAGCAACCAAGTTCGCTGGGAGACACGATGTTCAAGCGTAATTTTTGCCCGGCCCTGCTGCTGGCCTTACTGTTTCCGGCAGTCACGCTGGCGCTGGGCCTGGGGGATATCCACCTCAAGTCGTCGCTGAATGCGCCGCTGGATGCCGAAATCGACCTGGTCGGAGCCAGCGCGGACGACCTGTCCGGCCTGAAGGCGACCCTGGCGTCCCGAGAATCGTTTACCCGCGGTGGCCTGGATTACCCGGGCTTTCTGGGCACGCTCAGCTTCGTGCCCGAGAAGAGCGCGGATGGCCGCAACGTGCTGCACGTGCACTCGGCCGAGCCTGCCAACGAGCCGTTCGCGACTCTGTTGGTCGAGGTCGACTGGGCGCGCGGGCATGTGGTGCGCGAATACACGGTACTGATCGACCCGCCGGTATTCAGCGGCGCGGAAGCCCCAGCCAGGACCAGCGTCGCGGCACCCAGCGCCGGCAGCAGCCCCCGCAGCGGCGCCGTGGAGCATCGTGCTGCCGCCGCGACCAGCGCGGCCGAGAGCGCTCCGGCAGCCTCGGCAGCGATGACTTCCACGGCTGAGAGCACCTCGGCCGCGCCCGCCAGCACTGCCTCTGCCAACAGCAACAAGACGGGCGGCGCGCATGGCGCCGGCAGCCGTTACACCGTACGGCCCGGGGACACGCTGACCGGTGTCGCGTCGCAGGCCTACCCTGGCGGCGATCGGCACATGCGTGAGCGCGAGCTGGTCGCGATCTATCGCGCCAATCCAGCCGCGTTTCAGGGCAACATGAATCTGCTGCTGTCCGGCAGTCACCTGGATATTCCGGGCGACACGGAACTCGACGCCATCAGCCCCGGAGAGGCGTCTTCCGAGGTGCGTCGTCAATACGCGGCCTGGCCCGGTGCTCGCGGCGCTAACGCCGCAGCTCGTGCCGGCAACGGCGAGCCGGCCAGTGGCCAATTACATCTGGTACCACCGCAGGAAGCGGCCAAGACCCCGGCCGGTGCAACGAACACGGCGCCCGGTGCGCCCAGCGCCGCTGCCGGCGCGGCTGCCGCTGGCGGCAATAACGCCGCGCTGACGCAGCGCGTGCAGCAGCTCGAGGCTCAGCTGGCCGAATCGCAGCGTCTGCTGCAGCTGCGTAACGCCGACCTGGCCGCAATGCAGGCGCGTGCGGCGCAGGCCGCCAGTAACAACGCTGCCCCGGCCGCGGCTCCGGCCCCGGCGGCCAGTGCCCCGGCGAACAACCCGCCTGCCGTTGTCGCCCCGAGCCCGACAGTCACCCCACCGCCGCCGGCGCCGGCGGCTAAACCGAGCACCGCTCCTGCGGCGGCTCCCAGCGCTGAATCAGGCAATTCGGTACTCGATCTGATCGAGCAGTACTGGTACGTACCCGCCGGCCTGATCGCGATCCTGATCATATTGGTGGTGCTGCGCTTCGTGCGTGCACGCCAGGAGGATGAGTTCGATCGCTCGCTGGGACGATTGCAACCATCGTTCGAGACCTCCGCCACGGATGCGGCGCGTGCTTCCGACACCGTGCCGGTACGCACGCTGCCGGCATCGGGCGCGGACACTTCTTACCGCGTGGAGGAATCTGGACCGCATGAACAGCCGAACTTCGACCGCCCGGCGCTCGAGTCGACCGGGACCAGCCAGCACGTTGCCATCGACGATACGGTCACCGGCGAGCGGCCGGTGGCGCTCGATCAGGGCGATCCGCTGGCGGAAGCTGATTTCCACATGGCCTATGGCCTGTACGACCAGGCGGCGGATCTGGTGCAGATCGCCATCTCGCGCGAACCGAACCGACGCGAACTGAAGCTCAAGCTGCTCGAGGTGTTCTTCGTCTGGGGCAACAAGGATCGGTTCCTGCAGACGGCGCGCGAATTAGCCGGCAGCCGGCCTCAGGCGCTGGCGGGCGAATGGGAAAAGATGGTGATCATGGGGCGGCAAATCGCGCCCGAGGATCCGCTGTTTGCCAACGCCGGTACGCTCACCGGGGCGGCCAGTGGCGGCGTCGATCTGAATCTGGAAGGCGGGCAGAACCGCGTCGATTTCGATCTGCTCGGTGAACCCTCGGTCAGCGGCACTACCGCCGAGACCGGAGCCGGCCTGGATCTGGACCTGGGTGCGGCGCTGGGTGACGGCGATATCACCGGCGAGGTCAACAAGGTCGGCGACGACGGCGTGGACTTCGTACTCGATGATCCGGAGCGCGGTAATGATTCCACCGGTTCAACCCGCGAGATGCCGGGCGCCCCGGCGGTAAACACGCGCGAGATGCCGGCCGTGCCGGGCGCGGCCGGGACCGCGGCGGCGAGGGAATACACCGCCACCACGCGCGTGCCGACGGGCAGCGCGGCCGACGCCGAGGCACCCACGGTCGAGCAGCCGCAACTGCCCGGGGGCGAGAATTCCACCATTCGTGAAAAGATCGGCGCGGCCGCTCGCAGCGGCATGCAGACGTCGGATCAGACCGCCGAGCTGGCGCTCGATGACCTGGGACTCGACCTGGGAGCGCTCGAGGGCATGGGCGATGAGACCGGCATCAGCAACGCTGCCGATGCGCCGACGATGCTGTCCAATCTGGACGAGGATACGCGCGAGTTGCTGGCGCGCGCCCGGGCCGAACACGCCGACAGCGATGCCACGCAACGCGCGCCGACCAGCGACGGTCCGAGCGACAGTGGTACCTGGCTGTTCACCGACACCGACTTCGCCAGCGGCATGGCCCGCGAAGCCGGCAAGGCAGCGGGCTCGCCCGAGGGCGAGGCACCGACCCAGCTGGTCACGCAGCTATCACCGCAGCTGCCGGCGGACCTGGACACCGGCTCGACCGCGAGCCTGGAGGCGCTCGATGCCAGCGCGCTCGACCTGGATGTCGGCAACCTCGGCGAGGAATCAGCCGCCAATGGGCTCGATCTTGACGTGGGTACCCCTTCGGTCACCGAGGGCACCTTCGTGCAGACGCAGAAGATCGTCTCCGGAGACATGGCGCTGCCGGAACTCGAGCCAGCGACCATGAGTGAGGTCGGTACCAAGCTTGACCTGGCGCGTGCCTACATGGACATGGGCGACCCGGAAGGGGCGCGCAGTATCCTGTCAGAGGTGTTGAGCGAAGGCTCGGTTTCGCAAAAACAGGAAGCGCGCCGGCTGATGGACACGCTCCCCGGCTAGGCTTCGCAAGAGCGGCAGCGCGACTCATGCGCCGCCGCCTGGCGCTCGGCCTGGAATACGACGGCGCGGCCTATTGCGGCTGGCAGCAGCAGACTGCCGCAGCCAGCGTTCAGGCGGCGCTGGAACAGGCCCTGAGTCGCGTCGCCGACGAACCCATCTCGAGCACCTGCGCCGGGCGCACCGATGCCGGGGTGCACGCCCGCGAGCAGGTGGTGCACTTCGATACCCAGGCAGTGCGCAGTCCGCGCGCCTGGCTGCTCGGCACCAACACCCATCTGCCGCGCGATATCAGCCTGCGCTGGGTGCACGCGGTGCCCGGGGAATTTCACGCCCGATTCAGCGCGCTGTCGCGCAGCTATCGTTACCTGATGCTCAACCGCGTCACGCGCTCGGCGCTGGCGCACGGCCGGGCACTGGTGGTGCACCAGCGATTGGATGTGACGGCGATGCAGGCCGGCGCCCAGTGGTTGATCGGCGAGCATGATTTCAGCGCCTTTCGCTCATCGGAGTGCCAGGCGCTGTCACCGGTGCGGCAACTGCGCTCGCTCTCCATCGAGCGCAGTGGCGACTGGATTGTCATCGACGTGACCGCCAATGCATTCCTGCATCACATGGTGCGCAACATCGTCGGCTTGCTGCTGGCGATCGGGCAGCAAAAGGCCACGCCCGAGCGCGCTCGCGAACAGCTGGCGTCGCGTGCGCGCAGCAGCGGTGAGGCCACTGCCGCCGCGCATGGGCTGTATCTGTGGCGCATTGACTACGCCGCGCAGTTCGGCCTGCCGGCGGATTCGGCTATCATCGATGCTCCGATTCTTGGCGGGCCGTAGCGCCCGCCGCAAGGATTCGCTTCGATGACGTGGTTCGAAAAGATCGTACCTTCGCGCATCAAGACCGAACGGCGCTCGCGCTCGGTGCCCGAAGGGCTATGGATAAAGTGCCCGGCCTGCGACGCAGTGCTGTATCGCGCCGAGCTCGAGCGCAATCTCAACGTCTGCCCCAAGTGCAGCCACCATATGCGCATCGGTGCGCGTGAGCGGCTGCGCGCGCTGCTCGACGCGGAGCCGATCAGCGAGATCGGGGCCGGGGTAATGCCGGAGGACCCGCTGAAATTCAAGGACAGCCGGCGGTATCGCGACCGCCTGGCGCAGGCGCAGAAGGCCACGGGTGAAACCGACGCGCTGGTGGCACTGGCCGGACAACTGCACGGCGAGCCGGTGGTGGCCTGCGCGTTCGAGTTCCAGTTCCTCGGCGGCTCGATGGGCTCGGTGGTCGGTGAGCGTTTCAAGCGCTCGGTGGACTTCAGCATCGAACAGCGTTGCGGCCTGGTGTGCTTCTCGGCCACGGGCGGTGCGCGCATGCAGGAGGCGCTGTTGTCGCTGATGCAGATGGCGAAGACCAGCGCAGCGCTGGCGCGACTGGCGCGGGCGCGGCTGCCATTCATTTCGGTGATGACCGACCCGACCACCGGCGGCGTATCGGCCAGCCTGGCGATGCTGGGCGATCTGAATATCGCCGAGCCACGGGCCCTGATCGGGTTCGCCGGTCCGCGCGTAATCCAGCAGACCGTGCGCGAGACTCTGCCGGAAGGATTCCAGCGCAGCGAGTTCCTGCTCGAGCATGGCGTACTCGACCTGATCGTCGACCGGCGCGACATGCGTGATCGCATATCGCAGCTGCTGCGATTGCTGCAAAAGCGCCCGCCGCTGCCAGCTGCTTGAGCAGGTCGCTCGAGCAGTGGCTCGCCTACCAGCAGGGCACGCACAGCCTGAGCATCGATCTGTCGCTCGGGCGCGTGCACGAGGTGGCGGCCCGGCTGGGGCTGCTCGAGAAACGCTGCCCGGTGGTGATCGTTGGTGGCACCAACGGCAAGGGCTCGACCGCCACCACGCTGGCGGCTGTGCTTCGATCCTGCGGCCAGCGCGTCGGCCTGTTCACCTCCCCGCACCTGGTGCGCTACAACGAGCGGGTGCAGGTCGACGGCGTAGCGGCGAGCGATGCGGCGCTGGTGGCGGCCTTCGAGCGCATCGAGGCCGCGCGCGGCGCGGTCACCCTGACGTTCTTCGAATACAACGCGCTGGCGGCGCTGGAGGTGTTCCGCGGCGCGGCGCTGGGCGCGATGGTGCTCGAAGTCGGTCTGGGCGGCAGGCTCGATGCAGTCAATATCATCGACGCCGATGTCGCGGTGCTGTGTTCGATCGGCGTTGATCACCGCGAATGGCTGGGATCGACGCTCGAGCAGATCGGCGCGGAGAAAGCCGGGATCTTTCGCCGCGGTCAGCATGTGGTGCTCGGCAGCCCCGACATGCCCGCCAGCGTCTGGCGTGCCGCGCGCGAGCTCCAATGTCGGGTGTGGACCGCGGAGCGGGAGTTCAGCTGGCGCATTCACGGCGACGGCTCCGGCCCCGAGCCGTGGGACTATCGCTGCGGATCGTGCGCGCTAGAGGATTTGCCGCCGCCGGGGCTGGCCGGAGCGGTGCAATATCGGAATTGCTCCAGCGCGCTGACTGCATTGCAGCTGCTGGCGGTCGCGGATGCCTGCGATCCGCGCTGCATCGCGCGCGGTGTGGCAGGCGTTGTGCTGCCCGGGCGCTTTCAGGTGGTCCCGGGGGAAGTGGAGTGGATCCTGGACGTGGCGCACAACGAGCCGGCAGCGGCGGTACTGGCCGGCGCGCTCGCCGCCCGGCACTGCGAGGGCAAAAGCTTTGCGGTCGCGGGCATGCTGGCCGACAAGGACGCGGCCGCAATCGCGCGCATACTCGATCCGCTGATCGATCACTGGCTGCTCGCCGGCATCGATGATGAGCCGCGCGGCCTGGATGCACGCGCGCTGCAGGCACGGCTGCCCGGGCTGCGCGGTACGGTGGAACTTGCCACCGACGTGAGGGCGGCGTGTGTGCGCGCTCGCGCGCTCAGCTCGCCGCGCGATCGCGTCATCGTGTTCGGGTCGTTTTACGTGGTCGGGCCGGCGCTGCAATGGCTTGGGCTATACTGAAGGCCGATAGGTATGGAAAACCGCCTCAAAGAGCGACTGACCGGCGCGGCAATCCTGGTGGCACTGATCGTGATGCTGGTGCCGGAGATGTTTCATGGGCAGCGCGGCGATGTCGCGGCCGTTGCCGGCAGCAGCGGCGAGGGCCCGCCAGTACGCTCCTACACCATCGATCTGTCCAACAGCCCGACGCGCGCCGGACCATTGCAGTCAACTCCGGTGGGCGGGAGCAGCGGCGCTAGCGCCGCCACTGGCGCAAGTAGCGGCAATGACGAGCAGCCGGTGAGCGCTCCGAGCTCGGCGCAGTCCACGGCGTCGAGCAGCCCGGCTATGCCGGGCACGGCCGGCAGCAGCCGGCCCGCCGCACCGGCGAGCTCGCCGCCTGCTGCGGCTGTGCCGCCGAGCAGCCCGCCTGAGACTGCTGCGCCTGCGCCTGCGACACCTAAGGTGGGCACGCCTTCTACCAGTGCCACTACCCATCAGTCGCCGGCCGCGACGCCCTCGCACAGCGCGTCACCGGCCGGTTGGGTGGTGCAGCTCGGACTATTTGCCAAGCGCGACAATGCCGACCGGCTCGCACATGACGCACAGGTCCAGGGCTTCGCCGTCAGTGTCTCCAATGCCGACGCCAAGGGCCGCTATCGCGTCTATGCCGGCGGCATGAGCGAGCGCGGCGCGGCGGAAGCCTACGCACTGCGGCTCAAGGACCACCACCTGCCCGCAGCCGTGCTCGCAGCACCGTGACAGGCATGGCAATCATGCGCCTTACCTCAAGATAGAATGACGCGTCCACGCAGGTAATCGTAGTTATGAACTGGGTCGACTATCTGTTGATCGCGCTGATTGCATTCTCCTGCGTCGCGGGCGTCATGCGCGGGTTGCTGCGCGAAGTGATCGGGCTGGTGACCTGGGTGGCAGCGGTCTGGGTCGCATGGCATTACGCCGACGTGCTCGCGCCTCACCTGGGCGGGGCGCTGGCGAATGAAGGCGTGCGTGTCTGGGCGGCGCGCACCATCATCTTCCTGGCTATCGTGCTGATCGGCACCTGCATCGGTGCCGTGGTCGGCCATGTGGTGCGGCTGTCGATATTCAGCGGTACCGATCGATTTTTCGGCGGCCTGTTCGGATTTCTGCGCGGACTGGTGATGATCGGTCTGTTTGTGATGCTGTGTCACGCGCTGCGCCTGAACGGCGAGCCCTGGTGGCGCGCTTCGACCCTGATACCTTACGGCGAACGCGCGGCGAATGTGCTGCGTGGCATGGTCGGCGAGCGTAAAATAGTCATCGAGCCCCAAGGCAAGCCGTCGGATCCACGGATCTAAGGAACTGTAACGCAATCATGTGCGGCATCGTCGGTATCGTTGGCACCAGTCCCGTCAACCAGCGTCTGTACGATGCGCTGACGGTGCTGCAACATCGCGGCCAGGATGCCGCCGGTATCATGACCGCGCACGAAGGCCGGCTGTGCTCGCGCAAGGGCGCGGGGCTGGTACGCGATGTGTTCGAGCAGCAGCACATGCTGGCGCTGCAGGGAAACGAGGGCATCGGACATGTACGCTATCCGACCGCCGGCTGCGACAGCGCCTCCGAGGCGCAACCGTTCTACGTGAATGCGCCCTACGGTATCTGCCTGGCGCACAACGGCAACCTGACCAACGCGGCCGAGCTGGCCGAAGTGCTAATCCGCGAGGATCGGCGTCACCTGAACAGCGAGTCCGATTCCGAGGTGTTGCTGAATGTGTTCGCCTCGGAACTGCAACGCGTAGGTACCCCGCGCGTGACGCCGGCCGACATTTTCGCTGCCGCCAGCGCGGTCTATCGGCGCTGCCGCGGCGGTTACGCCGCCGTGGTGCTGGTCATCGGTCATGGAGTGCTGGGTTTCCGCGACCCGAACGGCATCCGGCCACTGGTGCTTGGCCAGCGGCGTACCCCGCGCGGCACCGAATACATGCTGGCCTCCGAGAGCGTGGCGCTGGACATGCTGTCATTCGAACTGCTGCGCGACGTCGCTCCGGGCGAGGCGGTATTCATCGACGAGCAGGGCCGGCTACATTCGCAGCAATGCGTCGCTACCGTGCGCCATACGCCGTGTATCTTCGAGTACGTCTATTTCGCCCGGCCCGACTCGATCATCGACAATATCTCGGTGTATCGCGCGCGTATGCGCATGGGCGAGAAGCTCGCGGCCAGAATCCTGCAGCAGCATCCCGATCACGATATCGACGTGGTAATCCCGATTCCGGACACCAGTCGCACCAGTGCGCTGCAGATGGCACAGATCATGGGCATCAAGTACCGTGAAGGCTTCAACAAGAACCGCTACATCGGTCGCACTTTCATCATGCCGGGGCAGGAGCAGCGCGAACGCTCGGTGCGGCGCAAACTCAATGCCATCGACCTGGAGTTTCGCGGCAAGAACGTGCTGCTGGTGGATGACTCGATCGTGCGCGGCACCACCTCGGCGCAGATCATCGATCTGGCACGTGAAGCGGGCGCCAAGAAGGTCTACTTCGCCTCGGCAGCGCCGCCGGTGCGCTTTCCGAATGTCTACGGCATCGACATGCCGGCCACCAGCGAGCTGGTGGCCGCGGGCCGCAGTGCCGATGAGGTCGGCCAGTTCATCGGCGCCGACTGGCTGGTGTACCAGGAACTCGATGACCTGGTGGCCGCCTGCCAGCACGACGATGCCAAGATCGAGGAGTTCGATGCTTCCTGCTTCTCGGGTGAATACGTCACCGGCGATGTGACGTTCGAATACCTCGATCGGCTGCAGCGCGTACGCTCGGACGAGGCGCGCAACCTGCGTCGCCTTGCACGCTCCGGTCTGAAAGCGATCAGCTCATCCTGAAGGCAGACCCGGTCCGCGCCCGCAATGCATGGTCGCCACGCGCCGCCCGTGATTAAATCGCGCTAACAGGTGACGGGCGAGCGCGCATGCGAATATTGCTGGTGGAGGAGGATCCGAAGGTCAGGGCGCTGATCCGCCATCACGTGAGCTGCCAGTGGCCCGAAGCCCAGATCAGCGCGCACCCGCCGCTGCAGCGCGGACCGCTGCCGGTGGAGTTCCTCGCCCAGGGTTACGATGCGGTACTGCTGTCAGCCTCGGCCAATGACGGCCACGGGATGATGTGGCTGCGTGAGCTCACCAGCCGCCCGGGATTCTGCCCGGTGATCTTCCTGCTGGAGGAGGAAGACGAAAATCAGCGCGCGCATGCCATCGACGCCGGTGCTTACGGCGTGGTGTCCAAGTGCCGCATGGACCACAATCGCTTCATCGAACTGATCGAAGCCGCCGGGCGCGAGCATCGGCGGGCGCTGGCTGACTGGCGCATTTCGACCGAAGCCCAGGAATCGCGCCGCTTCGGCGAGGCGCGCATACCGGGTTATCGCCGCGCCCGGCTGCTGGCGCGCGGCTCGGTGTCGCAGCTCTACGTCGCCGAGAGCGAAAAGGCGGGCATCCTGGTGGTGCTCAAGGTCACGCCCTCGCGCCGCGACGAATCCGGAGTGGACCAGGCGTTCGCGCGCTTTCTGCAGGAGTACGAGATTGCCCAGCGCGTGCATCACCCGAACATCGTGCGGCTGTATGAGCTCGGCGTCGCGGACGATCACGCGTATCTGGCGATGGAGTACTTCCAGCACGGCGACCTGCGCCGGCGCATGCGCAGCGGAATCTCGCCCTCGGAGGCACTGAACTTCGCCTCACAGGTCGCGCGCGCGCTCGGCGCACTGCATGGAGCGGGCATCCTGCACCGCGACCTGAAGCCCGGCAACGTCATGCTGCGGGTCGATGAGCAGGTGGCGCTGATTGATTTCGGGCTCGCCAAGCACGAGGCACTGGAGTTCGAGATCACCGATACCGGACTGATCTTCGGCACGCCGCACTACATGAGCCCGGAACAGGGGCACGGCCAGGACCTCGATCAGCGCAGCGACCTGTATAGCCTGGGCGTCATGTTGTTCGAGATGCTGTCGGGGCACAAACCGTTCACCGCCGACAACCCGATGGCGATCATCTACATGCATCGCAATTCCCCGTTGCCGCGCCTGCCCGAGCCGCTCGGCGATCTGCAGCCGCTGCTCGAACGGATGCTCGGCAAGCGCCCGCAGGACCGCTTTACCGACGCCATGGATACGGTGCGGGCGCTCGACGCTGCCCGCAATGCCTGGCTGCTCAAAGGCGCGCTGGTGTGATCCTCGCGGCACCGACGCCGGCGGCCTGGGTCGATGCCGCCTGTGAGCACTGGCGCGAGCTGCTGATCGATCACGCCAACTGCGAGAAGAAGGCGGCCTCGAGCGCGCTGGCGCTGATCTTCGCCTATCCCGAGGATCAGGAGCTGTGCCCGGCGCTGTCGCGGCTGGCGCGCGAGGAGTTGCGTCACTTTGAACAGGTTCTGCAGCTGATGCGTCGGCTGCAGGTGAGCTTCGAGCGCCAGCGGCCCGGCCGCTATGCGGCTGGGCTGCGAGCCGCACTACGCCAGCACGAACCGGCCAGAAAACTCGACCTGATGCTCGCCGGAGCGCTGATCGAGGCCCGCTCCTGCGAGCGCTTTGCGCTGCTGGCGCCACGGCTGCCACAGCCGCTGGGCGCTTTCTACGCCAGCCTGCAGCAGGCCGAAGCGCGCCACTTCGAGCTGTACCTGCGGCTGGCGCAGCGCGCGGGCGGCGATGGCGACGGCGCAGCGCTGCAGTCGCGATTGCGGGCGCTGGCCGCAGTGGAAGCCGAGTTGATCTGCGCCAGCGACCAGCAATTGCGGTTTCACTCCGGACCGCCGTCGGCCTACCTGCCGCCGCGTGGCGCGATTGCCGCGCCGCCGCTCAAGCGCACTGCTGAGCCGTGCTGCGCGGCAGTTCCTCCAGCCTGAAGCCATCCGGTCCCCACGCCAGCACGCTGCCACACTCGTGCCAGGCGCCAAGCACGATACGGCGCGCGGGCCGGCCGTCGAGCTCGAACTGGTGTACCGCCGGCCTATGGGTATGACCGTGGATCAGGGTATGCACGCCGCAGGCGCGCATGGCGGCGCTGACGGCGGCCTGATCGACGTCCATGATCTGGCTGGCGGTACGCTGCGTATGGCGTTGGCTGCCCTGGCGCGCCCGCTCGGCCAGGCCGCGGCGCAGAGTCAGCGGCAGATGCAGGAATTGCCGCTGCCAGCGCGCGCTGCGCACTACGCCTCGCAGCAGCTGGTAGGGTCGATCAGCAACGCACAGCGCATCACCATGCGTCAGCAGCGCCGGCTCGCCGTACAGGTCGATGATGATCGGATCGTCGATCATGCGCGCGCCACTGCGGCTGGCAAAGCCGCTCTGCAGCAGGAAGTCGCGATTGCCATGCATCACATAGCAGGCGACGCCGCGCTCGGCGAGGCTCGCGAGCGCGACGCAGATGCGATCGCGATACGGCTCGCGATCATCATCGCCCACCCAGGCTTCGAACAGGTCGCCGAGGATATAGAGCGCCTCGGCGTTGCCGGCCCGAGTCGCCAGAAAATCGATGAACTGCGCTCCGGTTGCCGGCTCAGCGGCATCCAGATGCAGATCGGAAATGAACAGCGTGTCCAAGGCGGATCGCTCAGCGCTGGTAGTTAGGCTACATTGTACGGATGAATCAGGACACCGTGGTCACGCGCTTTGCACCGAGCCCGAGCGGCGCATTGCATCTGGGAAATGCGCGCACGGCGCTGTTCAATTTTCTGCTGGCCCGCAAGCACTCCGGTCGATTCGTGCTGCGGATCGAGGATACCGATGCATCGCGTACCCAGGAAGCCATGGTCAGTGCGCTGTGCACCGATCTTGCTTGGCTGGGCCTCGACTGGGACGAGGGTCCCGATCGCCCAGGTCCGCATGCGCCCTATCGCCAATCGCAGCGAACGGCTATTTACCAGCAGTACTTCGAGCGGCTCGAGGGCGAACAGCTGGCGTACCCGTGCTTCTGCAGCAGCCTGGAGCTGGATCTGGCGCGGCGCGCGCAGTTGGCCGCCGGGCGGCCGCCGCGCTACGCCGGGACCTGCCGCGAGCTCACGGCCGGCGAGCGTGCAGCCCGCCTGGCGCAGGGCCGCAGGCCCAGCCTGCGCTTTCGGGTACCGGGCGGGCGACGCCTCGAATTCGAAGATCTGGTACATGGCGCACAGAGCTATCTGTCGGACGACATCGGCGATTTCATCATCCGGCGCGAGGATGGGAGCGCCGCGTTCTTCTTCAGCAATGCGCTCGATGATGCGCTCATGGGTGTCAGCCACGTGCTGCGCGGCGAGGATCATCTGAGCAACACCCCGCGCCAGCGGCTGCTGCTCGAAGCGCTGGCACTGCGCCCGCCGCTATACGGTCACGTGTCGCTGCTGGTCGGCGACGACGGCACGCCGTTATCCAAGCGCCATGGCGCCACCGGCGTCAGTGAGCTGCGCGAAGCCGGCTACTCGAGCCAGGCGGTGTGCAATCACCTGTTTCGCCTGGGACATTCCACGCCGCTGAATCAGATGCTGTCGGCGCCGCAGATGGCGGCGGCCTTCGACCTCAGGCATCTGCAGCGCGCCCCGGCGCACTTCGAACTGGCGCAGCTGCGGCACTGGCAGAGCGAATGGGTACATGGGCTGAGTCCCGGGCAGGCGTGCGACTGGCTCAGGCCGATCCTGCCGCCGGACCTGTCGCCCGAGCAGGCGGCTGCCTTCATCGCCGCGGTACTGCCGAACATCGTGCTGGCCGAGGACGCGCGCCTGTGGCAGCAGATCATATTCGGCGAAGCCTTGTCCTACGAGGAGCCGGCGTTGCGAACGGCGCGCGAGGCGGGCCCGGAATTCTTCACCGCGGCGGCCAACGCGATCAGCGATCGAGCGGATATCGGCGCTTTGCGCAGTGCCACCGGGCGCAAGGGCGCGGCGTTCTTCATGCCGCTCAGGGCCGCGCTCACCGGTCGGCTGCACGGCCCGGAGCTGGCGCCATTGCTGGCCGCCATGTCGGCCGAGCGGGTACGGGCCCGTCTGCTGCATTTCGCCGTTGCCTGAAGCAGCGCGTACTTACGCCGAATGCTACGCATCCATAATTCCATGGGCGGCCAGAAGCAGGAATTCCGGCCGATCCACGCCGGGCGGGTGGGCATGTACGTCTGCGGCATCACGGTGTACGACTACTGCCACGTCGGCCACGCGCGCTGCTATGTGGCGTTCGACGTGATCCGTCGCTGGCTGCGATATCGCGGCCTTGATGTCACCTACGTGCGCAACATCACCGACATCGACGATCGAATCATCAGCCGCGCGGCCGAGAACGGTGAAACCATCGGTGCGCTCACGCAACGCTTCATCAGCGCGATGCACGAGGATTTTGCGGCGCTCGGCATCGAGCCGCCCGATCATGAACCGCGCGCCACCGAATACATTCCCGGCATGGTAGCGATGATCGCGCGGCTGATCGAACGCGGCTACGCCTATGTCGGCACGCAGGGTGACGTGCTGTACGCGGTGGCGAAGTTTGCGCATTACGGCCAGCTATCCGGGAAACGGCTGGCGGATCTGCGCGCCGGCGCCCGCGTGGAAGTGGACGAAGCCAAACGCGATCCGCTGGATTTCGCGCTCTGGAAGCGCGCCAAGCCGGGCGAGCCGGCCTGGGCGTCGCCCTGGGGCCAGGGCCGGCCGGGCTGGCACATCGAATGCTCTGCCATGGCAGCGGCATTGCTGGGCAACCACTTCGACCTGCACGGCGGCGGCATGGACCTGAAGTTCCCGCACCACGAGAACGAGATCGCGCAATCCTGCGCGGCCCACGACGGAGCGTTCGTGAACGTCTGGGCGCACAACGGTTTTGTCAATCTCGACAACGAGAAGATGTCAAAGTCGCTGGGTAACTTTTTTACCGTGCGCGAACTGTTGCCGCACCTGCGCCATGCGGAGGTGCTGCGCGCGTTCCTGCTGTCGAGCCACTATCGCGGTCCGATCAACTACAGCCAGGTGCAGTTGCTGCAGGCCGATGCCACACTGACCCGGTTGTATACGGCGCTGCGCGGCATCGACCTGGCGGGGGAGGCCAGTGACGGCGCGCCCGGGTGCAGTTCGCACAGCGCGCGTTTCGAGGCGGCGCTGGACGACGACTTCAACACACCCGACGCGCTGGCGGCGCTGCAGGGGATCGCGCGCGAGCTCAATGCCGCGCGCGCCGCCGGCTCGGAGCCACAGCTCACGGCGCTGGCTTCCGAGCTGCGCCGGCTGGCGAATCTGCTGGGCTTGCTGCAGCTGCCGCCGGAGCACTGGTTTCGCCTGGCGCCGGCGATGCCGCTCGAGGCCACGGGCGCGGCAAGCGGAGCTGCCACGGAATTGAGTGAACCGCAGATCGAGGCGCTGATTGCTGCGCGTCAGGCCGCGCGCCAGTCGCGTGACTTTGCCGAGGCCGATCGCATCCGCGGGCAACTCTCGCAGGCGGGCGTGGTGCTGGAGGACCAGCCGGGAGGCGCCACCAGCTGGAAACGCGCCTGAGGCACCGCGCCGACCGGCGGTGCCAGATGTCACTATCTTCCCGACTGGCATTGCGGTATTTTCCGCCCGCGGCACTCAAGTGCCGAAGGACCAGTCAAGTTCATGGCGACTCCAACACCAGGCGCGATGCCTGATGCAGTCAACGAGCTGCCAGCGGCCGGGTCGGCTTCGCCGACGAGCTGCGTCCTGGCGCGTCGCGGGCCGGAGCACTGAGGCGCCGTGACAGATACGTTGGCCCAGAACCGCGACGTATTGATCATTCCGTGCTGGCGCCGGCCCGAATTTCTCTGGCACTGCCTCGATAATCTGCGCCGGGCCGAGGGTGTCGGTGAGCTGCATGTGATGTTTCGCCCCGATCGCGGCCATGACCCGCGCATCCATGAGGTCATCGACGAGTTCGGACCGCAGCTTGGAAGCTACGAGGTGGATGTGCCGCCGCGTTGTCCGTATCGGCGCGGCAAGCAGAGCGCCAACGTGCTCGGGGCCTACCTGCGCGCCGCGGCCACGACGCGCCGCTACGTGTTCATGGTGGAGGAGGACGTCATGGTGGCGCGCGATTTCCTGCGCTGGCACTACGCGGTGCAGGCGGCGCAGCCGCAACTGTTCTGTTCGATCGCGGCGCGCAATACCAACCGCGCGGTGCCAGAAGCGGCCGACCCCGAGGCCTATTACGTCACCAACCTGGACTACTGCTCGCTTGGCGTTTGTTTCGAGCGCTCGGTGATCGTGCGGCGCATTGCGCCGCATGTGCGGCGCGAATATTTCGAGAACCCGGGCGCCTATTGCCAGCAGCATTGGAATCGCAGTCAGGTTGGTGCGGGCTATGTCGAGCACGATGGCCTGATCCGGCGCATCCAGGAGGAGCAGGGGGCACGCCGCCCGATCGCCTATCCGTACCGGCCGCGTGCGTTTCACGCCGGCCTGTTTGGCTACCCGCGGCGCGCAGTGATCAATGGCGCACTGTCGCACCGCATCCGCGAGGTCGGAGCGATCATTTACGATGTCGAAGCCATGCACACTGCACCCGATCGCCCGGAATTCTCGGCCGACAGCGTGCCAGTGTCGCTGGAGACACCGCCGTGGAGACAGGTGCGCTGCACCGCCCGGTGGGAATGATCGAATGAATGCCGGCGGCTGCGCGAGCCTGAACGCGCGATGCTGCCTGCTTCCTCCACTATAATCCCGGGCGCCATGACTAACGCCGTCGACTCGCTCCGATATGACTGCGATTGCACGTACGCCGCGGCAGCGTGCGCCGCCGTGAGCCCGATCCGATGGCGTACATGGGCGGCGCTGCTGGTGCTGGCCGCGGCGCTCGGCACCAGCAGTGCTGCCCGCGCCAGCGGCGCAAGCCCCTACCTGCCGCTCAACCTGTCGCCTGGGATCGAGCGCAAGATCGAACGCGTGCTGATCCTCGGCGGCCAGCCGGTGCTGACGCGTCCGATATCGGTGGACAAGGTCATGCTGGCGCTGCCCAGGGCGCGCCGGCTCGATCGGGCACTGTGCGCCGAGGTCGAGCGCTATCTGGATCGCTACTTCAGGAGTAGCGGCGTCACCCACGCCAGCGCCGAGGCTGCGGCGGCTACTCACTCGACCATGACGCTGCCGAACCAGCGCGGTGAGCGCGCCGATTCGCCGGTGGACGCCTCAGTCGCGGCTTACTACCGGCCGTACGATTACCTGATATTCACTGCGGGCGGCGTGGGTTACGGCGGCACCGACAGCCGTCTCAATCCTGCCGGGACCATGATTAGCGCGGGCGACAATTACGCGCAGCTCGATGTCGGATATCGCGATCATTGGTTCTCGCCGCTGAGCGACAGCAGCATGCTGATCAGTACCGAGGCGCCGACGCTGCCCTCGGCCACCCTGTCCAGCCTGCGACCGATCGGGGCACTGGGACTGGAGTATGAATTTTTCCTCGCCCGTATGCCCTATACCAATCAGATCGTATGGCACGATGCGCTCACTGCCGGTTACCCGCGGCTGGCCGGCATTCACTTTGGTATCCAGCCGGTGGATGGCTGGGCTATTTCGGGCAATGGCACCTGGCAGTTCGGTGGCGGCGCGCGTCCGGGTGGGATCGGCGAGTTCTTCAGCTCGCTGTTCAGCCGCACTCAGCTGCCTGCCGGCCCCGGCGCCACCAACGCCGACAGCAGGTTTGCCAATCGCCAGTTGTCGATTACCAGCGCCTACACGTTTCCCGCACCGCAGCCCTTCGTGGCCTACTTCGAGTACGCGGCCCGGGACACGCTGCATGGCAATCGCTTTCGCTTTCGCGATGCCTCGCTGTCGGGCGGGGTGCATTTCCCTCAATTCTTCAAGCACTTCGATCTGACGCTCGAGGCTTCGGAATGGCAGGACTCCTGGTATACCGATTACGTGTGGCTGGAAGGAATGACGGTGAATGGCTACGTCACCGGCGCCTGGGGCGGGGACTGGCGCACTCCGGGCGATGCCGTTGGTGCGCAGACGCAGATGGCGCAGCTTGGCTGGGCGCTGCGATCCGGCGATGAGATCAATCTGCGCTTTCGGACGCTGCAGAACCAGGGTTATTCCGCGTCCCTGGGCTTTCCCGATGTCGACTATCGTCGGGCCAGCATGCTGACGGCCGAATACGCGCAGCCGCGCGATGGTTATACGCGTGGCCTGGAGCTGGATGTCGGGCGCGACGTCTACGGCAAGGATTTCGCGCGCCTGGCGGCGTTCGTGCGCCTCGACGGCGGCAACCAGGAGCGGGCTGCCGCCAATGTCGACGACGACGAGACTCAGCAGGCCAATGACGCCGAGGACATCGAGGCCTATGCCCAGGCGATGAAGCTCGAGCGCTTCGTCGACGTGGGCGTGAGCGGCGGTCGCCTCGGCCTCGACCTGGGTGGCTTTACCGCTGCGGAGGAGGCGGCGAGCGCGGTGCAATACCGCAACGTGATCTCGCCACATATCGGGATCGGGGTGCGCCGCGCGGTCAGCACCAACGCCGATCTGGGTGTACGCGCCGAATTCGACGATTTTCACGGCGCGTTGGTGGGGCTGCGCGTGTTCGATTACCGCTATCGCCTCGACCAGCATTTCGCGGTCGGCGCGTTCTTCGGCTTTGCGCATTACACCGCGCCGACCCCGGCATTGGGTTATTACGAGGGGGTGGGACTGCAGTGGCGCGACCTGTGGCCACATTGGGATCTGTCGCTGGATGCGCGCATTCTGGACCACGTGCAACGCAACAAGCTGCTTACCAGCGATCCGCAGAATGGCGATCCGGTGGAGTGGTACACCATGCAGGCGCCCACGCTGTACATCAGCCGGCGCTTTTGAGTCCCTGTCGGCGCACGCTGGCCTCGAGTGTGTTGCTCAGCAGCGTCGCGATCGTCATCGGTCCGACACCGCCGGGCACCGGCGTGATCCAGGCCGCACGTGCCGCCGCAGCGGCGAATTCTACGTCGCCCACCAGTTTGTTATCCGCGGTGCGGTGGATGCCGATATCGATTACCACCGCCTCGGGACGAATCCAGGCGCCCAGCACCATCTGCGGTTTGCCGACCGCGACCACCAGCAGCTCGGCACGGGCAACTTCCGCCGCAAGGTCACGCGTACGGGTATGACAGACCGTAGTGGTGGCGCCTGCCAGCAGCAGTTCCAGCGCCATCGGCCGCCCGACGATACTCGAGGCGCCGACCACCACCGCGCGCATGCCGCTCGGGGCAACGCCGATGTGCTGCAGCATCTTGATGACCCCGTAGGGCGTGCAGGCGCGCAGCAGCGGCTCGCGCTGCGCCAGGCGGCCGAGGTTGTACGGATGCAGTCCGTCGACGTCCTTGGCCGGATCGATGGCCTCGATCACCGCGCGCCCGCGGATCTGCGCTGGCAGCGGCAACTGCACCAGGATGCCATCTATCGACGGCTCCTCGTTGAGTCTGCGCAGCAGCGCCAGCAGTTCGGCTTCGGTGGCGCTGGCTGGCAGATCGTGCGCCACCGAGACGACGCCCACCTCCTCGCAGGAGCGGCGCTTGTTGCGCACGTAGACCTCGGAGGCCGGATTGTTTCCCACCAGGACCACGGCCAGGCCCGGGCGGCGTGCACCGGTGGCGACCAGGGCCTCGATGGCGCCTCGAACTTCCAGCTTGAGGCTCTCGGCGATGGCCTTGCCGTCGATCAGACGGGCGTGCATGGGGGGTGTCGGTATCATGCGGTTATACTGCCGCATGTCGCAGCCGCCGCGGAAGTGAATTGACGCTGCCAAGACGAACTCCGTATGATGCGCGCCCCCGTGCAGTGGGCACGGAGGGGCGCCTCGGAAGGTTGAGAGCGGGGCATGGCGCAGTCTGGTAGCGCATCTGCTTTGGGAGCAGAGGGTCGCAGGTTCAAATCCTGCTGCCCCGACCAGCTCAAACTTCTGTGCGCCCGTAGCTCAGCTGGATAGAGCACCGGCCTTCTAAGCCGGTGGTCGCAGGTTCGAGTCCTGCCGGGCGCGCCACGACCGATGGTGGACGTAGCTCAGCTGGTAGAGTCCCGGATTGTGATTCCGGTTGTCGCGGGTTCGAGTCCCGTCGTCCACCCCAGCTCCCGATTTGCAGGCTTTAACGCCTGCATCCTCCCCACGCCCTGTACCCGCCTATCAACGCGACCTTTTGCGCTGCTGGCGCATCTAATACCTGGACATGTCTCACTTCCTCGAAATCCAGGTATCGAGCGAGATCCTTGAGCGGGCTCGTTCGGGCGATCGTGCCGCCCGTGAATTCCTGTATGCGGCGCTCAGTAAACCAGTCTACACGTTGATCCGGCGTTTGGTCGTGAGTCCAGCCGTGGCCGAGGATCTGCTGCAGGACGTTTTTGTCGAACTGCTGCGGAACATGAGTTTATTCCGGGGCGAAGGTTCATTCGCCGGATGGGTTCGCAGCATTGCGGTGTCCAAGGCGCTCATGCACCTGCGCTCGCCCTGGAGCCGCCGGCTGCCGGAATCGGATTCGGACGGAGTGTTGATTCAGCAAGAAGAGGCGACCGCGGCCAAGGAATGGCATGGGGATCTCGAGCGTGCTTTGAACGCGCTGACTCCCGTCGCCCGCAGCATCGTCTGGCTGCACGACGTCGAAGGCTATACGCATGGGGAGATCGCGCGGCTGTTCGGGCGCACGGTCAGTTTTTCGAAATCGCAGCTGGCCCGCGCGCACGAGGAGCTACGAGACCTTTTGGAACCGCAATCCGGAGCACTTGCATGCACGCCACTGTCAAGGACCTGATCAGCGTTCGCGACGGCGAACCGGTCGGCGCCGATATCGCCGAGCACGTGGACGGCTGCGAGGAATGCAGCGCTGCGCTGGCCGAGCTCTCCGAGGTACGCAGGGAGCTGCGCCGGCTTCCCGACTATGAGCCGCCCAGCCACAGCTGGGCCGCCATCGAGCAGCAGCTGCGATCGCCGGCGCTAGCGCGGCGACGCTCTTTGGGCTGGCGTGCCACGGGCTTGCGCGCGGGGGCCACGGCGGCGGCAGTCGGGCTGGGTGCACTCGTGTTCGTGTTGCTGATCGGGGCGATCATGCGTGGGAGTTCGCCGGACACCGGCAGCAGCGAGAGCCATCAGGGCCGCAAAACTGCGCAGGCCCTCGAGCCGGTCGGCGCGCTGGTCGCTCGCTCGCAGGAGCTCGAGGCCGTTCTCAACGGTCTTCCGCGCCCCAGGGTCGAGCGTGCGGCGACCTCCGCTGCCATCGATGAATTGCAGGCGCGCATCGAGGTACTGGATCTGCAGCTGTCGAATGCTGATGAAATCGGTTTGAGCGGCCCACAGGCCCAGCAGCTGTGGAGCCGGCGCGTGCAGCTGCTGGATTCACTGGTCAGCGTGCGCTATGCGGAACAGGCCGCGCGCGGCAACAACTGGCGATCCATCGCCACAGGAGATATCTGAATGAACATGCAGCCATCGAAAGCGACTTCGTCGGCGCTCATGGCGCTGGCCATCGTTGTCACACTCGGCATGCCGGTCGATGCGGTGCTCGCAGCCGATGCGCCCAATCCCGACACAGCGACGCGCGAGCAGCTGGGACAGAAGCTGCACGAAGCGCAGGAGCGCTTGGAGCAGGCGGCACAGGAAGTCGCTGAGCTCAGCGTGTCGATCAGCGATGAGGTGGGGCCGGAGGTTCGCCGCTTTGCACACCAGGGCTCGCGGCCGATGCTCGGCATCGGCATCGATATGGACGAGAAAGGCGCTGCGCCCGACGGTCACGGTGTGCGTGTGACGAGTGTGAGCCCGGGCGGACCGGCAGACGCGGCAGGCATCAAAGCCAACGATGTGATTGTGGCCTTTGCGGGCAAACCTCTGGCGGCGGCGGATGGGAAGTCGCCGCAGAAGCAGCTCCTGGCCGGGATCCGAGAGGCAAAGGCGGCCCAATCGGTGGCCATCGAATATCAGCGCGACGGCAAGCTCACCAAGACGCAGATCGTGCCCAAGAGCGTTGCCGAGTCACTGGCCGATTTGCGGATGTTCTCGATGGACGACATGCCCGAGCTCCCGGATCTGGGTACGAAGCACTGGGCCGGGTTGCGCCCGATGCCGTTCGGCATGCGCGATCAGGGCGGGTTCGGCTCGGCCGAGCTGGTCGAACTGTCGCCGCAGCTTGGGAAGTATTTCGGTGTCGACAAGGGGCTGCTGGTGGTGCGTGCGCCGCACGACGAGCGCTTCAAACTTCAGGATGGCGATGTGATCCTCGACATCGATGGGCGCACGCCGAGCGGTGTCTCGCACGCGTTTCAGATACTGAGCTCGTACCGGAGTGGCGAGACCGTCAAGCTTCACCTCATGCGTCAGCAGAAGCGCGTCGAGCTGCCAGTCCAGGTGCCCGAATCGTCGTCCCTCTCGCCTTCGCGGTTGGCGCCCCCACCGCTGCCGCCAGCGCCCGGTGCGCCACCCCCCACGGCATAATAGGAGATGCTGGGGAGCTCGGGACTGCGGTCGCGGGACAACGCGGTGCAGATCAGAAAGGAACGGCTTCTGGTACACTGGCTGTCACACAGGCCGAGTCGAAAGACGCAAAAAGTCTTGTAGAAACAGTAGTTAGAGAGGGGACGGTGGATTCCCGTCGTCCACCCCACATCTTTGGGCCGTTAGCTCAGCTGGTAGAGCAGGAGACTCTTAATCTCTTGGTCGTAGGTTCGATCCCTACACGGCCCACCATTAAAAACAGAAAGTTAAAAGTTGATAAGACGAGCCATCTAGCTACTCATCAAGCTGCCAGTAGCGGCTTTGCGGTGATGGTAAAGACTGTCGTCAGGAAATTCAGCCGCGCTCGACGGACGCGGCGATCGTCTTCTGCTTTTCAATCTCGCTTTTCGCGTCGGCGTCCGGCGGCGGTGCCGCTTGTGCGAATGCCGGTGTAACGGTGGGGTCGGTTGCTCCCCTGGGAGTGTTAGCCAGGCCCTGATCGATAGCGGCGCGCATATGGTTTTGCATCTCCTGCAGATCGCTAATCGCAATGTCCACTTTGGCTGACTGCGCGCACTCCACTCCGCCCTTGCTGCTAAGCACGATCCCCGGCGCGGTGCCGGATTGCGCGTCCGCGGCCGATAGGATCTGGACCACGTCACCTTCGCTGATCATGCAGCGCCGACCGTTGTCGTCGACCAGATCGAGGTCTGATGCCACGACGAACACATGCTGGGCGGGGCGTCCCAGCTCTTCAACGACGCCGCCCGCACCGGCCCTTGGTTCCAGGCTACGGGTGCTCCCATCGGCCTCGCGTGCTTCCTCCGTGACTTGTGCTTGGACTTCGTCCGCGACCTTATTCTTGACGTCGTCCGTAATCGGCGCAGCGCCAGATGCCATTGCAGGCGCAGGTGACGACGCAGCGGTCTCAGTGGGCGTTTGCCCCAGCAGATCTTGAATGTAGTTGATAAACCTCTGCCACATCGTAAGCGATGCGCCCTGGTCGTCAGTCCTCGTCGGAACGACGGGCGGCTGTACGATCGGAGCTGCGGGCGCGGAAGTCGGAGCGACCGGAGCCGGTCCGCTGGCAGCCGGAGCGATCGGCGCCTGAACGATGGGTGCGGAAGCACTCGGGGTCTGGGGCGGCGAGGACTGCGGGGTCGAGATCGCAGGGACCGAAGGCGGAGCCTGAGCTGGCAGCGGGTGCGCGTTGTAGGCCTCATATAGGCTCATCGCCAGAACGAAGTCGGTCAGCCAGAAAACGGGGCTGGCATAAGACGATTGCGGGGTGAAGTACCCTTGATTGTGCGTGTACCAGGGCTCTTGCTTCGTCTGGTAACTCCAGGCGGGTGGCGACCACATTTGCGGCTTCGCCACCCATTTGTAAAAGTCCTGCGAATAAAAGCGCTGCGGCGCATAGGCATCCAACGTGGTGCCGCCAAACGGATAGGGCCGATAGAACTGCTGCGTCAACACGCCGTTGTCGAGATACGTTCGATGGTCAAAGGCGCGTGACCCGAAGTTCCACGGCCTTTGTACATACGGAACTCCGTGCGAGGCGAGCACTATGCGCGAGCCGTCCGGTTGATCGACTCGAATCTGCCTGCTGCCGTTCATCCCATAACGGATCGACATGTTGTTCTGCGGACTGTGTAGTTCCCTGAGGGAACCATCGCGGGCGGTGCGCGCGACGTTGCCGTTCGGCATTCGCGTTTCATTAGTGACCGGCACAGCAGGGCGTGTCACGCCGCCCGGAGCGGGTATGTTGTGTTGTGCCCGCTCGGCCGGCAGGTTTGGCGTAGACCGCTCAGCCGGCAGATTTGGCGCAGCACGCTCAGCCGGCAGATTTGGCGAGGTCCGCACCGCATTGGTTGTGGCGCCGTGGGTATCCGGAGTCGGTTTCTCGGCGTTGTTGTCATGCGAACGGAATCTATCGAAAATCGAGTGCGACTGATCGGACTTGGGGGCGTCCGGTGAACTCGGTTTCATTCCGAACAGCGATCGCGCCTTGTCCATCACCGATGGCTTTGGGGGAGTCGGCGCAGGGGTGGCAGGCTGCTTCGCCTGCGCGCCGGGCGTCGCAGCAGGTCGCTTGGTCTGGTTGGTCGGCGTCGTGGCCGGCTTTTCGGCCTGAGTATTCGCCGGCGCATTCGGCTGAGTCTGGCAAACGGCGGTCGCCGTCAACAAGCTTGCCAACGCAGCAAGCACGACGCCACGTGCTCCGAGCTCGAGCTTCCTGGTTGGCAAACGTGTTCGCTGGCAAGGCATGTCTTGATTCGCTCGTGTCACCCTCAGCGACTACTGACGATCTCAAACGATCGCCCGGCGCTGTGAGTGTTGGGGTATTGCTCGCGATTGAAGTGTTGCAGAGCGATCTTCGGTACTTCGTCGTCCAAGTAGACCGCCAGATCGAGCGTCTTGACTGAGCCGTTCTTGCGTAGGTCCGCCCCGCCGGCCAGACCGCGCAGCAGCACCGCGGTGAAGAGGCCATGTCCGTTCTCGCCTTCGAGCGCTTCCTGATCGCTGGTGGAGGCCGACAGGATGGTGCTGCCTACCGCGCCGGCGAGCACCGTAACGGCGCCGCTCTCGGCAAGGTCCCGCGTGCTCACCATCATGGCATCACCCATTGCGCCGGCGTGGCAGGTATCGAGCATCAGCAGTTTGCGCGTGGCTGGAATACTGGCAATCATGCGTCTGAGCTCAGCCTCGCTCAGCCCATCACGCCGTATCGCCTCGTCGCTGACGGTGTTGAAGCTGGAGGGAATCAGAAAATACTCTCGGCTCGCGAGATTGGCGCCCTCGATCGCGCCATGGCTGGCAACGTAGAACAGGAACACGTCGCTGGGATTGATCGTCCGGTAGCGAGCAAATGCGGCGATCAGCGCCTCCTTTGTGGTCATCGTCTGCGTGGTCAGTGTTTCGATATTTACCTTGTCGAATAGCGGCGCCGCCTTCTGCTGCAGGAGCTGCGCGACCGCATTGGCGTCGGCTACCGAGTATCTCAGGTTGAGACTGCTGTTCGCGAAGTCCTGGATGCCGACCACCAGGGCATAGAGCTGGGGCTTGCCGGTCGGAGAATAACGCGCGAGGACCGAGGCCAGCGCTGGGTTGGAGTGCATGGAGCCGTCGGCGTTGAATGCGATGACCTGAATGTCGTTGACCCCGGGCACCAGGCGCACTTGGATCGTGTGACTGGGATCGCCCGCAGCCGCGACTACTTTGATCCCGCGCCCCTGGATATCCGACACGGCGGTGCCGTTAACCAGGGTACGAACATCGCCGACACCGCCCCCACGGTCGATAATCCTGACGTGCAGATCGAGTGACTCGGCGTCGATCTCGGCCGGAACATCGAGAACAGCAACGTCGGGGGCCGGCTTGACGGAGGCCAGTGTCGGAAGGGTGTCCGGCAACTTCTGGTCATTCAGCGCGAGCCGCACAATGTCGGGGCGGTAGAACCGCTCCCTGTAGGCCCCGATCCCCGATACCTCGTTACCCACACGGACGTTCAGGTACGTCTCCGCGTCGGCGGTTCCACCCTGATCGTTGGTGCCTTGAAAATCGTAATACCCCTGCGGACCGATGCGAAGAGAGCTACCGTCATTGAAAGCGACCAGCCACAGTCGCTCGGTACCGCTGGCAACGTCCCACAGCCGGATGGTCGAATCCGCGCTCGCAGACGCGAGAAGATGACCGTCAGGTGACAAAGCCACCGACTCGACGCTGTCGGCATGGCCACGAAGCGTGCGCCGCTCCCGGCCGTCGCTCCCATCCCAGAGCTTGATCACCGCGGCGCCATCACTCGAGGCGAGCACCGCAGCCTTGGCAGCGAAAGCGACCGCCCATACCGGCGCAGTGTGTCCGAGCAGGCGCTGCCGCTCGCGCCCACCGGCAACGTCCCACAACCGGATCGTCTTGTCCCCGCCGCTCGAGGCGAGCGTCTGCCCATCCGGCGAGAAGGCCAGACAACCGATCCAGCTTGTATGGCCCGCCAGCGTGCCGAGTTCGCGCCCGCTCGTCACGTCCCACAGCTTGATCGTCTTGTCTGCGCTTCCAGAAGCCACGATGCGGCCGTCCGGAGAAAAAGCAACCGCTCCCACCGCTCCCGCGTGCGCCGCGAGGCTCTTTAGCTCGCTGCCGTCGGCAAGACTCCAGAGCTTAATCTCACGATTGACCGTTCCCGCGGCCAGTAATCGGCCGTCCGGCGAGACCGCGAGGGAGCAGCTGCCACCCGCTGGTTTGCCGACCTCGAATCTGCGCAGCAGAGCGCCCGTGTTGCTGTCCCAGATCTTGATGGTGCCATCAGCCCCGCGAGATGCGATCTGGCCGCCGCTCGGCGTGAAGACCGCGGCCGTGACCGCGCCATCGTGCGCGCTGATCGACCGCTCCCATTCTTTGCCGTCGCCCAACAGCCATACTCTCACCATGCCGTCGACGCTCCCCGATACCAGCGATCGCCCATCAGCGGAGAAGGCCACGGATTTCACGAAGTGAGCGTGCCCCTCCAAGATCCGCGAGGTGCCGCCACTCGCCACGTCCCACAGCCTCACCGAGTCAGTCTCGCCCGCTGAGGCGAGTACGCGGCCGTCCGGCGAGAAGGCGAGGGTGTCTACGGTCCTCGCCTCTCCCGCAAGTGGGGGCAGCTCGCGACCACTGGCGACTTCCCACCGATTGATGCGGTGGTCGGAGCCGCCAGACGCCGCCACGGCACGGCCGTCGCTCGCACAGGCGACGGTCGACACGTTACTTGCGTGGCCGGTCAGTGTGCGCACCTCGCGACCGGCTGCGAAGTCCCACAACCTGACGGTTCCATCCCAGCTTCCCGATGCCATCATCGAAGTGGCGGGGCAGAAGGCGAGGGAGGTCACGCCGTCTGTGTGTCCACTGAGCGTGCGTAACTCCCGACCCGTGCCGGCATCCCAGAGCTTGATCGTCCTGTCGGCGCTGGCCGAGGCAAGCGTGCGGCCGTCGGGCGAAAAGGCGAGCGCCGTGACACTACCGTGATGCGCGCTCAGCGTGCGCAGGTTGGCGCCGCTGCCCGCATTCCAGAGCTTGATCATGTGATCGTCGCTGCCCGAGGCGACGGTGCGTCCGTCAGGGGAAAATGCCACGGCATTGACTTGGCGCGTGTGTCCATTGAGTACCCGCGGCTCGCGGCCGGTGCCCAGCTCCCACAGCACCACCGCGCCGTCTCTGCCTCCCGTGGCAAGTGTCTTGTCGTCGGGCGAGAAGGCCGCGGAGTCAAGTTCGTCACTGCGCCTGAAGGTTCGCAGCTCGCGCTGCGCGCTGACATCCCAGAGCTTTGCAGCGCCGTCCTTGCCGACTGACGCGAGTATGCGGCCGTCGGAAGAAAACGTGATCGCAGTGACGGTATTCGAATGCCCGAGCTGCGGAAATACTTCGGGCGCGGAACCGGGGGCAACGCCGGTCGGTCGCGCGCAACATGCCAGGCTGCCAGCAAGCACGATCAAACAACAGCGCCCAAGCTTGGCGCAGTAGCGCCCGACGTTATATCCCTTATGGTTCACGTACCTGATAACTCTTATTCTTCTTGCCCGGATTATAGCCGGCCCAACATGTGTTTGTGCCCGCCGGAGGCGACAGCAGTTATCATTCTATGATTCAACAGCTTATGCCTGAAACTTGAGCGCCGGTCGAATGCAAGATCCAGCCCCGGCTACAGGCTGCAAACGATCTTGACGTAGGCTCGAGCCCGACACGCCGCCTCCTGAGTGGACGACGACGATGCCGGAATATTCCTACTTTCCGCTGTCGAGAAATCCGAAATAATTCGTCCTAACGCCGCAGTAAGTCGGCTATCGGCAGGGAGCAACCATGGCAGGTGCGCTGGCAGGCGAGGACAACAATGCGATCCCTACCGTGTGCCGCGACCGTGTAGCGGCGGGCACAGCTTTCCATGCAGCATCTCATGAGTTCATCGCGCCGCGCGTCGGTCGGCAGTC
>Ga0302326_10002802_pt1 | contig 41899 bp, 37 predicted proteins | sample Palsa_T0_3_FD_202264 | JGI IMG/M metagenome (GOLD analysis project Ga0302326, IMG submission 202264) | Peat permafrost microbial communities from Stordalen Mire near Abisko, Sweden - Palsa_T0_3 | ecosystem: Environmental > Terrestrial > Soil > Palsa > Peat permafrost | place: Sweden: Abisko...
CCGTTGTGGGTCCGAACCGGAGCGTACGATGGGGGTATTGGAAGCGACTCGAGAGGCCGCTGGTGCGACACCGACTCTGTCAGTGCTGCACGCCCATCGAGACGAGATCCTGCGCATCGCCGAACGGCGGGGAGTTTCCAACGTCCGCGTTTTCGGTTCGGTGGCCAGAGGCGACGCAACCCCCGACAGCGACGTCGACCTCCTGGTCGACGTCGAGACCGGCCACCGCGGCCTCGACCTGTTCGGCTTCGCTCGCGAGGTGGAGGAGCTAATCGGCCACCCCGTCGACATCGGAACGGAAGTGCATCAGGTGATACGCGAGAAGGTCGAGGCCCAGGCCGTAGCGGAGCTAGAGCTGCGAAATCAACGGTCGGGTCCGGGACCAGAACGCGACACCGGCTTGGGCCTGGGTATCTGAATAGAGCGGAGTGCGACGGCCTGGACCGTCGCTCGACTCTTCGGGAGGCAGGCCGTCGACGCGCCAGGCGGGAATCATGACGGGTGCCTTCTGATCCGGAGTCAAATGGCCGGCAGGGCGGCCAATAGGGCGGCCACCAGTGCCTCGCCGCGCTGCGTGCCGACTCCAACCGCCACCCGCTCCAGGTCGGCGAGGCCTTGCGCCCGCTCGCCGGCGTCGAGGTGCAAGAGGGCGAGCAGGGCGGCAGGATCCCAGGTGAGGAGAGCGGCCGTCTGGAAGAGCGCGGCCCCGCGGGTGCGTCGCTGCGATATGCCCACCAACTTCCTGGCCCCGATGAGGATTTCACCGGGCCCCACGCCGGCGAAGCAGACACGCGCCGACCAGGCGCTCGACTGCATCGGGCCTCGCCACACCTGAGCTGGCCCCGCCCCAACGCCATCCAAGGCCGCCGCCCACGCGTCACCCACCCACCACCCCGCCATCCCGACGTCGGCCTCCCACAACGGGTCGCCGGCGGGCACGATCAGGTCCACCCAGACGACCGCAGCCGGGTCGACGAGAACCGCCGCACCTCCGCTGCGCCGGCGCACGACATCGACGCCCGCCGCCTCCGCGGCCACGGTGTCCACATCGGACTCGGGCTGGCTGCTGCCGAGCACCAGGGCCGGGCGGTCGACTTGCAAGACCCGCACGGTGCGGGCGCCGTCAGCCTCAACTCCGGCGAGCGCGACGGAACGGCCGTGGAGGCGGCGAGCCGGCCCCTGTTGGCGTTCCAGGTGCCAGCTCTGCCCGCCCTCGATCAAGCCGACATACTGGCCGCTCTGGGGCCCAGGTATGGTTCCCAGTCCGACCGGATGGTGCCACTGGCAACCAAGATCCACGTCCGCTCGCGGGGCGGGGCCGGTCGCCGGCGCAGCCTCATGCCGCTGTCCTCGAGGAGGCGGTCCCGCTTGCGGGTGTTGCAGGGCCGGCAGGAAGCCACCACGTTGTCCCAGGCGTGCGGCCCGCCCTTGCTGCGCGGGATCACGTGGTCGATGTTCTCGGCCGAGGCCCCGCAGTACTGGCAGCGGTGACCGTCTCGGGCGAAGACGGCCCTGCGGTTGAGCGAGACCCGGGCCTGGTACGGGACCTTGACGTAGTAGCTGAGGCGGACGACTGACGGCTCCGCCAGCGCCACCCGTTCGGCCCGGAACATCCGCTCGGTCGAGTGCACCAGCTCGGCCTTTTCATCGAGGATCAGCATGAGGGCCCGACGGCTCGGGACCACGCAGAGGGGCTCGTAGGTAGCGTTGAGCACAAGGGCCTGCGTCATCGCCCTCCGGTCCTCCTATCAGGCCGGTGGTCGCTGGAGGGCCGCGGGAGAAGCCCGGCCCTCGTCTCCTGGTGGCGGGCAAAGCACCGCCAGACGTTACCTCGCCCGGTACCTCATCCGCCGACACCATTCGAGGTAGGCGACGAGGTCATCTCCAGCCAGTCGCCCGCCGTCGTCGCCGTACATCGTCTGGGTCCGAAAACGCACGTACTCGGCGGGTGGCAACGGACGCGGCGGCCAGCGCCGCCACCATCCGGGGGGTGCCAGCCGGGCCGCGGTCGGCCACAGCGTCGGCCGCGCCAACAGCGCCAGCGCGGCCCTCATGACCGCGCCGCTCTCACCCACTGTCGTAGCCCCGCCATCCCACTGCGGCGGCCCCGATCAACGGGCCCGCGGCCCCCAACTTGCTCGGTGCGATGCGGCAACCTGTTGAGAATTGGAGTCGGGCCCGGGCCGCGAGCTCGGTTCGGGCTGCCGCAAAAAAAGGGTCCCCGTAGCCGAGCGCGATCGAGCCGCTGACCGACGCCATTTTCAAGTCCAGGAGGTTGGCCACCGTGGCCACGGCCCGTCCCACCATCCGCCCGCTTCGCGCCACTACGTCCGGTCCTGCCTCTGCCGGGCTTCGACCGGTGAGGGCAGCGATCGCCACACCTGACGCCTCCGCCTCCAGACAACCGCGCGCCCCACACCGGCACGGCCGGCCGTCGGGTTCGACGATCACGTGGCCGATGTGTCCGGCGTTGCCGTCGCGGCCGTCCAGGAGACGGCCGTCCAACACGATGCCGCCTCCGATCCCTGTTGACACCACCATCGACAGATAGTTCGGGACTCCGACCTCCTCGCCGACCCAGCCGTCGGCGAGCGCCAGGGCTTTGGCGTCGTTGTCGATCCAGGTGGGCAGGCCGGTCATTTCAGCCAGGCGGGACCGGAGAGGAAACTCACGCCAAGCCGGGATGTTGAGAGGGGATACCAACTCGCCTCCAGACGACATGGGACCGCCGCACCCGATCCCGCACCCGACCGGGCGGATCGCCGGCGTGCGGCGGACCAACGTCTCGAGCACGGACCAGACCAGCTCGGCATCGCCGGTCGGGGTGGGCGCTTGCGACGTCCATACCCGCCGACCGGACCGGTCGACGAGGCCCACGGCTATCTTGGTGCCCCCGATATCGATCGCCAGAATCGCCTCGGCGGGCGCGACTCCACGAGGGCTGTCCTCTGATGACATCATGGCGAGGAAGGTACGCTACCCGCCAGACCCTTCTTGGAGGCCCGATGGCGAGACAATCGACGGTAGGGGCGGCGGCCGTCGGCACGTTCGCGGAAACGTTTGAAGCCGTCGTCGAAAACGTGGCGCAGATCCTCCAGGGCAAAGAGGACCCGACCCGACTGGCCCTGGTGTGCCTGGCCGCGGAAGGGCACCTCCTCCTCGAGGACGTGCCCGGTGTCGGTAAGACCAGCCTCGCCAAGGCGCTGGCTCGTTCGTTCGACCTCGAGTGGCGTCGCATCCAGTTTACACCTGACCTGCTGCCCTCCGACGTGACCGGGGCCAGTGTCTACGACCGCGAGAACGGCTCATTTGTGTTCCGGCCCGGAGGGGTGTTCGCCAACGTGGTGCTGGGAGACGAGATCAACCGGGCCTCCCCGAAGACGCAATCGGCCTTGCTCGAGGCCATGCAGGAGCGTCAGGTCACGGTGGACAACGTCACCCGCCGCCTCCCGTCTCCCTTTTTGGTGATAGCCACCCAGAACCCCGTTGAGCACGAGGGAACCTATCCCCTTCCGGAAAGCCAACTTGATCGCTTCCTGCTCCGCGTCCGTATGGGTTACCCGGACCGGACCGCGGAAATGGCGATGCTCGAGCAGCCGGAGTCGCGGACTTCGGTGGACGACCTGCCCCCTGTAGCGGGCCCAGACGCCATCCCGACGATGGTCTCGCTGGCCAACCAGGTGCACGTGGCCACGGCCCTCAAGGCGTACATCGTCGACCTCGCTACGGCCACGCGCAATCACCCGGCCCTCTCCTTGGGGATGTCGCCTCGCGCCGCACTGGCGCTCCAGCGAGCCGCCCGGGCGCTGGCCGCGTCCGTCGGCCGCGAGTACGTGATCCCGGACGACATCAAATACCTCGCCGGCCCGGTGTTGGAGCACCGTCTGGTCCTGTCACCGGAAGGCGTCGTCGCAGGAGTGGACATCTCGGACGTGGTCACCGAAGTCCTCCGCGGCGTGCCGGTTCCGCCCGGGCACACAGGGATGTGATGAAGGCCGGCGCCGCGGGGCTCACCCAGCGAGGGTGGGCGCTGCTGGCGGTGGCTGCCGCACTGGCTATCGGCGCGTTCCTGTTCGGGATCGAGGAGTTGTACGCCGTCGCGGCCGCCGCGCTGGTGCTGATCGCAGGGGCACGGGCCTGGGTGGGTGGCCAGCAATGGGACGTCAGGGTGGTCCGCCATGTTCGACCAGTCCGGGTGCCGGCCGGGGCGGCGGCCAGGGTCGAACTGGCAGTGGTCAACCACGAGACCCGCCGGTCGCCGGTGCTGGCGGCCCGCGACCCGTTTGACGGCGGCAGGCGGTGGGCTCGCTTTCTGATCGCACCCCTGGACCCCGGCGAGGTGCGTTGGGCTGCCTATACCCTCCCCACGTCCCGGCGCGGCGTGTTCACACTGGGCCCCTTGGAGCTCGAGTTGTCTGATCCCTTCGGGCTGGCCCGAATCGTCACCATCGGATGCCCACCGTCGACTCTGACCGTCCACCCGAGGGTCGACCTCATCAGGTCCAATTACCTCCCGGCCGAGCGCGACCCGGACATGCGGGTACCACTACCGGTGCTCGGCCGGATCGGCGACGAATTCTACGGGTTGCGCGAATACCGGGACGGCGACGACCTGCGGCGGGTGCACTGGGCGTCAACGGCGCGGGTGGACCAACTGATGATCCGCCAGCCCGAGAATCTTCTCCAGGGCCGGCTCACGGTGGCGGTCGACCTGCGGACCGGCATCCACGATCCCACCACCCTGGAGTCGGCGTTGTCGGCGGCCGCCAGCATCCTCATGGCGGGCATACGGAGCCGAATTCACGTCCGCCTGATGACCACGACCGGGATCGACACGGGCTTCGGGGCGACCGCTGGCCACGGCGCCGCCCTCCTCGACGTGCTGGCCGGTGCCGAACTCCGACCGGGACCGGCCCTGCTCGACGATCTGCGGATCGGGGCAGTGGGCCCCCTCGCCGTCGTAACCACGCAGGCGGTGGGTGAGGCCGAGCTCGCCGGCCTGACCCGCGCCAACGGCCGCGACCACATCACCCTGGTCATCTTCGAGCGATCAGGTGAGCGGCGCGAGCGCATGGGTCCCAGCCGCCCTCTCGCCCGCTCCCGGGTCGTGGCGGTCCGCGCGGGCGGCTCGTTCCAGGCCGCGTGGGAAGCGATTCCATGCTGACGAACACCTCCTACCGGCCCACATCGACGACGGCTGAAGGGCCGGACCGCGACCGCTCAGGGCGTCGGGCGCGGGCGCGGCCGCGGCTGGCACTGTCGGCAACGCCGCTTCCCGGCCACGTCGGGGCGACGCTCGCCCTGACAGCCCTCACTGTGACCTCGGCGTCGGGCCTGGTGCGGGTCTTTGACGGCCGCAGCTGGGTAGTCCCGGTCTTGCTGACCGCGATCGGGGTGCACGCCATCTGCTGGGCCGCCCGGCGAGCCCGACTGCCGCAGCCGGCGGCCCTGGCTCTCGCCCTGGTCGCGGTGTGGGCCCTGACCGCGTGGACCGTCCTCGCGACCTCGACCGTCTATGGGTTCCCGGGCCGCCGTACCGCGTCGCAGTTGTGGGCGGCCCTGGTGCAAGCCCACACCGCCTTTGCCACGGCTGTGAGTCCCGTCTCGTCCAGCATCACCGGATTCAAGCTGGTGTCGGTCCTCGGCATCGGGCTGATCGCGATCCTCGCCGATTGGGCCGCCTTCCGGTGGCGGTCGGCGCTCTACGGAGCCGCCCCGCCGTTCGCTTACTTCGTAGCCGGCTGCTCCTTTGGCCAAGGTCGGGGGCGGGAATTGGTCGTCACCGCCGAGGTGGTTGCCCTACTGGCTTTCCTTCTCGTCCATCGAGTCACCGTCGGGCGCGCCGATCAGGCCTGGTTTGGCAACCATCGAGCCGGGACCGCCGGGTGGGCAATCACCGCCGGGTGCCTGACCGCCGCCGCCTCCCTGGTGACCGCGGTCGCGATCACTCCCGCGGTGGGCACAACCGAGGGAACCGGAGTCCTCGGTTGGCGCGCCGGTCTCGGGGGGGCCTCTGGACCGCGTCAGGTCGCCAACCCGGTCGTCGACCTGCATACCCGACTGATCTTTGAGAGCACCACGCCCGTATTCAAGGTGCGCAGCCCGGTTGCGTCGTATTGGCGCCTCACGTCCCTCAACACCTTCACCGGCCAGGACTGGGTCTCGACCGACACCTACCACGGTTTTGGGTCACACCTGCCCGGTGTACAGGCCGTGCCCGCAGGAACCCGCCTCGTCCAGGAGAACTTCCACATCGAGGAGCTGGACTCGGTGTGGCTGCCGGACGCCTTCACGCCGATCTCGGTGACCGGCGTGCGAGGCGTGAGCTATGACCCGAACTCGAACAGCTTGATCACCTCCAAGGCGACCTCCAACGGACTCGACTTCACGGTCGAGTCCTACCAGTACCTGTCCACCCTCCACCCGGGTCAGCTCGAGAGCGCCCCACCGGTGACCATCACCGCTTCGCTTCGGCCCTACCTGCAACTTCCGGCCACGGTGCCGCCCGACGTCTACGCCTTGGCCAAGAGCATTACGGCGAGCCAGTCCACCGAGTACGGCAAGGCCCTCGCCCTCCAGAACTTCTTCCTCGGCCCGGATTTCTCCTACAGCCTCGACCCTCCGGATGACGGGTACGGGATCAGTTCGCTCACCAACTTTCTTTTCCACACCCGAGAGGGTTACTGCCAGCAGTTCGCCGGCTCTTACGCCGTCCTGGCCCGAGCCATCGGCCTGCCTACCCGGTTGGCTGTGGGATTCGCCACGGGCACGGACACGGACGGCACCTACCAAGTGACCGACGCCGACGCCCACACCTGGCCCGAGGTGTACTTCGGTCCCAACTTCGGCTGGCTGCCCTTCGAGCCGACCCAGAGCTTCTCGGATCCGATATCCAAGGGATACGCGCCACCCTCGCCCGAAGGTGGAAAAGGAAGCTCGACGACCTCCCCGACGACCTCCCCGACGACCACTCCGCCGAAAACCTCGGAGCATCGTGCTGTCGTGGCGCCACCAACGACCACCGGCAACGCCCAGGTTGTCCCTTCGAGCAGGCGGCACAGCACCGCCGCCTGGTCGGCATTGCTCATAGTGTTGCTGGTGGGAATCGCCTGGTTCGGGCTCATCGCCGGGGGGCGACGGGCGCGGTGGTGGGTCCGGCGTTGGAGAGCCCGGGGCGACGCCGGGGCATTGGTGCGCGCCAGCTGGGACGAACTGAGCGAGGTCCTCAACTGGTGGGGGACGTGCAGGAGTCAAAGTGAGACCGACGAGGAGTTCGCCCACCGGGCAGGGCGCGGGATCGCCCTTCGGCTGCCCGGCCAGTCCCCCTGGCTCAGAGGTGAAGTCGTCCGGCTGGCAAGGCTGGCTACCGAAGCGGCGTTCGCTCCCCAGATCGGGCCCCAACGCCCCGGCGAGGCGGCCGCAGCGGCCCGTGCGATCCATCGGTCCTTGTTCCGCTCGGCCAACACCCGAATGCGGTTGCGCTGGGTGCTGACCCCCCGCCCGGGAAGGCGCAGCGGCTCCGGACTGGCTAAAGCCCCGCAGGCCTCAGCCGGGGACAGACCCCTGATCCCCGGCCCCTGGGATCGCACCAGTCGATTCGTCCCCGGTCGGGCCTGAGCGCCGGGAGAGGAAGATGCTCAGGATTCGTCGCCGCCGAACCGGCGCCGGAAGCGGCGGGCGGCGTCGTCGATGGTCTCGTTGAAGGAGCGACCCTTCATGGAACCGCTCAGCTGTTGCAAACCGTGCCGGCCCATCCGGCGCAGGTTGTGGGTCAGCACGATGGCGCTCGCCAGCATGACGACGAACCCGAACACGCCCACCACCCAGCTCGAGGCGAAACCGACGAGCAGCACGATCAAACCGGCGAGGAAGCCGAGGGCGGCCCACTTACAGTTGCGCGCCAAGTACCTCGGCAGCGTCGTCGAATCGATACGTCGGGCTGATTCGGGATCGTTGGCGTAGAAGCGTCGCTCGATCTCGTGAAGTATGCGCTCTTCGTTCTCGTTCAGCGGCACGTCTTGCCCTCCGTGAGCGACATCTTCGCGCCCGTCGGCAACTTACAGCAACGCACGCCCTTATTTTAGGCGCGTGGTCAATCAGACTGGCTGGGCGCGCCGCTCGGACCCCACTGAGTGTCTCCCGGCCGCTTCACCCGCAATCCGGTCGGACCGAGTAGGGTCGCCGGTCCCACGGCCCCATCCCCGAACCGCTGTCGTACTGCCTCGACGGCCCCGGACGCTTCCCGCCACAGACGGGAGGGCGCCCCACCGTCGGGACCACCCGCCCGTCGTGAGGCGTCTGACTCTCCCCCGGCCTCCAGATCCAGGCTCATCTGCTCGAAGGGCACGGCCACGGTCCCGGTCAGGTTCGAAACGCCAACGCCAAGCAGACGGACCCCCGGGTTTACTTCCACCCCATCGAGGAGGCCGAGGGCCATCGCCGCGATCGATGGCCCCTCGGACAGACCACTGGGGCCGGTGCGGGAGCGCGTTCGGGTGACGAAGTCGCCGTAGCGAATCTTGAGCGTCACCGTGCGCCCGACCACACCCGCTCTGCGCATCCGGGTGGCTACCGCGTCAGCCATCCGCACCACCTCCTGGTGCAACTCGCCGCGATCGTAGAGGTCAACCGGGTAGGTCTCCTCGTGGCTCACGGACTTGATGTCGCGATCGGGTTCCACCGGCCGGTCGTCGTCGCCACGAGCCAGACGGGCCAGGTGGCTACCGTGGGACCTGCCAATGACCGCCTCCAGGGTGGCCGGCGAGATGGCGGCCAACTCGCCCACGGTGGTCACCCCCAGACGTCGGAGCCGGGCCGCGGTGGCCGGTCCGACCCCCCACAGCGACTCGATGGGAAGGGGATGCAGGAACCGCAGTTCTTCGCCAGGCTGTATGACGACCACGCCAAGTCCGGGGATGATCCCACTGAGCTGGGCCGTCGGCTTGGCCGCCTCCGAGGCCAACTTGGCCAGAAACTTCACGGGCGCCACGCCGACCGAACACGCCAGGTGCAACTCGTTGGCGATACGGCTGCGGATGGTGGTCGCTATCTCCGCGGCAGGGCCGAACAGCCGCTCCGAGCCCGTCACGTCGAGGAACGCCTCGTCCAGAGAAATCCCCTCAACCAGCGGGGTGTAGTGCTCGAACACGGCATGGATGTCGCGACTCACTTCGGCGTAGCGGCCGTGGCGCCCGGCGACGAACACCGCGTGCGGGCACAGCTGGCGAGCTCGCCCGGATGGCATCGCGGATCGGACCCCATGGGCCCTGGCCTCGTAGCTGCACGAAGCCACGACGCCCCGCCGCCCGGTCCCCCCCACGATTACCGGTTGTCCAGCCAGATCGGGGGCGTCCAGAACTTCCACGGCCGCGTAGAAGGCATCCATGTCGACGTGGAGGATGCTCCTCGCCGCCGGGCCGTGGCGCACTGTCGCAGTCTGGCAGAGCAACCGCTCCGAGCGTGGGCCGCGTGACGGTCACCCTTTTTCCCCCTTGTCATTCCAATTGCACGCGCCTGTACCCCTCGGCAAACGGGACCATCACCTGCCTGCCCGCCTCCTCCGCCCGCTGCCGCACCGCCCGGCGCAACCATTCACCGTTGTCGCCCACCTGGCTGTAGTGGCAGGCGATGGCCGCCGCCTTCACCTCGATCGTCTCTGTGATGTCGACCCACACGTCCGCCTCCAGCGTCCCGGACAGGTAGAGGAGCCCGACCCGATGCGGAGGCCCGGCGTCGGGGAAGTAGTGGGGGTTCCCGGCGGCCGGAGACACCGCATCGAGGGCGGCCCACCCCACCACCCGGTGATCACGGTGATTGACGTAGTGCTGACCGAAGAAGACGGCCGTGGGATCCGGTGTGACCACCACATCGGGGCGTACCGCACGTACCAGCGCCACCAGCCGGGCGATCAACCCTCTCTCGTCATCCAGCTCGCCGTCACGGAAACCCAGCCAATGATGGGCCTTCACACCAAGGACGGCGCCCGACGCGACCACCTCCTCCCGGCGGCGGGCGACCAGCTGCGAGGGCACGCCGGCAGGGTCCAACGATCCCTTGTCGCCGTCGGCACAGATGCACACGTGGACCGCGGAACCGGCCGCCGCCCACTGGGCCAGGGTGCCACCCGCCGACACGTCAGGATCATCAGGGTGGGCGTAGATGGCGAGAACGGTGGCCGGGGCACCAGTCACGAACTCGGCCACGAGCCCCACCCTAGCGACGGCTCAGACCTCCGAGGGGCGCTCAGTCGCCAGGGGCTCGGGCGAGGGCGCGGCGGGCGAGCTCGATGCCCTCGTCGTTGACATCGGCGTGGGTGACCAGCCGGACCAGCCCCGGAGCCACCGTCCCTGCGAGCACCCCGGCTGGCTGGAGATAGCGCAGCAAGGCGTCGGGATCGGGATGGGAGAAGATGACAATGTTGGTCGTCACGACCTTCGGATCCAACCCCGCCTGCGGCCAGCGGTCAGCGACGGCAGTGGCCAGCACTCGAGCCCGCTCATGGTCCTCGGCCAGGCGCTCGACACCGTTGCGCATCGCCACCAGGCCCGCGGCGGCGATCACCCCCGCCTGGCGCATGGCCCCACCCAACCGTTTTCGCTCGAGTGCAGCCGCCACCATCACCTCTATGGGCCCGGCCAGGATCGACCCCACCGGCGCACCGAGGCCCTTGGACAAACAGCAGGTGACGGTGGTTGCTATCGCCGCCCGCTCCCGCAGCGACTGGCCGCTGGCGACGGCGGCATGCCACAGCCGGGCTCCGTCGAGATGTACCCCGAGGCCGTGGCGACGGGCGACCGCGCCCACCGCCGCCAGCCGGTCTGGATCCCACACCGCACCACCCGCCGCCATGTGGGTGTCCTCCAGTGCGATGGCAACCACGCCCGGCTGATGGTGGTCGGCCCCTGCGATCGCCGCCTCAACGGCGTCGGCATCGAAACTGCCCGCCGCATCCGGGACGGTGAGCCATGTCACGCCGGCGTTGAGGGGACCGGCGCCCGCCTCGTAGAGCACCAGGTGCTGGCGGGCACCCACCACGACGGCGTCGCCCGGCCGGGTGAGGACCCGCAGGGCGATCTGATTGGCCATGGTCCCCGACGGGACGAACAAGGCCGCCTCCTGGCCGGTCAGCTCGGCGAAGGTCTCCTGCAGGAGATTGACCGTCGGATCCTCTCCGTACTGGTCATCGCCAACCTCGGCCTCCGCCATGGCCCGGCGCATCTCTGCTGTCGGTCGGGTGACAGTGTCGGAGCGCAGGTCGACCAGCACGGCGCCACCGTACGCTACAACTGGCACCCATGACCGCAGACGACGCCGCGCCGCCGTTGACCTTGACCTTGACCGTCGCCGAGGTGTTCGGGCCGACGCCGGCGGGGGACGATCCGCTGCTATCCGAGCTGGCGGGGGTGGCCATGGCCTGTGCGGAGGCCGCCTCCTTGATCCTGGTGGAGGGGCTCGAGGGCTCTCCCCAATCGGTCGACACGAAGTCGTCGGCCACGGACATGGTGTCCGCGGTCGATCACCGGGCCGAGGCCGTGATCTCTCGTATCTTGTCCGAGCGCCGGCCGGACGACGGCGTACTGGGTGAGGAAGGCACCGCCCGGCCGGGATCAACCGATGTCAGGTGGGTCGTGGACCCGCTCGACGGCACGACGAACTACCTTTTCGGCATCCCCCAGTTCGCGGTCTCGGTGGCGGCCGAGGTCTCCGGTACGACGGTCGTCGGGATCGTGATGGACCCATCGAAGCGGGAGACCTGGGCCGCGGTGCAGGGGTGGGGCGCACGGTGCAATGGGGCGCCGGCCAGGGTGGCGACCGGGCGGTCAACCCTGGCGACGGCGTTGGTCGCCACCGGCTTCGGCTACCTGTCGGCGCGGCGGGAATGGCAGGGTGCGGTGGCCGCGGGAGTCATCCCGCGAGTACGCGACATCCGGCGCTTCGGGTCCGCGGCCCTGGATCTGTGCTGGACGGCCGGCGGACGGTACGACGCCTACTACGAGTGGGGCCTCAACCCGTGGGACCTGGCCGCCGGCGCCCTGATCTGCGCCGAGGCCGGCGGCCGGGTCGAGGCATTTCCCGGCCGGCTGATCGTGGCCACTACCCCCGAATTGTTCGGACCGTTCTGCGACCTGCTGGCTTCCGCTGGGGCCACCGACATCCCACCCGGTCCCGAGCCGAAGTTCTGGTGAACCCGGCCGACTTCACTCGATCCCCGCCAGACCGGCACCCGGTCGTAGTCAGCGTGACGTCGCTCACGCCATGCACATCGGAGCCCCACTGCCCAGGCGCCACAACCCCGGCGCCACCCGATGCGGTAGCTCACGGCTGCTCGAGCCGTCACTGAGGGCCTCGATCCGGTGGAGCAGACCGTGTTGGCGACAGAACCGGTCGTAGCTGGGGGGATCTTTAAGTGCCTTTCATTATACTACATGATCGGTTCTTGGTAGCAAACTCCTTCTTTGGTAACACGGACGACCAATTGGTGTCATCTCAGCTACCAAAGTCGCGAAGTGCTACCAGAAAACCGGGCCGCCGGCCGTCAGAGCCCAAGTAGGGCGTCACGGGCGGGCGGGGGGCCGGCGGCCCCGGACCAGGGCCAGGCGGCCGGGAGCCAGGCGACCGGACCAGGGCCAGGCAGGCGCGGCCGCGAGAAACTCAGCCGTAGAACACCTCGGCCACTCCGTGCAGCAACTCGGGGTCGACCGTCTTGAGGGAAGCGAGCGCGTCGGCCAGAGGCACCCTGACGATGGTGTCGGCCTGTAGCGCCACCATCTGCCCGAAGGCTCGGTCGTGCACGGCATCGATGGCGGCGATCCCGAAGCGGGTGGCCAGAACTCGGTCAAAAGCCGTCGGGGTCCCGCCCCGCTGCACGTGGCCCAGTATGGTCACCCGCGTTTCGTAGCCGGTTCGCGCTTCGATTTCTTCCGCCAGCTGGTTCGAGATACCCCCGAGGCGGACGTGCCCGAACTGGTCCACCTCCCTCGACACCACGGCCATGGTGCCCTCGGCCGGCACGGCCCCCTCGGCGACCACCACGATGGACGCGAAGGGACCTTTGGCGTGCCGAGCCTTCAGATTGCGGCAGATCTCGTCGATGTCGAACGGCTCTTCTGGGACTAGGACCTCCGCGGCCCCGCCGGCGATTCCGGCATAGGTGGCGATCCAACCGGCGTGACGTCCCATCACCTCGCAGACGATCACCCGGTCGTGCGATTCCGCGGTGGTGTGCAGCCGATCAATCGCCTCCATGGCGATCTGCACCGCGGTATGAAAACCGAACGTAACCTCGGTGGCGGCCAGATCGTTGTCGATCGTCTTGGGCACGCCGACGATCGATACCCCCTCGGCGGCCAGCTTGTTGGCCACCCCGAGGGTGTCCTCACCGCCGATGGCGACCAGGGCATCGATGCGTTGGGATCGCAGGGTGTGGAGCGCGTTCGTCACGCCCCCGTCGACCTTGTAAGGGTTCGTGCGCGACGTCCCCAGGATGGTTCCTCCCCTCGGGAGGATCCCTCGGCACCGCTCCACGTCGAGCGGCGTGGTGCGTTCTTCGATCACGCCCCGCCATCCGTCCAGGAAACCGACGAACTCGTCCTGATAGCTGACCTCGCCCTTGCGGACTACGGCCCGGATGACCGCATTGAGGCCCGGGCAGTCGCCACCGCCAGTCAGCACACCAACTCGCATCGGGCATCCTCCCTTACACGTCTCGACCGCTGGCCGGCGGCCAGCCTCGTCGCGAACGCTACCCCCGTCCGGGGAGCAGCCGTCAATGACTGCCGGGAGCCCGAACCCGCTTCGGCTCGGTGTCCTTCGTCAAAAGGCCGACCTCGCGTTCAAAATCCAAGGCATCCGAAAACCCCTTGTACACGCTGGCGAAACGAAGGTAGGTGACCTCGTCGAAGGAACGCAGGCGGTCGAGCACCGCGAGGCCAACCTGATCGGAGCTGACCTCGTGGCCGACCAGCCGAAGCCCTTCCTCCACCTCTGCCGCCAGTTCCTGCATCTCCGCCACGCTCACCGGCCGATTCTTGGCCGCGGCGGTCACCCCCGCCACGATCTTGGATCGCTCGAACGGCTCCCGCTGGCCCGACCGCTTTACTACCACGAAGGGGACCTCCTCCAGGCGCTCGTAGGTCGTAAACCGACGCCCGCAGGCGAGGCATTCCCGCCTTCGGCGGATGGCAGCCCCCTCGTCGGCCGAGCGCGAATCGACCACCCGGTCATCCATGCTCGAACATTGCGGACAGCGCACTGACCTGAATGTATCCCCGTAACCGGTCGGCCCGTCGCCGGGCAAGCCGGACCTCGGAGTTACACCGCAGCCAGCCACAGCCGCCTCGGCCGGACCAGCCGGACCGGCCGGGTCGGGGCAAGCGGCTGGCGCCGGCCGAACGGCGGGTGCCAGTTACTGACTTGGCGCCGGCCGAACGGAGGCTGCCAGTTACTCAGTTGGCGCGGGCCAAACGGCCGGTGCGAGTTGCTCAGTACGACGGGATGGCTATCGTCTCGCCGGGGTACAACGCCGTACCGCCGACCTGCGAATCCAGACGATCGACCAGCGGGCGGACATCGCCGCCCGGATCGACGGCCTCGGCGATCGACCAAAGGGTGTCGCCCGGTCGGACGACCCAGACTCGGGTCGCCGCCGGTTGCAGACCGCCGGGCGCATCGGTGGTGGCGAGGGGACCACCACCGATGCCGCCCAGGGCCGCCTGCAGGCCGATCCAGGAGCAGAGAACCAGGATTGCGAGCAGTGCCAGGGCGACGACGCGCCGGCGACGCAGGACGGTGCGGCTCGGCCGCGAAGTCGGGGGCACCAACGTGAGATGGCGACCGGGCACGGTACCGGTGGGGCTGTCAACGAGCAGAGCTACCACTGGACTACCTCTCTGGGTTCGAAACGTCGGGGAGTTCGGCCGCCCGACGTAACGGGGTTGATGACTACTCGAACAGGTGTTCCCCAACATAGGACCACGAACGCCTGTTCGTTGTCAACAGGTTTTTACGAACAAATGTTTGCCTTTGAGAACGCAGCCGACTATCATGAACTGACGTGAAGGATCACCAGGTCCACTCGCAGGAGGTCAACGTGATCGATACCGAGCTCACCGGGAAGCGAAGAGAGATCCTCGACTTCATCGCCGCTCAGCTGCGCGAGCGCGGCTATCCACCCTCGGTCCGCGAGATCGGCCAGGCGGTCGGCTTGACCTCGTCCTCCACGGTTCACACGCACTTGACGACACTGCAGCGTCAGGGCTACTTGCGGCGGGACCCCACCAAACCTCGGGCGATCGAGGTCCGCTACGACACCAACTCCGGCATCGCTATCGATCGGCGGCCGGCCCGCCACGTCCCTCTGGTGGGCGAGGTGGCCGCGGGGACCGACGTGCTGGCCGAGGAGAACATTCAGGAGCTGCTGCCACTGCCCGAGGACTTCACTGGTGAGGGCCAGCTGTTCATGTTGAGGGTTCGAGGCGACTCCATGATCGACGCCGGGATCCTCGACGGCGACTACGTCGTTGTCCGGCAACAGAAGGAAGCCGACAAGGGCGACGTGGTCGTGGCCGGCATACCGGGGGGTGAGGCGACCGTCAAGACCTACAGCCGGCGCGGCGCCAAGATTGTTCTCACCCCATCCAACCCCACCATGGTGCCGATGACCTTCACGCCCGACGAGGTCGACCTCTACGGCAAGGTGGTCACGGTCCTGCGCCGCCTATAGGGAGGATGACCGTAGTGAGCAAGTGACGCAAGGTGGCGTATGCGCTCTCGAGTTCCTGCCGCTCCACACGTTCATCGGCACTGTGGGCGAGCTCGGGATCGCCTGGCCCGAAGTTGACCGCGGGGATGCCTCGCTCGGCAAAGAACGCCACGTCAGTCCAGCCCAACTTGGCGCGAGGCGGTTCCCCGGTGGCCCGGAGAAGGGCCGCCAAGATCGGATGGCTCAGCGCCGGCGCCGCAGCCGGGGCCGCTTCGACGACCTCCATTCGGTCGCCCCGACTGGAGTCGAGCGACGGTCCGAGCCAGGAACGCAAGGCCACCTCCGCAGCCGTGGCGTCCCGATCGGGGCCAAAGCGGTGGTTGAGCAGGAGAGAAGCTCGGTCGGGCACGACGTTGCCGGCGACTCCGCCGCGGACTCTGACCGCCTGCAGCGCTTCGCGATACTCGCAACCATCGATCACCGGTCGGCGCTCCGGGTAGGCCGCAACCAGATCGAGCACCGGCGCCAAGCGGTGGATGGCGTTGCTGCCCATCCACGGCCGGGCGGTGTGGGCTCGGGCTCCACCGATCTCCACCTCCACCTTGAGCACGCCCTGGCACCCGGCCTCGATGCGGGCCCCTGTCGGCTCGCCGAGGATCGCCACGTCACCCTCCAGTAGATGCGGCGCGGTCGCCACCATCTGCAACAACCCGTTGTGCTCGCGGGCCACTTCCTCACCGGCATAGAAGACCAGCGTGACGTCGACCGCGGTCTCGGGCAGAGTGGCGGCCAGCTCGAGCATCACGGCGAGGCCGCCCTTCATGTCAGCGCTTCCGAGGCCCCACAAGGTGTCACCCTCGAGCCGCGGGGTGGCGTTGTTGTTGGCGGGCACAGTGTCGAGGTGACCCGCCAGCACCACTCGCAGTGAACGGCCCAGGTTGCTGCGAGCCACGACGTTCGCCCCGAGACGCTCGACCCGCAGACCGGATCGAGCCCGCAGGTCCGACTCGACGTAGTCCGCGAGGGTCGCCTCGGTGTGGCTGACCGACGGGATCGCCACCAGATCAGCCGTGAGCCGCAGCAGATCCGCGGCCATTTAGAGGGTGGCGCCGTGCTCGCGGAGGATGTCGTTGAGCCGGGACTTGTCGTGACGCTCTCCCGGCTCGAGGTGCCGGACAACCAGGACGCAGGCCAATCCGAACTCGCCGCCCGGATAGGAGCGAGGCCGGGTCGCGGATACGACGACACACCACGCGGGCACGACGCCTCTCGAAAGTTCCTCCCCGGTCTGGGCGTCGATGACCGGGATGGTGGCGCTCAAGATGCAGCCTGCACCCATGACCACGCCGTCGCCGACACGAGCGCCTTCGACCACCATGCACCGGCTGCTGATGAGGCATTCGTCGCCGATGAAGACCGGAGCGGCCTGAGGAGGCTCGAGGACACCGCCGATGCCCACCCCACCCGAAAGGTGGGTGTTGCGTCCGATCTGGGCACAGCTGCCCACCGTGGCCCAGGTGTCGACCATGGTGCCGGACCCGACCCGGGCCCCGATATTGACGTAGCTGGGCATGAGGATCACGCCAGGCTCGAGGTAGCTGCCCCAGCGAGCCGAGGCCCCCGGCACCACCCGTACCCCGGCCGCGGCAAAGTCGCGCTTGAGCGGCAGTTTGTCGACGTACTCGAACGGGCCGGCTTCGACAGTCTCCAGGGCCGACACCCGGAAGAGCAGCAGCACGGCATGTTTGAGCCATTCGTGGACTATCGGCTCGCCGTCCCTCCCCAACTCGGCCACCCGCGCTTCACCGCGGTCGAGCAACTCGACGGCGGCGTGGACCAGCGCCACCGCGTCACCATCGCCCGGACTCAACTCCTCCCGACGTTCCCAGAGCTCCCGGATCTGCGATTCGAGATCAGCCATGTGATCGACGGTAGCCGGGTCAACGCCACCTCGACGGCAGGCCGCCCCTAGGGAACACCAGCCGTCACACGCCCAGGCGGTGGGCGACCAGTTCGAGGCGCTCACTTGGCGCGACCATCGCCAGGCGGACGTGACCTGCGCCCGCCTCGCCGTAGAACGATCCCGGCGACACCAGGACGCCCCCGTGCTCGGCCAGCCAGTGAGTCCACGCCCAGCCGTCCCCATCCGGCGCCGGCGCCCACAAATAGAACCCGCCACCGGGAAGATCACACTCGACGCCGATGGCGCCGAGGATCTCCCGGGCCCGCACCAGGCGTTCCCAGTAACGGATCCGCTGATCCTCGACGTGGCGAACGTCGCCGAGAGCGGCGGCTGCCGCCTGCTGGACCGGCCCCGCCACCATGAAGCCGGCGTGCTTGCGTACCTCCCGCAGATAGTCGACGAGGTCGGGATCGCCGCTGTACCAGCCCACCCGCATCCCGGCCATGTTGGAACGCTTCGACAGGGAGTGGACCGCCACGACCCCATCGAGACCTTCGGGCCCACCGCCATGGCCGAGCACGGTCTGCGGGCAGCCTTCCCACGTGAACTCCGCGTAGCACTCGTCGCTCAACACCGTGATGCCGCGCGCCCGCCCCCACCGGGCCACCTCCGCCAGGTCGTCGAGCCCGCCGGCCGGGTTGCCGGGGCTGTTGACCCACAGGAGCACGGCTCGCGCCGCGTCATCGGGATCCACCGCGCTCAGGTCCAGCCGCCATCGATCGTCGACAGGGACGGGCACGGCCCTCAGCCCTGCCAGCCGGGCCCCCATCTCGTAGGTCGGGTATGACACGGCCGGGTAAAGGACGGTGTCGCGGCGTGGCTCCCGCAGGTTGAGGAAGTGCGGCACTCCGGCGACGAACTCCTTGGTGCCCACGCAGACCGCCAGGGTGTCGAGGGGGATGTCGGCCCCGAGGGTGTCTTTCAACCAATGCTGGATGGCGCCGCGCAACTCGAGCGTGCCGATGGAAGGTGGGTAGCCGCGTACGGCCCCGCCGTGCTCCGGGCCGGCGAGGGCAAGGGTGGCCGCGGCTGGCGGCGGGTCGGTTGGCGTGCCAACCGAGAGATCGACGACCCCGCCCGGCAGCTTCGCCGCCGCCTCCCTCGCCGCATCCAAGCGGTCGTAGGGGTAGTCGGGGACCACGAAGCCGACCATCAGGCCGGCTCCGAGATGAACTCAGCGAAGCGGGACGCCCCGGACCCGAGGATCCGGACCCGCAAGCGAACCGAGGCGTCATCGTGGGTCTCCACCAGCACCTCTCCCTCCCGGTGCACAGCCGCCAGGATGTCGCCTCGCTCGTAGGGAACCACCAGGTCGAGCACCCGGGCCGCCGAGCGAAGTCGATCCCCGATGGCGCCCAGGAGGTCGGCGATGCCCTCGCCAGTCAGCGCCGAGATCGTCACCGAGCCGGGATGACGCCCAGCGAGGCGGCGGGCCTCCGAGCTCAAGTCTCCTTTGTTGAACGCCAGCAACTCAGGCACCGACGCGGCGCCGATGTCGCCCAGGACCGAGCGCACCGCCTCGATCTGGGCTGCCGGATCCGGGCTTACGCTGTCAACCACGTGGACCAGCAGATCCGACTCGGTGACCACTTCCAGCGTCGAGCGAAACGCCTCCACCAACTGGTGGGGCAGCTTCCGCACGAATCCGACGGTGTCCGACAGCAGCACCGTTTCCCCACCCGGCAACGCCAGGCGTCGGGTACGCGGATCGAGGGTAGCGAAGAGCCGGTCCTCGACCAGGACGCCGGCGTCCGTCAGCCGGTTGAGGAGGGTGGACTTGCCGGCGTTGGTGTACCCCACGAGGGACACGGCCGCCAGGCGGCTACGCCGCCGGGACTTCCGTTGCAGGCGCCGCTGCTCCGTCAGGCGCCGCAGGTCACTCTCCAGGCGGGTCATGCGCCGCACCACCCGCCGGCGATCGACCTCCAGCTGCGTCTCGCCCGGCCCCCGGGTGCCGATCCCACCAGCCTGTTGGGACAACTCGCGGCCCCGCCCCCGCAAGCGCGGCAAGCGATACCGCAACTGAGCCAGCTCCACCTGGGCCTTGCCTTCCTGGGTGTAGGCATTCTGGGCGAAGATGTCGAGGATGACGGCCGTCCGGTCGATGGCCGTGCGACCCAGGATCTTCTCCAGATTGCGCGACTGAGCCGGGGACAGCTCGTCGTCGAAAACCACCGTGTCGGCGTCGACTGCAAGAGACAGGTCGCGCAGTTCTCCAGCCTTCCCGCGCCCCACGTACGTGGCCGGATCTGGCCGGTCGCGACGCTGGATCACCCGGGCGGCCTCGTCCGCGCCAGCTGTGTCGACCAGCAGCGCCAGCTCGTCGAGATGACGCTCCGTCTCCTCCTCTCGTTGAGGCGGGACGGTAACCCCGACCAGCACGATCTTCTCCCGGAAGCTGCGCTCGATCAGGCTCACGGGTGCACCAGGCAGGTGGCGATATGCACGCTCGGGCCGGCCAGGGTGACCGTTCCGTCGGCATGCAACTCGACCGCGGCGGCGCCACCTGGCTGGTGCACCGTCACCGCGGTGCCCACTCGCCCCCAGTGGTGTAGCGCAGCGGCCGCCGCGCAGGCACCGGTTCCGCAGGCCTCGGTCTCGCCCACCCCCCGCTCCCACACGCGCATCTTCACCTCGTCGGGACCGGGACCGAGGGCGACGAACTCCACGTTGAGCCCGGCCGGGTCGGTCGCCTCCAGGGCGGGCCCGAGCGTGGCCACGTCCACGGTGGCCGGGTCCGGACCGAGCACGACCAGATGCGGGTTGCCCACGTCCACGAGCAGCTGACCGTGGCCGACGTTGCAGCGGTCAACCTCACCGCGCACCTTGGCCTCCCCCATCTCTACCGATCCCCAGGTCGAACCGGGCTCGGACGCCCGCCGGATGTCTACCTCCCGCCGACCGGCCGGGGTCATCACGCCGAAGGGGGTGTCCTCGGGTACCCAACCAGCGTCGAGGGCGGCGTGGGCCAGGCAACGGATCCCATTCCCGCTCATCTCGGCCTCGCTGCCGTCGGCATTCCACAGATGGAACCGGAGAAGGCAGTCGACTGCTCCGGGCGAGGCCAACCGGGTCCCGACGATGAGCCCGTCGGCGCCGATGCCCTGGTGGCGATCGCAGAGGCGCCGGGCCAGGGCGGAGTCGGGCCGAGTTGCGGCGGCCCCACCGCCCTCACCGTCTTGGAGGACGATGAGAAAGTCGTTGCCCAAGCCGTGCAGCTTCGACACGACGATGTGGCCGGTGGCCGGGGTGGCCGGGGTGGCCGGGGCGGATGTCATGGCACCCTCCATTCTCCCAGCAACTGGGGCAGGACAGCGAACGGGTTATCGGCCGACCCGTACCACGACAGGCGCGGGTCGCGTCGCCACCACACCCGCTGGCGCCGGGCGAAGGCTCGGGTGCGCCGCTCCGCCTCGGCCACGGCAGCCTCCAGCGGCAGCGCCTGCTCCAGATGCGCCAGCACCTCCCGGTACCCGAGGGCTTGCCGGGCCGTCCGGGACATCCCCTCCGACCGGGCCCGCAACCGCTCCACCTCGTCGACCAGACCGGCAGCGACCATGGCCGCCAGCCGGGCCCCAATCCGGGACCCGATCACCGGCCGGGGCAGCCAGATGCCCACCAGCCGCCACGGGGTCGGCGGGAAATGCGCCACTCCGGGTCCATAACTGGAAAAAGGACGGCCGCTCCCGAGGGTCACCTCCAGCGCTCGCACCACCCGGCGGCGATTTGACGCTTCCATCCGCGATGCGGCCAGGGGGTCAAGGACCTCCAGGCGCCGGTGCAGGGCACCCGTATCGGCCTCTTCCTCGAGCTCAGCCCGGACTGGCGGGTAGCGCCCTGGCGGTTCGAGGCCGTCAACAACCGCCTGGAAATACAGCCCCGTCCCCCCCACCAGCAGAGCTCGGCGGCCGCGGGCCTCGATTCCCGCTACGACCTGACGCGCCTCGGCCGCCCAGCGGGTCACGCTCCACTCCTCCCCGGGATCGGCCAGGTCGATCAGGTGGTGAGGGATCTCGGCTCGCTCGGCCGGTGTCGGTTTGGCGGTGCCGATGTCCATGCCCCGGTACACCTGCATCGAGTCCACGGTTACCAGCTCGACATCACCCAGCTGGCGGGCGAGCTCCATCGCCAGCGTCGACTTTCCCGATGCGGTGCACCCGACCAGGGCCAAATGCCGTGTCACCGGGTCCGGCTCAGCCGGCCACCACCGGGATACGGGTGCGGTGGCTGGGACGGCAGGTGACCGCGAGCAGCTCGCCGGCGAGGAAATGGGGGGCGGCCCGGGTGATCCGGACGTCCGCCCAGGTGCCGGCCGGCAGCATGCCCGCGGCTGGGAAGTGCACCAGCTTCCCCTGGGCGGTGCGCCCGCTGACGACGCCGGCATCCCGCTTGGATGGACCCTCGACCAGGATCTCTTCGGTGCGGCCCAGGCGGGCCTGGTGGCGGGCCAGGGCGCTGCGCTCGACCACGATGCGAAGCCGCTCGAACCGTTCGGCCGCCACCTGGGCCGGGATCATCTCGTCGGTCCGGCCGGCCGCCTCGGTGCCTGGCCTCGGCGAGTAGATGAACGTATAAGCGCTGTCGTAGCCGGCCTCGGCCACCACCTCCAGAGTGCGTTCGAAATCGGACTCCGTTTCTCCCGGGAATCCCACGATGATGTCGCTAGTGACGGCCAGATCTGCGACTGCGGCCCTTGCCGCGGCCAGCTTTTCGAGATAGCGCGCCGCCGTGTACCCCCGGTGCATCAGCGCCAGGATCCGGTCACTGCCAGCCTGCAGAGGGAGATGCAGATGGGGACAGACGGCCGACTCCGTCGCCATGACCTCGATGGTCTCCGGACGCAGGTCCTTGGGGTGGGGGCTGGTGTAGCGAACCCGCCGGATGCCGTCGATGCGGGCCACGTCGCGCAGCAGGTCGGCGAACAGGGGGCGGGCTCGCGGCCGCTCCGCTGTCGCCCACGCCGCGCCGGTCACCTCGGCGTGGTGGTGCCAGTCGACCTCGCCGCGCAGCCGGGTGGTCAGGTCCCGGCCGTAGGAGTTGACGTTCTGGCCCAGCAGGGTGACCTCGACGGTGCCGGCCGCGGCCAGATCCTCCACCTCCCGCACGATCTGGCCGAACGGCCGGCTGATCTCGGGGCCGCGCACAGACGGGACGATGCAGAAGGCGCAGTTGTTGTCGCAACCGATCTGGATGGTGACCCAGGCGGTCCAGGCCTGATCGCGCCGCACCGCCAGCGCCGAGGGGAACGCCTCGTCGTCGTCGAGCGTGGCATCGAGGATCTCCAGCACGGGTGAGCCGGTCGCACCCGCGGTGGCCAGGAGATCCCCGGCCCGGCCGACGTTGTGGGTCCCCCAGACTGCGTCCACCCATGGGGCCCGCTGCTGGATGATGTCGCGGTCTTTTTGGGCCAAGCAGCCACCGACTGCGATCTGGAGGTCCGGCCGGCGGTCCTTCACCGCCTTCAGGTGCCCCAGGTGGCCGTACAGCTTGTTGTCGGCGTTCTCCCGGATGCAGCACGTGTTGAGCACGACCACGTCCGCGTCCTCCACCCCCTCGGCCGCGACCAGACCGTCACCTTCGAGGATGCCGGCCAGGCGCTCGGAGTCGTGCACGTTCATCTGGCAGCCGAAGGTGCGGATGAAGTAGCGGCGGGGCGCGGCAGACGGCACGACTTCGCAGTCTAGGTACGCCGGCACGAGATGGCGGGCCCGGCACCGGCCAGCAGGGGTAGCGGGCCCGGCACCGGCCAGGAGGCTGCTCCGCATTGACATGAACGGAGCAGCCTCCTGCCGTGCCGGTCCCGCGACCCACTCACGTGAGCCGGTGCCCACGACTCGCCGCCGAGGTCTGACCTCTACTGAGCCCGGGACAGGCGCGAACTTGGGCCAGACATCGGTGGGCTACCCGCCGGCGCCGGCTTTGCCACTCGGCACACCCTAAGCCGCCGCGAGGCCGGGATCGGATCCGAATACTGTTCACTAATGGGTCACATACGGTCCACTAGTGATCAGTATTCGCCACTCCGTCCGTGCGTCACGCAGCCCTGCTGTTCCGCCCGCGGCTGGGCTCGCAGGCGCCCAGCTAAAGGAGTCGGTTGCCAGGAGGCGGAAGAGAGTGGGTGGGGTGGGCACATCGAGAGGCTGCCCCGTTCATGTAACGCGGGGCAGCCTCTCGATGAGTCCGTCCCACCACCATTTGTGCCGCGGGCGGGGTTCCGGTGCCACCACCAGGTGTGCAACGCCGGGGGTCCGAGAGGGTTAGGGGTCGGCGACGATGCGGAGCGGTTCGGGAGGAACGGCAAGTGATTCGTCCACAACCGGCTGCCAGGTCCCCACTGGCTTGGGCTCGCAGGCTTCGATCAGCAGACGGATGGCCGTGCGTTCCTCGCCGTCGATCTCGATGTCCGCGAACGTGGGCCGGCAGACGAGGTCCAACCCGGAGCTGGCCACATAGCCGCGGGCAATGGCCACCGCCTTTATGGCCTGATTGAGGGCGCCGGCGCCCACGACTTGGATCTCGACCAGGCCAGACGTCCGCACCACCCCGGCCAGGGCACCGGCCACCGAGTTCGGGTTGGACTTGCTCGAAACTTTTAGGGCTTCGGCCATCGAGACTCCCCAGGCGTGGTCGATGACAGTACCGCCACGTGATCGGTTGACTAGGCCATCAGCGGCCTGTCAAGCGATTCGACGCCACGGGTGGCTCTCCTGCCCCTGGGGCGGCAAATCCGGAGGATTCAGACGAAACGGCCGGACCCCGGCCAGGTCGGCCGCGGGGGAGTCGGCCCGGCACCGGCCAAGGGTCTTGGGCGGAGTCGGCCCGGCACCCGCCAACGGTCGGTCTGCCTTTCAGGAACAGACCGACCGTTGGGGATGCCGACCCGACCTCGCCCTTAACCCACTCGCCTGCCAATCAAAGGAAAAGCAGGCCGCGGCGGCCGCCGCTTGTACCTGAATTTCTTGAGCAGGCAGCGAACGGGAGTGGATAGCGGGGACTGAGGACTGAGGGGCTGGTCTGTTCCCGGAGGGCAGACCAGCAGCTCAGTCCTCTGGCCGCGCTTGATTGGCCTAGCGACCGCTCACCCGCCTTCGTCAGTCCTCGAGGCTGATGGGCTCGTCGTCACTGGGATCGGCGCCCAGCGGAACCTCGCCCCGGGCGTCTCCCAGCCCCACCTGCTGGCGGACCTTCTCGGAGATCTCGATCATGACCTCGAGGTTCTCGGCGATGAACACCTTGGCGTTCTCCCGGCCCTGGCCGAGCTGCTCGCCCTCGTAGGTGTACCAGGCACCGGCCTTCTTGACGATACCCAGGTCCACGGCCACGTCGATCAGCGAACCCTCCCGGCTGATCCCCTTGCCGTACATGATGTCGAACTCGGCTTGTTTGAAAGGGGGACTGCACTTGTTCTTGACCACCTTGACGCGAGTCCGGTTGCCGGTCACCTCGGCCCCGTTCTTGATGGACTCGATGCGGCGGATGTCCAACCGGATCGAGGCGTAGAACTTGAGAGCCCGGCCGCCTGGGGTGGTCTCGGGTGAGTTGTGCACGACCACGCCGTCAGCCAGATAGTTGTGACTGCCCTCCACCTCGATGTCGAAGCGGTGCATGCTACGGGTCTTGGGCTTGGGCCCGACCTTGACGATCGGCAGTGGCATCAGCTCGTAGCGCATGGGGGCGAACACTGGCTCTACCATGAACCGGCCCCGGGAGCGGGCTTGCAGTTTGTAATCCATAGAGGGGTGGATGAACGGCGCGACCAGGGCGTGGAACTTGACCGTCTCTTCCTTGGGGAAGGTAAGTACGGCCTTCTGGCCGGCGCCGGCCAGACGGAGTCGGGCGCTGATGTCCCAAGTGTCAGCCAGATAGTCCCGCAGTCGCTGCCGGCTGGACGGTTCCATAGCCTCGACGCAGATCTCCATGCGTCCGCTGCCGTCGCGGGTCCGCGCTTGGAGGCCCTTGGCGCGCTCGGTGTAGCAGCCGTCGTCCATGTACCAGATCGCCAACGAGAGGGGCGTGAGCTGCTTGAGGTAGTCCTCGCTCAGGACCTTTTTGCCACCGACATACATGGCCTGCCGCAGCTCTGCCAGCTCCGGCAAGGGCTGGAGGTCGTAGAACACAACGCCGTCAGCTCGAGTTGATCTGCTGCAGCTCAGGTTGGCGAAGAGTGAGGCCTTCCAGTCGGCATAGGAGACTTGCTTGGCGCCGTGACCGAAGCGATACCGGGCGCCGTGGCCGCTGCGGGTGGACGAAAGGGCACTGTCACCCATCAGGCCACCCAGGATGACCTGCCACTGGAAGTCGGACAGGTGGTGCGGTACTGCCTGGAGCACCCGGTCCCCCGCCTGGAGCTCTCCGGCTTCCCGCCAGCCGGCCGGCGTGCGGATCTGGTGGTTGGCGGTGCAACCCAGCTGAGCCTTGCCGTTGCCCCCCGGTCGAGCCACGGTGAGCTGGAGGAACTGCTCGGTCACCCCGTTGTCGAACCAGTTGACGATCTTCTTCGGCACCACAGCGGCGATCTCGGGGTCGTAAGACAGGACCTCGACCGGCATGCGCTGGTTGACGATCTTGCCGATCTTCTCCTGGCTGCCGTCCGCCAGCGTCACCCGGGTGCCATAGGACAGACATCCGTACATCACGCCAATTTTTTCCCGCAGCTGGTTGATGAAGATGCAGATGGTGTCGGACTTGTTGAGGGTGCCGGTCAGCTTCCGCAGGGCCTGCGACATGAGGCGGGCCTGTAGCCCGACGTGGGTGTCGCCCATGTCGCCCTCGATCTCGGCCCGGGGGGTCAGGGCCGCGACCGAGTCGATGACGATGACGTCAAGGGCGCCGGAGCGGATCAGCATGTCGGCGATCTCGAGGGCCTGCTCGCCGGTGTCGGGCTGGGAGATCAGCAGATCGTCAACGTTGACCCCGATGGCCCGGGCGTATATCGGGTCCATGGCGTGCTCGGCGTCGATGTAGGCGCAGATCCCGCCGTTGCGCTGGGCTTCTGCCACCACGTGCATGGCCAGGGTGGACTTCCCCGATGACTCCGGCCCGAAGATCTCGACGACCCGGCCTCGGGGCAACCCGCCGATCCCCAGGGCGATGTCGAGGGCCAAAGCGCCCGTCGGGATGGCCTCGATCTGCATGCTGAGGTTCTCCCCCATCCGCATGACTGCGCCCTTGCCGAACTGCTTCTCGATCTGCCCCATTGCCATCTCGAGGGCCTTATCTCGCTCCACCGGAGTCCCTTCCTGTCGCTCTGATCGGTACCAGCCTCACCCTACGAAGGGGGTGTGACGGTCATACGGCCGGGTGGGGGCCCGGCAAGTGACACTGATGTGATTCGATGGAAGATTGTAGACCCAAACACCTGTTCGATGGTGGATAGGCACACCGGCGGTGCGGTGGACTGACTCCAGGTAAGCGGCGCGGCAGCCCGGTGCCCTTCGCAGGGGCACCGGGCCGGCCGCGGCAGGGTGCCTTACTTCTTCTTCTTGACTTGCAGGGTGACGCTGCGAGTGGCGTTCGTTTGCGAACAGATCGTGGGACCACAGTCGAAGAAGGACGCCTGCGCGAAGGCCTTACCCGCCACGAACGGCTTGTCAGTGGCGGCGACGGGCACGGTCACCGTTTCGATCTGGCCGGTGCAGTTGAAATCTTGACTGCCGCTGCCTGAGGCGATGGCGTGGCCCGAACGCTCAGTCAGCGAGATGTTCAGGCTGACGTAGTCACCCGGTTGGCAGACCACGTAGGCGGATGGGACCGCCGCCGCGCCGCGGTCGATGACGGTCGCCGCGGGTCGAATGATCAGCGAGGTCGACGGGGGTGAGTACTGTCCAACCGCGGGCAACGCCGGCAGGGCTACGGCGAGACCGCCACCTGCGACCAGCGTGAGGGCGCTATTGCGCTTTTCTTGTGGAACATTGAACCTCCTGGGTGTTTGGTTGGGACATCTGGGGTTGGGACATCTGGGTTTGGGACATCGGGCCGCTCCCGGCCGTGGGGGCGACCAATCCGACTGCCACCGCGGCGATCATCGGAAGGACCGGTAGGTGCCAGAGGAAGTCGAAGCCGCTATGCAGGGCGAAGCAGACCAATCCGGCCATGACACCAGCCCGCAACGCTTTGAGGTCCGCATCGGGTTCGACGCCGGCCAGAGGACGCGAGCTCGACCGCCAGCCCCGCCGCGCCGTGACCGCCACCCCGGCCCCGAGCAGGGCGAGGCCGACCAGCCCGACCACTCCATCCTCTGCGGCTATCTGCAGGTATTCGTCGTGGGCGTAACGGTCATAGACGACCTGATGATCGGCGGCGGTCCAGATGAAGATGGCACGACCTGGACCGACGCCGGACACCAGGTGGGTTCGCCACAGGTGCAGTGCGGCCGATGCGGCGGACGCCCGGTCGGGCGACGACAGGCTCAGGCGGCCTGACCACAATCGCGAGTGGCTCGCGAGCCCGAGCGCCAGACCGAACGACGCCAGGGCCAACACCCCGATGGCAGCGAACCGGATGCGACGCCGGCGCCGCGGCCTGGGGACGCCCGACGGGTCGAGAGACCGGGGCCAGCGAGCGGCCCCCAGCGCCAAGCCGGCCGCCAAGCCGAGTACTGCCCACGCCGGCCTCGTCGGACCACTCGCCGGCATACCCGGAATCAGCCCTCCGGTCGCGATCAGCCCGCCCAGCAATGCCGGCCCCCCGCCCCGCCACGCGGCACGGAATCCGAGGAGGACAACCAGCACCACCACTCCTACCGCAAAGCTTCCCAAGCCGGCTCGGCTGAGAGTCGCGCCTAGCCCGGTAACGAGCATGACGAGAGCCAGCCGACCCGCCTTGCTGCCATGAACGGCGTTGCGGGCCAGCGCCCACAACGCCAACGGGGCGAGAAAGGCCGCGGCCGCGTTGGCGTAGGTCAGGGTGGTGGCTGCCCGCCAAAGACCCCCGTCCGGGTGACCCAACGGCTGCAGATGGAAGGCCACCCCGACCCACGCGGTGCCAGCCAAGAACACACCGAGGCCAACGATGACGTCAGCCAGCTGGCGGCGAGACGGGGCGTTCAAGGATGCGACCGCGGCCGCGATAACGGCGAGTCCGGCCAACAGCGCGACGGGCGGGATGGCTCCCGCGGGATGACCGTCGAGGATTCCGGCCAGCCCGATGCATCCGGCTAGCAGCCCGACACCACCGAGGGCCCAGTTCGTCGAGCGCCAAGCTTGACGGCTCCGGGCCCGGGTTCCGAGCAATACCACGGCAGCGGCGACCAGAAGCAGGCCGCACAGCTCGGCGACCCGGCGGTAATAGGCGCCTTGGCCGAGACTGGCCGCGGCGACGGCCGCCAAGACGAGCAGGGTGTCGGCCCCCAGTGTCACTTCTGTCTGTTCGTCCGGAGCGGCCGCGGCGCGGCGCATCTCCCGGATCTCCCCCAGCGATGCCATCGTCGGCACTTTTGACCTCCCCTGCGCGGCTCCGGTCTCTGAGACGTACAAAAGGGCGCAAAGGTTCCGAAAATGTTGCGACGACTCCGGGCGCCGCTAGCGCCCGCGATCGCTCGGCGAATAGTTCAGGGATGGCGCTGCAGCGCGCCGACGGCTTCTTCCACCGAGTTGAAGAGCCGGTCTGCGCCGAGTTTCTCCAGGAAAGCACCGTGCTTGAGGTCGTGGTGGACCAGGTGCGACGCCCTAGCGATCGCGAAGGTCACCTTCTGCCCGGCGAGCTCGGCAGCCAGGCCCCGCAGGGCCTGCAGCCCGGTGTAGTCGATGTCGGACATGGCATCCGCGTCGAGGATCACCGCCCGCACAGGAGCGGGCCCGGTCTCGACAAGGTGGCGAACCCGTAAGCGCAGGTAGTCGGCATTGCCGTACCACAAGGGGGCATACACCAGATACACCAGGATCCCGGGGACTTGCTCAGTCGGGCAGCCGATGTCGTCTGGGACCCAATGATCGGTGCCTGGTTGACGCCCGAGCACCGCGTCGCGGGGCCGGGCTGAGCGGCGGGTCCTGTCGGCCAAAGAGAGGATCATCGCCACGGCGACGCCCTGCTCGATACCGATGAAGGCCACCACCAGGAGAGTGACGACGGCCAAGGCGAACTCGAGGCGGTCGAAGCGGAGGACATTCCGCAACTCACCTATTCGGAACAACCTGGTGGCGACGAACACCAGGGTGGCCCCCAGCGTCGCCTGGGGCAGGTGAGCGAGCGGTGCGGTGGCCACCAGCACCACGACCAGGACCACGACCGCGGCCACGATGTTCGTCAGCTGCGAGCGGGAACCCGACGCGGTTGCGATGGCGGTGTTGGGCGGGCTGGCGTCAACTGCGAGCGCCCCGATGAGACCGGCTGCGAGGCTGCCGGCCCCGACGCCGATCAAGTCCCGGTTGAACGCGTTCGCCGCCGGCGCCCCGGCGCTCGAAGCTCGAACTGTGGCCGCAGTCTGGGCGATGCACACGAACGTCACGGTCAACACCGGGCCGAGCAACTTGTCCCCTTCCGACCAGGAGGCCGATGGGAGGCGGAGACTCGGCAGCCCACCATGAATAGTGCCGAGGACCGCCACCCCGTGATGGGATCCGAGCCCCAGGGCGTCAACCACGACGATGGACAGGATCAGGCCGACCAGTGCTCCAGGAAACCGGTTGTCGATGCGGTGACCAACGACGATGAGGACCAGGACGCCGATCGCGATAGCCACCGACCAGCCACTGGTGTGGCCGATCTGGTCGAGCACCCGTCGGATCCGGCCGATGGTTGTGGTGCCTCCACCGGTCAACCCCAGGATGATCGGGACCTGGCGGACGACGATCGATACGGCGATCCCGGCCAGGACGCCGGTGATCACCGGGGTGGAGAGGAACTCTGCAATCCATCCCAGCCGGAGCAGACCGACCGCAACCAGCAACGCACCCACCAGGAGAGCGGTGAAGGCCATAGCGGTGGCGTAGCCGGCAGTTCCCGCCGCCGCGACCGTCGTCACGCCGGCTGCGAGCACAGGGGCGATGGTGGAGTCTGCTCCGACCGACAGATGACAGTCGGTCCCGAGCGCGGCATACAGCACCGAGCCCGCCAAGAAAGCGTACAGTCCGACAACGGCCGGCAGGTCCGCCAGCCGGGCGGTCGCCATCTGCGAGGGCAGAGCCACAGCGACCAGGGTCAGGCCGGCGAGGACATCGGCGCCCAGCCACGCAGCCCGATAGCCCCGAAGTGTGGGCGGGACCCACCACGCGTTCACGCTTTATCTTGGCGCACCGCGCCCGGACGCGGTCGGACCGCAGCTCTCAGATGTCGACGTCGGCCGCTTCTGGCCGCGTCGCGGAACCCGGCCCAGGCAACCGCTCGAACACCGCGGGGGGATCCCGCCACAACGGTCGCCCGCCCGCCACCTCTCCCGAGCCGGCGGCCACGATGGCCCGCCACACCCGCTCAGGCGTGCAGGGGATGTCGACGTGGCGCACGCCCAGATGCGAGAGGGCGTCCACCACCGCGTTGTGCACCGACGGTGTGGAGCCGATGGTGCCAGACTCGCCGATCCCTTTGGCCCCGAGCGGGTTCCGCGGGGTGGGTGTCTCGGTATTGGCCGTCTCGAAGAAAGGGAACTCCGCCGCACTCGGCATGGCGTAGTCCGCCAGGTTCGAGGTCAGCGGGTTGCCTGCGGCGTCGAAGACGACCTGCTCCCACAGCGCCTGGGCCATGCCCTGGGCGATCCCGCCGTGTTGCTGGCCGGTGACGAGCAACGGGTTGAGGATCCGCCCGCAGTCATCCACGGCGATGTGGCGGAGCGGACGCACCTCGCCGGTCTCCATGTCGACCTCGACCACTGATACGTGGGCACCGAAGGGAAAGGTGGCCCCGTCCTGGGTGAAGTCGACAGCCGCGGCGAGTGGCCCGAGGCCATCCCAGCCGGCGCCTTCGCCGGCGGCCAGGTCATCGCGGGCCGCCCCGTTGCCGGCTCCATCGCCGGCCGGCGCCCCTACCGCCCCAGCCAACCCGCCGGCCCCATCCGCGGCGAGCCCGGCCAGCTCAGCCCACGTCAAGGCCCGGGCCGGCACGCCCGCCACCCCGACCCGCCCGTCCTCATGGACCACGATGTCGTCGACGCTGGCCTCCAGGTGGGCCGAGGCGATCCCCTTGGCGCGGGCCAGAACCTGCTCGGTCGCGGTGAACACCGCGCTCCCTCCGATCTGCAACGACCGGGATCCTCCGGTCCCCCCGCCCCTCGGTACCAGGGCGGTGTCGGACTGGACAAAGCGAATATCGTCGATCGGAATCCCGAGCCGATCGGACACGATCATGGCGAACGACGTGGCGTGGCCCTGCCCGTGGGCGGAGGTGCCGACCCGGATGGTGGCCGTCCCGTCCCGGTGGATCTCGACCGAGCCGAACTCCTGGGCGCCACCGCCGGCCGTGACCTCCACGTAGACCGCGACACCGATGCCCAGCTGCCACCTTGCGCCCGCAGCCCGGCGGACCGCCTGCTCGGCCCGCAGCTCGGCGTAACCGGCCAACCGCACCGCCTCGTCGAGCGATTTCTGGTAGTCGCCGGTGTCGTATGTGGTCCCCATGACCGTGGTGAGCGGCGAGGTAAACGCGGGCAGCAAGTTGCGCCGGCGCAGCTCCACCGGGTCGATCCGCAGCTCGGCCGCGGCCAGGTCCATCATCCGCTCGAGGAACTCGGCGGCCTCCGGGCGGCCCGCGCCGCGAAAGGCCCCCATCGGGGTGGTGTTGGTGACCGCCACGGCTACGTCGTAGCGGATGGCGGGGATGCGGTACACCCCCTGGGCCATCATGCGAGTCGGGCCGATCGCCAGGGCTCCCCCAAGCCGGCGTAAGCGCCGGCGTCGGCCAGCACCCGGCAGTGCATTCCGGTGATCTGGCCGCCGGCGTCGAACCCCATTTCGATCCACTGCACCTGGCCGCGACCGTGGGGCATGGCGACCAGGTTCTCCGAGCGGGTCTCCACCCACACCAGCGGCCGGTCCAGCAGCCGAGCAGCCGCGATGACCGCCGCGTGCTCGTAGCCGACCCCGGCCTTGCCTCCAAAACCGCCGCCCACATGGGGCGCGACCACCCGCAGGGTGGCTTCGTCGAGCCCCAGCGTGCGGCTGACTGACTTGGCGAACCCGTGGGGCATCTGGGTGGACACGTACACGGTCAGGTCGTGGCCAGCGCCGTCGTCACCGGGGACGGCGGCGATGGCGTTGCCCTCCATCGGGACGACGGCTACCCGTTGGTTCTGGAGCTGCGCCCGCACCACGGTCGCGGCGCCCGCCAGCGGGTCGAACGTGGCGTCACCACCGATACCGGCCACCAGGTTGGTGCCCATCTCCTCGAACTGCAGGGGCGCCCCATCGGCCAGCGCCTCCTCGGGGTCCACGACCGCGTCGAGGGGGTCGTAGTCGACCTCGACGAGGTCGGCGGCGTCGAGAGCGGCGGCTTCGGACTCGGCGATCACCATGGCTACCGCCTCCCCGACGAAGCGGACCTTGTCCTCGGCGAGCGGTGGCCGAGCGCACGCCGGGTTGAGCACCATGAAACCGTGGAACGGCGCCACCCCGAGATCGGCTGAAGTGAACACGGCCAGAACCCCCGGCGCGGCCTGGGCCGCCTTGGTGTCGATGCCGATGAGGCAACCGTGCGCAAGCGATGAGCGCACGAACACCACGCGGGCCATCCCCGCTACCCGGAGGTTGCCGACGTAGGTGCCCCGGCCGGTCAGCAGGTCGGGGTCTTCGACACGGCGGACGCGATTACCGAGAAGGGAGCCGGGCACTATCGCAAGCTATCCCGCTCCGAGCGGCCACCGGCCCACCACCTGGTAGCGGGCGCCCTCCGCCCGCAGTTCACTGCTGACCAAGGTGATCTCGCTGACCGTCCATCGGTCGCCAAGCTCCTCAGCCGCCAGACCAGCTAGAGCGGACGGTCGCCGGGCCCGGGCCAGCGTGACATGCCCCCGGAACGGACGCGGCGGAAGCGGTCGTCCGATCTCGAAGGTCGCGGCCCCGATGCCCCCAGCCAGCGCCTCCAAGCCCTCCACGGGTAGGACCCAGACGCCGCGACCCAGGGCCTGCGGTCGCGGCCCGGCTGAGGCCACGGTGCCGCCGGCACGGCCGGCTCCGTCGGCCAGGCGCGCCCGCAGGTCTGCCTCGTGCCCTTCCTCCACCCCGCCGAAGAAACGCAAGGTGACGTGCCACTGATCCTCGGTCGTCCAACGCAGGCCCGTTTGCTGCGGCCTCGCCAACCCTCGCAACTGGTCGGTCAAGGAAGCAGGAGGCCACACCGCCACGAAAAGGCGGCGCACGGCAGCCCTATGAGACGCTCGGGCCGTCCAGCAGGCGGCGTCGCAGCAGGTCAAGGGACGAGATGGTGGCGATCTGGCGAATCTGTTCACGGTCGCCACCGAGGCGCAGCAGGCGAGCGTCCACACTGCCATCGACCGCGAGGCCGACCCAGACGGTCCCGATCGGCTGATCGTCCTGCTCCGTCGGCCCCGCCACCCCGGTCAGCGCCAGCCCGACATCGCCACCGAGGACCGCGGCGGCACCCGCGGCCATCTCCTCCGCGGCTGCCTCGCTTACCACCGGTCCGTCACCGACGCCGAGGAGCTTCCGTTTGACCTCGCTGGCGTACGCCACGATCGAGCCCCGGAACCAGTTGGACGCCCCTGGTACGGCACTGAGCCGGCTGCCCACCAGCCCCCCCGTGACCGATTCCGCGACCGCCAGAGTCAAGCCGTCCGCCAGCAGGAGGTTCCCCACCGCCGCCTCCATGCCCTCGGCGTCGGCACCGAAGACGGCCGCACCGAGCAGCGCTCGAATGGACGCCTCCTCCTCGACCAGTCGCGCCTCCGCCTCTTCCCGCGTCGGGGCCTTGGCGGTCAAGCGCACCTTGATCCCCTCGATCCCACTGGCCAGGAAGGCGATGGTCGGAGCGCCATTCCCGGCCGCGTCGAGGGCAGCCATCCGCCCGGCGAGCAGCTCGGCCAGGGTGGACTCGGCCAGACCCCACGTCCGCACGGTGCGACTGAGGATGGTGGCGGTGACACCCGCCCGCGCGACCAGGTCCGGAACGACCGCGCGCTCGACCATCTCGCGCATCTCGCCCGGAACCCCGGGCACGGCGTAGATGCTCCGGTCGCCGAGGCGGCAGATCAGACCGGGAGCCGTTCCCCGCACCTGCGGGATCACGGTGGCACCACTGGGAACCTCGGCCTGGCGGAGGTTGTTGAGGGCCATGGTGCGCCCCCGGGAGCTGAACAGCTCCTCGATACGGGCCGCAACCGCGTCATCCAGCTCGAGCGGGACACCGAGCACCTCGGCGATAGCCTCGCGGGTGATGTCGTCCTGGGTCGGCCCGAGCCCCCCACAACAGATCACCGCGTCGCTGCGAGCGAGGGCCTGGCGGATGGCAGTGACGATGCGGGTCTGATTGTCGCCGACCTTCACCTGGAGGTGCGAGTCGATCCCGGCCAGGGCCAGCTGCTCGCCGATCCAGGCCGAGTTGGTGTCGACCACCTGACCGAGCAGCAGCTCCGTTCCAATGGCAAGGACCTCACAGCGCACTCAATGACCGCCTACACCGGCGGGAGATCGTCTGGCGGCGTGGGGCCGATGGCGAGCGCCGGGTGGCGACTGTCGAGCAGGTACTGGGCCCCGCTCACCAGGGCCAGGCCTACCGACACCCACAAGACGGTCTGGCCAATCCCAGCATGGTGGAGACCGGTCAACGGCACCAGGATCAGGCCGACCGCCAGATCCTGGGCGGCGGTCTTGATCTTGGCCAGCGGACGGGCCGGCACCGAGACGCCGTGGCGGGCCAGGACCGAGCGGTACCCGCTGACGGCGATCTCGCGCCCCGCGATCACGAGGACGGGAACCCAAGAGGTGAGCCCGGTGGCCGCCAGGGCGCCGAGGGCGCCGAGAACGAGCACCTTGTCGGCCAGTGGATCGAGGAATGCGCCCGATGTGGTGGCCCCCTGCCGGCGGGCGACCCACCCGTCGAGAAAGTCGGTGCTGGCGATAGCAGCCCATACCACCGCCGCGGCCCACGAGACCCCCAGGTGCACGATCAGAAGCAGGACCGGCGGGGTGGCCAGCAGTCGCAGGGCGGTAATGGCATTGGCTGGGGTGGCGAGCGCTGAGGGGGCAAACTTTCCCTCGATCTTCGCGGCCATCAGGCGACCTCGGCGTTGAGATCGGGGCCCTCGGCGCCGGTGACCAGGACGTTGGCCCAGGCGCCGGCGGGGGCGCCGGCCACCCGGATCACCCCGTCGATCTCCGGTGCCTCCATGTGGCTGCGGGCGATGCCGGGCTCGTCAACGAGCACCCGCAGGCGCCGGCCAACCAGGTTCCGGCGCCGGCGGGCGGTGACGGCGTCCTGCAGTTCACTGCACTCGGCCAGGCGCTCCGCCGCCAGGCTCGGGGGCACTTGATCGGGTAGGCCGAGGGCGTAAGTGCCATCCTCTGGGGAAAAAAGGAAGAATCCCGCCCAGTCCAACTCTGCTTCTCCCAGGAACGCCAGGAGCTGGTCATGGTCGTCCTCCGTCTCGCCCGGGTAGCCCAATATGAACGAGGAGCGCAGGGCCGCGTCCGCATAGCCGGTTCGGATGCGTTCGATGCGGGCAAGGAAGCGTTCGCCATCGCCCCAGCGGCGCATGCGGCGCAAGTGCGGGCGCGACACGTGCTGCAGCGAAAGGTCGAAGTACGGGCAGCCGGTTTCCCCCATTACCTCGATCAGACCATCGCTGAGCTCAGATGGATACAAATACAGCAGGCGGGTGCGGGCCACCCGTTCGGCTACCGCCTCCACCAAGGTCTCGATCGGCGGGCGATGACCGAGACGCCGGCCCCCCCGGTCCCGGCCGTAGGACGCCAGGTCCTGAGCGACCAGGACGATCTCCTCCACCTCGAGAGCGTCGACCTCGGCCAAGATGTCGGCCGGCTGGCGCGACCGTTGGCGGCCCCGGAACGAAGGGATAGCGCAGAATCCACACTTGCGGTCGCACCCCTCGGCCACCTTGACGTACGCCCAGGGTGCCTGGGCCGCCGGCCGGGGCAGGTTGAGCAGGTCAAACGACGGGACCGGCGTTCGGTGCGTCCCGCTCTTGGCGGTGAAGGTGACCGGCACCCCGAACCCGGCCACCAGGTCGACCTCTGGCAAGGCGTCAGCGAGCTCTTCGCCGTAGCGCTCGGCCATGCAGCCGGTGACGACCAAGCGAGCTCCCGGCCGCCGGACGTCGGACAGGGCCAGGACGGTGTCGATCGACTCCTGGCGGGCCGCTTCGATGAAGGCGCAAGTGTTGACGACGACCAGGTCGGCCTCCTGCGGCCCGGCAGCCCGGTCGTGACCGTCAGCCTCCAGGGTCCCGGCCAGCTTGTCGGAGTCCACCTGGTTCTTCGGGCATCCGAGCGTCTCCAGCCAGTACCGCATCCGGAGCAGCCTACCTATGAGTAGCGCCGGGCCTTAGGCGGGCCCGGCGCCACTGGTTACTGTTACTTCTTGCTGCCAAGCATTCGGTTCATCTTGGTACCGCATACCGGGCAGATTCCCTGCGCGGCCGGGCGCCCGTTGGCCAACGTGACTTCGTGGCCATCGAACGTACGCTTCTCCTTGCACTTGACGCAGTAGCCCTCGTAGTCGGCCATGCGGGTTCCTCCTGAGATTCGGATGTGACTCGACCACGCTACTGAGCGCTGGAGCGCGACGCGTGGACCCCCACCCGGTCGGCCCCCATCTGGCGGACCTGGCCGGATACGCCATGCGCCTCGAGGAGCGCCTCCGCGGCGTGCGCCACCGCCGGCACGGAGTCCGCGGCGCACACAGCCAACAGGCTCGGCCCCGCCCCTGACCAACACGACGTCAGGGCGCCGGCGGCGCGAAGACCGGCGAGGATGGCGGGCGCCTCGGGAAAAAGGGTGGCCCGGACATCCTGGTGCAGACGGTCGTCGCCGGCTTCGGGTATGAGTTTCCTGCGGTCAGCCAGGCCGGCCAGAAGCAGGCCCATGCGGCCCAGGTTGAACACCGCGTCGGCGTACGGGACGGTGGCCGGAAGGGCGGACCGGGCCGCGGTCGTCGCCAACTGCCGATCGGGGATCACCACCACGAAGCCGAGGTCGGGGTCGAGAGCGAGGTGGCGGTACACCGGGCCGTCCCCTGTGAGGGTGGCCACGACCAGCCCGCCGAAGGCAGAGGCGGCCGCGTTTTCGGGGTGACCGTCGACAGAAACTCCGTAGGCGAACGGGTCCTCGGCGCCGGCGGCGGCCGCCGCAGCCACGGCCAGGGCGGCGGACGAACCGAGACCGCGGCCGACGGGGATGTCGGAGTGCACCTCGATACGGAGGCGGTCGTGACCTTGGACATCGATGGCTACCCGGGCAGCCAGATGGGACGCGTCGGCGGGAAGTTCGGCGCCGTAACCGGTCGTGTGCACCTCCAGGAGCTCGGCCGGCTCGACCGACACCACCACGTAACAGGTGAGGGCGACCGCCAGAGTGTCGAAACCGGGGCCGAGATTGGCGGAGGAAGCCGGAACGCGAGCTCGCATCGGAGGAGACGGTAGCGGCCGGACCGGTGGGCGCCGGCGTGGTCGGGCGGCGCCGGCGTGGTCGGCCGGCGCCGGGGCGCGGCTCCCCGGCTGGGCGCTACTCCCGGCCGCGGCTACTCCTGGCCAGAGCCGATGGCGTCGAACTCGTCAACGGTCATCAGCACAGTCCGGGCCTTTGAGCCCTCGGATGGTCCGACCACGCCGCGCTGCTCCAGTAGGTCCATGAGTCGCCCGGCTCGGGCGAAGCCCACCCGGAGTTTCCGCTGCAGCATGGAGGTCGAGCCGAGTTGGGAACGGACCACTAGCTCCTTGGCCTGCTGCAGGAGATCGTCATCGTCGTCACTGTCTCCGACACCGGTACCGCCTGCGTCGTCTCCGCGCCCATCGACTCCCTCGATGTAGCGGGGCTCGGATTGTCGCCTCCAATGGGCGACCACCTTGCGGACCTCGTCCTCGCCGACCCACGCGCCTTGGATCCGCCGGGCCACACTGGACGAAGCGGTGAGCAGCAGCATGTCACCCTGGCCGATAAGTCGCTCGGCTCCGGGCTGGTCCAGGATGACCCGGCTGTCCGCCAGTGAGGACACGGCGAACGCCAGCCTCGACGGAATGTTGGCCTTGATCACTCCAGTGATCACATCGACAGACGGGCGCTGGGTGGCAATAACGAGGTGGATTCCGACGGCCCGGGCCATCTGGGCGATTCGGCAGATTGACTCCTCGACGTCGCGAGCGGCCACCATCATCAGGTCATTGAGCTCGTCGACGACGATGAGGATGAAGGGCAGCCGCTCGTAGGTGCGCGGCGCCTCCCCGAGCTCGGGAGGGGTGTCGAGGTCGCCTCGGTCAAACGCGGCGTTGTACCCCGTGATGTCGCGGACGCCCACCTCGGCGAGCACGTCGTAGCGGCGTTCCATCTCGTGCACGGCCCAGGACAGGGCGTTGGCCGCCTTCTTCGGGTTGGTGACGACGGCTGTCAGCAAGTGGGGCAACCCGTTGTAGTGGCCGAGCTCGACCCGCTTGGGGTCAACGAGGATCAGGCGAACCTGGTCCGGAGTGGCCCGCAGGAGGATCGAGGTAACGAGGGAGTTGATGCAGGACGATTTCCCGGCGCCGGTCGCCCCCGCTATGAGGATGTGCGGCATGGCGGCCAGGTTCTCGAGGATCGGACGCCCGGCGATGTCCCGCCCCAGGGCCGCCTCCAGGGGATGGGTGGCCGCGTGGGCTTCGGCGGACGCCAGGATGTCGCCTACGGCAACCAGCTGGCGCTGCGTGTTGGGAACCTCGACCCCGATCGCCGACCGGCCCGGAATGGGAGCCAGGATCCTGACGTCCGCGGCGGCCATGGCGTAGGCGATGTCCCGTTGCAGGTTGGTGACCTTGGCCACCTTGACGCCGGGGCCCAACTCCAGTTCGTAACGGGTGACGGTCGGGCCGACGGTCATACCCACCAGCCTGGTTTCGACGCCGTGGGCGGCCAAGGCGTCCTCGAGGGTGTGCCCGAGGCTCTCGACCTGGCGGCGGTCGATCTCGGTGGCCTTCGACCGCTTGAGCAGGGCCACTGGCGGCAACCGCCACGTGCCCGCCTGGGCGGCCGGGCCGAGGGCGATGGACAGTTGCTCGGGATCGACGGGCACCTCGGGCGGAGGTGTCTGGATCGGCACCGGAGCCCGAGGCGGCCGGGCCGCAGGGTCGGAGCCTGTCGCCGAGTCGGTGCCTGTCGCCGAGTCGGTGCCGGCACTGCCACCCGCCCGGGCGCCGGTACCTGACCTCTGCGGCGCGCCATCGCCCGACTCGTCCGCCTCACGGTCGTAGGGCCCCCGACGGCTGCGACTTCGCCCCGGGGCCGAGGGGTGCCGTCCCGAGGCAACTTGGCGCTCGGCGCCGCTGAAGGCGGTGACCACCCACCGGGCGGCGGCGGCGGTGCCCTCAGCCGCGGCCGCCACGCTGGCGCCGAGCCAGCGCGCGGCATCCCGGGCCGGGGTGGCCGTGAGGATGAGCAGGGCGAGCGCCAGGACGGCGAACAGAACGAAGCCGGCGCCCCATGGGCCCAGGCCCGCCCGCAGAGGGATGCCAATTCCGGCGCCCACCACCCCGCCGGCAGGTCGCAACTGGCCGACGACGACGCCGTGCCAGTGGCGGGGCCCGTTGAGCTGATCCATCAGGCCGGCCACAGCCAGCAGCAGCACAACGTCGCCGAACGCCACCCGTGAGGGCACCGTGGCCACCCGGATGTCGCTGTCGACCGGTTGGGTCGGTCCGGGGCGGGCTCCCGGGCGGGCTCCGGGGCGGGCTCCGGGGCGGTCACTGCCCCGGAGGAGGACCCAACCGAGGTAGGCGAGCGCCGGCGGGACAAAGCCGCGGCCCCAGCCGAGGACGTCGCCCGCTCCGTGGTCGAGCGCCTGTCCGGCTGGGCCGGCCAGGTCGCTATAGATGCCGAGGGCGCACAGGACGGCGAGAACGAGGAAGGCCACCCCCCACACATCCTCCGACTGCCGGCCGAGCAGGCGGCGGAGCAGGCCGTGCCGGGCCGGAGGCGATGGGGCCGGCCGGCGCCCCCGGCTTGGCGTCCGGCCCGGCTTCTGCCTGCCGGTCCGGGACCGCGCTGACGGGGCCCGCTTCGTCCGGGTCGGGCTTCCCTTGGCGGCGGGACGAGATCGGCGAGTCGCAGTGGCCACAGTAGCAACGAGAGTAACAGCAGCCACTCAGGTCACAAGGCCTTCACCCCTTTGGCGACCCGGACAGGTGCGAGAGACACGCTGGATAAAGTCGGCCGCTCACCATCAACCTGCGTTCTCGTAGTAACTCGTCATTCTCGGTGTCAAATCGTGGCCTATAGTTCACGATCTGACACCGAGAATCGCCAAGTCCTACCAGAATCGCCCCGTCAGGTTTGGGGCCCCGCCAGCGTTGCACCGCGGGCGGTGCGGCGAGCGCGCCGCGAACCCAGCCGCGGGCAGAACAGCACCCCCTGCGTGACGCACGGACGGACTTGGCGAATACAGTTCACTAGTGGACCGTATGTGACCCACTAGTGATCACTATTCGGATCGGATCCCGCCCCCGCCGGCGTGAGTGGGTAGCGGGGCCGGAATGGCAGGAGGCTGCTCCGTTGATGTAAATGCAGAGCGGCTTCCTGGCCGTGCCGGGCCTGCTACCCCGCCTGCGATGCCGGCCCCGCCGGCCTCCGCTGGTCCGAAGTCAGACTTCGATGACTACCGGGACGATCATGGGCCGGCGCCGGGTGCGTTCGTTGACGAAGCGTCCCAGCGCGCTTCGAGCCCGCCGGCGGAGGGCCTCGAAGTCGACGGATCCCGAGTCGGCCGCATCTTCCAACGCCTGGAGCACCGCCTGGCGGGCTTCGTCGAGCAGGGCCTCGGCCTCGGGGGCGTAGACCCAGCCCCGGGTGATGATCTCCGGACCGGTCAGCACCTCCCCCGACTTGGCGTCGACGGTGATGATCACCACGACTACTCCCTCCTCGGCGAGCACCTGGCGGTCGCGCAGCACGCCCCGACCTACGTCACCGACGATGCCGTCGACGTAGAGGTATCCGGCCGGCACCTCGGCGACGAAGTCAATGCCGTGCTCGCTCAACTCCACCACGTCGCCGTCCTCGGCCAGCAGCACCCTCGCCTTGTCGACCCCCATGTCCTGCGCCAATCGGGCGTGGTGGGTGAGGTGGCGGAATTCGCCGTGGACCGGGATAAAG
>Ga0302326_10002803_pt1 | contig 41897 bp, 38 predicted proteins | sample Palsa_T0_3_FD_202264 | JGI IMG/M metagenome (GOLD analysis project Ga0302326, IMG submission 202264) | Peat permafrost microbial communities from Stordalen Mire near Abisko, Sweden - Palsa_T0_3 | ecosystem: Environmental > Terrestrial > Soil > Palsa > Peat permafrost | place: Sweden: Abisko...
CCTCAGGAGCTTCGCTCCACGCTACTGTGCAACGTGGACAGTGCCGAAAGCGGGATTACCGCGCCAGCGGTTTAGTTCACTGACTGGCAATCCCGAACACATCGCCTGTTTCCTCGTAGAATAGTCTTGATCGGTAGATCCGAATCGAGGTGTGCCTGTGTTATCGCGCTTGATCTTTTGGCCATGGTTCGCAGGCCTCGTGACTCTGGTGGGCGGTCTGTTTGCGGCTAGAAAGTCCTTCCCGGCAGCCGCAGGGCTGGAGAAGGTAATCGTGCTTGGACCTATCTTCTTTTCAGTGCCGCTCGCGGTATTCGGAGCTGAGCATTTCTCAAACACCCGATCGATCTCCCAGATCGTTCCAGCGTGGATGCCGGCGCATATGTTCTGGACCTATTTTGTCGGCTTGGCCCTCATCTGCGCGGGCGTCAGCATCGCGCTGCGGATCCGCGCCCACATATCGGCGATGCTCCTGGGAATTATGTTTATTTGCTTTGTGCTAACGATCCACATCCCGAACGTCGCAGCCAACCCGAATAACCGGATCTTGTGGGCAGTCGCTCTTAGAGATCTGGCCTTCGCCGGTGGCGCGTTTGCGCTGGCCGCCACTGTGATGACGCCTTTGCGCATCGCGGCGAGAGTCTTGGTCGCCGTGCCCCTGCTTTTCTTCGCGGCCGAACACTTTCTGCATCCGGAATTCGCGCCCGGCGTTCCCCTCGCGAAGGTAACACCGGACTGGGTCCCGATCCGCGCTTTTTGGGGATACCTGACGGGAACCGCCCTACTCATCTCCGGGGCGACCGTGCTGGTGGACAGTAGACGCGCGCGCTTGGTTGCCACATTACTCGGCTCACTGATCACCCTGCTGGTTTTGTTCCTTTATTTGCCGATCTTCCTCGCCGCGGCCCAGCCTGCGCTGCTGGAGGGCATCAACTATGTGGCAGACACGTTGCTCTTCGCGGGCATTGTGCTGCTGGCGGCAGCCATTATGCCGGGCGGAGCGTCCCAGCCCGGTGTGTCGCGTGATGAGGAGCGGGCGCCGACGAGCCGCGCGCAGTAGCGGGTCGATCCCGGAAGCTCCTGCGAAGGGCCGCTTCCCCTGAGAACACCCATCCACTCTGCGCGACGCCGCGGGCGATCTGGTCAGCTTGTGGGCATGTCATTTTGAGCTATATAATGCACGGTGATGAATCCTCTCGAAGGCAAGGTGGCTATCGTTACCGGAGCGGCGCGCCTGCGCGGTATCGGTAGGGCCACGGCCGTGGCGCTTGCCGAAATGGGCGCCGACATCGTGGTAACGGGGACCGTACGCGATCCGGCCACGTTTCCGGAAGACGAGAAGTCCTCAGGCTGGCGAGGCGTCGAAAGCACTGCCGCACAGGTCCGTAAGCTGGGACGCCGGTGCCTGCCTCTGACGGCTGATGCGTCGTCAGGCGACGACGCCCGCCGGGTTGCATCCGAGGCGTTGGCCGAGTTCAACCGCATCGATATTCTGGTAAACAATGCCGCGCTCGCGCGCGGCGCGGATCGAGTGCCCCTGACCGAGCTAAGCGAAGACCTCTGGAGGCGCGTGCTCGACGTTAAGTTGACCGGTAGCTTTCTCATGTGCCGTGCCGTTCTGCCCACCCTAATTGGGCAGGGTCAGGGCGGGAGCATCGTCAATGTTTCTTCCATCGCCGGCAAACGCGGCTCGCCGAATACGGCGGCCTACTGCGCCGCCAACGCCGGTCTCCAAGGATTCACCCAGGCGCTCGCCATGGAGGTGGCGCCGCACAGGATTCGCGTGAATGCGGTCTGCCCAGGCTTAACCGCCACCTCCCGAATGGACGGCCTCAGTAAGGAGCACTGGGACGCCTTTGTTCGCGAGAATGTTCCCCTGGGACGCGCGGCGGAAGATTACGAGCTAGGACGCTTCATGGCCTGGCTGTGCGGCCCCGATGCAGCATACCTCACTGGCCAGTCAATCAACTTCGACGGAGGCGTAGTGATGTGGTAACCCGTTATTCCCACCGCAGCGCCACCACCGGATCGACCTTCATCGCCCGACGCGCCGGCACGTAGCTCGCCAGCATGGCTACCGCCGTCCACGCCAGCGACGCCGCGGCAAAGGATACCGGATCGAGCGGACTCATCCCATACAGCAATCCTCCCAGCAACCGCGTCGCCGCCGCGCTGAGCAGCAAGCCGATCGCGATCCCCACCGCGGTCAGCCGCTGGCTACCGATCCGAGATCACGCACGCTTGCCGCGTTCTTCATAGCGCGGGTGGCGTTCGGCGGGCGGCACTTTGCGAGCCGCCGAGCGTTCCCGTTCCCGGCGCTGCCGGGACGGAGGCTTTACGTCAGGAAGACCAGCCGGGAGTTTGCCGCGCAGATCCATCGCCTCAGCATGGCCGAATCATGGCCCAAACTCGGCAGCGCGATCGACTACCCACTCGCGGAATGTCCGCGCCGGTGTTCCGGTGATATCCGCGACCGCGGACGTAAACAATGCCGGCTGGCCAATTGCGGCTGCCCACGCGTTTAGCAGCATTTGTACGATGGGCAGCGGCATTACAGTCGACAACTCACGACGCGCTTCTTCCGGCGATATTTCTTCGAAGCGCACCGAGCGTCCGATAGCTTCACCGATAATGCTTACCTGCTCGAACTGGCTCAGCGATTGAGGCCCGGTGAGAACGTATTCCGCTCCGGCGTGTCCGTCCTCGCACAAAGCGCGGACGGCGACCGCGGCGATGTCGCGCTCATGGATGGGCGCAGTGTGCGCCTGCGCATAGGGCCAGCGCACAACGCTGTCCGCGCGAATCTTGGGCGCCCACCAGCGCAAGGCATTTGCAGCAAATATTCCGGGCCGCAGGAATGTCCACTGGAGTCCGGAGGCCTCAATCAGCCGCTCGACTTCCGCGTGCAGTGCGGCAATCGGGTTGGCCTGCTGGAAGAATGGGTGCGCAGTGCGATGCGGCGCAGAGAGGAAGACGACTCGTTGGACATGTTTCGCAATGCGCGCGAGGGCGGGAGCAGCAGCCGCGACAGGGGCAACCCACACCAGGAAGACCGCATCGACATGGTGCAGGGATGGGTCGAGAGTAGCGGGGATGGTGAGGTCGCCGCGGACGATCTCGACTGGGGCGGGCAGATCGGCGGAATCCGGGTTGCGAGTCAGAGTGCGGACGGGGACATTCGCGGCGATCAGTTGAGAGACGACCTGGCGCCCGACGGCGCCAGTGGCTCCGATGACGAGGGTTCGTTTCATACGAGTTTCAGCGCTGTGACTGGGAGGCGGCAAATCCGCTGTCTGGCTGGACGCCGGGGAACATGTCGTTCGCCGGCGCGATGCTTTCCGGGGGATGCACCGAGTTCATAAGATCCATGGTAACGCCACCCGCAGCCGCCGTTCAGCAGTTTCCGGAAAGGCGGCCAGAGCCGGCTAAAAAGCCGTCCCCGAAGGGGACCCCAGGCCAAGATTGGCCGCCCTCCAGTTGGCGTGCGGTAGGATGGAGCGAGTGGGTAAGTTCTTCGTCCAAAACTTTGGCTGCCGGGCCACCCAGGCCGATGGCGCCGCGATCGAGACGCTGCTTTCGGCCAAGGGCCTGGAAGCGGCGGCAGAGCGCCGCCACGCGGACCTGGTGGTTCTGAACACCTGCACCGTCACGCAAGCCGCGGATGAGGACGTGCGCCAGGCCATCCGCCGGGTACACCGCGAGAATCCCGAGGCGCGTATGCTGGTGACGGGTTGCTACGCGCAGCGCGCGCCCGACGAGCTGGCCGCCATGCCGGGCGTGGAATGGGTGGTGGGAAATTCGCACAAGACGCAGATCGCCGAACTGGTCAGCGCCGCGCCGTATCACGGAAACATCCTGGTGGGGGATATTTTCGCGCAGCACGATTTCCTCTCCGCGCCGGTGGAGGATGCCGCGGGCGACCGCACGCGCCCCAACCTGAAGATCCAGGACGGCTGCAATAATCGCTGCTCGTTCTGCATTATTCCGTTCGTCCGGGGGCGCAGCCGCAGCGCACCCGCCGAGGAGGCGATCGAACAGGTGCGCAACCTGAGCCGGCGCTATCGCGAAGTGGTCCTGAGCGGCATCAATCTGGGCCGCTGGGGCCGCGAGCCGGGCAGCCGGGCCCAGCGGGCACCCCGCCTGGCGGACCTGATCCGGCGGATGCTGGACGAGACCGGAATCGAACGGCTGCGGCTCAGTTCCGTGGAGCCCATGGATTTTTCCGACGATCTGTTGGGCCTGATGGCCGCCTCGCCGCGCATCGCCAGGCACGTACATGCGCCGCTGCAATCCGGGTGCGACCGCATCTTGCGGCGCATGCATCGGAAGTACCGGCCGCGGCACTATGCGGACCGCATCGCGAAGGCGCGCGCGCTGATGCCGGATTGCGCCGTTGGCGCCGACGTGATGGCGGGATTTCCGGGCGAGACAGCCGCCGATTTCGAGGAGAGCCGCCAGTTTATCGAGAGCCTGCCGTTCACTTACCTGCACGTGTTCACTTATTCGGAGCGTCCCGGGACGCCAGCCGCCGAAATGCCCGACCAGGTTCCCCTGCCGGTGCGCAAGGAACGCAATCGTATTTTGCGCGAGTTGGCCGCGCGCAAGAATCTGGACTTCCGGCGCGGCATGGTAGGCGGCACGCTTTCGGTGGTGACGCTGCATGAGACGGGGACGGCGCTGAGCGGCAATTATCTGAAGGTGCAACTGGCGCGCCCGGCGGAGCCCAACCGGCTGATGGATGTGGAGATCGGCGGTGTGACGGAGGGCGGGGTGCGGGAGGGGGCCGCGGATACTGTTCAGTTCAAGGTGTGGGCGGAGCGCTAGGAGCGCGACCTGGGGGTCGCGCGCGGACGAGGGCGTCCGCCCCACTACAATCCGCCCCACTACAATCAAGCTATGTCATTCGATCGCGCCATCCTTGGGCGCACGGGCATTGAAGTTGGACGCCTCGGGCTGGCTTCCAGTTATGGCGCGCCCGCCAGCGTCGTGGAACAAGCCTTCGACCACGGCGTGAACTATTTCTACTGGGGCAGCTTCCGCCGCAATTCGTTTGGCGACGGCCTGCGCGCGCTGGCGCCGCGGCGCGACCGCTTGTTGCTGGTGACGCAATCGTATTCGCGGATGGCTTCGCTGATCGGCCCCAGCCTGGAGCGCGCGCTGCGGGCGCTGCGCTTCGATTACACCGACGCGCTGCTGCTGGGATTGTGGAACGGCGCGCCGCCGCCGCGCATTCTGGACGCCTGCCGCAAGCTGCGCGAGCGCGGCTTGGTGCGCTATCTGGCGGTCTCCACGCACAATCGCCCGCTGATTGCGCGCCTGGCCGCCGATCCGCAGTTCGACATTTTCCACGTGCGCTACAACGCGGTGCATCGCGGCGCGGAGCGCGAAGTTTTTTCGCAGTTGCCCGAGCGGAATCCGCCGGGGTTGGTTTCGTTTACGGCTACGAGCTGGCGCCAGTTACTCAGCCCCAAGCGCATACCGGCCGGCGAGAGGGTTCCGACCGCGGCCGATTGCTATCGCTTCGTGCTGACGCAGCCCGCGGTGAATATCTGCATGACGGGGCCGGCGGATGCAGCGCAATTCGCGCAGGCGCTGGAGACATTGCGAGGCGGTCCGATGGGGGAGGATGAGTTGGCTTGGATGCGGCGGGTGGGGGATGCGATTTATGGGAAGGGGCGGAAGTAGGTCACCAGGGCCATTTCACATCACGCCATGCGGGGCCGGGATCGACCGATTCCACCAAGTCGATCAGATCCGCATGGCCGTATTCCTGTTTGACTCGCGCCAGGTAATCCGCGTTAGTCTTGAATTCGCGCGGGGTGCGTCCGAGGCGCTTGGCTCCGAACCACTGGCGGTCGCGATGCAGCGGGTCCACAATCTCGCCGCCGCGCACGATCATGGCGTCATACTGCACGCTGGCCGCGGCAAATGCCTCGATGGCCGGCTGTCCCGCGGGATCGCCGCTGCCGAAGAACCGGAAGCGTCCGTCCGCCAGCCGCAGCCCGCAGGCGATCAGGTAGAATCGCAACGCTTTGAACTTCCAACTTACGGCGCCCACGCGCGCCGGCCACTCGCCGAATTGCCGGTGGAAGCAGAGCATGGAGAAGAACAGGTTCTCGAAGCTATCGCGCCCGTAGCGCTCGAGCAGAACGGAGCCGGCGGCTTCGCCCGGAGTTGGCAGGCGAAAGCGCCTGCCCCACAGCCCGGCATCGCGGGCGTACTCCAGCATGCCTTCCGCTTCCGAGTTGGAGATTTTGTCCGCGAGCTGCGGCCGCGACCGTCCGCCGCTTAGCGCCAGCGCATCGTACCCGTCGTCCACAAAGATACGAAATGCATCGCGCGCGTGCGTTTCGTAGAGCTGGTCTTCGTTCTGATGCCCTCCATGCCATCGGCCGTCCTGATAGATGGCATGCCCGGCCAGCATCAACAGGCCGCCGTTCATTCCACCGTCACGCTCTTGGCGAGGTTGCGCGGCTGATCCACGTCGCAGCCGCGCCGCACCGCGATGTGATACGCCAGAAGCTGCAGCGGTACGATTTCCAGAATGGGCGCCAGCAACTCGTTGGCGGCCGGAATCTCGATGACGTGGTCGGCGGTTTTGCGCGCGTCTTCGTCGCCTTCCGTCGAAATCGCCACTACCGTGCCCTCGCGCGCCTTCACTTCCTGGATGTTCGAAAGCGTTTTTTCGTACAGCACGCGGCTTTCGTCGCTCGATGGATCGCGGGTAGCCAGCACCACCACCGGCAGATTCTCGTCGATCAGCGCGTTGGGCCCGTGCTTCATCTCGCCCGCCGGATAGCCTTCCGCGTGAATGTAGGAAATCTCCTTCAGCTTGAGCGCGCCCTCCAGCGCGATGGGGAAATGCACGCCGCGCCCCAGGAAAAGAAAATCGCCGGCGCGGAACAGCTTGCGCGCCAGTTCTTCGTAGACCGCATCGTGCGCGAGCACCGTTTCCAGCTTGCCGGGGATACGGAGCAAATCGTCGGCCAGCGCGCGCGACGCGGCCGCGTCCAGAGCGCCGCGCGCCTGCCCCAGATACATCGCCAGGATGAAGAGCGCGGTCAACTGGCAGGTGAATGCCTTGGTGGAGGCCACGCCGATCTCCGGCCCGGCGTGGGTGAGCAGGGCGCCGGCGGCCTCGCGCGTGATCATGGAGCCGATCACGTTGCAGATGGCCAGCGTCTTCGAGCCCTTCTGCTTGGCCTCGCGCTGCGCCGCCAGGGTGTCGGCGGTCTCGCCGGATTGCGAGATGACCACCGTGAGGGTGCCCGCATCCACCAACGGATCGCGATAGCGGAACTCGCTGCCGTAGTCCACCTCTACCGGAATGCGCGCCAGCTTCTCGATCATAAATTTGCCGCACAGCGCCGCGTGCCAGCTCGTGCCGCAGGCGACGATCTTCACCTGCCGGAATTCGCGGAACTCGGCGGGCGTGATGTCCATCTCGTCCAGGAAGATCTGTCCGGTCTCCTGGCTGACGCGGCCCAGTGTGGTGTCCCGCACGGCCCGGGGCTGCTCGAAAATCTCCTTGAGCATGAAGTGCTTGTAGCCGCCCTTTTCGGCCATGATGGGATCCCACAGGATATGGGACACCTGCCGGTTCACGGGGCGGCCCTCGAAGTCGCCGAGCCGGACGCCGTCCAGCGTGAGCACCGCCATGTCGCCATCCGCCAGGAAAAACATGTCGCGGGTGTGATGCAGGATGGCGGGCACGTCCGACGCCACGAAATATTCGTGGTCGCCCAACCCGATCACCACCGGCGGCCCGAAACGCGCGGCGACGATTTTGTTTGGGTCGGCGCGGGCGATCGCCGCCAGCGCGAATACGCCGGCGATCTCCTTGACCGCCGCGCACACCGCTTCTTCCAGATTTCCGTGGAAATGCTTCTCCACCAGATGCGCGATGACTTCGGTGTCGGTCTGCGTTTTGAACTGGTGGCCTTCGGCCTGCAATTGCCGCTTCAAAGCCAGGTAATTCTCGACGATGCCGTTGTGCACCACCACGATGTCGCCGGTGCAATCGCGGTGCGGGTGCGCGTTTTCCTCGGTGGGGCGCCCGTGCGTGGCCCAGCGCGTATGCCCGATGCCGAACGCGCCGTCGACCGGGTTCAGCCGGATGGCTTCTTCCAGATTGCGCAGCTTGCCGGATGCGCGGCGCACCGCGAGCCGACCGTCGTCGCAATAGACCGCCAGGCCCGCCGAGTCGTAGCCGCGATATTCGAGGCGCTTCAGGCCTTCCAGGATGATAGGAACCGCTCTGCGGTTTCCGATGTATCCGACGATGCCGCACATAAGACTTCATTATAGGGGCGATGCGGTGCGCCCGCCCGCCGGTATTGGCGCTGCGTCCAGTCAGGCTCAGAAATATTCGGTAAAATGTTCGCAAGGCGGAGAAACCGGCAAATGGACATAGGCGCGCGGCATTGGGCGGTCCGGACACGGGTGGCACTTATTTCCGGATTGTCTCTGGTTTCCATCGCCGTTCTGTGCTTCGTGCCTCCGATTCCATTGGGCAGAGACTATCACATCTTCGCCGACGCGCGCCTTTTGTCAGGGATTCCGAACTGCCTGAATGTCCTCTCGAACGTACCCTTCATGATCGTTGGCATTCTGGGTTTGGTATGGCTATTCCTTAAATCCAGCAAATCTTCGTTCACCGAGCAAAGTGAGCGGCTCCCTTACTTGGTTTTCTTTGCCGGCGTGGCGCTCACCGGGTTCGGCTCCGGCTGGTACCACCTTGCCCCCAGTAACGCACGCCTGCCTTGGGACCTGCTGCCCATGACATGCTGCTTTATGTCCATGGCAGCGGCCCAGGTTATGGAGCGAATCGACGTAAAGGCGGGACTCGCGATGTTAATTCCGATGCTTGTACTTGGGCTGGCGAGCGTAGCTTACTGGTATTTCACCCAGTTACACGGTTTAGGCGACTACCGCTTTTACTTATACGTGCAATTCTTCCCGCCGATCTTGATCGCGACGATTGTTGCCCTTTTTCCGCCGCGCTACACTCATACAGATTACCTGATGGCCGCATTCTTTCTTTTCGTGGCGGCTAAACTGTTCGAGCTTTTCGACAAACAGATTTACTCATTCACTGGCGTTCTGAGCGGCCACTCGCTAAAGCACGTAACGGCTGGGGTTGCGTGTTATTGGATACTGCTGATGCTGCAGCGCAGGCGCGCAGTTCTGAATTTCCGCGAGGAGCCGCAAGCCGCTCTCACGCCGAGCGGCGAACAGCCGTTTGCTGGAGGTGAGTTTTGAAACTGGATCTTCTGCCGCTTCTGACTTGTCCGGCCTGCGTCAGCAGTTTGGAAGTTCGTTCCGATACGAGCGAGGGCGCTGAAATAATTGAAGGGGCGCTGATCTGCCAAGGCTGTAATTCCAGCTTTCCGATCACGCGGGGCATTCCGCGTTTCCTTATCAAGCAAATGAGCGCCGGCCAGAAGGCCACCGCGGAGGCCTTCGGCTACGAGTGGACGCACTACTCGGAACTTACGGATGCCGACAGGAGAGAGTTCCTGGATTGGATCCGGCCCCTAGAGCCCGCCGACTTTGAAGGGCGCGTAGTCTTGGACGCGGGGTGCGGCAAGGGACGGCATATCTTCCTGGCCGCCAAGTTTAAGGCGCGCACGGTAGTGGGGGTAGATCTATCGAACGCCGTCGAGGCGGCCTATCGAAACACTCGGGAGCTGCCGAACGTGCATGTGATCCAGGCGGACATCTACCATCTGCCGTTTGCGCAGCCGTTTGACCTGGCTTACAGCATCGGAGTGCTGCATCATCTTCCGGATCCTAAAGCCGGCTTTCTGGCCTTGGCAAAACATGTAAAGCCCGGCGGACGGATTTCGGCCTGGGTGTATGGGAAGGAAGGAAATCTCTGGATCGAAAAACTTGTCGATCCGGTGCGCAAGAATATAACCTCGCGCCTGCCACGGGCGATGACTCGGTGTCTATCGTTTTTTCCAGCCGTCGCGTTATATGCAGGCCTGAAACTCCTCTATCGTCCCGCAAAACGCATGGGATGGTTGAAACGCCTTTTGCCGTATTCGGATTATCTTTGTTCGATCTCGGAATACTCTTTCGCGGAAAACTTTTGGAATGTCTTCGATCAATTGGTTGCGCCCACAGCCTTTTACCATAGCCGCGAGGAGGTGGTCGATTGGTTTAAAGCGGCCGAGGCAACGGAGGTCAGCATTTCACCGCATCACAGCAACAGTTGGCGGGGGACGGGGCTGATCGGCGGATAGGCGGATAAAAGGAGAGTTGCAGTGAGTTACGGAATCGGTTTTGGGCGATAGGCCAGGAATATGGCGATGCGGTCCCACCGGTCGCCCGCCCAGGCGCCCGGGCCGATTTCGTATCCGCGGCGGCGCAGCAGTTCTTCCGGACTCCGCGACTGTTTCCACGACTTATGGTTGTAGCCCACCCACACACGGTCCCCGGACACCTGGTCCACCCCGGCGACGTTAACCAAATTCCACTTCTGCCGATAGTGCGATTCCAGATAGTAATTCATCGAAAACGCAAGATATGGATCCAGAAAGTCGACTGTCGCCGGGCCCGTCCGCGCCCTATAGCGCGCATTCATCTCGACTAACTGCCCGGTAAGTACGTCCATGTTATTTCTCAGTTCCGGGTACATGGTTACACGATAGAGGCCGAAGGCTCCCCAAGCCGCGGCGGTCGATATGACGATAAATCGCGCCCACTTGGGCCGCAGCGCCACCAGCCCGGTCGCCAGCAGGGCCAGATACGGAACCGCGGAAACGATCAGGTGGCGGTTGCCCCAGATCGAATTGCGCAGGATGTTGCTCAACAGATAAGCCGTAAACGGCGGCAAAAACGCCAGCAACGCGGCGAAGCGCAGCCTGCTCGCCTGCAAGGGATCGCGGGCGGCGCGAAACACTCTCCAAAGCCCGGCCCCCATGGCGCCGAAAAGAAAGAAGACCATAGCCGAGGCCACTGGAACGGGCCACAGCGGACCATCGCAGCCCACGTAATACCACCACACATCGCCGATCTTCGGATGTCTGATCCAGCCCAGGTTCGGCGCCAGGCCGCCCTTGGCGATAGCGGCCTGAGTCGCCGCGTAGGCCCAAGGCGCAAACAGAAGCGCAATAACGGCGGCGCCCAGCAGGAACGTTTTCAGCTTGCGGCGATCCATCCACAGAAGGTGCAGTCCCTCGATCCCGATTACCAGCCAGCCGAAATACTGCGTGTAGACCAGCAGCAGGTTCACCGCGGTAAGCGCGACAATTCGCTTTTTGGTGGCGCTTTCCAGCAAAAGGTTGAACAGCGCCATGGAGGCCAGACTCAGCAGGAAGAACAGGGCGTACATGCGCACGTAGCGGGCGTGAAAGACCTGGTAGTCGTTGATGGCCAGCAGCGCCAACGCTATGATGCGCGCGGGCGCGCTGAGCCGGAGCTGGCGGAAGACGATCCATACCAGCGGCAGAGCCAGAACCGAAAGCAGGAACGGCAGCAGCCGCAACCACAGCATCGACTCGCCGCCGATCCTGACCCATACCCATAACAGGAGATAGGAAAGCGGCGGGTGCACCACGTCGGCGCGCACGGATTGCAGCAGGTGTCCGAAGTTATATCGCGCGCAGAGCAGGCTGAAGATTTCGTCGGAATCCAGGCAGAATGCGGTCAGGTTCCAGAGCCGTATGCCGATGAAGCCCGCTGCCAGCACGCAGAGGACGGCCACTTCCAGCCGCCGGAGGGCCGCGTTCGGGGACGTGCTGTCCGGCCGGAGCGGGGCGATTATCGGGGCCATGCGGTCTCCGGCACCGGCGCGGCGGATTTCAAGCGGCGCAATGCGCGCTTCACGCGGGTGGGCAGGTTCAGCGTCGCCAGGCCATACATCAGCGCGATCAGCAGCAGGCTGGCCGCGGCGCATCCCGCGATGGTCAAGTGCTCCTTGGCGAACCAGAACCACCGTCCGTAGACCAGTTCCACGTGCACCCAATAGATCAGCAGCGAATTCGTGCCGAGGCGCCGCATAAAGGCCAGCTTCTCCGGTTGCTGCCCGGCGGTCCACACGAAACCGGCGGCCATCAGCACCAGCACGATGCCGAAACGGATGAAAATCAAGCCGGGGCTATCGAGCCAGAAATCGGAGTTCGGGTAAATGGAGAACGGCAGGTTGGAAAAATAATGGGCGGCGACCACCAGCGCCAAGCCAAAGCAGGCCGCCCATTGCATGATCCGGTCGCGGGCCGGCGCGGCCGTGCGCAACAGCGCGCCGAAACTGACGCCGAACGCGATGTAGGCGGCGTCCGGGAAGAAACTGAAGTAGGCCTTGTTGGGTACGATGTAGTTGCGCACCAGCCAGGGGACGCCGGACCAGTCCGCCATGGAGACCAGCGGCGCCATCGCGGCGATGGCCAGTCCGGCCGCCGCGCACCAGGTGATTCTCCTGAGCGGCTTCAACAGAGCCACCGGGGAGAGCGCGGCCACGCCCAGCGCCATGCAATTCAAGATGTCCACGCGGACGATTTCCGTCCAGGGATTACCCCACGCGAACAACCACAATTGCAGCCGGAAGGCGAAGGCGATGGCCGCCAGAAATGCCGCTCGCGCGAGCGCGGACCTCAGCCGGGCGGCCGGCGGCAGCCCTTCGCGATCGCCACGATCCAGCCGGAACGCCAGCGTGGCGCCGACCAGGAATAGAAAGATGGGCGCCGGCATGCCGCCGATGAACTGCGAAAGGACGTAGACCGGTTGATTGCGGAGATCGGCGCGCGCGAAGGAATTGAACAGGTGGCCCTGAAGCATGATCAGGACGCCCAGGCCCCTGAGCCAGTCCAGCGCGAGCACCCTGTCCGTGCGATCCATCCCACAGCAATCGTCGCACTGCCGGGCAGGATTTTCAACGTCCTTAGACGCGCCGGGTGGAGGGGCGACCGGGGGGTCGCCCGCGGACCAGGGGGTCCGCCCCACTCACTGCGCCGGTACAGATGGTCGAGTATCCCAAAGTATTGCAATCACTTAGCTGTACAGGTGGAGACCGCGCATGATCCGCCCGCCGGCAAGTATCGGCGCCCAGGACAGATAGGCCAAGATTCCGATTGTTTTCAGATGCTTACTTGTGAATTTCGATTACAGCCGGAATATATTGCGTCGCCGCCGGCATCGCGCCACTATTGGCGTGGGGGTGGCAAAACGATGCGTCACAGACATAGGTTCGGAGTGAACTTGCGGCGGCGATTCCGTTGGGCGTTACGGATGGCAACAGTGCGGCGGCTGAGGCAACAGCAAGGCTAGCAGTCCGCGCGCCGGCCAGCGGAAACGAGAGGCTCGATGGAATTGATTGAGATGGAATCCAATCGTACCCGGGGTTATCGGGACGCCCGCCTGGAAGTCGATTTCCACATGCAGGCGGTGCTTCTGGATGGCGCACCCGTGCACCTGACGCCGATGGAATTCGCCCTGTTGGCGCAACTTGCCCGGAATGCGGGCCAGATTGTGGCGCGGGACACGCTGATGTTGAACGTGTGGGGCTACGGCCCCGAGATTCATACACGCACCATGGATGTGCATCTGCGTCGCCTGCGGGTCAAATTGGGGTCGTACAGCAGGCGGCACATCGAAACCGTTTTCGGGTTGGGATACCGGTTGCAGCCGTGCAACGTCCCAGGGGCGATTACGCCCGCCTGCGCTTAGGCGCAGAGTGGGCCGATTAACAATCGGCCCGCAGGTTGGCAACCTGCCCCACAGGGCCACCTTAGAAACTCAACCACAAGACTGCTACGATGTAACGTTTGGCATGCGCCGCTCGCTATTCCTAAAACTCTTGTGGGGCGTCTTGTTGCTGGCCGCGATCGAACTGGGGCTGCTGAACCTTTCGATCATGGGCGTCGCGGGGCCGGAACTGCGGTCGCGCATGGCGCTGGCGACCGTGGCGACGGCGCTGGCGGGGGCCGGCTTCGCATTTTTGTTTTCGCGGCGCCTCCGGCAGCGCATCGTACGGCTGAAAATCTTTGCCGAAGGCCTGGTCACCGGACGCGCGCAGATTCCGCCGGCCGGCTCGCCGGACGAATTGGGCGCGCTGGCCGAGTCGTTGGGACGCGTGGCGGCGCAGGTCGACGATCTGGTGGACAAGGTGCGGCTGGAGGGCGCGCGCCGCGATGCCATCCTGACCGGCATGGTGGAAGGCGTGCTGGCGGTGGACAAAGAATTGCGCGTGACATTTTGCAATGCGGCGTTTGCGACCGCATTCGGCGTGCAGGGTCCGGCGCCCGCGGGTTTACCGGTGCTGCGGCTGGTGCGCGATCCGGACTTTCTGGAGATGCTGCGCGTGGTGTCCGCCTCGGGCGAGTCCATGAAGCGGCGCATGCATTTGACCGGCGCCGACGGGCGGTCCTTCGAAGTGCAGGCGGCCCCGCTGGCGGGCGCTTCCAGCAGCGGCGCCATGGCGATTTTGCACGACATTACGGACCTGGAACGGCTGGAGCGTGTACGGAAGGATTTCGTGGCCAACGTTTCGCACGAGCTGCGCACGCCGCTGACGGCCATCCGGGGCTACGCGGAAACGCTGCTGGACGGCGCGCTGGACGATCCCGGAAACCGCCGCCGGTTCGTCGAGATCATTCAATCGCATGCCATACGGCTGAACAATATCGCGGCGGATCTGCTAACGCTCTCGGAGCTGGAGTCCGGCCGGCCGCCGTCGGCCCCGGGCAAGCTCTCCGTGCTGGCCACGCTGGAGGCGGCCATGCGCACGGTCGAATCCGAGGCGGCCATGCGCAAGGTGCGGTTGGGTTGGGGCACGGTGGAGGATCTGCAGGTGATGGGCAACAAGATCAAGCTGGAGCAGGCGTTTGTTAATCTGCTGGATAACGCCGTCAAATTCAACCGCGGGGACGGGGAAGTCTGGGTGGAGGCGGCCCGTCTGCCCGGAGCCAAAGTGGCCGTCAGCATTGCCGACAGCGGCATCGGGATTCCGTCCGAGGACCTGCCGCGCATCTTCGAGCGCTTCTATCGCGTGGATAAGGCGCGATCGCGAGAAGTGGGCGGCACGGGTCTGGGCCTTTCGATCGTGAAGCACGTCATCGAGCAGATGCAGGGGACGGTTTCGGTGGAGAGCCAGTTGAACAAGGGGTCCAGGTTTACGGTGGTGTTGCCGGAAGCCTGAGGGAACCACAGAAGCCGGCTGAAAGCCGGCTGCGGGCAGGATTGCCCGCCCTCCAGGCTGACCACCTAACGCAGCATGCCTGTGGCGTATTGCAGTCCCGCGTACGATTTCTGGTAATCGTACTTGGCCCCCAGACTCTCCACTTCCGCCTGCGTTAGATTCAACTGCGCCTGGGTCAGCTCCACGATGGTACTCAGTCCCAGGTTATACCTCCCCTGCGCCAGATCGAGCGCCATGGTAGCTTGCCGCAGCAACTCGGCCGTAACATCCAGTTGATGGTACGCCGTCACGGAATCGCTCCACGCTACGCGCACATCGCGCGCGATGCTCTCTTCCAGATCCCGCACTTTTTGGTCCGCCGCCTGCGCTTTGAACCGGGCGGCTTCGCGGCGGGCAGTGAACAATCCCCCGTTGAATATGGGGATGTCGACATTCACCGCCGCACTTTCGTACTCATTGGAAACCGGCACCGCGGTCTGTTGGTGGATCAAAGGGATAAATCCGCCCACGCCGATCAGGCTCACGGTGGGATAGGAGAGGTCATGCTCGGCGCGCTCGAACCGGTAAGCCGAATCCCGCTCCAACCGGAGGCCTGCCAGCTCCGGCCGCTGCTGGAAGGCCTGCGCCACCATATCCGCGGAATCCGCCGACGGACTGGGCGGCAGGGGTTCTTCGATGAGCTTGTACGCCTGCTGCTGGTCGAGGCCCAGCGCCCGGGTCAACTCCGCGAACGCCTGCGTCACGCCGTCCTGCGCGCGGATCTGCATTAGCTTCGCCTGCGCCAGATCGACCGAAGCGAAGGCTACGTCCACTTGCGACCGCAGCTTGTTCTGCGCCAGCGATGTCACCTGGTCCACCAGAAGCTGCCGCGCGGCCACGGTCTCGTCCGCCACTTTCACCAGCGCTTGCGCCTGCAGCGCCTGGAAGTACGCCTGATTTACGCGCAACAGCACGTCGTAGCGGGCGGCCTGATACTGCTGCGAGCTGGCCTGAGCTTGCAGTCTGGAGCTGGCGACCAAGTTGCGGGTACGCCCCGAATCGGTGACGAGTTGGCTGAGCGTGATGCCCTGGCCGAAGCGATCCCATAGGCGCGATGCCGACAGATAACCCGCGCCAATGCGGGATTGCGGATTGGCCTGCGAGCCGGTGATGTCGCCCTGGAGCGCCGGAAAATATGCCGAGCGCGCTTCCGCCACCCCCTGTTGGGATGCCTGATAATTCAATTGGGCGGCCTGCACCTGCGGATGATTCTTGATGGCCAGCGCCTCGGCATCCTGGAGGGTAAGGGCCGGTGGAGCGGGGGTGGCTTGGGCCAGGAGCCCACAGGCCAAAGCCTGCGCCAAGAAGGGTGTCGAGACGCATCTCGACACGGCACGCAGGAGTGCGTGCGCCACGTTATTTCGCATGTTTCCTCCGGTAGACCAGCACGTACGCGGCCGGGACGATGAATACAGTCAGCAGGACGGATGAGGTCAAGCCCCCGATAATGGCGCGCGCCATCGGAGTGTATTGCTCGGCCCCCTCCCCTAATTTCAGAGCCATGGGAATCATCCCAATGATGGTGGCCAGCGACGTCATCAGAATCGGGCGCAAGCGCACGCGGCAGGCGGTGATGATGGCATCGTCCACGGACAATCCCTGCTCTTCCAGCTTGTGCGCGAAATCCACGATCAGGATGCTGTTGGAATCCGCGATTCCCACCAGCATCAGCACGCCCATCAGCGACATGACGTTCAGGGTTGTGTGGGTCAAAGGCAGGATCACCAGCACGCCCACAAAGCCCATGGGAATCGCCAGCATGATCAGTACCGGATCCATAAAGGATTTGAACTGCGCGACCAGGATGAGATAAAGGAGCAGGAAAGACAGCATGAAGCCGAAGCCGAAACTCTTGAAAGACGCATCCATCCCCTCCACCATGCCGCGCAGGTCCACGCGCATGTTCTCCGGACGCTTGATCTTCGCCAGAACGTCCCGAATACTGGCCGCAACGTGACCCAGATCCTCTCCGGCGGGAGTGACATAAACGTCCGTCACGCGCTGAATCTGGTGATGATCGATCTCCGTGGGACTCTGGATGCGGGTCAGTTTGACAACGGAATCCAGCGTGGTTGGAGCGGCCGCATTGGGCGCGTGCAGAGGAATATTGCGCAGATCCAGCATGTCGTGGATGGCCGGGACCCCATGTTCAAAATACTGGACGGTAAGGTAGTAATCGTTCCCGCTCTTATCGTCGACCCAGTAATTAGGCGCGATCATGTAATTGGAGTTGAGCGCGGTGATCACATTATCCACCACGTCCTTTTGGGTAAGACCGAGCTCGCCGGCGTGTACCCGGTCCACATCCAGGCGGATGCCGGGATAGTTCATGTCCTGGGGGATGTAGACTTCGCCGACGTTGTCCAGAGTCCGGAAGCGGGTTGCCAGGTCTTGCGCGAAAGAGTAGTTCCTCTTTAGGCTCGAGCTGCTGACCTGCACGTCGATGGGAGCGGGCATGCCCGAGTTGATGATCGCGTCCACCATGGAACCGCTTTGGAAGAAGGTGCGCACATCCGGCAACTCCGCGGCAATGGCCTTTCTCACGCGGGCGATATAGTCGAAACTGCTGGTATCATGATCGCCGTTCAACGCCACTTGAACGGTGCTGGTATACTCGCCGGCGTTATCGGTATAGAGCGCCGTGAAATCGTCCACCACGCCGATATTGGAGACCACCATTTTGAAATCGTGGGGACCCACGATCCGATGAATCAGATCTTCCACCTTCTTGACGTACTGTTCGGTCACTTCAATCCGGGTGCCGGTGGGGACCTTCATGTTGATAGTGAACTGGCCGGCGTCGGTGCGGGGAAAGAATGCGACGCCGCAGAACGGATAGATCCCCAGGCTAAGTACAAACACGGCCGCCAGGACCAACACGGTCCAACCGGGCCGCACCACGGCGCGGCGCACGCTGCGTTCGTAGTAATCCAGTACCTTGCCGAATCCGCGGTTGAAACCGGCGTTGAACCTATCCCCCAGAGACTTGCCGCCGGGATGCTCCGCGACGGGGTGTTCGGCGCCGCCCTCGGCCGGGGCGTGCTGTTTCAGAAAGCGCGAGCAGAATAGCGGGATTACGGTCATGGCTACCACGAAAGACGCCAGCAGCGAGAGCGAGAAGGCCAGGGCCAGCGCCGAGAAGAGGAACTTACTCACGCCGTACAGGAACACCACCGGAAAGAAATCGACCACATCCACCAGGGTGGCGGCCAGCACCGCCAGGCTCACTTCCGCGCCGCCCACTTCCGCCGCGATCCTGGGCAGCGCGCCCATTTCCAGATGCCGGTAGATGTTCTCGAGCGAGATTACCGAGTTATCGATAACCCTCGAAAAAGCTAGCGCCATCCCGCCCAGGATCATGGTATTCAAGGTGCTGCCCATCATCGCCAGCACCACGAAGGCGGCCACGGCCGAAAGCGGAATCGAGAGCAGGACCGCCGAGGTGGCCCGCACGCTCCCCAGAAAGACCAGTATCATGATGCTGGTCAGCACCAGCCCTATGGCGCCTTCATGCAGCACGGTTTCCAGGGCCGCCTTTACATACACGGACTGATCGAACACCACATTAGTGACTAATTGCTTCGGAATATCGACGAGATTGGAAATCAGCTTCCGAACGTCGTTCACCACTTCAATGGTATTGGTATCCCCGCCCTGCTTCATGATCGAAATATATGAGGAACGCTGGCCATTCACGCGCACGATATTGTATTGAAGCTGGTTGGCGTCCTCCGCCTTGCCCACGTCCCCCACGGTCACCCAGGATTTGCCGGCGGTCTTGATCGGCAGGCTGTTCAACTCACGCATGTCCTTGACCATGCTGTTCGAGTAGACGTAATAGTCGGTTGGGCCGATCTTCACGTCGCCCGCCGGCAGGATGAGGTTCGAGTCGTTCACGGCGTTCACCACATCCATGGGGCTGAGTTGGCGGGAGGCCAACTTGTAGGGGTCCACGTACACCATGATCTGGCGATACTTGCCGCCGAACGGCGGCGGGATCTCGGCGCCTTTCACCACGGCGATCTGGTTGCGGATCTGGAATTGGGCGTAGTCGTGCAGTTGCGTCTCGGTGAGACCCTCTCCGCTGACGGTGACCAGGCAGACCGGCAAGCTGGAGGCGTCGAACTTCAGCACCACAGGCGGCAAGGTGCCGGGCGGCAGGCGCTTCAGGTCCGCCAGCGCCAGGTTGGAGAGTTGGGTGACATCGGAGTCCGCGCTGGTTCCAGGCTGGAAGTGCATCTTGATGATGCTGACTCCCAGCAACGAGCGGGACTCGGAGTATTCCACGCCGCTGGCCAGGGTAAAGAACCGTTCCAGCGGATTGGTGATATCGAACTCAATGTCTTGCGGCGGCATGCCGGTGAAAAAGGTGGCGACCACCACTTCCGGGATGTTGATGGCCGGAAACAGATCCACCGGCATGCGCGCCAGGCTGACCACGCCGATGGCGATCAGCGCCAGGCAGACGACTATGATGAAGTAGGGGTTGCGAATTGAGAAGCCTGGCATAAAATGCTTAAGAAGAGAGAAGTCAGGAGTCAGAAGTCAGAAGTCAGAACCGGAAGTCCCTATTGCGACAGTGTGCGGCGGTCTTATTCTGTCTTCTGACTCCTGACTCCTGACTTCTGTTTTTTGTCTTCTTTCTTCTGCTTTCTTAATTCTTGCCTTCGAAGTTCAAAAGGTCGACGGTTTTAGGCCGCACCGCCTCGCCGGATTTCAGAGCGCCGCGGTCGCTCACCACCACTTGCTCGCCGTCCGTCAGACCCGTCAGGGCCTCCGCAAAGCCCGCATTTTGAACGCCCAGGGTCACGGTGCGCTCCTCGATCTTATTGGCCGGAGTCACAACCATTACAGTGCTGCGGTCGCCCTGGCGATCCACGGCCTGCAGCGGCACAGCCAACGCGGCGGCCTTGCGCTCCAGCCGCAGAGTGACCTCCGCGTACATGCCCTCGATCAATGCGCGGTTCGGGTTCTGCACATCCACTTCCGTATGCATGGTCCGCGTGTCCGCTTTCACATCCACCGAAAACCGCGCCACTTTGCCTGGAAGCGTCCTGTTCAGCGCGGGAATCCGCACGTTCAGGGGATCGCCTATGTGAATGTAAGGTACGTCGGACTCCGGCACTGGGATCACCAGGCGGAACACGTTGTCCTGCGAGAGCTTCACCAGCGGCAAGGCCTGCGTGCTGGAACTGGTGCCGGCCTGCATCAGCGTACCCAGATTGGCGTAGCGCTGGGTGACCACCCCGGCAAACGGCGCCGTGATGCGCGCGTAATCGTACAGCACCTTGTCGTGCACCAGCTTGGCCTGAGCGCCGGCCAGTATGCTTTGGGCCGACTGCAGTCCCGATTTGGACGCTTCCACCTGGGCATCCAAGGCCAGATCTTTTCCCTGCCAATCGTCCACTTCCTGTTGCGCGACCAGTCCGGGCTTGGAATCCGATACGGATTTTAGACGGTCGTACTGCAGGTGCGCGACCTTGTGTTGCGCTTCCACGCGGTTCAGTTCGCGTTCGGCGTGGGTCACCTGCTCGGCCATGTTGTCGATGGCCGCCTGGTCCTCTTGCAACTGTACCTGCAGTTCCGGAATCTCCAGGACCGCCATCAATTGCCCCTCGGTCACGCGCGTGCCGTAGTCCACTTTGAGCTCTTTCACGTAGCCGGACTCCTTGGCGTAAACGTCGATTTCCTGGAAGGGCACCAATTCGGAGGACAAGGTCAACTGGCGCTCCAGCGGCATGCGGATGGCGCGCGTGACCCCCACCGTAACAGCCGGCGGCGCTTCCCCGGCTTCCGCGCGGCCGCGACGGGAACAAGCCGCCTGGCCGGCCACGGCTATCAGGACGATCGCGGCCGCGCCAAGCTGCGCTCGCCGAGCGGGTCCAGGGGGACGCGCGCAGACCAGGGGGTCTGCCCCACCAGCGTTTTTATTTGAGCGCATGTCTGGTCCGTTCGATCTGGCCGCGCAGTTTTTCCATGGAGAAATGGCCCGGCTGGCACAATGCAATGAGTTCCCCCTCTTGCGCCAGCAGTCCGGCCGCGATCCCGGGGATTTGTCCGGCGAGGGCGGCCGGAACCGAAACAATTCCGTGCCGGTCTCCGTGCAGCAGATCCCCCGGATTCACGGTCAGTCCGCCGATCTCGACCGGCCGGCCAAAATCCACCACATGCGCGTAAGCGTGCGACGCCACCACACCGCCCGCATAGAGATGAAAACCGGTGCGCCGGATTCCGGGCACGTCCCGCACCGCGCCGTTGGTGACGTATCCGATGCAATTCAACGCGCGACCGATCTGCGCGTGGATTTCGCCGAACAGCGCGCCGCGTCCGGGCCTGGCGTCCATATCCTGGAAGACGATCACGCGCGGCGCGGGGATGGTTTCGATATATTCCCACCATTCGATGTGATCGTGATACAAATACCGCGTGGTGGGAGACTCGGTGGGAGCCATGGCCGTGCGAATCCGGCCGGTGGCCGCATAGCCCACCATGGGCGGCAGGCTGGGTGACAGGCAGCGCACCGAAATATCGGTAAACCCCTCGTTGCGCAGCCGTACGTTCAGGCGCTCGATGGCGTTGGACACGGTGCAGGCGTCAATCGCCCGCAACAGCTCCAGGACTCCGGGAGGAGCCTGCTTGATCGTCTGGCAGTTGCTCACTTACCCTCGATCATAGGGTGTGTCAGCCGCTTCGGCGTATACCGTGCCACGAGTATTTCAGGGGATGATGTGCTGTAGTGCACAGTATCGGCTCGCTGATAGCGGCTTGCCGGGCCCATCGAGCAACCTCTACTGCACCCGCGTCCAGGACTTGTCCGGGTCGTAGCTGGTCACGGTGGTTGAGAGGCTCGTTGCAGGATTGCCCAGGTCCTTCTCGTAGATGACGCCATCCTGGTTAACGATGAAGGTGTGAATACCGGAAACCTCATAGTGCGCGGGCCATGCCACAAGACCGAATCCGCCGATCATGGAGTCTTTCACCAGGTAGTTGTGCCGGCCCCCTTCCGCGTTCGGTCCCTGGGAATGCAGTACGCGGAAGTAATAGCCATGGTACGGCTTGGGTTTAACCCCGGCCGGCTGGCCGGTTTCGATTGCCGCGTCGGCGAAGGTTTTGGGAACGAGGGGTTCGGCGCTTCCTCCCCAGTAGAGAGTGTCGGGTTGCCCTTGGGCGCCCGCAATTCGTTGCGCATATTCAAGCATTCCGTGTTTGTCCCGGACTTGCGCCGCGTATTCCATCTGCGCCTGGACGTAACCCGCGCAAATCTCGATGGTATCCAGCTCATTTGCGCCGACCCGCCGCGCCCGCATCTCCACCGCGCCCTGCGCCGCATCGAAGTACCATTTATCTTTGCTGCGCACGATGGGAATCGGAAAAGGCCAATCCTCCGCGCCGATGGCGAGAATCGTGACGGCCGAGTTCAACGGATCGGGCTCGAGTTGATGCTTATCGCGGGCCATGCGGGCGAACTCGGCGCGCTCTTTTTTGTCCTGCTGCGTATCGCCGGAGGTGAGCACGGCCTTGCCGCCAGGGCCGAATAAGGCGGAAAGCGCAGCCACATCGTCCTTTTCCGTAGCGTCGATCAGCGCCTGTGCGGCCGCGCCGGCGGAATCGAAGGTCTTGGGCGCCTGCGCCAGAGCAAGTACCGGGAGCCCCATAATCAGGGCGCCGAACGCGATGGTAAGATTTCTCACATTCATCTCCTAATGTCTTCCGCCGCCGCCGCCGCGGGACATTCCGCCGCCACGCGACATTCCACCGCCTCGGAAAGATTGCGTTCGTCGAGATCCGAGGCTCGAATAACCGTGGTCGCTTTGCTGCCGGGTCTGGCTGCGCCCCTGAACTCCGCCAAACGCGCTATGGTTCGCGCCGGCACTCCGCCCCTCGAACCCCGCATTGCCGGACCGCTGGCCCTGCGCCGCGCCGCGATTTCCAAAGTTGCCGCCAGTCGCTCGCACTCCGGCGGCGCCCCGGTAACGGTTCGACAACGCACTGTTGGGATAAGGCACCCCCAGCCGGTGCGCCGGATCGTGTGCCCAGACGCCACGGCCCTCGAAGCCTCCGCCATGGAAGTCGTTGAAACCGTAGCGATGGAAAAAGGAGTTATTCAGATAAATCGAGCCGCCGAACCAGTTCGGTCCCCAGCCCCAACCGCCCCATCCCAAGCCGCCGAAAAAGCCCCCGATGTAAATACCCCCGCCGAAACCCCATCCGAAACCGATTTGCGGGTAAAAGAGCGGTGGATAAGGACCGTACATGGATGGTCCCCAAAAGTACGCGGGATTGTAGTCCGGCACGTAAACCACCTCGGGATCCGCGGGTTGGATTTCGATGGCGGCCTGCCCCCCATCCGTCTGGGTCGTGACGTTCACCTGAGAGTTCGACTTCAACTTGCCCGCCTGGCTGGCCTGCGCTCGCAGCCGCTGCACGGCGGCCATTACATCGGCCTGTTGCGCGAGAAATGCGTTCCCCAGATCGGTAGTCCAACGGATGTCTGAATTGAGCCGGCTGAGCACGTCCGGGAAAACGACCAGGGCCTGGATGCTGGGATCCCAGTTTTGCTGGCGCGCGGCCGCCACCAATTGGGCGCCTTGCAGGTTGCGATTTTGCTGCAGCCACTGGCCCGCTTCGACGATCTCGAGCGGATATCCGGCAGCCACCAGGATCTGGCTGAGCAAGGAATCCGGATAGAGGGCAATGGGCGCTACCAGGTTGGCCAGTTGATCCGGGGAGAGTGGCTGCGCCTGGCCCTGTTGCGGCGGCGCCTGTGCCGGGGGCGGAGGTTGTTGTGCGAGCCCGCCGCCGGCTGAAAGCAGTAACAGAACGTACAGGATGCCGGGTACCTTCCGGGAGACTATCTGGAACGTCGTATGCACGGTGCTCACCTACAACCGATCATAAGTGAACCGCGCCGGCCACGTGTATACCCTTCTATGGGTATTTTAAGTGGCGATGTGCTGTACCTCACAGCGCCGCGGTGGTTGTTTCACCGCGTGTTATCAGTGTACGTTTCTATCTATTCTCCAAATCTTTTGCCCTCTAATCCGCAGTTCGTTGACTACCTGCAGCACGTTTGGAACTCCCGCGGCGACGGTCTCCGCCCAAGCGCGTTGCGATCGGGTGTCGACCCTGCCAGTCAGTGTGACGACGCTATTCTTGACGGCGTAATGTACCCTTTCGCTGAGTCTATCCCGGATCAGTGCAGCCTCAAGGTCGCTCCCGATACGCTTGTCCCTCTCACTCTCCGCACCCGTCGGAATCACTGCAATCCGGTTCGACACAATTTCGTCCCCCGCGAGGGCCCTGGCGATGGATTCGGCTTGTGACCTGTCACCGTCCGCCGCCACGTGTCCTCCCAGGGTTATGACGCGGTTGTCGCGATCCTGACTTGCCGAGACATCTTTGAGGCCGGCCCGATCCAGCGATGTGCGGATGCTCGCGGAAACGGCGGCTGCCTTCGTGGACCGCGTTGAGCAGCCCACCAGGCTCCCGACGGCCACCAGCGCCAGCAGGATCGCGCACGCCTTTGAGACCTTCATATTTCCCTTCGATACGCCCGCAAATCTCGCTGTTGCTTCCAGCACAACCATCAATATTCACTACCTACGGAGACACCGCTCTCCGGAGAAACAAAGCGCAAGACGGCCTGCACCGCACGGAGAGCGGGTTCTTCGCGCAACGGCCGGAGCAAGACGTCGTAGCCGCCCTGCTGCAGCACGTCCCGCCACAGGTAGTCGTCGCTCACGGGCGAGACTAGCAGGATGCAACTTTGCGGTGAACATGCCGCGAAGCGATCCACGACCTCACGCCAGGGATACCCAGGCTGATTACGATCGCACAGAATCAGCTCAAAATGGCGTTGCGACGCCAAGTTGAATCCCTCTCGCGGCGAATAGGTGAACCGGAGCTCCCAGCCGTATCGCTTCCCGAGCCGCTCCAGCAAGAAGCGGTCTTCGAAAGACATCGAGAGAGCCAGAATCGTTACACGTCCCCTGGGGACCGGGCGCGCCTCGTTCAGTTTCTTGAACCAATCAGGTCGCCACACGGTTCATCTCCTCCGGCCTCTGGAGCAGCTAGGGCGTCTTGACGCTTGCACCGTCCAAGGCGGTCGAGCGCTGCTCGACTACCTTCGATCATAGGGTGCGCCAACCGCTTCAGGGTATACCCTGCTATGGGTATTTCAGAGGAGATTGTGCCGTAACGCACGGGCTGCCGCGTTTTTGACTCAGCCTCAGACTTCCAGCGCCGTCGTGCGGCGCGGGCAGCGGGATGAGAGCGTCCCGCGCAGTCCAGGGCGGGCGGCCGCACTGGTACTATCGTCCCCGTAGTACCAAATCTCTAAATTCATCTGGAAAAATTTCTATTGAATCGCTAGATAAAGCTTGACAAGGTGTGGCTAGTTGAGTAATTCTATCTGGAATAGGCCGAGGGGCCGAATGTGGCCAGAAGGCCAAGAAGAGAGCCATTTGAGGTTAGGGTGCCAGTCTGCCCCGTGCCAAGCTGGTTTGAATCTGCGCGTTAAGTCATCTACCTTGATCGTAAATACTATGTTTGCATTTGCCGGTGTGTGGTAAGCATCTATAACCGGCCCGATACAGATCCATGGAGGAAATAGAAATGACGAACTTTGTTAAACTCGGGACCAAGACGCTGGCCGTCCTGGTGGCGATTGGCGTACTGGCGGCGGGGGCTTGCGCCCAACAAGCGGCCGCGGCCGGCAATCCGGCGACCACCAAGCCCGACGATCAGTCCGCCGCCGGCGGCTATGCGTCGACCGATAGCAGTGAGCCGCCCACCCCCATTTCCACCGTTCCGCTGTTGTACCCCAAGCTTACTGGAATCTGGGCCGGGTCAACGCCATCGGCATCCCTCTCCGAGCAGTTCAACCAGATGCTGCCGTCATGGCTGCGCTTTTCGGGCGAGATGCGCGAGCGGTTCGAAGGCTACAGCGGCGCCGGATTCAAGCCGAATGCCACGAACGACTACGACCTGCAGCGCATTCGCCTGGGCATGGAGGTCAAACCCACCAATTGGGTGAAGTTCTATATCGAGATGCAGGACGCGCGCGTCTTTGGCATCACTCCGGCGATACCGCCCTACGAGGCCACCCTGCAACCCCGGCAGGCCTACGTTCAATTCGGCCCCACGGAAGGAAACGGCTTTAGCTTGCAGGGCGGCCGTTTCGATATGACCTATGGGAACAACCGGCTTATCGGCGATTCCTGGTGGACGAACGTGTCGCGCAGCTTCGATGGCGTGCGCGCCGCCTACCAGCAGGGCAGATTCCGGGTGGACGCCTTTGGCACCTCCGTCATCATCATGCGCCAGGGCGTGATCGATCATCAGCTCGCAGGCAACAACTTGTACGGCGTGTATGCCACCGCCCATGACGTGATACCGCACGCCACTTTCGACGTTTACCAATTCTGGAATCTGCGGCCCAGCTTCGCGCTGGAAGGGCTGAAGGCCGGCCATCTGGATGAGTGGACCACCGGCTTCCGCTGGGTGGGAGCGCTGCCCGACAACTTCGATTACCGCACCGAGATGGCCTACCAACTCGGCACGCTTTCGGTGGACAAAATTCGCGCCTGGATGGGCCACTGGGTGCTCGGCTATTCCTTCAAGGAAGCGGAGCTGCATCCGCGCCTGTTCGTGGAATTCGACTACGGGTCGGGAAGCAATAACGACAAGAGCGGCGTCGACAATACGTTCGATCCCATCTATCCCAGTTCCCACGACAAGCTCGGCCTGGCGGATCAGATCGGCTGGCGGAATATCGAGGATCTGCGGTTTGGACAGGAGTTCAAACTCGCCCGCAGATGGTCCTTGGCCACCAGCTTCCACGATTTCTGGCTGGCCAACGCGCATGACGCTTTGTATCCCACGCGCGGATCGATCCTCGCGGATGTCCCCACCGGGGTGGATGGCACCCACGTAGGCGAGGAGTTCGACGTTCAGGCCATCTATACTCCCACGCGGCAGACGCAAGTCGATTTCGGCTTCGGCCACATTTTCCCGGGCGAGTATCTGAAAAAGGCCACCCTGGGTGTGCCCTACAGCTATCCGTACATGCAGATCGAGTACGTGTTCTGAGAAGGCGCCTGCTATTGGCTTTCAGCCGCCGTCTTCAAAAGTTTACTGAGTTCGTGAACGTCGGAGGGGCTGGCGTCGCCGACCACGAAGTAGCGGAGGCCGCCTGCGGTCCAGGTCTCGCTACTGAACGCCAGCTTCCGGCGGAGCAAGGGTCCCGAATTCAGCCCGCTCAGTTCAGCGCGGTTTTGGAATATGAAGACCGAAATCCGATGTTTCCGGATCTCAAACAGCAGTTGCGCGCCGGGGCTCTGCTGGAAGTAGGCGAGGCGTCCGCCCATCAGCTTAAACGGAGAGTCCGGCATTTCCGGCAGGTTGAAACTGAACGGGAGTTTGCCTTGAAACCAGGGTTTGACCGTGTGCCGGTCGGTCGACACCACGTCCACCGGATTCGCGCTGGCCAACGCGGAGACATGCAGATCCGCGAGTTCACCCAAGGCCTGCTCACCGCGCGACTGTTGCAGCCAAACGGCTGCTGAAATCGCCAGCAACACCAGCGCGGCCGCGGCGGCGAGAGCCGGTACCCATGGCCCCGCCCACCGGGGACGCCGCGGCGCGCGGGCGCTCTGTTCGATCCGCAGGCGGAACTCCGGACGGGGAGAAAACCGGCGCCCCACGGCCTGCGTCATGCGCTTCAATTGCAGACGGCTGAGCGCGTCCGCGGCGCAGGCCGGACACGCGCGCAGGTGCGCCTCCATTTCCGTCAACTCGGCGCCGGAAAGCTCGGAGTCCACGTAACGGTCGAGTCTCGCACCCCGATCGCAACTCATTTGGAAGCTCCCTGCACTTGCGCCGCTAGCAACTCGCGCATCGATTTCCTCGCCCGCGACAGCCGCGACATCACCGTACCGATCGGAACCGCCAGCGCTTCAGCTATCTCCTGGTAACTCATTTCCTCCATGTCGCACAACAGGATCACCTCGCGGAATCGTACCGGCAACCGTTCGAGGGCATCCTGTACGGCCTGCTGGTCCGCACGTGTGAGCAGCACCGACTCCGGCGTGTCGGAGGTCACAGGGAGCGCCGCCGGGTCGTCGTCCAGGTCGAGCGGCTCGGTCATCTTGGCGCGCAACCCGGTGCGCGAGGTCAGAAACGTGTTCCGCAAAATGCGGTACATCCAGGCGCGCAGATTGGTGCCTTGCTGGAACGAGGCGAAGCCCTTGAGCGCCTTGAGGTAGGTCTCCTGCACGAGGTCTTCGGCCTCTTCCCGGTTCTGCGTAAGCCAATGCGCCAAGTTGTACAGCGAGGCGAACATGGGCATCGCTTGCGCTTCGAAAGATTCGGTATCGGTGCGCCGATCCGTCACCATTCCATATGGTACGCGATTGGTCAGGCGGCCAGCTCTCGGATCGACGGACGGGGTCTTCCGTGGACCCCATCCGGCTGTTCTCTCTTCTTTGCGAGGAGCGCATCCAGGGACCATTTTCCAGGGCCGTTGATCAACAGGAAGGCTGTCGTCAACAGTTGCGCATAGTCAGATCGGCCCTCGTGCAAAACGGCCCACATCCCGACCCGCGGCGGCGCGGGCGGCAACGGCAGCGGCGATGTCCCGAGATACAGCGAAACTTTCGTCGAAAGTATGGCCACGATCATCTCGACGATGAACGGAATTGCGATCAGCCGGGTCATCAGGCCGGAAAGCAACAGCAATCCCCCGGCGATCTCGAGGCCGGCGACAAAGTCGGCGGTCGCGTGGGGAAACGGCATGCCTAGTTTCGTGAAGCGCCCGACTCCCTGATTTGCGTAGACGAACTTCAAGATCCCCTCCCACAGGAACACTCCTCCGGCCATGAGCCGCAGAAGCAGCGTGGATGTGGGACCCTTGGTGGGCGGATTCAACAGCGACGTCAAGATATCTTTCATTTGTTTTTCTTCCTTTCATTTGGACCGCAGGATTGTGGGGCGGTATTCCGCCCGCTCAGTGTTGCTAACTTGGAAGGGAAGGTTTTATTCCCGGTAAAGGAATGACGATATGAAGATCTTTCACAAGCCTGCGACCGCGCCGGCGCGCGAGGCAATCGACCGTCGGGGAGCTTCGCATAATACGGTTACAGTCCTGGAGAATGTGGGGCGGGTCCCCTGACCCGCGCCGAGCCCCCTGGCTCGGCTGTCGGACCGGGGGGTCCGACGCGGGCGAGGGCGCCCGCCCCACTGCTGGATTGTCACTGTATTGTGCGAGCCTCAATAAAAAGGCGGCTGCGGGCAGGATTGCCCGCCCTCCTTATACCGGCAGGCGCAGGCGCGCCACGCAGCCGATGCGGTCCGTGCGGTTCTCCAGCACCAGGGTCCCGCCGTGCGCTTCGGCGATCTGGCGGCTGAGCACCAGCCCGATGCCCGACCCGCCGGGCTTGGTGGTAAAGAACGGCACGAACAGGTTGGTGGTGTTCGAAATCCCCGGCCCTTCATCCTCGATGGCGACCTCCACGTGCGAACCGTTGCGGGTCCAGCCTATGCGCACGACGCCGCCGGTGGTCAGCGACGCATCCGCGGCATTGCGCAGCAAGTTGATAAGCACCTGTTCGAGTTGGTCCGGGTCGCCTTTAATGAAGATATCCGGGCCTGGCCTGATGGCCACGTTGAGGCGGGTTTCGAGGCTCACCAGGCGTTGCACCCACGGCCCGATCTCCATGGATTCCAATTGCGGGGGCGGCAGCTTGGCCAACCGCGCATAAGCGCCGATGAAGCGGCTGAGAGCTTCGGAACGCGTGGAGATCACGCTAAGCCCGCGGCGCATGTCGTCTTCCCAATCGGTGGGCAGCGGGCGGCGCGTCAGCAGACTGCCCAAACTTCCGGCGATGGATTTGATGGGCGTCAGCGAGTTGTTCAATTCGTGTCCCAACACGCGCACCAGCCGCTGCCAGGCCTGCAACTCCTGCTGGCGCAAAGGCAGCGTGAGATCCGCCACCACCAGCAATTGCAACGGCAACCCGTGCTCGCGGATGGTGGTGCGCCGGAGTCCCCAGCGACCGGCGCCGCCCGGGAAGGTCATCTGCAAGGTTTGCTGCGGCTCGCCATACAAGCAGCTCTCCAGATGCAATTCCTCGGCGCTGGCGCCCAGCGCGCGCTCGGCGGGCGCAGCCAGCAAGCGCTCGCCGGCGCGATTCACCAGGCGCAGCTTGCGCTCATGGTCAAAAGCGAAAACGGCTACGTCGATTTCCGACATCACCGTGCGCAGCAGGGTGGTGGCTTCGAGCGCGCCCAGCCGCTGTTCGCGCAGGGTGCCGCCCAGCGAGTTGACCTCGCGCATCACTTCGCCCAGCGCGTCGTCGTATGCGCCCGCGCGCCCGCGCACCGAGAAGTCGCCTTCGCGCAGCGCCGAAAGCAGATTGGAGAGCGTCTGCAGCGGGAACACCACGCGGTCCCGCACCGCCATGGCGAAGCCCAGCCACAACCCCACGATCAGGACCGTCAGCGTCCATTGCTCCTTAGCCGCCGGAGTAGGATCGCGCAGCCACAGCATGATGAGCGCCACCAACGATCCCGGCAGGCCCGCCATGATCGCCATGATGACGATCCGGCCTTCGTATTTCATTCGCCGGCGGCGTTTTCTTGGGGGTGTCATTTCTGGCAGCGTGCCGGCTGGCGCCTCACAGCCCGTAGCGCTGCAAGCGCCGGTATAGGGCGCTGCGGCTAAGCCCGAGGGCGTTCGCCGCGTGGCTGACGTTGCCGTTGAAGCGCTGCAAGGCCTTCTTGATCAGCAGGCCTTCCACTTCTTCGAGGCTCATGTCTTCCAGGCGCGGCGAGCCGTCGCGCGCCGGGCGCAGCCCCAGGTCGTTGACCTTGACGCAGGGGCTCTGGGTCATCAGCACCGCGCGTTCGACGGCGTGATCCAACTCGCGTATGTTGCCGGGCCAGGGGTGCGCCAGCATCGCTTTCATGGCGGCATCCTCGAAGCCGCTGAGGCTCTTGCGGTAATGTTCGGCATGCTGGCGCAGGAAATGCGCGGCCAGCAGCGGAATGTCCTCGCGGCGCTCGCGCAGCGGCGGCAGGCGGATCTCGATGGTATTGAGCCGGAACAACAGATCCTGGCGGAAGCGCCCGCCGGCGACCTCGGCATTCAGATCCGAATTGGTGGCCGAGAGCACCCGCACATCCACTTGACGCGTTTTCGACGATCCCACGCGCTCGAATTCGCCGGTCTCCAACACGCGCAGCAGCTTGGCTTGCAAGTTCGCCGAGATGTTGGCGATTTCATCCAGGAACAGCGTGCCACCTTCGGCCATTTCAAAACGGCCGACGCGATCCGCCTTGGCATCGGTAAACGCGCCCTTCACGTGCCCGAACAGTTCGCTCTCGAATACGCCTTCGGAAAGGCCACCGGTGTTGACCGTGAGCATGGGCTTGAGGGCCCGCAGCGAAACCGAATGCAGCGATTGCGCGACCAATCCTTTGCCGGTGCCGTTTTCGCCGGTGATCAGCACGTTGGCGTCGGACGGTCCCACGCGGGAGATCATGTCCAGAACCGGCTGCATGGCGGAGGACTGCGCTATAAGGCTGGGAAACTGCTCCGAGCGCAACAGGCGATTCTCGGCTTCCAGGATCTGCCCTTTGCGCAGCGCGCGGCCCAACTCGATCTGGGTGCCCAGAATGGCGGAGAGCCGGGCGTTGTCCCAGGGCTTTTGGATGAAATCGCGCGCGCCGCGGCGCATGGCTTCGACCGCTAGATCCACGCTGCCCCAGGCGGTCATCACGATGACCGGCAGGGTGCTATCGAGAGACATCAGGCGGTTGAGCAGATCCAGGCCTTCCTGGCCCGAGGTAGTATCGCGGGTGTAATTGAGGTCCATCACCACCGCGTCGAAGTCGCGGGATTCGACGGCCTCCAGGATGCCTGCGGGCGAGTTGACGGCTTCGGCATGATAGCCTTCTCCCTTGATCAGGAAGCGTAACGCTTCCAGCACGTCCGGCTGGTCGTCGGCGATCAGGATTCGCGGCACATACGCATCGGTCAGTCTCATGGAACTGTTAACGATATTGTCGCATCATTGCCATATTCCAGCGGCAATTGCTCTACCACTTCTAAGCTACTGATAAAAAGTGGGATACAAAAATGGCGTGTCCGCTTTTGGGACTAGTCTGTTCCAAGTATGGAACGCGCTGGTGAGCTATTGCAGTCGTTTAACTGCCTGCACTGCGGCGGAAAATTTGCTTTGTTATATCCGGCAGAAACTCCCGGACAACGTTCACGCCCGCGTTGATGGCCATCCCAATACCGAAACTTACGGCGCCGTCGCCGGCTGAATTGTTGCCTGGCGGCTGCCAAAGTCGGGAGATGAATGCCGCCGCTGCCGTGCTGCCAATCTGCGAAGCTGAAATATGTTGCGTGCCGTCGTCGCTCCGCGCGAGGACGCTGCTTTTGACGGCATACTTCACCCGCCCCCATATGCCGTGCTCGCCGGAACCGTAGTAGAGGTTGTCCTCATGCAAAAGATCTTCACCGGCCATTTGAAGCATGGAGCTTGTAGTCGCATATGCATAGTAGTTTGCATACCGGCGCGCATATCCCTCCGTGCCTTGCCCCCACTGCGGGGGCACATTCTGCAGTTGAGCGGTTCCAGCCGAGACTCCCGCCATGAAGAAATGGAATGGACTGAAAAGATCCTGGGCATAAACTATTAAGTAGGGTCTCGCTCCGTCGTCCGAAGAACGTCCATCACGGACGAAGCTGGCAAGCATGGAGAAAATAAATATCGCGTAAGTGAGCACTGGTCGTTCCAGCGATAGGCGCCGCCTATCGGGCGTCGATCTTACGGCACGTCAGGATCAGTTGATCCAAGGCCTCACCAAAACGTGCCCGCGCACCAACTACCACCTCGTTGACGCCGCACGTTGCTTGATGGTCGTCCGTCGCTGCCTGAAACAGAATCTTCGCTCCGTAGGTTGTGGCTGCGGGAGCACTTGGGGTTTCGCCCGGTACCATGCGAGCGTCAACACATATAGCCTGCATTTCTAGCGGGTATCCGCCGCCTGTTCCCCGAACACCCTTCAATACTCTACCGTCCGGGCAAACGGACAAGACTGTGTCTGCGCCTCCATCATGGCCGACAGGAAGAATCGGCTGCATCTCTCCGACCAACGTGCCCGTGTCTGGATCAAGAGCCCTGCAGAAGAGTTGAACGAGGTTCGCGTGGGTTCCTCTTTTGACGCCGAACCCGTAGGCAACGGAAACGGAGCCCGGGCACATGTTAGCCACGGGTTGCTCGAACGAGCCACCAGCGCCGAGCTTTGGCTCCGCCGAGTCGACGCTACCCAGGGAGATCAACCTACAGACTTGGCCGCCACAGATGGTGCTTCGGCAATCCGTTCCTCCGTCACAGCGCCTTCCAGCCGCACAAGGATTACACGGGCCACCACAGTCCACATCGGACTCGTGCTGATTTCTTATCCCGTCACTACAGGTCGGCGTGGGCTGGACGGGAACGGAGTGGAGATCATTCGCTCCGAAACTTACCGTGACAGCCATCGAGCTTTCCGTTAGGAGACGCCGCTGTTTTAGCCGTTCCAGGTCTACTGTCAACTCATACGAGCTGTTTGAATTGATAAGCTCCATGGGCACCGCTTGTGAGGCACGCTGATTATCGAGAACAAATGCCTTAGCGCTCGCTTTGGCTAGGTAACCCCCACTAACCGTCAGAATGGATTGGCTCTGGGATGCCAGATCAATGGACGGAGGAACTAGCGCACAAACGACCGCGGCGGGGAAGTTCTTGAGGGGCTGCCGCAGCAATGAAGGCAAAATGTTTCTTAGGCGAACAGCAACTGTCGTCGGGACGTAATCTATTGTGCATCTCGCCTGAGTCCCTGCGGAAACAAGGGACTCCCTCTCAATCGTCTTGACCTGATCCAGCGCGTGCAGGGCAGTTCTGTTGAGGTCGCGTGCCAATTGCGCCTCAAGTGCACGCAATAGGTCTTCAGCGCTACCCTCTCGGCTCTCGATTCTTCTCGCGATGTCGTTAATTTGGTTGCCGACCTCGCGGCGCTGCTGATCGATATCGACACCACACGAAATCGCCGCAGCGGCTGCAACGATCAAGATGGCCAGATAAAACGTGTGACGTCGAAGCATATTGCCCCTCCATGGGTGCTAGGAACCGGATACACAGGAGTATGCTCGTTCCGGGCTGCACCACTTTACCATTATGCGCTTCACTAGTGAGAACCCGATTCGATTCTTGACGATTACGTCATTCTGGAGAGCCGAACTGCGGACATTTTCGCGCCTCGGCATTTGTAGATTATCCCGCTATTCGAGGCCGACACCACGCTCGCAAAATCGGCATACGAAAGCGTCAACCTCTGAAAAGCCGCTGATTTGGTTCACCCGGCCGCAATGCGGGCAAGTGGCCTCGGTGGATTCCATTAAGCGTTCCTTGCGGGTTAATGGCTTGAACTGGTCCTGAGTCTTCCCGGCCATGAAAAGCGAGGAAAAAATCGAGGACTCGGCCTTACTCGGCGAGGACTCGTCGGCGGGCTGTGAAATCGCGGGCCCGCCATGCGTCGCATTAGAGGCGGTTCCGTTGGGATCGGAGGAGTTCGAAATGGCTTCGGGCGTTGAGCCGGCCGTTAGGTGTTCGCCTCCGGATTGGGCCCGGGCAATGTTCCCCGGTACAACCAACCCCAGCAAGACTCCTATCAGCGCCCCAGCTATCACTGAGCCCGAATGCTCGGCCATTGCCGTTTCCTCTCCACGACCCGCAGTCGCCAATTCCGCATCGCAGGTTTCTGGCCTCGGTATAGTGCGTCACAATGGCTAACCCGATGCCTAAGCGTAGAAGGCGGAGGTGGGCGCCTGAAGCGTTTTGGAGTATGCATGTCCTCCGACTCGCCAGTGGCAATCGAGCCGGTGGCAGAAGCTAAACCTGCATATTTGAAAAGACTTATGAGTCCGGAAGTGATGCTGCGCAGCGCAACCGGCGCGGGCTGTCGCTATATCCGCTCCCGCGAGACCCGTTTCGACGGCATGCGGCAATTTGCATTTGCGAAGATCGGGTCTTACACGAGCGGCCCAGCATACGCCGCTGCGGATTTCGGGGTATCCATGGGCGTGTCGGCCGGCTGGGACGTGGCGCGGGAATTCCTGCCCGATCTATTGCATCGGAAGCACGGATCGAGGCCATCTTGATATCGTGGAAAACTCTTCTGCGACCGCATGTCGGCACGCTGGCGCTGGGTCTGTTAGCCGTCGTGGGGGAAACGATCGCGGATCTGCTGCAGCCGTGGACTCTTAAGATTGTCTTCGACAACGTATTGAAGACTGGCTCGCTGCAGGGGCGCGGCTGGTTGAACCACCTGATTTTGGAGACGGTGGGAAGCAACCGGCTTGCAATCCTGAGATTTGCCGCCGTTGCCGCGTTGGCGATAGCCGTCGCCGGAGCCATCTGCTCCTACTGGGAGAAGTACTTGACCACCAGCGTGGGCCAGTGGGTGATGCACGACCTGCGGCGCACTCTGTATTCTCACGTACAACGCTTGTCGCTTTCCTACCACGACCACAAGCAGACCGGCGACCTGATCAGCCGGGTCACCAGCGACATCGATGCGATTCAGAGTTTCGTCGCATCCGGAGTCTTGGGTGTTTTAATCGACATTTTGATGCTGGCGGGGATGGTGGGGGTGATGCTGTACGTCAACTGGCGCTTTACTCTAATTGCCCTTTCCGTCGCGCCGCCTCTGTTCGCGGTGGTCTATAGCTACACCCGGCGCATCAAGAAGGCTTCGCGCGAAGTGCGCAAGAAAGAGGGGGAAATCGTTTCCTCCATACAAGAGGTTCTTACCTCGATTCGCGTGGTCAAGGCATTTGCGCGAGAAGACTACGAACAAAAGCGGTTGGAAGATGAGAGTCTGGAGAGCGTCGAAATCGCCCTCCGCGCGCGCGGATTGAAAGCTAAGCTGTCTCCGCTGGTGGAGGTTATCGTAGCCATCGGCACCAGCCTGGTACTTTGGTTTGGCGCACGCATGGTTTTGCAGGGTGCGCTTTCCGCGGGATCGCTGATCGTGTTCATCCTGTACCTGGGAAAAATGTATAAGCCGATGCAGGACCTGTCCAAGATGACGGACGCATACGCCAAGGCGTCGGTAGGATACGAGCGCATCCGGGAAGTGCTGGCCACGGACGGGGAGGTGGCGGACCTTCCGGGCGCCCGTCCGGCGCGGCGATTCCAAGGTCGAGTCGAATTCGAAAACGTCTATTTCCAATACGAGCCGGAGGCGCCGGTGCTGCGTGAGGTGACGCTGCGCATTGAAGCGGGGCAAACCGCGGCGTTGGTGGGGCCAACCGGCGCGGGGAAGACCACCATCGTCAGCCTGATTCCCCGTTTCTACGATCCGATTTCGGGCGTAGTGCGCATCGACGGCCAGGACGTGCGTGGTTTCACGCAGAAGTCGCTCCGGCAGCAGATGAGCTTCGTACTGCAGGAGACGCTGCTTTTCCACGGTACCATCTGGAACAATATCGCCTATGGCAAGCCGGAAGCCAGCCGCAACGAGATTTTCCGCGCCGCGGAACTGGCCAACGCGCATGAGTTCATCGACAAGCTGCCGCAAGGCTACGACACCCTAGTGGGCGAGCGTGGCGTCACGCTTTCGGGAGGCCAGCGGCAGCGCATCGCCATCGCCCGCGCGATAATCCGCGATAGCCCCATTCTGATCATGGACGAGCCCAGCAGCGGTCTGGACGCGGCATCGGAGAAGCTGGTTTTCGAAGCGCTCGACCGCCTGATGGAGGGCAAAACTTCGATCGTCATCGCACACCGGTTATCCACGATTCGCCGCGCGGACGCCATCTTCGTGGTGGATGGAGGAACCATTCGCGAGAGCGGTACACACGAACAACTGCTGCGATCGGGCGGCCTCTATGCCGAACTATACGAACTAGGACTCGCCACGGAGACGGCGGCCACGGGTCTGTGAGTGATGGTCTCTCACAGGTCAGTGAGCTCGGTGACGCGTTCCTCCAACAGGCTGGAAAATGCCTGGATCTCTTCCGGGGAATAGCCGGCCGCGCGGAATGCATCATGGATCTGCGCCGGCGACAGGCGCGCTAGAAGCTGGCCAAGCCATTTGGCATGGGCGCGCGGCACGTTGCGGCCGAGATGCTCATTATGGAGATATATGAAGAACATCTTGGGGTTGAACACGCATATCAATGCGGGCCATGCGGGCGCTTGAAAATCGACGGTATCGGAGCCGATGCCGCGGATAAATTTCGCGTGACTGTAGGACTTGAGGTTGTCTTTGGCGCGACTGGCCGGCAGGGTCCAATTGGCGGTACCGAAGCTGGATCCCAGATCGCTCACCATGTAAACGGTCTGCGATCCCTCCTGGTAAATCGCGTTGTTTTCGTCCTTGAGGTCCCAATTGTTGACGAGAGCCATGAGTACCCGTAACCCGTTCCACTCCCTGGAACGGGCGAACGCGACTTTGTCCCACTGCCAGATGCCGATTTTCTTTTCGTCTTCCCTCTTGAGACGAACGTTGTGTACCTGGCCCCCTGGGCCGACCAGCTTTTGCCCTCGACGCAAATGCGAGGGCATACCTGCAACCCGCATATCTGGGACGAAGTAGTCTTCGTTGACGTAATAGCCCGCCGCCCAGACCAGGCGTGTGACCGCAGTTTCAGGCCGCGCCTCCGGACCCAGTTTCACTTTCCACTTGACTCCATCCGCGTCGCGCACCACGAATTTGGGATTGCTTCCGTTCAGGTCCTCCTTTTGAAACGTGAAGGGGCCGTGCGGCTCGTGCGCTTTACCTCCCGGCCCATAGAACAGATCTCGCGCAGCGGAATCCGTTGGATCGCTCCAGAATAGAGCCGTGCCTTCGGTGGCGTTCCGCACAGTGGGCACTTCCTTACGTTCGCTGGCAGCCGCGTGCGACACAGCTAGCGCCAGAACGGCTAGCAAGATGCCGGGCCGCGGGAATGGATTATTTTTCACGGATAAGACCATATTTCTTTTCTCCTTTCACAAAAACGGCGCACGAACTGCACAAGGAACGAGCATGAGAGATGCCACAATGCGCCGGCCCGCACAAGACATCGGGGCAAGGAAAAACCGGTGAGACTATTAATACAACCCGACGACGGAACCCTTTCGCTGATCAAAGGGATTGCCGGGGCGAAGAACAGCGTGGATATCGTCATCTTCCGGTTCGACCAGAGGGAGATCGAACGCGCTCTAGCGAATGCCGTCAGCCGCGGTGTTTCGGTGCGCGCCCTGATTGCCTCCACCAACACCGCGGGCGAAGAGAACCTGAGGAAATTGGAGTTGCGCCTACTGGCGGCGGGCGTCACGGTGGCTCGCACCGCCGACGATCTGGTGCGTTACCACGGCAAGCTGATGATTATCGACCGGCGCGAGTTGTATCTGCTGGCGTTCAATTGGACGCACCTGGACATCGACCGCAGCCGCAGTTTCGCGGTGATCACCAAGAGCCGGAATGTCGTCCGCGAAGTGCTGCGGCTGTTCGAAGCCGATGTCAAGCGAATTCCCTATGAGCCGGGCCTCGCCAGCGTCGTGGTGAGCCCATTAAACGCGCGCAAAGTACTGGCCAGGTTCATCCAGCAAGCCAAGAAAGAATTGGTGGTGTACGACCCCAAGGTCAGCGATCAGGCGATGATCCGGCTGCTCGGGGAACGCGCCAGGGCGGGCGTGAACATCCGGGTGATCGGGCGGCTGCTCGGAACAGTGCCGGGCGTGACGGTACGCAGGTTGACACAGATGCGGCTGCACACGCGCACCATGGTGCGGGACGGCCAAGTCGCCTTCGTCGGCAGCCAGAGCCTGCGCGAACCGGAATTGGATTCGCGCCGGGAGTTGGGTCTGATCTTCCGCGATGCGCGGGCGGTGGAACGGCTCCTTCAGACTTTCGAAGCCGATTGGGCACAGGAGCAGCGCGCGGACCAGGAGGCGGCGCCAATCCCGAGCCCTACCACAAGAATCGCCAAGAAAGTCGCTAAGGCAGTGGCCAAGGAGATACCGCCGGTTACGCCGATTGTGAACGGAGCGCTACAAGATGTGGTGGGAGAAGCCGAAATAGAGCTCCTCCAAAGGGAAGTGGAAGAAGTAGTGAAAGACGCGGTAAAAGAAGCCGTAGAGGAAATCGTGCGCGATGCGGTGGAAGAGGCCCTGGAAAAGGACGCCGCTAGCCCGGCGTGAGACCGCCGATTGGCGTCACGGCGCAGTTTGTTGAACCGATTCGGCGCTCAAGGTCGGAGGTCCGGTTGTGGGGGAAGTCACGGCTCGGGCCTGAAACGTGCGAATAAATTTCTGCCGGTCGAATTGCATCCAGCGCATGCCATCTGTCATCGCTTCTTTCAAAGCTTTGGCGTTGTCCCACTTTTCATGATCGATTCGATAGGCGGCGATTACCGCTCCCGTGCGATCTGCGCCACGCTTCCAATGCACAAATACGGGCCCGGCCGCCGGATCTTCCAGAAGCGCCAGAATCTTGTCTGTTTCGGCCTGAGTGGGCGGCGTCAGACCCGACATCGGGACACTGACGTATCGCATGCCGGCGGCGGTCACCAAGCGCTCTTCGGAGGCCGACCGTTCGCGCTGTTCGCGCAGATCCAGCACCACTTTGACCCCGAGCTGGCTGAGATAATTGAATCCTTCAGGAGTCGGCTGCGCTCCGCGGTAGACATATTGGTCTACTTCGTAGAAGTTATTGATTCCCGGCACTGAAGGGCCGGCCGCCAAGGCGGGCAACCCCACGAGGAGGAGACTGATGAGTCCATGATTTCGAAAAGACATTGTGAACTATTCCCATTTTTTTAGATGTGGCGCGACGTGGAACGGATACACGGATCTGGCAACGTTCGCACTGCGGGGAAGGCTAGCCATTACAGTCGCTTCCGCGGCTGAAGAGGTTGCAGGGGGGATAAAAAATGAACTTGTTTTAATCCTTATTGCAATGGAAGAAGGGCATCTTCAGGGAGTCTTCATCTTGCTCCGAGGGCTGCGGGAGAAAGCCGCAAAATCACCAACGGCCAGATCGCCCTTCCAGCCCACCGCATCCGTGGGATTGAACGGATAGAACCCTTTGGAAATTCATCGTCCACCTCGCGCGTGTGGTTCCGTACCATAACACCGCACCGAGGTCGCGCGATTCCGCGCGCTCCGGAACGTCGGCTGAGATGGCTGACGGCATCGCACGATAGTGGTATAGTCAACTGCATAGCGCCAATGCCAACGACTCTCAGCCAGAATGCGGCTGTCCTGGAAGCGGCGAACATGCTGATCGGCATGGGCGCGTCGCAGGTTTTTGTCTTTGGCTCCCTGGTCAGAGGAGAATTGCGGCCGGATTCCGACATCGACATGGCAGTATCGGGTTTGCCGGCCAAGGTCTATTTCTCCGCGGTCAGCAAAGCTTCCGACATCCTCGGACGACCTGTTGATCTTGTAGATTTGGACGACGACACTGGGCTGGTCCGCCACCTTCTGGGAAGTCAAGAGCTAGTCCGTGTCAGATGATCTTGCAGTCAAAGTGCGGCTGGGACTTGACGATCTCGCGACAGTTCGAGATCAACTGTCGCCGTTGATCGCCAAGCCGCCCGATTCGAAAGTAGGAGTTATTGAGACCGCCGCCGCTTGCGCTATGCTGCATTCGTTCTATACCGAAATCGAGAAGATCCTGAAGCTGGTCGCCCGAGGGTTGGGCGAGCCACTCCAGGCCTCGGAAGCGTGGCATAAGGAACTACTGACCCAAATGGCGGCACCCACCAGCACCCGGCCGGCTGTGATCACCACGGATCTTGTCGAAACCTTGAGCGAGTTTCTCGCGTTTCGCCACTTGTTTCGAGGGGCGTCGATTGCACTGATGCGCTGGGATAAGCTCGCTCCGCTCCTTGCAAGAGTCGACCAGGTGTACCGCGAGGTCAAGCAGGAAATCGAGGCCTTTTGCGCCTTCCTTCAGTCGGAGGGCGGGCATCGCCCATAAGGGAACTTCCAGGGCGTAATCGACCTCATCCCTTCTTCATCCATGCAACTCGTCTCAAGTGCCCTTTCCCCCTCACTTGGCCCCGGGCGGCGAACTGCAGCCCGACGCACAGGTCGTTGGTGTATACTGCCCGTCTGGAGGCCCCTAAGGATGGAAATACCGGATAATAGCCCGATAAGCAGCCCGGCACTGGCCCCAAGCATTGTCGAATCGAAGGTAATCCGTCTCGCCGAAGCCAATATTTCCGAGGCGCAAATCGAGGACTGGATTTCCGAGAACACCAGCGTCCTAGGGCTCGGGAAAGTGTCGTTATTAGGCGGCAACGCCGGCAGGAGGCCGGCGGACGTCTTGACCTGCTGCTGGAAGACACCGATAACGACCGACGCTATGAACTCGAGCTCATGCGCGGCAGCCTGGACCCGAGCCACTTGGTTCGCTCAGTCGAATACTGGGATGTTGAACGAGGCTGTACCCTGCCTACGATCATTGTGCGGTTATCGTGGCAGAGGACATTACCGCGAGATTTCTCAACGTGATCCAGCTCTTCAGCGGATCCGTACCGATCATCGCTATGCAGCTCACGTGCATTCGGGTCGAACGGCGCGTGTCAAGCACTTTGAGACACCCAGCATAGATATTTAGTGACTATCTTCCTTTGTCTTTGGGTCGGGTGGAAGCGGCTTGTTGATCCAGACCTCCG
>Ga0302326_10002804_pt1 | contig 41893 bp, 41 predicted proteins | sample Palsa_T0_3_FD_202264 | JGI IMG/M metagenome (GOLD analysis project Ga0302326, IMG submission 202264) | Peat permafrost microbial communities from Stordalen Mire near Abisko, Sweden - Palsa_T0_3 | ecosystem: Environmental > Terrestrial > Soil > Palsa > Peat permafrost | place: Sweden: Abisko...
TCAACCGCATGTACGATCTCTACCCGAACCAGCGGGCGACCGGCGACGTGATGATGGATGGCATGAACATCCTGTCGCCCAAACAAGATCTGAATTTGCTGCGCGCGCGCATCGGCATGGTGTTTCAAAAGCCGACGCCGTTTCCCATGTCGATCTACGAAAACATCGCTTTCGGAATCAGGCTCTACGAAAGGCTGTCGAAATCCGAGCTCGATGGGCGAGTGGAAACGGCCTTGCGCCGGGCGGCGTTATGGGACGAGGTCAAGGATAAGCTTTCCGCCAACGGCCAGAGCCTTTCCGGCGGCCAACAGCAGCGGCTCTGCATCGCCCGCACCGTTTCGGTGCGCCCGGAAGTGATCCTATTCGACGAGCCCTGTTCGGCGCTCGATCCGATCTCTACCGCCAAGATCGAAGAATTGATCGACGAGCTGACAGACGACTACACCATCGTCATCGTCACCCACAACATGCAGCAAGCGGCGCGGGTATCCGAGTTCACCGCGTTCATGTATCTGGGTGAGCTGATCGAATTTGACTCTACCAGCAAAATGTTCACCGCTCCGCATGATCAGCGCACTCAGGATTATATCACCGGGCGCTTTGGATAACCGACATGACCGATGCCAACATCAGAGTGGATCACACCGCCAAGGCGTTCGACGCTGACCTGCACGAAATCACCGGCAAGGTCGCTGAAATGGGTGGTTTGGCGGAGCGGCAGATTGCCGATGCCATCCGGGCGCTCATGGAGCGCGATATCGACCTCGCTGAACGCGTCATCACCGCCGATACCACCATCGACGCGATGCAGCACGAGATCGAGGAAAAAGCGGTGCTGACTATCGCGCGCCGGCAGCCCATGGCGGTCGATCTGCGCGAGATCGTCGGCGCAATGCGCGTGTGTAACGATCTCGAGCGCATCGGCGACCACGCCAAGCACATCGGCAAAAGGGTCGTCGCGCTCGATCTCGACTTGCATCCGCAGAAGCTCATCCGCGGCGTCGAGCATATGGGTTCGCTAGTCCTCGGTCTGCTCAAGCAGGTGCTCGACGCTTATGGCAGCCGCGATTTGCCTGCGGCGCTTGCGGTTTGGAATGGCGACGAGGAGGTCGATGCACTCTGCACGTCGCTCTACCGCGAGCTTTTGACCTACATGATGGAAGATCCGCGCAACATAACATTTTGCATGCATCTGATGTTTTGCGCCAAGGATATCGAACGCATCGGCGATCACGCCACCAATATCGCCGAGACAGTCTATTACATGATCGAGGGGCATCCGATCACCGAGCGCCGCCCCAAGGGCGACAGCACGGATTTTGGCGCAGCAACGCTGCAAAGATGAACGGGAGACGGGGATGGCAGCCAACATCCTGATTGTGGAAGACGAAGAGCCGCTGACCACTTTGTTGCGGTACAACCTCGAAGCCGAGGGCTATGAGGTCGACGCCGTCGCGCGCGGCGACGAGGCCGACACGCGATTGCGCGAGACCGTACCCGACCTCATCGTGCTCGATTGGATGTTGCCCGGGCTCTCCGGCATCGAGCTTTGCCGCCGCTTGAGGACGCGGCCGCAGACCCAGGCGCTGCCGATCATCATGCTGACGGCGCGCGGCGAGGAAAGCGAGCGGGTGCGCGGCTTGGCGACCGGCGCCGACGACTACATCGTCAAGCCGTTCTCGGTGCCCGAATTGATGGCGCGCATTCGCGCCCTGCTTCGCCGCGCCAGCCCTGAGCGGGTCGCGACCTTGCTTGCCATCGGCGACCTGGAGCTCGATCGCGAGAAGAAACGCGTATCGCGTTCAAGCCGGCCGGTTGATCTCGGACCGACGGAATTCCGCTTGCTCGAATTTCTCATGGAACGTCCGGGCCGGGTTTTTAGCCGGGAGCAATTGCTCGATGGGGTGTGGGGCAGCGACGTCTACATCGACGAACGCACGGTGGACGTCCATGTCGGCCGCTTGCGCAAGGCGCTCAACCGCGGTCAGGGCGCCGACCCGATCCGCACCGTGCGCGGCGCCGGCTACTCGCTCGACGATCGGTTCGGCAAAGCAAGCTGAACCAGGGCGCGAAGGACAAACGCGCCGGCAGACGACTTACCAGCAACCGCGTTGCTCGCGAACGCTACCGCCGGCTCTCTCAAAGACCGCGTGTCGCGACGGGTAGTTTCTGCTTCGCGCATCGTGCAAAACAGCCTGCCTCTCCGCCGTCGGGCCGTGGTGTAGTCCGTCCCGGACTCCCTTTGGGGGCGTGATATCGTCGCCAAATTGCCGGTCTGATCCATTGGCGAGGATCGGCCGGCGATCGCCATCGGACGGCGGGAATTTCCAACGCGGCTCGTGTATTTCTGACGCGATGAGATACGCGACTAGGGAGTCCGTAATGGACGAAAATGCAGCTCAGAAGAGCTCGCCCGCCTATCGGTTGGCAGCCCTCGACCCGGACTTCCTGCTTGGCGACTCCATGCGCGGGGTGCGGCTGCAGCTCGAATATGAAAAGGCGGAGGAACGAATGCGCGCTTGGGTGGTGCGCTCGACCATCGTCGTATTCGGGAGCGCGCGTATGCTGCCGGGAGGAAGCGGCGATGAAGCTGAGTCCACGGCACCGCTGCCGCCCGGAGCGGTGCCGCGCCCCGGAGACCGATCGGCCCGGTGGTATGAAGAGGCGCGGCGATTCGGGCGGATTGCCTCTGAGCGAGGTGGCGCTCTGCGGCCGCGCGATGGTGTCCGCGACAACGTGATCGCGACCGGTGGTGGTCCCGGCATTATGGAGGCAGCAAACCGTGGCGCTTCAGAAGCGGGGGCGCCGTCGATCGGCTTCAACATCGGGTTGCCGCACGAGCAAGAACCCAATGCTTATTCGACGCCGGATTTGACCTTTCAATTTCACTATTTCGCCGTGCGCAAGCTCCACTTCGCCATGCGGGCCAACGCACTTGTCGTCTTTCCAGGAGGTTTTGGCACCTTCGATGAACTCTTCGAGTTACTGACGCTGATGCAAACCGCCAAGATGCCCGCCATTCCCGTCGTGCTGGTCGGAAAGCCGTATTGGACTGGCGTCATCAATTTCACGACGCTGGTCGATGAAGGAATGATCGCACGGGCTGATCTCGATCTTTTTTCCTACGCTGACGATGCCGAGGGTGCATGGCACGAGCTCGTTCGGCGTGGTTTAAACAGCGGGCCGCGGACGCCGGGCTACCCTTCGAAAATAGCCTGACCCAATCCGATAGAATTTTCTTGGAAGGATCTCAATCAATGACGGCGGAAACCGCATCGTTCGCCGAAGGAGCCATTGAAGTCACTTTTCTCCAGCAGCAGGGCCGCGATCCATTCACGGCAACGCCCGAGCGAGCCGCGCAGATTAGAGACATTGCAACCTGGATCGCCAATTTCATCGGTGAGGCAAAATCGACCATTGACATCGCAATCTACGACTTTCGCCTTCGTGACGAGGCAGCAACGATTGTCGGGGATGGATTGCGAGCGCAGGCGCGCGAAGGCGTTCACGTCCGTATTGTCTATGACCATGCCGCGGATCCGAGCGCGGATGCAATTCCCGGCGCTGCTCCGGCGCATCTGGAGTCTGACCAAAAGCCACTTGGTACCGACAGCTTCGTTCGTTCTCTGGCGGACACCGCGCAGGTCAAAGGCGTCACCGGCTATCGCGTCCTGATGCACAATAAATATATCGTGCGTGACGCCGAGTCGGCAGACGCCGCTGTTCTCACGGGCTCATCGAACTACACGAACGACTCGTGGGGGCTTCAGGATAACAATCTGCTGTGTCTACGCTCGCAGCAACTTGCTTCGTATTATGCTCGCGACTTCACCGACCTTTGGTCGCGCGGAAAGATCGTCGACTCGACCGGTTCTCACGACACCGGCACTGTTCGATTAAACGACGTGCCGATAACGATTGCATTCACGCCGGGCGAAAGCGCGGCGGTATTGAAGGAAATCGTGGGAGCAATCGCGGCTGCAAGGAATCGGCTTTACGTGGCATCCGTTGTGCTGTCCTCGGGACCGATCCTTGCCGCGCTGTCGGAGGCTATTGACCGAGGTTTGCCGTTGGGCGGCCTCTATGACGGTCCGCAAATGGATCAGGTCGAACGGCAGTGGAAGGCCGCGAATGTCGGAGCGGACAAGGTCAACACCTGGCAGAAAGTCGCGCGGCATTTGGTGCGAAAGAATTCAATCCCGTTTGACCGTTTGAACCAGTCGCAGCCACATAACTTCATGCACAATAAGCTTGTCGTCGCGGACCAGATCGTCGTGACGGGAAGCTTTAATCTTTCCAACCATGCCATGGGCAATGCGGAGAACGTGCTGCTCATCCGCGATGCGCAATTTGCCGACTCATACGCGAAATATATTCAGGGCTTAATGGCGAGCTACGCCATCGGCCGATAACGGCCGTCAAGCAGCCGGGCTGGCCCGGAGTTCCGCCAACGCTGTCTTGCCGGCGCGGGTCGCCTCCGACATTGTTTCAAAAAATTCGGATTGCCGCACCGGCTTGCTTTTACCGGCCTCGTAGATTTCCCACCGCCACGATTTGGGCGGATGCCCCCTATTTTTGATAGCGAGGCTGTAATCGAGCGGGCTGGAGGATGAAACCTTTTGCATTTCGAGTACTACTATTGAGACACTGTCTGGACACCGACAAATCCGGAATAAGCGCGCTGTAATGTCGACTCGCACTCCTCGACACGCTGCCGTGCTGTGTCGGAACCCCAGCACATCAGTATTTCACGTAAATCCCGGATAGCGACATCCACTGCGGTAGCCAAATCAATCTCGCTATCAACACCATCGTTTATGCGATAGTCGCTCAGCTTTAGTATTTCGGCGCTCACGCTTCACTCCCGAATCAATGCGCTGGCAGAATGGAGGCTGGCGGTTAACGAGCCGTCATCTGGCAGAGACCGGGGCAACCGCAGTTACGTCAAGGCAAACACATGGCAGGGCGGCAAGAGCGCATCGACGCATTCAGTCACGATGGAACCCCGCCGACGGACCAGCCGGTAGAGCTCCTCTGTGAGGACCACGTCGGTACTTATGTCATTCCGTTCCTGTGCCGGTGGCGCAATGGCGCGTGGCGGGGCCTCGATACCGACAAACCCATCGAAGCCGCAGTGCTTGGTTGGCGGGTGCGCGGCGAAAATCAGCGCTGAACCTTGAGGTTTTCTGCCGACGTCTTGCCCTTGTTCGCGACCTCCTCGTATTCCACGACTTGCCCTTCATTGAGCCCGCTGAGGCCGGCTCGCTCGACCGCCGAGATATGGACGAAAACATCTTTGCCGCCAGCTTGCGGCTGAATGAACCCGTAGCCCTTCTGCGAATTGAACCACTTCACGGTACCTTTAGCCATCGATCTGCTCCTAATAGATTAGTGTCCATCGTCACACTGAGACGCCTGCTCGGTGCCAGCGATGATCTATTATACTCTCATCATAAGTGACAGGATAGATTATTGGCGATTGAGGATTGATGACGGCTGTGGGTCATCTGCGACCGGATGGGGCCGACCGCAGGTTCGGCTAGGTCCGCCGTACCCTGAAAGCGGAACCGCCCGGGCGCTTCGGCGTCACGATTTCCGAGGTTTTAGGATGCCCCGCCTTCGCGGGGCATGACAGTCAGCGCGGCGGACGCCGATCCCGGCGCCGCTCGCTGGCCGGCTGATACGCCACCCGAGAGTGATACGCACAATAGGGCAGGCCGCCGAGGGTGTTGCCGCCGCAAAAGAAAAACTCGCTGCTGCCGGGATCGCCGACCGGCCAGCGGCAGGTTTGCTCGGTCAGTTCAAGAATGGTCCGGCGCTGGCCGATCGGAATGACGTTATCGATCAATTCCGGTGCGGCCTCCGCCTCCATTTCATAGGCGTGGGCGAGCGCGGTATTGCCGCGGATCGAGGCGCGGCCGAGGCGCATCATCGGCGAGCGCGCCTTGCGCGGCCGTGGCGCGGCGCTGGACGCGCTCTTGGCGCGGCCAGAGAGCCCAAGCCGATGCACCTTTCCAATGACCGCGTTGCGCGTGATACCGCCAAGTTCGGCCGCGATCTGACTTGCCGAAAGGCCGTCAGACCACAGCTTTTTCAAGAGTTCGACCCGCTCGTCGGTCCACGACATGCGAAAGTCCTTCTGAAGCGTGCGGGTCTTAGCCTTCGCGGAATCCATCAACGCGCCGGGCGGTACTTGCCGCCCAGGCCCTCACGCAGAACAAACGCTTTGGAAGACTGTCCGCCGCACGAGATGTCGTACTTGACGGTTCGAAAGCTACAATATGCCGGGAGTCGGGCGCAAGAGTCCCTCAGTCGCGCGTCCACATTTTCCGCGGCCGGTGTGGACGATGTGGGGACAAGTGGCCTCGGCACGGCGCTTTGCTATGCTGTTGACCGGTGCGGAGCGAACAAATAAAATGTGATTGAAGGTGCCGCCCGGAGAGGCGGCACATTCATTTTCTGCTGCGCAGCTTGATGCTCCGCGCCGAGCGGGCCTTAACGTGACATCGCATCTGTTGCCGACCTACGCGCGCGTCAACCTTGCCTTTGAGCGGGGTGAGGGCGCTTGGCTGATTGCGACAAACGGCGACCGTTACCTGGATTTTAGCTGCGGCGTCGCCGTGAACGCGCTCGGCCACGCGCATCCGCATCTGGTCGCCGCCGTCACCGAGCAAGCGCAGAAGCTCTGGCATGTCTCCAACCTCTACCAAATTCCCGAGGCCGAGGGTGTAGCCGGGCGGTTGTGCGAGGCGAGCTTTGCCGACGTGGTGTTCTTCTGCAATTCCGGCGCCGAAGCCATGGAATGCACCATCAAGACCGCGCGCAAATATCACGCCGCGGGCGGTGCTCCCGAGCGCTATCGTATCATCACTTTCGAGGGCGCTTTCCACGGCCGTACGCTGGCGACGCTGGCCGCCGGCGGTCAGAAAAAGTATCTCGACGGCTTCGGTCCGGTGGTCGACGGCTTCGACCAGGTGCCGTTTGCCGACCTTGAGGCGACCAAGCGCGCGATCACCAGCGAGACCGCGGCGATCTTGATCGAGCCGATCATGGGCGAAGGCGGCGTGCGCGTTGTCGAGCCGTCGTTCCTGCGTGCCTTGCGCAATTTGTGCGACCGGCAGGGCCTGCTTCTCCTGTTCGACGAGGTGCAGACCGGCATGGGACGCACCGGCGAATTATTCGCCTATCAGCGCGTTGGCGTCGAGCCGGACATCATGGCGCTCGCCAAGGCGCTCGGCGGCGGGTTCCCGGTGGGCGCGTGCCTGGCGACGGCCGAAGCGGCGAGGGGCATGACAGCGGGCACTCACGGCTCGACCTTCGGCGGCAATCCGCTGGCCATGAGCGCGGCCAACGCCGTGCTCGATGTCATGCTCGCGCCCGGCTTTCTCGAGCGGGTACGGCGCACGGCGCTGCTGTTCAAACAGCGCCTCGCCGAAATCAAGGACCGCTATCCGGCGGTCATATCCGAGGTCCGCGGCGAAGGTTTGCTGGTCGGCTTGCGGGCGGTCGTGCCGGCGGGCGAACTCGTCGACGCGCTGCGCGCGGAGAAAATGATCACGGTCGCCGCCGGCGATAACGTCGTGCGGCTGTTGCCGCCGCTGATTGTGAGCGAGCCGGAGATTATGGAAGGCGTCGCCCGGCTCGAACGGGCCTGCGAGCGGTTGCGCCAGTCGCAGAAAGCCCCGCCGAAGACTGAGGCGGTCCGATGAGCGCGGTGCGGCATTTCCTCGACCTGAATGTCATTCCGCGGCGGCAATTGCGGGAAATCATCGACAATGCGCGGCTGATGAAGAAAAAGCGCAAGAAAACCGTCCGCCGCCTGCTCGACGGCCGCGCGCTGGCGATGATTTTCGAACGGCCTTCGACGCGAACGCGGGTCTCATTCGAGCTCGCCATGCGCCAGCTCGGCGGCGATGCGCTGATGCTCACCGCGGAAGAGATGCAGCTCGGGCGCGGCGAGACGCTCGCCGATACCGCGCGCGTTCTGTCGCGCTACGTCGATGTGATCATGATCCGTACGCTCAGTCACAAGCAACTGGCCGAGTTTGCGCGGGCTGCCACCGTGCCGGTTATCAACGGCCTGACCAAGGTGTCCCACCCCTGCCAGGTGATGGCGGACGTGCTCACGTTCGAGGAGCATCGCGGCGCCATCGAAGGCCACATCGTGGCGTGGAGCGGCGACGCCAATAACGTGCTGACCTCGTGGATGCATGCGGCCGACCGTTTCAAGTTCGAGCTGCGCGTCGCGACCCCGCCGGAGTTAAAACCGGGAAAATGGCTGACCGACTGGATCAAATCGTCGCGCGCGCCGATCCACCTCTTTACTGACCCGGAGGAGGCGGTCGAGGGCGCCGATTGCGTCGTCACCGACACGTGGACGTCCATGGGTGACCGCGACGGGACGCGGCGTCACAATCTGTTGCGGCGCTATCAGGTGAACGCTCGGCTCATGGCCAAAGCGCGGCCCGATGCCATCTTCATGCATTGTCTGCCGGCGCATCGCGGCGAAGAGGTGACCGACGAAGTCATGGACGGCCCGCAATCCGTGGTCTTTGACGAGGCCGAGAACCGGCTGCACGCTCAGAAGGGTATTCTCGCCTGGTGTTTGGCGGACGCGCGATAGGCGGCCCTCACAATTGTCCGTCGGCCGCCTATATCCCCGGAAATGCAAAATCTCGATGTGAACATTCCGGTCCGCGAACCGGCGCCGACGAGTTCCGACGACAGCATCTTGCCGTTCGAGGTTGCTGCGCTCGACCTGCGCGGCCGCATCGTGCGGCTGGGGCCCGCGGTCGACGCCATCTTGACGAGCCACGATTATCCGCTCCCGGTCGCCAAGCTTTTGGGCGAAGCAATCGTGCTGACGGTCATGCTAGGCTCGGCGCTGAAATTCGATGGCCGTTTCATCCTGCAAACCCAGAGCGACGGTCCGGTGCGCATGCTGGTTGTGGATTTCGCCTCGCCGGACAAAGTGCGGGCCTGTGCGCGGTTTGATGCCGAACGGGTTCGCGCGGCCGAAGCGGACGGCAAAGCCAAGCCGGGCAAATTGCTCGGCAAGGGACATCTCGCGATGACCATCGATCAGGGGCCCGACATGAGCCGCTATCAGGGCCTGGTGCCGCTTGAGGGCAACGATCTCGAACACGTCGCGCACGAATACTTTTTACGCTCGGAACAGATACCGACCCGGGTGCGGCTTGCCGTGGCGGAAGAGTATCGCGGTGGCGCGAACGGCGCACACCGCCACTGGCGCGCCGGTGGAATTCTGGCGCAGTTTCTTCCCAAATCGCCGGAGCGCGCCCGCCAGGCGGATCTCGATCCCGGCGACGCACCCCCCGGCACCGAGCCTCATCTGCTGCCGGAAGACGACGCCTGGGTGGAAGGCCGCTCCCTCATCGACACGGTCGACGATCTCGAATTGATCGATCCGGCGGTGTCGAGCGAGCGCCTGGCTTATCGCCTGTTCCACGAACGCGGCGTGCGCGTGTTCCCCGCCGCCCCGGTGCGCGCTCAATGCTCGTGCTCGCGCGAAAGCGTGGAGTCGATGCTGCGCAGTTTTCCGCAGCAAGACCGCGACGACATGATCGAGGACGGCAAGATTACCGTCACCTGCGAGTTCTGCAGCTCGACCTATGTGTTCTCACCCCAGGACATCACCGCGACCGAGCCGGCGCCGTCTTAAGCGCGACTCGATCCTTAATTGATGGTCCGCTTGCTGTTGCCGCTGTCGAGCGAGAACGCCGGAATTTCGATCTCGAAATGGTCCCCCGCCGGCGTCTCCATGCCGTAGGTGCCGGTCATAAATCCCGACGAGGTCTGCAAAGGCACCCCGCTGGTATACTCGAACGATTCCCCCGCCTTGAGCACCGGTTCCTCGCCGACGACGCCTGCCCCGCGGACCTCCTGGAGGCGGCCGGTGGCGTCGGTGATGCGCCAGTGCCGGGTCTTGAGCTGCACCGTGTCGTCGCCGTGATTGGTGATGGCGATGGTGTAGGCCCAGAAAAAATAATTGTTTTCCGTAGAAGAGCGATCGGGGACGAATCGCGGCGTCACCACGACTTCGATATTGCGGGTCAGAGCGCGATACATGCAGCGAATCTTGACGTAATCTCGACGCTTTCTCAAGCCTATTGGCGGCGCGCGACCGTGGCGCCGGCGTTGCCTGCCGATGTCAGAATCGGCGCATTAGATTAAGATGGGCGATATTCACCGGTTCGGGATGCGCCGCCCGCGACCGTCATGGTTGCAAATCCTATGGCCAGCGTTTCTCCACCCCAGGCGGCCGGCGCCGAGCGCGATCTGCGCCTCGACCTGTTCCGCGGCGTGGCGCTTTGGCTGATCTTTCTCGACCATATTCCGGAAAACATCGTCAGCTGGATCACTATCCGCAATTACGGCTTCAGCGACGCTACCGAAATTTTCATTTTCATCTCGGGCTACACCGCCGCCTTCGTCTACGGCCGCACCATGCTCCAGCGCGGTTTTGTGCTGGCCAGCGCGCGCATCCTGCGCCGCGCCTGGCAGATTTATGTCGCCCACATTTTTCTGTTCACGATCTTCATGGCGGAAATCGCCTACGTCGCGGCGACGTTCGACAATCCGCTCTATGCGGAGGAAATGAAAATCCTCGATTTTCTCAAGCAGCCCGACATTACGATCTTCCAGGCGCTGCTGTTAAAATTCAAGCCGGTCAACATGGACGTGCTGCCGCTCTATATCGTGCTGCTGCTGTTGTTTCCGCCGACGCTGTTCCTGCTATTGCGCCGGCCGAACGTGGCGCTGACCGCCTCGGCGGTGCTCTATGCGGCAGCGTGGAAATTCGATTTCAACTTGCCGGCCTATCCGGCCGGCGTCTGGTTTTTCAATCCGTTCGCCTGGCAATTGTTGTTCGTGTTCGGCGCCTGGTGCGCGCTCGGCGGTGCGGAAAAGCTCGGCGGCGTACTTCGCTCGCCGATCATAGTGGCGCTTGCGATCGCTTATTTGTTGTTTGCATTCTTCATAACGCTAACCTGGCACATTGAATCGCTCGATCGTTTCGTCCCGGGCTGGCTCGCCGAATGGATGTATCCGATCGACAAGACCAACCTCGATGTCCTGCGCTTCGCGCATTTCCTGGCGCTGGCCGCGGTCACGGTGCGCTTTATTCCCGCGAACTGGTCGGGTCTTAATTCGCCGATTTTGCGCCCGGCGATCCGCTGCGGCCAGCATTCGCTTGAGATATTCTGTTTGGGGGTGTTCCTCGCCTTCGCCGGCCAGTTCATCATCGCCGAATCCGCCGGTGGTCCGCTCGTGCAAACGGCCATCAGTGTGTTAGGCATCTTGATCATGGTTGCTACGGCAAACCTGATTTCATGGTACAAGTCGATCGAAGGTCGAAGTGCGCTGTCCCGAGGCAAACCTCCGGACGCCGACCTCGCGGGGGGCGAGGTATGACACTGATCGCAGCGTTAGTGGCCAGCGTTGCACTTGTGCAAGGTGCGGCGGCGGCGGAAACCGCGCCAAGCTGCGAGGTGTCCGAGTCTCTCTTGTCTGCAAATATCGATCTCACGCGGGTCGCCAGTTCAATCAAGGAACATCATCGGCTGGATATTAGCGTCGTCGGTTCTGCATCCTCGGCGCTGACCGGCCCCGATGGCGCGCGCTTTGCATATCCCGCGCAACTAGAAAAGGCGTTGCGCGAGCGGCTCCCCGGCAATGAGATCAGGGTCACGGCGCACATTCAGTCGCGGCAACCCACCGCCGACATGGCCGCGAGCCTCGCGGGTATCGTGAAAGAAGATCAGCCGGTGTTGGTGATCTGGCAGGCCGGCACGGTCGATGCCATGCGCGGCGTCGAGCCGGACGATTTCCGCAACAGCCTCGATCAAGGCCTCGATGCCATCGCCGCCGGCAACGCCGACGTGATCTTGATGAACATGCAATATAGCCCGCGCACCGAGACGATGCTGAATGTCTCCACCTACGCCGACGTGATGCGCTGGGTCGCTGAACAGCGCGACATTCTGTTGTTTGATCGATTAGCCATCATGCACTATTGGAGCGACGAGGGCATATTTGACCTCTATGCCCCCACTAATGGCTATGCTATGGCCCATGGGGTACATGAGTGCATCGGCCAGGCTTTGGCCTCACAAATCATCAGTGCCGGTCATTTTGACGCGGATAAATTGCAGACAACACGTTGATGCGATCAGTTGCTAAAGCCACCTTGAGGCGCCTTTCGCCGGCCGTGATTTGCGGGATAGCGGCAGTGCTCGTTTCGCCGGCAGGCGCGCAAACGGCGGCGCCACAGATTTTGGCGCAGCAGACGGCGGCATTCGAGTGCAAGGCTCCGCCCGAATTCGTCCGCCTCGATCAGCCGCTGCGCCATACCGCGCGGCGTCTCGCCGCCGACGAACCGTTGACCATTGTAGCGATCGGCTCATCTTCGACCTGGGGCGCTGGCGCAAGCTCGCCTGCTGCAAGTTATCCCAGCCGGCTCGCCGCCGAACTCGGCAAACGCTTGCCGCGGGACGACGTCACCGTGCTCAATCGTGGCGTCAACGGCGAAGAGGTCGAGCAGATGCTCGCGCGTTTCCCGGCCGACGTCATCGCCCCGCATCCCGATCTCGTTCTTTGGCAGGTCGGCACCAATGCCGTGCTTCGCGATCATCAAGTGGAAGTCGACGCGGCGATGCTGCGTGACGGCATCAAAAAGATCAAGGATGCGGGCGCCGACGCGGTGTTGATGGACATGCAATTTGCGCCGCGTGTGCTCGCCAAGTCCGAAACGCCGGACATGGAAGATCAAATCGCCCGCGCTGCCAAGGAAGACAGCATCGACCTCTTCAACCGCTTTGCGGTGATGCGCCAATGGCACGATGTGCAGCACATGCCGTTTGAGGCGTTCGTCGCGCCGGACGGACTGCACATGAACGACTGGGGTTACGGCTGCGTCGCGAAACTGCTCGCGGGCGCCATTACCGAGGCGGCAACCCGCCCGGTGGCATCGGCCGCCACCCACACCGTGCACTAAAGACGGCTCAGCGCAGCTTCGGCATCACTTCGCCGGCAAACATTTCCATATTGCGGCGCGCCAGATGGTCGGGCAGTACGCCGAACTGCAATAGCGCGATGAGGATATCGAAGCCGGTCTGCTCGCGGATGCGCTCGATCTTTTCGCGCACCGTCGCCGGGCTTCCAACCACAATGGTGCCGCTGGCGATGAGTTCGTCGATGGTTTGCCGGCGCGGCCACGCGCCGAGCGCCGGCCGAAGTTTCATGGTCGCCTTCATCGACGCATTGGACGTGTAGCCGGGCGGCAGCAGCATTTCCCACGGCATGGCCAGAAAGTTGTTGAACAGCGACTCGATGCCGGCCTTGGCTTCGTCCCGCGCGCGCTCATCGGACTCGGCCACATAGATTGGCGTGGCCCAGCCGAGTTGTCCGCCGGACGCGGTGTAGCCGTGTGCCTGCGCTGCTTCGCGGTACATGTTGTGGTAGCGCACCACGGCGCTTTCCGGACTGAAGGTGACCATGAACGGATATTTACGCTCGGGCGCCGACGCCCAGACCACGGTTTCACGCGACCCCATCGACGGAATCCACACCGGCGGATGCGGCTTCTGATAAGGACGCGGCCAAAGATTGACGTAACGCAGCCGGAAGTGATCGCCCTCGAATTCGAACGGGCCCGGCGTGGTCCAGGCCTTGACGATCAGATCGTGCGCTTCGTGAAAGCGTTCATGCGAGAACGCCGGATTGACCCCGGTCGAGTGATATTCCGCGCCGATGCCGCGCACGAAGCCGGCGATAAGTCGCCCCTTCGACAGCACGTCGAGCATGGCGAATTCCTCGGCGATGTTGATAGGGTTGGAGACCAGCGGTAGCGCGCGCCCCAGCACGGCGATCTGGACCTTCTGGGTGCGTTGAATAAGCGCGCTGGCGATGAGATTTGGCGCTGGCATCAGCCCATAGGCGGTCTGATGATGTTCATTGACGCCGATGGCATCGAAGCCAAGCTCCTCGGCGTAGGTGAGTTGGTCGAGGTAAGAATCGTATTCGGCGGCGCCCTTTTCCGGATCGTAGAAACTGTTGGGCAAAACCACCCAGGCCGAACGATAATTCTTCGCCGCCTCGAGATCGAGCGGGCGATAGGGCATGAGATGAAAGCAGACGAACTTCATGCGCGCCCGCCGGCAAGAAAATCGAGCACCTCGTCGGCGACGCGATCGGCATGCTCAATGTGCGGACTGTGGCCGCAGGCCTCGATGATCGAAATCTTGGCGCCGGGCACGTGCTCGCTCCAGAGCTTGGCATAGGCGCTTGGCAACAGGCTGTCGTCGCGTCCCCAGATGATTTGCGTGGGCACCGTGATGCGATGCAGCCACTTTGCCAAATTCGGATTGAACCAGCGCGGCGCCCAGCCGAATTTCACGCCGGCGAGCTTGTTTTGCAGATCAATGTCCAGATCGGCTTCGCTTGCCGGAATTTCTTTTAGGCGCGCCTCGGCCAAGTCTTGATCGTGAAACGTGGCGCGCACGGCTTCTTCCGGCGACCAGATGAAGTTGTCGCCGGGCGGGATGCCTTTGATGCGAATGCCGGCCGGCGCCAACAGCGTCAAGCTCGCAAGACGGCTGCTATTGCGCACGGCGGCCTCGGTCGCCGTCCATCCGCCCAGCGAATGACCGATGACATGGACCGGCGCGGAAAAGTTCTGATCGAGGACGTCGAGATAATACATGGCGAGGTCGGCGACATCGCGCAGCCAGGGCGGGTCGTCCGAGCCGCCGAAGCAGGGATGTTCGGGGACGGTGAGCGCGTAACGCTGCGACAGGCGCTCGAAAAACGGCAACCATGCGGGCCAGCCCCGAGCGCCGTGCAGAAACAGCACGGACGCTCCGGCGCCGGCGCGCCGCACCCGCACGCTTACGCCGCGAGTAACGAGGCGATCCGCTCCCTCAACCATGAGGGCAAGCTTACACCGCCTGCAAGGCGGTAAGCACGTCCTCAACGATGTCGTCCGGATGTTCGAGCCCGACCGAGATACGAAGGAGGCCGTCGGTGATGCCAAGTTCGGCGCGTTGCGCCGGCGTCAGCCGCTGGTGGGTCGTCGTCGCAGGATGCGTGAGCAGGCTCTTGGCGTCGCCGAGATTATTGCTGATGCGGATGAGCTCGAGCGCGTCGGCGAAGCGGAACGCCTCTGCTTTTCCGCCCTTAACGTCGAAGGCGACCAGCGTCGAGCCGCCGCGCATCTGTTTTTTGACGATGTCCGCTTGCGGATGATCGGACCGGCCGGGATAGATCAGTCGCGCGATCTTCGGATGTTCAGCGAGCGCCGCCGCCAGCGTGCCGGCGCTTTCGGTCTGCCGCCGCACGCGCACGGCCAGTGTCTCCAAACCCTTGAGCATGACCCAGGCATTGAACGGCGACAGCGACGGTCCGGTCTGCCGCAGCAGCACGTGAATATTTTTGTCGATGAATTGCTGCGAGCCGAGGATGATGCCGCCGAGGCAGCGTCCCTGGCCGTCGATGTGTTTGGTCGCCGAATAAACCACACAGTCGGCGCCGAGCGCGAGCGGGCTCTGGAAAATCGGCGTGGCGAAGACGTTGTCGACGACAAGCGTCGCGCCCGCCTCGCGGGCGATGCGCGCGACCGCTTCGATGTCGATGACTTCGAGCGTCGGATTGGTCGGGGTCTCGATGAAGAAGGTCTTGGTGTTCGGCCGCAACGCCGCGCGCCATTGCTCGAGATCGGTGCCGTCGACCAGGGTCGACGTTACGCCAAAGCGCGGCAGGTAATCTTCGACGATGTAGCGGCACGAACCAAACAACGCTTTGGCGGCGACCACATGATCGCCGGCCTTGACCTGGCCGGTGAGCGCGAGCGTCACCGCCGCCATGCCGGTCGCCGTGGCGCGGGCGGCTTCAGCGCCTTCGAACGCCGCCATGCGCTCCTCGAACATCGCCACAGTGGGGTTGGCAAAACGCGAGTATTGGAAACCCGGCTCCTCGTTGTTGAAGCGGCGCTCGGCTTGCGCGGAGTTGTCGTAGACGTAGCCTTGAGTGAGAAACATCGCCTCGGATGTTTCGCCGAACTGCGAGCGCAGCGTGCCGGAATGCACGAGACGGGTTTCGGGGCGGTAGCGATCAGGCGCGGACGCGGACATGTGGCCCTCCTTGGCCAAACAAAAACCCGGCCGATTAATGCTCGGGCCGGGCTCACGCGTCCCCGGCCTTTTAGCTATTTATTTAACGTGGCTGCAAGCCGGCCGGCTCAAATGACCACGGGATAATCGGTTCATTACGCCCGACCGGCGCTTCCGTCAAGGCAGGCATCGGGTTAGATCGGTTTGGTGGCGAGCACCTCCCCTCAAGCGCGCAAAGGCATTCTGCCCGACAGCATGATCGCCGCTTTGGCGCGCGACGGCGCGATTATTGCCGCGCGGCCGTTTGCGTCCGATCAGATCCAGCCGGCAAGCCTCGATCTGCGGCTCGGCGCGGTTGCCTACCGGGTGCGCGCAAGCTTCCTGCCCGGACCGGGCACGGCGGTGGCGCGCCGCATCGCCGAATTGAAACTGCACGAGTTTCCGCTCACCGGCGGCGCCGTACTGGAAACCGGCTGCGTCTATATCGTGCCGCTGATCGAGCGGCTGGCATTGCCGCCGGATATCGACGCGGCGTCAAATCCAAAAAGCTCCACCGGCCGGCTCGACGTTTTCACGCGCGTGATCGCCGATGAGACACGCGGCTTCGATCGCGTCGCGCCCGGCTATCATGGTCCGCTCTACGCCGAGATCAGCCCAAAGACTTTCCCGGTCCTGGTGCGCGAAGGTTCGCGGCTGTCGCAAATTCGCTTTCGCCGCGGTGATGCGCGTCTCGACGGCAAAGCCTTGAGCGCGCTGCACGCGCAGGAGCGGCTCGTCGACCGCGGCGAGGCGGTGATGGGCGACGGCATTGCGGTGAGCGTCGACCTTTCGGGAGCTGGCGGAGAAACCGGCATCGTCGGTTATCGCGCCAAGCGCCACACCGCCGTGATCGAAGTCGAACGCCGCGCCGCCTACGAGGTTGCCGATTTCTGGGAGCCGATCGCGGCGCGCGCCGACACCAGTCTCATTCTCGACCCCGATGAATTTTACATCCTTGCCTCGACCGAGGCCGTGCAGGTGCCGCCGGACTACGCCGCCGAAATGGTGCCGTTCGATCCGCTGGTCGGCGAGTTTCGCGTGCATTATGCCGGCTTCTTCGATCCCGGTTTTGGTTATGCCGGCGCCGGCGGGCTCGGCGCCCGCGCCGTTCTTGAAGTCCGATCGCGCGAAGTGCCGTTCATTCTCGAGCATGGCCAGGTGGTGGGACGTCTGGTTTATGAGGAGATGCTGCAACGGCCGCAGCGGCTTTACGGCAGCGACATCGGCTCGAATTATCAGGCGCAGGGATTGAAGCTGTCGAAGCATTTTATCGCCTAGCCGGCAGCGGCCGCCCGGGGCTGGCGATTGTCCGCGGCAGGGCGCCAAAATTGTTGTGGCATTTCCGCGCGAACGGCGGTTCTCTGGGCGCCGGGGGACTGACTTTTATCAGGCAGGGGAGGCAGCGCATGCGCGCGCTCGTCCTGGGCATGGCTGTGTTTGTCGTTGTGGCGGCAAGCCTGCTGACTGCCGCTTCGGCTGTCGCACAATCCGGATATGACCGGCCGGGCGCTGATATCACCAGCGCTGCCGTGCCGAGCGGCGATCCGGCGGTGTGCGCGGCGCGCTGCGAGCGTGAAAAAAATTGCCGGTCCTGGAGCTTTTCCTACCCCTCGGCGTCCGGCGAGCCGGCGATGTGCTGGCTCAAGCGTGAGGTGACGCACGGTATCCCGTCGCCTTGTTGTGTTTCAGGGGTGCGCGGCGCGGCGTTGATCGAGCCGCGGATCGGCGGCTTCGAATTTTCCATTGAGCGCGCCGGCGGCGACTATCGGTCTTTCGATATCGCTCCCGATCCGCACGGCAAAGCCTGCGCGGCGGCATGTCAGGCCGATAGCCACTGCCGGGCCTGGACTTATCGCCGGCCGGGCTACGGCTCGAACGCCGCACGTTGCTTCCTGAAAGAAACTATCAAGCCGCCGAACCATCGGCCCTGCTGCATCTCAGGCGTGGTGAGGTAGTGTCGCGCTTGGGCGTGTACTCGTAAGCGCGCACTGTCCTATCATCCGCCTCCCCATCAAATTCGAGAGTTCGAAGAAAGTAGCCAGTGCCTGAAATTACCAGTGAAGACTTCCTTTTGGGCGGTGGCGAAATGGGGGCGCTAACGCGTGCGTACGACTGGACAAAAACACCCCTTGGCGCTCCCGCCAGTTGGCCGCAGAGCCTGAAGACTGCGATTCGCCTGTTGCTCACATCCCAGCATCCAATGTTTATTTGGTGGGGACCCGAGCTTATCCAATTTTACAATGACGCTTATCGGCAAACTATGGGGCCGGAGCGCCATCCCAGCGCACTCGGGCAGCGCGGCCGCGATTGTTGGCAGGAAATTTGGGAAATCATCGGCCCGCAGATTGAATTGGTGATGTCAGGTGAAGGGGCGACTTGGCATGAAGATCAACTGGTTCCGGTGACGCGCCACGGCCAGCGTGAAGATGTCTGGTGGACTTATGGGTACTCTCCAATCGACGAAGGTGGCGAGGTAGGCGGAGTACTCGTCGTCTGCAACGACGTTACTGTGCAACACCTGCTCACCGAACAGCTGAAGCAAGCCAATCTGCGGCTCGCCGACGAAAGTAATCGCCTAAGGCAGCTCTTTAACGAAGCGCCCGGCTTCATGTGCGTTTTGCGGGGGCCGCAACACGTCGTTGAGCTTGCCAACGCGGCCTATCTTCGGCTCGTTGGTTCGCGCTCGCTTCTGGGCAAGCCGGTTCGCGAGGCTTTCCCTGAGATAGAGGGCCAGGGCTTTTTCGAACTGCTCGACCAAGTCTACGCGACCGGTACGCCATTTGTTGGTCGGAGACTGCCAATAGCTTTCCAGAGCGATAGCTCCGAGCCGGCAGCACAGCATTTTCTTGATTTCGTTTATCAGCCTATTACCAACGAACGCGGTGACGTATCCGGCATCTTCGTCGAGGGCAGTGACGTGACCGACCACGTACTTGCCGAACAGCAACAGCAGCTGCTGATTCGCGAACTACAACATCGTGTGCAAAATACGCTCGCTACGGTGCAAGCCATCTTAGCTGCGACCGCGCGTTCGTCGCACAGCATTACCGACTTTCAAGAAGCATTTTCCGGACGCCTCGTGGCGCTCGGCAAGACGCATTCGATTCTTTCGGAGAATGACCGGCAGATCGTTACGGTATTAGAACTTCTCCGTTTTGAACTTGAGCCATACGATGACCGGACCGGACGTCGCGTCGTACTTGAAGGGCCCGCGGTAGGTCTTCCGGCGATTATTGCCATTCCGTTGGGCTTGGCCTTCCACGAACTCGCGACCAATGCCGCTAAATACGGGGCGTTGTCGGACATTGCGGGCATGGTGACAGTGAAATGGCGCACCGAAAACGAAGATCGAAGGGAAATGCTTCATATCGAATGGAACGAGAGCAACGGTCCACAGGTCGCTGAGCCGATGCGCGAGGGTTTTGGGACGCGTTTGCTGAATAGGGCGCTGCCCGCGCAAGCGGGCGCGCAGGTGACATTGAACTTCGCGCCAACGGGGCTCCGCGTCGATCTATCAATGCCCCTGGTAAAAGACTCAGCGTGAATTCAAAGGTTGAGCGGCCGCGCTTCGAGGCCCTCGTCGCGCACAATCGCGTCTCGACCACTATGTGGAGACGTAGACTTCTTCCGCGCGAGGATTAAGGACGCGAACCGATGACGCGCCGCGGTTCCGCCAAATTCCAAAAAGCCGATCGGCTTTCACCTTAACTCGCTTTGGGCTGATCTCGTCTACGCTTACGCGATGCAGAACGTCGCCGCGTCCGCGATCATCGGCGCGGACGACCTCGATGGTGAATTTCATAAGACAGTTCGCCCCTTGTTTTGATAAACAAGCGGTCCAACAGGACTTCGTTCCTCCGTGGCTGGGTCTTCCCTCTCGTGGGCTGATGGAACTTTTTGAAGCGCTCCGCAGTTAGCCATCCGGAGGAGAGGTATATTTAAAATTTGCTCTGGTCGTGACGCGGTTCGATCGCTTCGGCGGGGGAGCGACCGTTTACCCTGTTTTCCAATTGCTTATGGGCCCTACCCCAGCTTGCTCTAGCGGGATAATGTCTCGCGGGAGCCGCGTATTTTTTCGCGTGTCGACTTCGGAGATCAACGATGGCTGCAAATGAAACGACTACGCTCGCCGCACTCGTCGGTGACAACGAGAAACAGATCGTGCCCGAATGGCTCGAACTCCAAAAGCGGACCGGCGTGCTTCAGACCGGTCGCATCACGGAAGCCGAGCTAACTTCTCAGTCGACGGAATTTTTGCATCTGCTTCGCAACGGTTTAGCCAACGGCGGCGTAGAGATCAGCAACACCGCATACACGCCCGCCCGCGATTTCCTCAGCAATTTGTCGCGCTCGCGGGCGCTACAGGGATTTTCGCCGACTGAAACGGCGACCTTTGTTTTTTCGCTGAAGCAGCCGCTGTTCAATTGGTTGAATCGCGACAAGTCGGTCACGCCGGCTGACGCAGCCAAGATCATTTGGGCCGTCACCATACTACTCGATGGACTAGGGCTGCTCACCTTCGACACGTTTCAGAAGAGCCGCGAGGAGGTCATCCTTCGCCAGCAGCGGGAAATCACCGAACTGTCGACGCCGGTCGTCAAGTTATGGCAAGGCGTCCTGGCGCTTCCGGTCATCGGCACGCTCGACAGTGAGCGCACTCAGGTGGTGATGGAAAATTTGCTTCAGCACATCGTCGACGAGAGCGCCGAAATCGCTATCATTGACATTACCGGCGTGCCGACGGTCGATACGCTGACGGCGCAGCATCTGCTGAAAACCGTCTCGGCCGCGCGCCTGATGGGAGCCGACTGCATCATCAGCGGTATCCGCCCGCAAATCGCACAGACCATCGTTCATCTGGGCGTCGACCTTAATGTGGTTTCGAAAGCTACCCTTGCCGATGCGTTCGCGGTCGCGCTTCGTCGCACTAACCGCGCGGTGGTGAAGCTGAAAACCGCTAAAACATATAACGGACAACCGAAAGCTCCCGCCGAAGGGGGCGAGTAACAATGGACCGTATTCCGATCCTCAAACTTGGGGACGCGTTGCTGGTCACCATCCAGGTCGATATGCACGATCGGCTGGCAACGGCGCTTGAGGAAGATCTTACAACCAAGATCGTGGATTTCGGCGCCAAGGGTGTGCTTATCGACATCTCCGCCTTGGAAATCGTCGACAGCTTTATCGGCCGCATGCTGGACAATATCGCGGCGGTGTCGCGCATTCTCGATGCGGATACTGTCGTTGTCGGCATGCGTCCCGCCGTCGCGATTACACTGGTCGAGCTCGGATTGTCGCTCTCGGGGGTCAAGACCGCATTGAACGTCGAACGCGGGATGGCGCTGATTAAAAGCCGCCTGGAGGAGTTTGATGCCGACGACGAGGACTGACCGCCTCGAAATCCGCTCGTCGGACGACGTTGTAAAGGTACGGCAGCAGACGCGAGTCCTGGCGGTTGAAGCGGGCTTAAGCCTGGTCGATCAGACCAAGATTATTACCGCGGCGAGCGAACTCGCCCGCAATACGCTGGACTACGGCGGCGGCGGCGAACTGCGTCTGGAAGTGGTCGAGGATGTTGGCCGGCGCGGTTTGCGATTGACCTTCGAAGATCGCGGCCCCGGGATTGCCGACATTCAGCAGGCCATGAAGGACGGATTCACCTCGGGCTCGGGTCTCGGTCTTGGCCTCGGCGGCGCCAAGCGGCTGTCAAACGAGTTCTCGATCCAATCGAAGCCCGGCGCCGGCACCAAGATCACAATTGGGCGCTGGAAAGCATGACCTTTTCCGTCCCAATCAACGACGCGAGCCATGTCGGTGAAATGCGGCGCCAGGTCGCGGTGATTGCCGAAAAAAACGGCTTTGGTGATGCCGATGCCGGACGCGTCGCGTTAGTCGCGACCGAACTCGGCACAAATCTGATCAAACACGGTCGCGGCGGCGAAATGCTGTTCGGCGCCTTCGAGGATAATGAAGGCAGCGGCATGGAGCTGATTGCGCTCGATCACGGACCCGGCATCGGCAATGTCGAGGAGTGCTTGCGCGATGGTTTTTCGAGCGCGGGTACGGGCGGCAACGGCCTGGGCGCCGTTATCCGTCAATCGCATTTCGTCGACATCGCTTCATGGCCAGGTGTCGGCACCGGAGTGCTCGCCCGCCTCCAGGCCGGAACGCCTACCCCGCACCGCTCAAGGTCGCATTCTGGTTGGGGTGCGGTTGCTGTCGCTATGCCGGGTCAAGAGGTGTGCGGCGATTCCTGGAGCGTCTCGGCCAACGGCTCGACGACCCTCTTTGTCGCCGATGGATTGGGACACGGCCAAGAAGCGGCCGACGCATCGGTGGAAGCCGTACGGCTGTTTCATCGGTTTGCCGCGCACCGTGTGCCGACACTCCTCGATTATGTGCACGGCGGCTTGCGTTCGACCCGAGGCGCCGCCGTTTCCATCGCCCGGTTCGATCCCGCGACGCGGCAGGTCGCATTTGCCGGTGTTGGCAACGTCGCCGGCGCGCTCGCTGAAAACGGAAATCTCAAGCGCATGGTGTCGATGCCGGGGACTGCTGGCCACAATGCCCGCAAGATTCAGGGTTTTGACTATCCATTTCAAAGCGGCCTCATCGTTCTTTGTTCAGACGGCATCGGCACCAGTTGGAACTTTAGCCGCTACCGCCTTATTGAAACGGTGCATCCGACGCTCATCGCGGCTATTCTCTACCGCGATTTCAGCCGCCGCCGCGACGATGCGACTGTTTTGGTGGGAAAATGGCCCCCTCCGGGCCTGAGACAGTAGTCCAAGTACGCCATGAGTTGGCCCATCGTCACACTGCCCATTGAGAGCGAGAGCGACGTTGTCGCGGTACGACAGCGAGCGCGGCGCATTGCCGAATTGCTCGGGTTCGAGCGCCAGGACCAAACCCGGATCGCAACCGCTGTTTCCGAAATAGCGCGCAACGCCTTCGGCTACGCCGGTGGCGGCCGGGCGGAATTCGCAGTCGAGCCCGGCGACGCGCAACAGCTCTTCCACGTCCGCATCAGCGATAAGGGTAAAGGCATCCCGGATTTGCAACGCATCCTGGACGGCGAATATCGCTCGGAGAGCGGCATGGGGCTGGGCCTGGTGGGCGCGCGACGGCTGATGGATCGCTTCCGGATCGACACCGCGCCCGCCGAGGGAACCGTAGTAGAGCTCGAGCAGTATGTTCCGAAACGTGCCGCCCGCATTACCCAAGCCAAACTTGCCGAAATCGCCGCGGCGCTCAAACGCGACTCTTCGGCCGATCCTCTCGAAGCGTTGCGTGACCAGAATCGGGAGCTCCTGCAAAGCCTGGAGGAAATTCGCCGTCGCGACGAAGAGAGCAAGGAGCTTAACCAGGAACTTGGCGACACCAATCGCGGCGTCGTCGCGCTTTATGCGGAACTTGATGAGCGCGCCGAACAATTGCGCAACGCGAGCGAGCTCAAGTCCCGCTTCTTGTCGCATATGAGTCATGAATTTCGCACGCCGCTGAATTCGGTGCTCGCGCTGTCGCGACTACTTCTCGATCGCATCGACGGCGAGCTTACCACCGAGCAGGAACGGCAGATTGGATACATCCGGCGCTCCGCCGAAAGTCTGCTCGAACTGGTGAACGACCTTCTGGATTTGTCCAAGGTCGAGGCCGGCAAGATCGAAGTAAAGCCTGGACGTTTTGCGGTCCACACGCTGTTCGGCGCGTTGCGTGGGGCGCTACGTCCGCTCCTGACTTCTCCGTCGGTCGAGCTGATTTTTGACGCCGGCGACGATATTCCGGAAATGCACACCGACGAGGGCAAGGTCGCGCAGATTTTGCGCAATCTGATTTCTAACGCCCTGAAATTTACCGAGAAAGGCGAAGTGCGCGTGACCGCGCGTTACGAGGCGGCCGAAAACACCATAACCTTCGCGGTTCGCGACACCGGCATCGGGATTGCTCCGGAAGATCGCGATCGTATCTTCGAGGAATTTTCCCAGGTCGACACGCAATTGCACAAAAGGGTCAAAGGTACCGGGCTTGGCTTACCGTTGTCGCGCTCGCTGGCACAATTGATTGGGGGCCGCATCGGAGTTGAAAGTATCCCTGGTCAAGGCTCGGTCTTCACGCTTCGGATCCCGGTCGTGTTTGGCGAAGACTCAGCAGCCGCATCTGCTGCGGTGGATGATCTTTCTCGCAAGCGGGTCTTGATCATCGACGATGACGAGACTTTTCGTTATGTGTTCAAACAGATCGTCCGCAACGAGCCGCGTTACGAGATTCTCGAAGCAAGTGACGGCAGCGAGGGACTGCGGCAGGCGCGCGGCGAACACCCCGACGTGATCGTACTTGACCTGCAGATGCCTAATATCGACGGCTTCACGGTGTTGCAGGAACTTAATGCCGATCAACGCACCAGCGTCATTCCGCTCATCATCTCGACATCGCTTCCGGTGGATGCCGAGCTCAAGGCGCGCTTGCCAATCGGGACCCGCGTCATTTCAAAGAACCTGATTTCACGCGAGAACGTTTCACTATTCCTACGCGACGCAACCAGTTTCCGGAACGCGTCGCCATGACTGAAGAAGTAATCATCAACGTTGATGATGTTGAGGCGCAACGCTACGTCAAGCGGCGCGATCTCGAGGCTAGCGGATTTTCAGTGGTCGATGCCACGACGGGCGCCGAAGCGCTGCGGTTGACTGAACAAATCAAGCCCGCGGTGCTTTTGCTCGATGTCCAGCTCCCCGATATCAACGGCTACGAAGTATGCCGCTATGTCAAAAACAAGTGGCCCGAAGTCATGGTTCTCATGACGTCGTCCACATTCGTGACTTCGGAACGCCGCACGCTCGGTTTGGACTCCGGCGCTGACGCTTATCTCGTCCAGCCTGCGGAACCGCTGGAACTAACCGCGGCCGTCAACTCCATGCTGCGCATTCGCCGGTCGGAAGACGCGCTGCGAAGCCTGAATCTATCGCTCGACGCGCAGGTCAAGGAACGTGGCGTCGAGCTCGGCCGCGCTATCAACGCGCTCAAGTCCAGCGCTGATCGCATGCGAAGCCTGCTGCAAACGACTTACATCTTGCAGGGTTACATGACCCCGGACGGCATAATGCTCGACGCCAACCGGGCATCGCTGGACAGCATACAGGCAAAGATCGAGGACGTTGTCGGCCGGCCGTTCTGGGAGACTCCGTTGTTCACGTCCACGCCGGGGATGCCCGACGCGGTGCACCAAGCGGTGATGCGTGCCGCGGCGGGAGAAATCATTCAACAATCCATTACAGTGAACCTGCCGGATGGTGAACGCACCTTCGACATGGCGTTGCGCCCCGTCAAAAGCGAAGCCGGTGCGGTGATCGGCATCGTGCCGGAGGCGGTGGAAACCACGCAGCGCGTCAAAGCCGAAACGGCGTTGCGGCAATCCATGAAGATGGAAGCGATCGGGCAGCTTACCGGCGGCCTGGCCCACGATTTCAACAATTTGCTGACCGCAATCGTCGGTAATCTTGACCTCATTCGCCGGCGCAGCGCCGAGCAGAACGTGCGCAAATGGGCGGACAATGCTTTCAAGGCCGCCGAACGCGGTTCGAAACTTACGTCTCAGCTTTTGGCGTTCTCGCGGACGCAAAAACTCGATACCGGCCCGGTCGATCTCAACAGCTTGATCAACGGCATGAAGGAATTGCTGGACCAGTCTCTCGGCCCCACGATCGCCATCCAGTTCGAACTGGCGCAAGAGCTGCCCCCGGCACTCGCGGACGCTAACCAGCTCGAGCTTGCACTGCTCAATCTTTCGCTCAATGCGCGCGACGCCATGCCCGATGGCGGCACGCTGACGATCAGCACCGCTGTTTCAAACAATGAGGGCGGGCCCGTGCTCGTTTCCGTGGCGGATACCGGCACCGGCATGGCGCCCGAGACAGTGGCTCGCGCATTCGATCCGTTTTTCACCACCAAGCCGACCGGCAAAGGCACCGGTCTTGGGCTATCGCAGGTCTACGGCATCGTCCGCCAAGCAGGCGGCGAGGTGACCATCGACAGCAAAGTCGGACGCGGTACGAAGGTGATGCTGCGCCTTCCTCGCGCGGTGCAGGATGCCGCGAAGGAAAAACCCAACGACACCGCAATGACGCGAGCAGCCAACGGCGAGAAGCTTCTTTTGGTTGACGACGATTCCGACGTTCGCGACATCGTCCGCACCGTGCTTTCGGAGCTCGGTTATACGGTGCGCGAAGCAAGCGGCGGCCAGGAAGCGCTTGTTACGCTGTCGAATTTCAATCCTGATCTGCTGATCGTCGACTTTGCGATGCCGAACATGAATGGCGCGGAGGTTGTGACGATCGCTCGGCTACGCAACGCGGAATTAAAAATCTTGTTTCTGAGCGGCTATGCCGATTCCGCATTCCTCGAATCGGCGGTCGGCGAAGCTTTGCTGCTGCGAAAGCCGTTCCGGCCCAGCGAGCTTGCGGCAGCGGTGCGCTCGGCGCTGGATGCTTAGGCGTTTTGCAGCGCGTGGCGAAGTTCTTGTAGTGACGCGCTAGCCCGTGCCGCCGACGGTGATGCGATCGATCCGCAACGTCGGCTGGCCGACGCCGACCGGCACGCCTTGACCGTTCTTGCCGCAGGTGCCGATACCGTCGTCGAGCGCGAGATCGTTGCCGACCATGGAGATGCGGCTCAAATCGGTAGGTCCGTTGCCGATCAGCATGGCGCCCTTGATCGGCGCGCCTTGCTTGCCGTTCTCGATGCGATAAGCCTCGGTGCATTCGAAGACGTATTTGCCCGACGTGATATCGACCTGGCCGCCGCCGAAATGCACGGCGTAGATGCCGTTCTTCACCGAAGCGATGATCTCTTGCGGATCGGTGTTGCCGGCGAGCATGTAGGTGTTGGTCATGCGCGGCATCGGCACGTGCGCGAAACTTTCGCGCCGGCCGTTGCCGGTCGGCTTCATGCCCATCAGCCGTGCGTTCTGCCGGTCCTGCATGTAGCCGACGAGGATGCCGTCCTCGATCAAAACGGTGCGGTTGGTCGGCGTGCCTTCGTCGTCGATGGAGAGCGAGCCGCGGCGTAGCGCAATGGTGCCGTCGTCAACCACGGTCACGCCTTTGGCGGCGACGCGCTGGCCCATGAGGCCGGCGAAGGCGGAAGTCTTTTTGCGGTTGAAGTCGCCTTCCAGCCCGTGGCCGACGGCTTCGTGCAGCATGACGCCGGGCCAGCCCGAGCCGAGCACGACATCCATCTCGCCGGCCGGCGCCGGTACCGCTGCCAGGTTGGTCAACGCTTGGCGCACTGCGCTGTCGACCGCGTGCTGCCAGCGATCGGTGACAAGGAAACCCTCATAGCCTTCGCGCCCGCCATAGCCGGCGCTGCCGGTTTCCTGCTTGTCGCCATCGCCGACCACGACCGAGACATTGATACGGACCAGAGGCCGCACGTCGCGATAGGTTTGGCCGTCGGCGCGGACGATCTCCACCGATTGAAAGGTTGCGCCGACGCTGGCGGAAACTTGCCGCACGCGAGGATCTTTGGCGCGCGCATAGGCGTCGATGGTTTCGAGAAGACGCGCCTTGGCCTCGAACGCCGGGCTGCCGAGCGGACTATCCTCGCCGTAGAGTTTGACGTTGGTCCGCGGCGGCGGACCAGCATACTGTCCGGAATAGCCGCCCTTGACCGCGCGTACGGCGTCGGCCGCCCGGGCAATCGCCGCTTCCGACAGGTCGGACGCGTGCGCGTAGCCGACCGCCTCGTCTTTCACCGCGCGCAGGCCAAAGCCTTGCGAGGTGTCGTACGTCGCCTGCTTCAACCGGCCGTTATCGAACACCAGCATTTCGGCCTGGCGGTATTCCAGGAACAATTCGCCGTCGTCGGCGCCGTCAAGGCCGCGGGAAATGATTTTGGCAAGCTCATTCCGGTCAAGCCCGGCGTGGTCGACCAGCGAAGAGGGGGAAGAGGGCATGCTTCTCTCCAAGGGAATTTTTCTTATGTCTCGGCCTAGAGATAAGCGATCTGCCGCCGCTTTGCTACCGATGAGGCTTTTACCCGATTGCGAGAAAAGCGCGGATCCCCTCTCCCGCAAGGGGAGAGGTGAAAAGAGCAAGCCTCAGCTAGCCCGACAGCCGCTCGATCTCGGCGCCGCAGCGGCTGAGCTTGTCCTCGAGCCGCTCGAAGCCGCGGTCCAAATGATAGACGCGGTTGACGATGGTCTCGCCCTCGGCGGCGAGCGCGGCGATGACGAGCGACACCGACGCGCGCAAGTCCGTGGCCATGACCGGCGCGCCTTTGAGCCGCTCGACGCCTTCGATGGTCGCCCGCTCGCCTGAAAGCGCAATGCGGGCGCCAAGCCGCACCAATTCCTGCACGTGCATGAAGCGGTTTTCGAAAATGGTCTCGACAATCTGCGAGGTGCCGCGCGCGCGCGTCATCAGCGCCATCAATTGCGCCTGCAAATCGGTGGGAAAGGCGGGGAACGGCGCGGTGGCCACGTCGACCGGTTGAAGATCGATGCCGTTGCGGGCAACGCGGATGCCTTGATTGGTCGGCGTCACCGTCGCCCCGGTTTGCGTAATCACGTCGAGCGCCGCCTGCAACAATTCCGGACGCGCGTTCTGCAACAGCACGTCGCCGCCGGCCATGGCGATCGCCATGGCGTAAGTGCCGGTCTCGATCCGGTCCGGCAGCACTGCATGGCGCGCACCGTGCAGTTTGTCGACGCCCTCGATTTCAATGCGCGCGCTGCCCGCGCCGCTGATGCGCGCGCCCATTTTGTTGAGACAGTCGGCGACGTCGCCGATTTCGGGTTCGCGCGCGGCGTTCTCGATTACGGTGGTGCCGCGGGCGAGCGCAGCCGCCATCAACGCGGTGTGCGTGCCGCCGACGGTGACTTTGGGAAAGACGATCTCCGCACCATGCAGGCCGCCCGGCGCCGACGCCACCACATAGCCGCCGTCGATGTCGATGACGGCGCCGAGCCGCGCCAGTGCCATCAGATGCAGATCGACCGGCCGCGTGCCGATGGCGCAGCCGCCCGGCAACGACACCTTTGCTTCGCCGATGCGCGCCAGCAGCGGCCCGATCACCCAAAAGCTCGCCCGCATGCGCGATACCAGTTCGTAGGGTGCTGTGGTATCGACGATGTTCGCGGCCGAGATGTGCAGCGTTTGCCCGTGGTCGGCGGTTTCGCCGGCGCGCTTGCCGCCGACCATGACGTCGACGCCGTGATTACTGAGAATGCGCTGCAGCAGCACGACGTCGGCCAGTCGCGGCACGTTGTCGAGGATCAGCATCTCCTCGGTGAGGAGGCTTGCGATCATCAGCGGCAGCGTGGCGTTCTTCGCGCCGGAAATCGGAATCGCGCCCTCAAGCCGCCGGCCGCCGACAATGCGTATGCGGTCCATTCTCACCCCCGCGGGAATCTCCCGCCTCTAGTCCCGGCCGTTACTCGCGGCTTCGATTGCGGCGAAAGTCGGGAGCATGCTCCTTGCGCTCGAGGCCGGGAAGTGTGGCGTCGTCGCTTGGTTTATTTTCCGCGCGGCCGCGCGCCTGCGCCTTGCGGCGCTTGAGGTTTTCCCGCAACGCTGCGGCGAGACGCGCCTTGCGCCTTTGCTGCTGCTCTTCTTTGCCGCGCGCAATCATGCTCGTTTAAGGCAGCGGCAAAATGTGCGGCGCGAACAAGCCGAGCGAAAGGATCGCGAGGCCGGCAGCCCCGAGCGCGCCGGCGAACCACACCAGCGCCATGATGCCGGTAATCACTGCGGCCGAGCACAGCACAATGCCGATCTGAAACGCTGCCGACGCGATTTCGTAATGATGATACTTCGCCGTGGAGACATCGCGGTCTTCCTCCTCGGCGGTGGCGTGGGCCTGGAGTTCCTTACGATCGGCCTCGTAATGCGCGGCGCTGGCGTGCCAAGCCTCGATCTGTTTGTCGATGGCGGCCTTGGCGGCGGGATCGGTCAGCGTTCCGCCGAGCAACTTCGCCTCTTCGGCCGCCGCATTGACCACTGTTTTGCGGATGTCCTTAGCCTGAAAATACGACCAGGTATCGCTCAGCTTAACATTGGCGCTGATGGTTTCGGTCTGCGCGCTTTTGCCGAGCGTTTCCGAGAACGCCAGGAACAGCGCGAGAATGGCGATCACCAGCGCAATTCGCTTGTCTTCGCGGCTTGCTTCCTTGGCGGTTTCGGCCTGTTCCAGTTGCTCGTGCACGTCTGACATTTTTGCCCCTCTCTTTTCCCCTCTCCCCTTGCGGGAGAGGGTGGCAAGCCCGTCGCAGCGGAGCGAAGACGGGCGGGCCGGGTGAGGGGGCCTATTTGGGACGAGTGCGCCGACCCCTCACCCGCCTCGCTCACTAAGCTCGCTCGGCACCCTCTCCCGCAGGGGGAGAGGGAATCAAATGGCCGATAGCACGAAATTCACTTACGCGCGCGGGTGGGCGGCGCGGTAGGCCTCAATCAGCCGGTCGGCGTCGACTTCGGTATAAATTTGCGTTGTCGCCAAAGAGGCATGCCCGAGCAGCTCTTGAATGGCGCGCAAGTCGCCACCGCGGGCGAGGAGGTGGGTGGCGAAGGAGTGCCGTAGTGCGTGCGGCGTCGCCGTTTCCGGCAGCCCGAGCGCGCCGCGCATTCGCGCCATCGAAAGCTGCACAATGCGCGGCGACAGCGGCCCGCCCTTGGCGCCGATAAACAGCGGGCCGTCGGCCGGCAGATCGTAGGGACAGATGTCGACAAAGTCTTCGATCAGCTGCCGGACCTGCGGCAGCACCGGGACCATGCGCTGCCGCCGGCCTTTGCCGGTGACGGTGACGGTATCGATCATCCGGGTGAAATCGGCGCGCAATAGCCCGAGCGCTTCGGAAATGCGGAGCCCGCTGCCGTAGAGCAGCGCCAGCACCGCGGCGTCGCGCGCCTGGATCCACGGCTCGGTGTTCGGGTCCGCTAAGTCTGGATCGGCGAGGCGCTTGGCGGAGGCTGCCGGTAGCGGCCGCGGCAAGGTCTTGCCGATCTTCGGGCCGCGCACCGCGGCGAGCGCGCCGGACTTTCCTTTGCCGGCGCGTTCGAGATAGCGCGCGAAGCCGCGCAGGCCAGCGAGCGTGCGCATCAGCGAGCGGCTGCCGACGCCTTGCGATCGCCGCGCCGCGAGGAAGGCGCGCACGTCGGCGGGCGCGAGGCTGGCGAGCGCCTTCAGCGACGGCGACCCGCCAAGGTGCTGTGCTAAGAAGCCGAGGAATTGCACCACGTCGCGCCGGTAGGCTTCGACGGTCTTTGGCGAATAATTGCGCTCGCCGCCGAGCTGAGCGAGCCACGCGCTTAACTCGGCCGCGACGGCGGGGGCGACGAAGCTCAGTTCAACCTTTTTATTCATCGTCCGCTCGTGCCGCATCATCCGCCCCCGCTGCGCGAGGCAGGATAGGAGCGCTGCCTTTCCCCTTCCTAAACCCCCCGGAATCGGCCCACTCTGCCGATGATCCGGAAAAGCTTGCCCTCGGACTGGATCTGAGGCTGGAACCCGGTTTTCCGAAAGATCATGCGCCATTAAATAAGCCCCAACATGCCCAAACGCGTGGTCGATGTCCTCGTCCCGGTCGCCCTCGACCGGGCCTATTCCTACCGGGTGCCGGAGGCGCTTGCGCTCGCACCCGGCGATATCGTGTCCGTGCCGCTCGGCGCGCGCGAGGCGACCGCGGTGGTCTGGGCGGAGAACGCCAAGCCCAATCCGCGACTCGACAACCGGCTCAAGGACGTCGAGCAAAAGCTCGATTTGCCGCCGCTCAAGGACGAGCTGCGCGACTTCGTCGACTGGGTGGCGAATTACACGGTCGCCTCGCGCGGCATGGTGCTGCGCATGTGCCTGCGCATGGGCGAGCATCTCGGCGCCGAGCGCGAGCGCGTCGGCGTGCGCTTGGCCGGCGCGGCGCCGCAGCGGATGACCGCGGCGCGGGGCCGCGTGCTTGAACTTCTTGCCGACGGCGTCACTCGGGGCAAAAGCGACGCGGCGCGCGAGGCCGGCGTCTCCACCGGCGTGATCGACGGCCTGATCGACGAGGGTACGCTGGAGACGCTGGTTCCGCCGCCCGAGCCGGTCGCGGAAAAACCCGACCCGGATTTTGTCGCGACCGATCTCACCGCCGATCAAAAAGCCGCCGCCGCCGAGCTGAAAGAGACCATGGCCAAGGGCGGTTATTCGGTGACGCTGCTCGACGGCGTCACCGGCTCGGGCAAGACCGAAGTTTATTTCGAAGCGGTGGCGGATGCGATCCGCGACGGCCGCCAGAGTCTCATCCTGATGCCGGAGATCGCGCTCACCGCGCAATTCCTCGACCGCTTCGCCGCCCGCTTCGGCGTCCGCCCGGCGGAATGGCATTCGGAAGTCTCGCCGCGCAAGCGCGCGCGCACCTGGCGCGCCGTCGCCGACGGCGAAGTCTCGGTCGTGGTTGGCGCGCGCTCGGCATTGTTTCTTCCGTACGCCGATCTCGGTCTCATTATTGTCGATGAGGAGCACGACCAGGCCTACAAGCAGGAGGACGGCGTGCGCTATCATGCCCGCGACATGGCGGTGGTGCGCGGCCACATCGCCCGCATCCCGGTGGTGCTGTCGTCGGCGACGCCGTCGCTCGAAACCGAAGTCAACGCGCGGCGCGGCCGCTACCGGCGCCTGGCGCTGCCGGAGCGGTTCGGCGGGCAACGGATGCCGTCGGTCGAGGCGATCGATCTGCGCACCGAGCGGCCGCCGCCCGGCCGCTTCATATCGCCGACGCTCGCCGGCGCGGTGCAGACGGCGATCGGGCGCGGCGAGCAGGCGTTGTTGTTTTTGAACCGCCGCGGCTACGCGCCGCTGACCGTGTGCCGCGCCTGCGGCTTCCGCTTCTCGTGTCCGAACTGTGACGCCTGGCTGGTCGATCATCGCTTCCGCCGCCAGCTCGTTTGCCACCATTGCGGCTTCGCCATGCCGCATCCGGCCAATTGCCCGCACTGCCAGGCGGCGAATTCGTTTGCCGCCGTCGGCCCCGGCGTCGAGCGCCTGGAAGAAGAAGTGCGCGAATTGTTTCCGGGCGCGCGCGTGCTGGTGTTGTCGTCAGACCTTGTCGCTACCGTTGAGCGCTTGCGCGAGGAACTCGACGACGTCGCGCAAGGCAAGTTTGACATTGTCATCGGCACGCAGCTTGTCGCCAAGGGCCATCATTTTCCCAAGCTCAATCTGGTCGGCGTGATCGATGCCGATCTCGGCCTGGCGAACGGCGATCCGCGCGCCGCCGAACGCACCTTTCAGCTCCTGCATCAGGTGGTCGGCCGCGCCGGCCGCGACGCCGGCGTGGGCCTTGGGTTTTTGCAGACCCACCAGCCCGAGCATCCAGTGATCCGCGCGCTGATCGCGCAGGACCGCGACGCCTTCTACGCCGCCGAGATCGAGGCGCGCGAAAAGGCTCATTATCCGCCGTTCGGCCGGCTGGCGAGCCTCGTCGTCTCCGGTCCCGACCGGCACGAGACCGCGGGTTACGCCCGCGCGCTCGCCCGCGCCGCGCCGCAAGTGGCGGAGCCTGAAGTTTTGGAGCCGGACTTGCTGGCGCCGAACGCCAACGGCGCCGCGAGTAATGTCGCCCCGGCTGAAACCGTGCGCGTGCTCGGTCCCGCCGACGCGCCGCTGTCTCTGGTGCGCGGCCGCCATCGCCTGCGCTTATTGGTCAAAGCGCCGCGCGCCTTCGATCTCTCGGCTTATTTGCGAGAATGGCTCGCCAACGCGCCAAAAAAACACGGCGACATCAAGCTCGAAGTCGACATCGACCCGCAGAGTTTTTTGTAATCCGGGCTCGACGTTAGCTCTAAGATCACCTCTCCCCAGCGGGGAGAGGTCGCGCCGAAGGCGCGGGTGAGGGGGATGGAGCGGTTCAGAAAAAATGCGCAGAACCTTCGCAAACGGCAAACCAGCGCCGAAGCTCGCCTATGGAGAGTTCTCCGAAACCGCCAGCTTGCGCGCTGGAAATTCCGCCGTCAGCATCCCATTGACCGATACGTAGTGGACTTCGTGACTCTTGATGGCAAGCTAATCGTCGAGGTCGATGGCGAGACGCATTCCACCGCTAGACAACTGGCACGCGACGATGAACGAACGCGCATTCTCAGCTCGCTAGGTTTTAATATCGTAAGGGTGACGAATATCGACATTTACGAAAACATCGAGGGTGTTCAGGAAATGATCGCTTTGACGCTCGGTTCAATCTAATGCGTCTGCTCCCCCTCACCCGCGCGCTATGCGCGCCACCTCTCCCCACCGGGGAGAGGTGGAAGCCGAAAGCGCCGCGCGCCTTCGATCTCTCGGCTTACCTGCGCGACTGGCTCGCGCACGCGCCGAAGAAACGCGGCGACATCAAGCTCAAAGTTGATGTCGACCCGCAAAGCTTTTTGTAGGTCCTCTTTCATTCTGGATCGCCGCATCGCGATCGGTCCAAAATTCTATTCGTCGCAACTTCTGAAAATAGGTTGCTTGGCAGTTTCCGAAAATTGCAACCATAGGTAAAATGGGTATCGACCTCGAAAATCGTGGGGAGGCAACATGGCTGAGCTGCGGGCGTTTGTTGGGCACAGCTTTTTAAAAAGTGATGAGAGCGTAGTACGCGCGTTCCTGGACCATTTCAGGACATTGGAAAAGGCGGGCGTCGACTTCACGTGGGACCACGCCGAGGAGGCGGAAGCGGTACCTCTATCAAATAAGGTCCTCGCAAAAGTCGAAGGAAAAAACGTCTTTATTGGAATTTGTACAAAGAAAGAGTGCGCGATCGAAGATTCGAAATTGAAGCGAATCCTCGGGGCGGTGTTTGGGAACCACGCCGATTTGCAATGGAAGACGTCCGACTGGATCATTCAGGAAATCGGACTGGCTGTAGGCCGCAACATGAGCATTGTGCTCTTTTTGGAAGAGGGCGTCCGTGATCCGGGAGGCTTATACGGCGATATGGAATATATCCGCTTCGATCGGCAAAGACCGAAGGATTGCTTCGATAAGTTTTTACAAATGTTGACCGCGCTAAAGCCGAAGGCAGATGGTGCAACTGGAGTAGAAGCTAAACCGGCCGACGCTAAAAAGAGTGAGGGCCCGCCTTCCGTAACTGATCGAGCGCCCAAACCGAGTTGGACGGCCGATGATTTCGAAATGGCGGCGATGCGATCTATATTTATCGGCGATCTCGACGCTCTAAAAGAGATCGACGCGGCTTATAAAGCGTCTGATTTTGCGAAGGGCGAAGCGCGAGTGATCTGGGAAGCGCGGACTGAGCACGCGCGTTTGATTTTCGACCGAAATGGCGATTTCGAGAAGATCAAACGTCTCGCGGACGAGAACCCGAGAGTGGCTGAGGCGGTCTATTTCGTTGGCTCAGCGTATGAGGAATTTCAAGATTTCGAAAAAGCGGCGGTGAAGATGGAAGAGGCGGCCCGGATAGCCGAAGACGAAACGGCTAAAGTCCGTTACCTTGGCCGGGCGGCGTTTCAGTACGAGAGAATAGATCGGCACAAGCGCGCTACCGAACTTCTGAATGAGATGCGAAATCGCGCGGGCAAGAATCCAAAGTTGCTTCCGTTGCTTATATCAGCGTTGACTGAGATTGCTGATATTAAGAATGATCGAGATTATCAATTGGCGTTGCTTGAATATCAGATAGAGGAAGTACCGAGTGACACGAGAAAGCGCTTTTCATTAGCTTACCTGCACTCGCAGAATCAAAACGGAGACGTGGCTCTCTTTCACTATCAAATTATCCCAACGGGCCAACGATCGCCCGAGACGTGGAATAATCTTGGGGTTTCGTACGGAGAAGCTGGCATGCCCGTAAAGGCGGTACGAGCATTCGAGAGGTCGGTCGAGGATGGCAATACATTGGCGATGAGTAATTTGGGTAACAAATTGCTTGCTAGTGGCTTTTCTAAAGAAGCGAACGAGCTTTGCAAGCGGGCGTTGGCTGCAACGGATTTCGATAAGAACGTGCCTACTCTGCTGAATCGTTTGCAAGTCGTCGATGATGAAGAGGATCAGAAACTTAAGGAAGCGCTGGAGAAGGTTAAGGCAAAGGCTGCGTTCTATCGTGAACTGGGGAAAAATGCTGTTGTTGAGACGCCCACGGCTATCGCGAAGACTTGGGCCGCGCGAGAAGGGACGCTCACAGCTCAACTCACAGATGATCAGTTTAAGCTGATCGGGAATTACGAAATGCCAGCGAGCGGGCTAACTGCGGTCCTCGGTATTGCAACGCCAGTGAGCGAAAAGTACCTCATTGAGTACTCGGGTTACCTCTGCGGGCGAATGTTTTCTGGTACTGTGACGAGAACGCGCGAGGGAGTAACGGCTGGGCTATGGGACTTTCCATCGAAGACATTGATGTATTTCAGTCCTGACGGAACGATTCTGAACGTCATGGAAAATGCTTCAAGTCCTCAGCCAACTTTTTGCGAACTGCGGGCAGTCGGGCAGGGAAAACCGTGAGTGCTCAATCCAAGTGACCGATGCCAATGAGAGGGGGCTAGGCTCGCGAACCTATCAGGGGACAGACGGGGTTCCTTCAATGTCTCTTTCAGACGCCTTTCGGGATAGACATTGGGAACCGGGCTACGTTTACATTGCAGGTTCCCTATCAAGTCGTTTGCTTAAGATCGGTACGACGAAGAAAATTTGGAGGCAGCAGAAATACCTCCGATCCAGATGTTATGGCGGCGCTCATGATTGGATCCTGCTGTATCACGTGAAGGTGGATCATGGAGGCAAAATCGAACACGAAGCGCGGCGGCAACTGCCGCGAGTCATTCAACATTACGAGAAGGATGGTCGCGTACAGAGAGGCCGAGAGCTCGTAAGCTGCGACTATAGCATCGCGCTTCAGGCTCTCCTTGGCTGCTTGACTGACAACGAACGGGCCACGGCATGGCAATCGCGAGGCAGTGAGGAATTTGAGTTCGATGTTCGCGACGCCGAAACTAGACGCTTAGCTGCCTCTGCGGGTCTGCCCAATCCGCTAACCGAACAAGTTGCATTCAATCCGATATTCTTGACGAAAGTCGACGACCTCGCACTCTCTATTCGGTCTCTCAGTTGCCTTAAGTGTGAGAATATCAATTATGTCGGCGATCTCGTGCAGAAGTACGAAGCAGAGTTGTTGCGGCTTCCCAATTTCGGCCGCAAGACACTTAACGAGATTAAGGAAGTTCTAGCACTATTAGGGCTGCACCTTGGTGTCAGTGTCATTGGTTGGTCATCGGAGCGTGCTGAGGCGCTTGCGATTTTTATTGGCACGCCTTTCTTGCGCTTAGTTGCGCAGCTCGAGCTTTCCATTCGCAGCGCTAATTGTCTAAGGAGTGCCGGCATAATACTTATGGGCGATCTCGTGCAATGGACCGAGGCTGAGATGCTGCGAACCCCGAATTTCGGGCGCAAAAGCCTCAATGAGATCAAAGAGGTTCTTGTCCAAATGGGTTTTCACCTTGGAATGGAAATCTCGGGTTGGCCGCGACAAGCCCGGTCATGATGTATGGCATTTGACATTGATCCCGGCTTTCGCTGCGCTCAATCCGGGCTACGCATTGTTGCCGCCTGCTCCGCCGCCCGAATTATCGCCTTTTCTTGCTCGTTTTCTTCTTCCCAAAAATCGCGTTCCAGTTTTCCTTGTAGGCGGCGGTGACCGGCTTCTGGCCTTCGCCGCGGCTATAATTGGAAGGCGCCGCGGCGGCCGACTCGCTGTCCGCAGACTTCGGCGCGTCTTTACCCGCAGGACTTTCGGCCTTCGCGGCGGTGTCGTTCTTTGGCGCCGTCTCGGCCTTCGCTGCCGTGTCGGCCTTCGCCGGCGTGTCGGTCTTCGCTGCCGTGTCGGTTTTTGCAGCCGTGCCGGTCTTAGGCGCCGTGGCAGCTTTGGGCTTTTTATCGTCGCTGGCCATTGTCAGTCCTTATGTGAGTAAGCGTAGCCCGGATCAGCCAACAGGCGGTCGCGCGTTCACGCGCGTATACGCGCTATTGCCCGAAGTGGCCGGCCCGATGACAGGCTCCGCGAAATCCGGGGGCCAACCTCGCCACCTGGTCCCGCATGTCGCTGCGCTCATGCGGGCTACTGGGCCGGCTTAGCCTCAGATCACCTTGATGGGGATCGCACCGATAAAGTCTTGCTTACCGATCTCCAAGCCGCAATGGCGCAAGATTGCGTAAGCGGTGGTGACGTGGAAATAGAAGTTCGGCAGCACAAAGTGGACGAGATAATCGGCTCCCTTCATTTGCCCCTTTTTGGGGCCGAGCGGGAACGTGATCTCCCGCGCGGCCGCGGCATCGATCTCCTTTGCGTCAAGCGTTTTCAGATAGGCCACTGTTTTGGCCAGGCGCGTCTTGAGTTGCTCGAAATTTGTTTCGGTGTCTGGGTAGCTCGGCGGTTCGGCGCCGGCGACGCGCGCCGCGCCGCGTCGCGCCTGATCCGTCGCTACCTGCACCTGACGGGTGAAATCGAACATGTCCGGGAACAGGCGGGCGTGAAGCAGCGCCGCGGGGTCGATCTTCTTGGCCGCCGCGTAGGCTTCGGCTTTGCCGAGAATGGCGGACAGCGCGTTGAGGTGAATTTCAAACACCGGCAGCGAAGCTTGCGACAGCGAGAACGACATGGGATTGGTTTCCTGTGCTCTGTGAATTGATAGGTATGACGAGGTGGCGAGCGGTCAAGCGCTCTAGGACAAAAACTCCGCAATCGCCGCGGCGCATTCCGCCGGCGCTTCGATCATCGCCCAGTGGCCAACCGGGAGGTGCACGACTTTCCGCGCGTTGAAGCGCTCGGCGAAGGACGGTGCGATGTAAGGGTCCTTGTCGCCCCAGATCACCAGCGTCGGTTTGGCTTTGGCCAGCGCGAGAAACTCTCGCTCCCAGGTGGGGAAACTTTCCGGGTTGGTGGCGCGGTAGAGCCGCAACACTTCACGCTTCATCCGCCGCGTCATCAGCGCCCAGGTCTGGTCAATATGCGCCTGCGGGAGCGCACGCGAGCCGCGCCGCAGTTCCTGCGCGAACATCGGCTTGAGCATGATTGCCATGGCGATCTCGCCGAGGATCGGCGTGCGCCAGACCCGCGCCCAGAAATGCCAGTGATAGTCGCTGAAGAACACGGTGTTGAGCGCCACCATGCGGCGGACGGCGTCGGGGTGTTTCACCGCCCAGGCAAAGCCGAACGGGCCGCCGAAATCATGCGCGATCAGATCGAGCGGCCGCGGGATATTGGCCGCCGTCAGAAATTGTTCGACGAATTGCGCCATGCCGTCGAGTGACGGCGTAAAGCTCTCCGGCACCTGCGAATGGCCGAAGCCCGGCAAGTCCGGCGCGATGCAGCGAAAGTGCGTGCCGAGCCGGCTGGCGATGCCGTCCCACATCACGCCGCTGTCCGGATTGCCGTGCAGAAAGAGCACCGGCGGCCCATCGCCCCATTCGGTCACATGGATGTTGGCGTTGCCGACGCGCACGTCGCGCGTGGTCGCAGGCGTTCGTCCGTTATCCGCCATCGGCGCACCTCGTCTCCGGAGTGGTCGGAACGAGCATACCGAGAAATCGATTCGGCATCCCATCCTTCGTCATTGCCGGACTTGATCCGGCAATCCATGCAGAAGGAAGGCTCGATAGGATTTGGCCGATTAGTCCTTCAGGAGCGGCCAATCAGCATGGACCACCGGGTCAAGCCCGGTGGTGACGAATGAATGGACCCCCGTAAGTCGCGAGGGTCGTTCTTCACTTTTCCCCTTGCACGCACGCTTTCCCCGCCGCCGGAAAAATGTCTAGCATGGGCCTGCGGCGCCGGGCTTTCGCCCGGCGAACAAGCAAGAGATGAAACCCGGGAGGAATTATGCGAACGAATCTCAAGGCCTGTGCGCTGTCGATGACGCTCGGCGTAGCCGTTCTGGGCGCTGCCGTCGCATCGGCCCAGGCGCAGGAAGTCCATCGCGTCGTCACCACCATCAACAAGGACGACAAGTCCGCGGCGCTGTTCGATGGCCAGGTGCCATTGCAGAAAGGCGGCGGCGGCGAAGGCTTCGCCACGCTGTGGGTGACGCAGAAGTCGCCGGCCGATTTTTCGTGGGACGCCGATCGATCCGGGCAACGGAAGTCGTTCTCACCACAGAATGGCGGCAGCTACCTTTTGGTCGTCGATTTTCCGCCGGTCGGTCCCGAGGTCGACAAGCTTCCGATGGATACCATGATGAAAGCGGTCGGCGCGGACGTACCGAAGCGCGGCGCGCCGCCGAGCAACCCGCTGATGCACCGTACCCGCTCGGTGGATTATGCGATCGTCATGTCCGGCGAGATCGACATGATGCTCGACACCGGCACGGTGCACGTCAAAGCCGGCGATGTCATCGTACAACAGGCGACCAATCATGCGTGGCTCAACCACGGCAAAGAGCCATGCCGCATCGCGTTCGTGTTGACGGATTCGCAGGAACCTTGAGCGAAATCATCCTGCAATAGAAGCCTGGCGCGGCGGCTATCGAGGCCGGACCAACATCCGGCCTCGATCCAGGGCGGCCCAAAAGGAAACTGAGCGGGTGGTGCGCCAATGAACAAGGAGCGAAAAAATCGCCTAGGCCGCGCCGCGAACTGAGTCTATCTTTGAGCATGGGAAAAGCTCCGAAGATTCGCGTTACCTTCAAGATCAAGCGCATCGCCGAAGGCGATTGGCAGTTTGAGGCTCATTGTCCCGGGGTCGAGATTCGCTACATCAAGGGCTTCAAGAGCAAAGCCGAGGCCGACGAGTGGCTCAACGGCACGGGCCGCATCGACTGGCTCCGGTCGCAAGGCTACGCCAAATAGCCAGTCACTTTTTCCTTGACACGCGGTCCCTATTTCGGTTACCGGGTAATCACCTCGCTTTGTGCAGGGCGCCGTTCCGGACGGCATGCCGTTACAGCGAAGGCGAGGTGCGGTGCCCGCGCGCGGATCTTTTTGCCAATCCGCTCCCGGGCGGCTTCGGGTCCCCGGTCGACCGGCACAAGGACCGGTCCGCACGGAGCGTGCTTAACCGCGGCATTTTTGAGCGAAGCGGGCAAAACTCCTGTTAGCCGCCGCCGCGGGAAACCCGGTTCTGGAGCTGAGCCATCGGGGTAGTAGCCGGTGGCGAGTGCCGCAAGCGTGAGCGCCGAAAGGCGGGCGTGCCGCAAAAAAAAAGGAAACGGCACGCAGCCGCGCACAGACGAGTTTCGCAGACTTGTCTGTCGGTGCGGACATAGTTGGACGATGCGCCTTTCGGCGCTCCGCTTCCCTGTTTTGAAGCGGCGAATCTTCGTGGCGTCGTCGTCGGCAATACTCGGACGCGAAAAAACGCGCCGCGAGAACGCACTCTATTTCGTCATTGCCGAGCATAGCCCGTCGAAGACGGGCGTGAACGCCCTTTAGCCCGGCAATCCATGCGGCAAGCGCGCTCACTGGGATTCCCGCCCCCCCCGCTGTTCGATTCGCTGGACGTCAATATGGACCACCGGGTCAAGCCCGGTGGTGACGAGCGGAGAGAGGGCCGCAAGCGGGGGAGGGGAAAAGAAACGCATGGTCGTGTTTTCGTCAGTGTCGCGCGACACTAAGGGACAAGATGATTCGATGCTCACAGCCGGCTGATCACGGTATAGGCCAGATAAACAAACAGCGCCGTACCGAGCACGGTCAGAAGGCCCGCGAGCAAAAAGTCGATCCGGGCCCCGGGTCCGGGCAGGGGGTTCGCGCTGTCGATGGCGATGGCAGTACGGCGG
>Ga0302326_10002805_pt1 | contig 41888 bp, 32 predicted proteins | sample Palsa_T0_3_FD_202264 | JGI IMG/M metagenome (GOLD analysis project Ga0302326, IMG submission 202264) | Peat permafrost microbial communities from Stordalen Mire near Abisko, Sweden - Palsa_T0_3 | ecosystem: Environmental > Terrestrial > Soil > Palsa > Peat permafrost | place: Sweden: Abisko...
TCGAAGTAGGGTCACAACAAAACTCCTTTCGTTGTGACCACATCACAAATCAGTGCCCGGCGGAACCATCACCCCTTGAAACGTCCCCACCTTCCGGGCTTCACCTGCCGAAGGCTTTGTTCAATGGTTCTTAACGCTCCGTTCAGCGGGCTCAATGGAAGTTCTCCACTAGCATCAGTTCGGCTGCCAACTGGTCGTATTGCGAATACAGCAGCGACCGGCCATCCGGCGACAAACTGAGCCCGCCGCCAGCGACTGGACGCTGGATGCGGCCGATCACCTTCGGCTCGCCGCCAGCGTGGCCCATGAAGCGAATGGCCGCACCCTGCCGCCCCGTGGGCGGCCCAAGATAGTAGACGCCCTGCGCGGTAACACTAAACCAGTACCTTTGTACATCGCGCGCAAATTCCTGTTCCTCGCCTCCGGTTAGCGGCGCCTTTCGGATCGCGTAGTCGGGCGTGGCGAAGTACAGCCACTTTCCATCCGGCGACTCCTGCGCGAAAGCCCCGCCATGGCGCGTCACTTGGATCGCATCGCCGCCCGCGGCCGGGACCTTCCAGATATTCAGCGAATCATTGGAGTCTCCTTTCGCGAAATAGATCCACCGGCCGTCTCGGGACCACGAGGGAAATATATGCGAGATGCCGTCGTCCGTCACTTTCTGGGCGACTCCGCCGGCGGAAGGGATGACGAAGATGTTCGTCGCCGGTTTGGAGATTCCTGTACTTACGTACGCGATCTTGCCGCCATCGGGTGACCATTGCGGCATGGTTGTTTCGTCGGGATCGCGAGAGGTGGTGAGCTGGACTGGATTCTCGCCGCCGGCTTGCGCTGTCCAGATCTCCATGGGGCCGCTGCGGTTGGAAACGAAGGCGATGCGTCTGCCGTCGGGCGAATACGTGGGGTAGCGATCTTGCCGGGAGGAGGAGGCAATCACCTGGGGCTCTTTAGCAATGACACCTGCGGCCTCCAACTCGACCCGATAGATGTTGGCTTTCCGGTGCATTCGCGTGAACGCCAAACGATGGCCCTGATGTGCCACGTCGAAGTACCAGGGGTTGTTTCCCGCGAATTGGATCTGCCTCGGCGCCCCGCCGGCGATGGAGACCCGAAACATCGCCGTATCCAGGCCTTGATTGCCGCCGGTTCCCCGGATGAAAAGGATCTCTTTGCTGTCCGGACTCCACACCAAGCTGACAGCAATCCAATCGGCTGGCGTGAGCAGCTTCGGTTGGCTCTGGGCCTGGTGATCGGCAGACAAGGAAACGACATAGAGTGGTTGGTATCCCCCCATGGAAAAACTGACGGCGAGTTTTCGTCCATCGGGAGAGAGAACCCCGGAATCGACTGGATACTTGCCGTCCAGGGGACCGACCACCAGCTTCCTCTCCACGCCGGGCACCGCGGCCAGATACAAGCTGCGCGGATTCCCTCCGGCGTACGCCACCCAATGGCTGTCGGGCGACCAGGAGAGGCTCCATGAGCCGATGTCCTCCGCGAGTACTCGTTCCGGTCCGCCCAGCGCGGGAATTACGACGGCTCCTGCGGGGCCGAACACCCCGTGGGAGTCTCTGACGGTCTGCAGAAATGTGATCCATTTTCCGTCGGGAGACCACTTGGGTAAGCGCTTGTCGGCGTCCGGGGTGTTGGTGAGGCGGATGGGCTCGCCCGGGCCGATCAATTTGAGGTAGATATCGGGCAGCCCACCGTCAGGCGCCCAGGAGAAGGCCAACTGGCTTCCGTCGGGCGAGAAGGACGGGTCGCGTTCGTCCCCTGGGTGGGCGGTGAGTGGAACTACCGTCACCTCCTGCTGCAGGTCTTCCACGGTTCTGTGCGTCCACCACCAGGCTCCGGCGCCAAGCAATGCGACCGCCGCCGCGGCCGCAATCGCCAGACGCGGCCCCTTCCGGCGCGCGCTCTTTGGGCGTTCGGCAGCCGCCAACGCGCCGGAATCCGATTCCTCCTGCAACTCCAGCAGCGCTACCCGCAGGTCGCGCATGGATTGCCAGCGGCGCTCCGGATCTTTCCGCAGGCAACGATCCACCAGGCGTTCCAGCTCGCGCGGGATCTCCGGCGCCAGTTCGGAGAGCGGTTTGGGCGACTCCTTGAGAATGGCCGAAAGGGTGGCTACACGGGTCGCGGCTTGAAACGGCTTGCGGCCGCTCAGCATTTCATACATCGCAACGCCGAAACTGAAGATGTCGGAGCGGGCATCCAGCGGGCGTCCCTCCGCCTGCTCCGGGGACATGTAAGGCACGCTGCCGACGATCGCGCCTTCTTCGGTGTGGGGCTGGTCCATCGCGAACGTGCGCGTCGGCTCCTCAGCCGCGGGTGGCGTGGAGGTCGCAGACAACTTCGCAAGGCCGAAGTCCAGCACTTTGACGCGCCCGTGCGCATCCACCATGATGTTGCCGGGCTTTAGGTCGCGGTGCACTATGCCGATGGCGTGGGCGGCGCTAAGGGCATCGGCCACCTGGGCAGCAATACGGAGAACTTCGTTCAGCCGCATGCCTTTGCGCGGAATCAGCTCATCGAGAGACTTTCCCTCAACCAGTTCCATCACGATTAAGCTTTGCCCGTCCTGCTCGGCGATATCGTGGATCGTGATGATATTGGGATGGTTCAGCGCAGAGGCGGCTTTGGCTTCCTGAACGAAGCGAGCCCGACGCTCGGGATCCGCGAGTCGCGCTTCGGGAAGCAACTTAACGGCGACGAAGCGTTCTAGGCGCGTATCCTTGGCCTTGTAGACACGCCCCATCCCGCCCTCACCGATCTTCTCCAGCAGAGTGAACTTCCCCGGCTTGGCGCCATCCATACTCGTTCTATGGTAATCCCTCAAAATGTCGAAATGACGTGGACGTAGCCATATTCACCGGAATTTCCGTTTTGGTCTTCTGCGCCGCATAGTGTAGACCCAAACGAGCTCGCGTCGTGAGCAAGATGTTGCCCGGCTTCAGATCCCGGTGGATGATTCCGTGTTTGTGCGCTTCTTCCAGCGCTTCCACGACCTGCACCGCAATTCGCGCGGCCTCGGCGGGCTATCCAAGCCGGCACAAGGATGAGACGATCTTGGTAATGCCGACGAGCATAGCGATACACACTGGACCCCAAGCGTGAGGTTATTCGCGCCATTACTTAGCGAATTGAGATTGGGCCAACGAAAGTGGCGGTTGTCCTTCGTTTGCCAGCCGATACCCACGCACGTGTCCTCGATCCAATTAAGCGCCCACTCGCTATTTCGGGCGCTCCAACGTGATGTTGTTCAGCTGGTTGGCGCTTTCGATTGCTTTGCTCCCCGAAGGCAGACCGTTCTCTTTCAAAAGATACGCCACGATGTCGATCACGTCCTTCTCCGCGAGACTGCCGGGATCCTCCAAAGGCATGGTGCTGATGATGCGCCGATACAACAATCGAGCTTTCTGTTGGTCCCACTCCTGCCAGAACGGGTCGCCTTTCAGAGCGGGAGCGTGCTCGCCCCCCGCCAAGTCGTCCCTGTGGCAGTTACCGCACATCTGGTGGTAGATACTCTGGCCGTTCTTTGCCTGTGGCTCAGAGTACAGGCCGGCCTGTTCGGCGAAAGCGCACGCAATCACGCCAACAAAGAGAAGGGCAGCTACTGGCGCAATACGTCGGATCATTCCGGAAGCCCTAGGGCGATCCATCCCCCGCCGTAGCCTTTTCCTCCGATGGGCACGACAATGAATTGCTTACCCCCCGCCATGTAAGTCATCGGCCCCCCCGTGGTGCCGACAAGCAGGTCCGTTTGCCAGATCACCTCTCCGGTTGCCTTATCGTATGCGCGGAACTTCGCCGGCCCGGCAATCCCCGCATGCCCATACAGCGCGTTGCTGGCGTCGCCCAAGAACAGAAGCGTCTTGGTCAGCAGCGCCACCGGCCGGCCGATGTTGCCAAGCGGCGGCAGATTGAGATCCTTCAGTAGTGGATGATTCCGGGGGCCGTCACCGTTGGGGACCATCCACACCTTCGTGCCTTGGTTGAGATCGAGCGCGGTGATTCGACCGTAAGGAGGCTTCATCAACGGAAGTCCGTTGACTCTGAATCCGCCCGACTCATCGTAATCATAGTCCTCAACTTCCCCTGGCAGCAGGGTCCGACGTGGCCGATTGCTTTCCGCCTGCCGTGGGGCGGATTCAAACGGGATCCAATATGCCACGGTTGCCTTAGGATCGGTGGCCTTTGCCAAACCGTAAGCGGTCGCCTGGGTCATGGAAACCGCGTAATACATGCCCGTCTCGGGGTCGAAGGCGCCAGTGTTCCAGTTGCCCGAACCCCATGCGCTCGGCAATGCCAGCGTGCCTTTCTTCGCGTCCGCGCCCGTAGTCATCAATGACGGAGGCGTGAAAAGCGGCCCCAGCCTGTAGTGGCCGGCGATCTCGAGAGCCTTCCGGTGCAGCTCGGGTGTGAAATCAATGAGGTCATCTTCGGTGAAACCCTGACGATCGAAGGCCGGCGGCTTGGTGGGGAAGGGCTGGGTTGGCCAGGTTTCTTCGCCCGGCGTATCGGATTGCGGCACCGGCCGCTCCTCAATGGGCCACACCGGCTTCCCGGTGGCGCGATCGAACACATACAGGAAACCGGTCTTATTGGACGCGATCACCGCTTTGATCCACTTGCCGTCCACGTTGATTTCGCCGAGGATGGGCGGCGTGGCGGAATCGTAGTCCCAAAGGTCGTGGTGCACCATCTGGAAGTACCACACCAATTTGCCGGTCTTGGCGTTTAGGACTACAAGTGAATCGGAATACAGGTTCTCGCCCGGACGGTGACCGCCATAGTAAGAAACGGTTGGGGCGCTCAGCGGCACGTACACGTAGCCGAGCTGCTCGTCGGCCGTCATGGAGGCCCAGGCGGCCATATTGCCAACGTAGTCCGCCGATCCCTTGCCCCAGGTCTCGTAGCCAGGCTCGCCCTTATGAGGTAAAACGTGAAACGTCCACAGAAGCCGGCCAGTGTGGATGTCGTAACCGCGGATGTCCTCGGGTTTCGCTCTGCCTTCGAATCCGTCGTCTCCGTAACCTTCACCGGATTTGCCGCCGCCGTTGCCACCCACGACGATCACATCATTGACGACAAACGGCCCCGGATAGCCGAAGTAGCCGGCCTCATCGGGAGTGTGCCGGTTCAGCCAGACTCGGCCGTTCTCGCCGAAGTCGCGACAGGGTTTGCCGGTCTTGGCATCCAGGGCATATAAATAATCGCGGCGAATGGAAACCAGACGCTCATCAGTGTCCTTGCGCCAGTAAGCGACGCCTCGGGTGCTTTGCCCGGCTGCTTCCTTCAGCGTCGGCTCGACCGGTTGCTGCACCCAAAGGGTCTGACCGGTGGCGGCGTCGAACGCTTCGACCAGGCCCACGCCATTCGGCGCATAGAGCACGCCGTTGATGAAGACCGGCGTCCCGCGGAAGTAGTTTGAAGGGCTCAAGTCAGGGAACTTGTCCATGATAAGCGGGTCAACCGCCGGCCGATGCCAGACCACACGCAGATTCTTGACGTTGTCGCGATTGATCTGAGCCAGAGGAGAATACCTAGTGAAGCCCTTGTCCCCGCCGTAGCTCTGCCACTCACCGCTTGCCGGCTTCGGCTGGGCGCCCGCTGTCGCGATCATGGAACCCAGCAGCGCGGCAACTCCGCTACATCCTCTCACATTCATCATTCCTTCTCCTGGCCCGTTCTCCTGGCCCGTTCTCCAGGCGGCGATTTCTTAGTAGCGCAAAGGGTGCGGCGCGCACCACCAAAACTTGCCAGCGCCGCACTCCGTTTTGCGCGAGTTCCTCAATAGACAAGCTTTAGCGCGAGTTGCCCGATTCGCGGATCGTAGGTAGATGTGACCTGGCCCAGCAGCGGCGACGAGATGGGAGTGGTGGAGAGCGGCGACTGCCATTCAGTGTGGTTCAGGACATTGAAGAATTCCGCGCGGAAATCCAAATGTACCCGTTCGCCGAGCAGGTTCGTGCGTTTCTCGAGCGCGAGATCGAAGTTGACGCGGTCGGGTCCCCGGAATGCATTTCTGCCCAGCGTGCCGTAGGTCGGCGCGGGACATCCCCCCGGCGTCCCGGGAGGCGCCGAACTGGAGTAGCAGGCCGGAATGGTTAGCCCGCTAGGGTTGAAAAAGAAGTGCCCGGTGATGGGCGTCCCGTTCACGGTAAAGGTCTGCACTTGGTGAGGATCCAAAGTCCCGCCGCTGCCGCCGGACCAGTCCGGCCGCACCAGTCCCTGATCGCCGTCGCCGGAAGGGCCTGGTGTCACATAATCCTGCACCAGTCCTGCATTGACGTTGACCGGTAGGCCGGATTGTGCGCTCACAATCGGGTACAAGCTCCAACCGCCGGTCAGGCGTTTGGGGCCGCTGGGCCAGAGTTTCGCGAAGGGCAGGTCCCAGCCACCGCTGAGAACGAATCGGTTGCGAATGTCGGAGTCGGCGGAGGCATAGGTGAGGCGCTTGCCGTAATAGGACACCATCTCACTGTTTCGGGAAAATCCGTCGGCGTCATCGAGATTGTGCGCCCAGGTATACGAGGCTGTAAAGAAAACCGAGCCGATGCCGCGGAGGTCTCCCGTTCGCTTCGTTATGCTGGCCACCATGCCGTTGTAGTTGGCGTTGGCAAAGTTACCGAATGTGAACATCGAGGAATAGGCGTCGGGAATCTGCAACCCTGGCTGGGTGTTCAAAATGCGGGTGGTGGCACCCAGGATAAAAGGATCGTTATCGTCCACTGCCGTTAGTTTGTGGGAAGAACTCCCGACGTAACCTAGTTCCACCGCCATGCCATTGCCGACGCTTTGCTGGATGCTGAAATTGTACTGATAGGTGTACGGCGTGCGCAAATGGGGATCGATAAACACGCTGGAAGCGCCGAAAGGCAGGAATCCCGCTGTCGCGAAATTGATGTCCTTGGAGATCGGCTTGGAAGGAAACGGATTCGTTACGCCCGCGGATCCGTAGGGATCTTCGAGCAGGGTGGGCGCTACTCCGTTTGGCGGGGCGGAAAGCGGGAAGGAAGCGGCCGAGTAAAACGGAGGGGTACCGTTCTGATACTGGTTGTCCTGCGCCAGGAGTACGTCGTAGAAAACGCCGAAGCCAGCCCGGATGCTGGTCCTTCCCTTGCCGAAGGGATCCCAGGCGAACCCAAAACGGGGCGCGAAATTATCGCGGTCCGGGAAGTTTACACCCGTGGAAGGAGCGCCAGGATCGCCCGGATACACCAGCCCGAGTGGAGAGTTCGGATATTTCACCGATTGATCCCCAGGAATAATCATGTAGTTCCTGTCCTGCGGGTCGCTCTTCGGCGAGGAGTACTCGTAGCGAAGGCCGAGCGTCAAAGTCAGATTGGGAGCAACTTTCCATTCATCCTGGAAAAACGCGCCAATCTGATGGCTGCGAACGGAGCTGAAGGCTCTCGGAAACTGGTAAAAGAAATCTGGAAGCCCGAACAGAAAGTCAGCCAGGTCGGTGCCGGAACCGATGCCGAATGGGCCGTCAAATAAAAAGACGCCATTAGCCGCATAGGCGAAGAAGGCGTTGTTCTCAACGAAGGCGAGGGAGGCTCCCGCTTTAAACGTGTGCCGTCCTCGAATCCAGCTCAATGTATCCGAATAATTGTAGGTCGTGTCCGCGTAATCGGCGGGGCCGTTGATGTTGAAGCCGAGAAGCAGGTTACTCGCATCGAACAGGATTTGCGGGGGCCCGGTTGCAAGATCTGGTGTCACGTCAACTCCCAAGGCGGCAGGCTTGGGCAAATTCACCGCGGGATAGTTCAAGCTATTGTTGTCCCGCTGGGCGGTAAAGTGGAGCTCGTTGACGACGCTCGGCGAAATCACCTTGGTGTATGCAATGGTCCCGAAATAGTTATCGAATTTGTCCAAGCCTGGATAACCGGGAACGTTCGGAGCGGCGGCCAGCACGAACGGGTAGTCCTGCGGGTTGTGGAATCGAACCAAGGTTATACTCAGCCGGTCATTCACTGTGATGTTATAGTCGGTTTTCACGAGAAACTCATCGCGGTTGTCGAGGGCGGCTCCATTGGGCGTCAGGGTGCCGCTGGGACTGGTGGGAATCAGGTTGTTCGATATGTAGGCTTGCGCCACCTTGTCGATACTGGCCGGGTTAATGATGCCCTGCGCCGCGAGTTGCGTGTTGCTCTGGTAATACGGGTTCGCCTGAAGAAAACTGACTACATTGGGATCGGGTCCGCCGTTGACCGCGTGAGAGAAATCGCCGGTCAGTTCCGCCGGCGTATAAGTAGTCACCTGCGGTCCCACCAACACACTGTTCTGGCGCTGCCCCTGGTAGCCGAAGAAAAAGAAGAACCGGTCTTTTCCATTCACCAGCTTTGGCAAGTTGATGGGGCCGCCCAAGGTTGCGCCAAACTGATTGCGTCTCAGGATGGGCCGTGGCTGGTAGCTGCCAGGCGTATCCTGGTTAAAGAAGTTGTTGGCGTTGAAGTCGGTGTTTCGCAAATAGTCGTACGCGGTTCCATGCACCTGATTGGTGCCCGACTTGGTCACCACGCTCACCACTCCGCCGTTGCTGCGCCCATATTCCGCCGAATAGTTGTTTTCGATGATGCGGAACTCGCCCACCGTGTCCGGATTGGGATCTACCACCGGAGCTCCGTAAGTGACCGATGTGTTGTTTCCTCCATCCAGAAGGTAAGTGATGGCATTGTCCCGACCGCCCGCGATCGTGAACTCACCTGACGGAACACCCGCCGAAGCGCCGAACGGAGCGCCCGGCGCCGGCATGACGCCCGGCTGCGTCAAGGCCAGTTGCAGGGTGTCGCGGCCGTTCAGGGGCAGATCCTGAATCGGGGCCCCGGTGACAACCGAGCTGACGGTAGATGAAAGCGTGTCGACCAGACCCGCTGCTCCCTCCACGGTCACGGCATCTTTTACCGAGCCAACCTCCAGCCGGAAGCTCTCCTCAATGTGGTCGCCGACATTCACGGCAAGCTGGGCCACTTCCGCCTTCTTGAAACCTTCCCTCTCGACCGCGATCCGATAGTCGCCGGGCTGAACGGTGGGAAACAGATAGATTCCGGCATCATTGCTGCGAGTGGTGGTGACGATTCCGCGCTCGGTGCTGGTCAGTTCCACGGTGGCGCCGGTCACGATCGATCCAGAAGCATCGGTGATTCGTCCTGTGATCGTGCCGGTGGCCGTCTGAGCCGCCAACGGCATAACCAAGCCAATTGTCAGTAGCAAGCAAACAAGATATGCCCAGAAGCTTACCGCTCTCATGACAGATCCCCTTTCAAACACCAGCTACAGGGATGGGTTTTAACCAGCCTTACAGAGATAACACAACGTTTGAGTAAGAATGCCGCAAGTCGGCCCGCATGTCAACAATCGATTTTCGCCGGCAGAACTCGCTAGTGAAGGCCTACTTGCCTTCGTGGCAATATTCGCAACCCGTTTCTGCGTTGTTCTTACGATGGCACTCGATGCAGCCCGCCATTGTGGTTACGTTCTTCACCTTTGCGATGGTGTCCATTGCGGCGACTTCGCCATGGCAGGTGTCGCAGCTCGTGCCCGCCTCGAGATGCGCCCGGTGGCTCCAATAAACGCCGGCCGCGACGCTGTACACGCGCACCCAGGGAATCGGCTGCTTCGACTTTGCATACTCGGCGAGCCTTTGAATTGCCGGCCGGTCCTTGCCAACCGTAGCGTGACAGGTCATGCACTTCGACGCCGCTGGGAACGTCATGCGATCGCCGGGATCGGGATTCGGATGGCATTCTTTACAGTTCATCCCTTGCGCCAAATGGATCTTGTGGCTGTAGGGAAGAGGTTGGACGGCCGGAGGCGGTGGCTGGACCGGCCGGTCGTCTTTCTGTGCGGCAATACTCAACGCGGCAGTAGTCAACGAAACTAGGAACACCGCCGCCAGTGGCGCAAGTCCCCGTGCCGCCACGGCTAAGTCAGCCCCTGGAGCACCAGCAACTCCTGCACAGCGCGGTGACCTTCGTCTATTGCCTGATTGGTAAACGCCGCCGCGCCGGCATCCGCATTGGCGATGGTCACACGCCCGAAGCGTTGCCGCCCGATCACATGCGGACGTTGCTCCGGCGGCACGTCGGGGTCGGCCAGTGTGTCATAGGTATAGGCGTAGCCGTGTGGCCAGCGGTTGACTGTGATGGCTGCGATGTCTTCGGCCGGATCGAAGCCGCCCGGCCCGAGAATGCGTCCCAATTGTTGCCGGATTTTCAGCTCGAAGTCCGCGAACGTCATCGACAGCAGCTCTTGCTGCCCGATGCGGTGTTGCACTCTACGCGGCAGGCCCGGCTTGTTCGGATTGCGCACCAGGTGAACCAGGATCGGTTCCTCCGGCGTCGTGATGCCGCGATACCCTCCCATGGTCGTCCCCGGATCGAGATTCATATGCGGGTAGTACATCGCTGGCGCGCTGATTGTGGACACACCGAGCTTGCGAAACGCCGTCCAGCGCTTCAGCAGCACGTTGGTGTACATCATTGGAACCTTGACCGGGTAGGCCAACGCCTCTTTTTGCCTTTCCGGGATCTCAGGCATGAGGTAGGGGATCATTGCGTTCCAGCAGGCCAGAATACAGTAGCGCCCTCGGACTGCGTATGCCTTTCCACCGTGAAGATATGCGACTCGTACGCCCCGCGAGTGATCGGTGTCGCCATCGTGTTGTACGCGGCACACAGGACTGCTCAGGCGGATACGCGTCGCCGAGTTTGGTTCGTCCAGTTTTTCGTAGGCCACCTGCGCCTGCACGATCGTATTCATCGACTGTTTGCCCGGGACCGCTGACGGAATCAGCCTGTTCACAAGCAAGCGCGCAATCGAAGCATTACCGTCCGGAAAATGGAAAAGGTAAGAGCCTTCGCTAAACCCCTCCTCGAGTTTCAACCCCAGACCGTTGAATCCAGGCGAGCCATGCTCGGCAGCTTCCAGCGCAGGGGTGGTATCGACATGCTTGTTGTTTCGGCCGCCGTTTCCAATGAAGAACGGAAGTGCTTCGTTGCTTATCTTTGCGACGTTGAGCAGGTAGTCTTGATAGCTCATTTTCGCGAGTTTGGCCTTCTTCTCGTCGCTGCTCATGCCGGCCATATAGTCGGGATTCTTGCCGTGCAGCCGAACCAGGGCCTTGCGAGCGGCGTCGGAGAACGGCGCCTTTGCGAAAAACTCGGGCCGGCGCGGGTTGCCCGTCACCAGCCGGTCTTCACTGAAATGCTCTTTGTCGAAAAACGTGCCCGCGCGCAGGTCGTGTTTTTCCTCCAGTTCATGATTCAGAAACTCGGTGTTGCGTTCCACCTCGATGCCGAGATCCTGCACCAGCTGCTTCGCCGTGTAGCTGTATGGATACGGAGTTTCAATGCCCATGGTGCCGCCGAAGCCAATGTAAGTCCGGCCCTGGTAATGGAACTCGTTGCGCTTGGCGTGTCCGCCGAAATCGTCATGATTGTCGAGAATCAGAATCTTCTTGTCGGGCCCCAACGCGCTTCGATAGAAGTAAGCAGCCGACAAGCCGGAGATTCCTCCCCCGACGATCACCAGATCATACTCCTCCCGGATGTCGGTGTCCGCGACCGGAAACTGGGAGTAGTCTCCTTGGCGGATGCGATCAAGCTCGCCGACTGACACGGGGTATTCTCCTCGAAGTCCCGTGCGCAAAGGCGGATAGTTGGTAGCATCCACCGGCGAGGTCTCCCCCGCAAGCGCCGGCGTCCCGCCGAATGCTGTCACCGTGCCAGCGATTCCGACAGCGATTCCATTCAAGAAATCCCGCCGCGCAATTGGCCGGTCCATTCCCAGATCGCAAGACTCGTTGGACATACGTGCGCCTCCTGACTCCTCCCAGTATTCTACTTCGTAGCGCCTTGGTAAACCGTTTTGCCCCCGACCATGGTCCACAGGATCTTGGTATCTTTCAGCTCTTCCGCGGAAACCGTGAGGACATCCCGATCCAAAAGAACCAAATCCGCCTGCTTGTCTGCCGCGATCGACCCAATGGTGTCCTGCAGATTCATGGCGCGGGCCGAGTTCCTGGTGTAGGCGTAAAGCATCGCTTCGCGAGGCATTCTTTGTGAAGCATCTAGGACACCCTCCGGGCCCCGGCGCGTTTCGGCCTGATATATTGCCAGGAACACGTTGGCGGTCGAGACCGGCCAATCGCTCGCCCCTGAGATGATTGCCCCGTTATCCAGGAGGGACCTGGCTGGATACTGCCGCTGATATATGTCGGGATCAACGTAGGGTTTGACGATCTCGATCGAGTCTGGACCGGCGCTGGCCCAGAGTAGCTGCAGCGCCGCGATAACGCCCATCTGGTGAAAACGCGGGAAGTCCTCCGGATCCACAAATTGAACGTGCGTTATGGTGTGCGGCAAGCCGCTATTGCCGTTCGCCTTGCGCGCCGCTTCAATGCCGTTCAGCGCCTCCTTCACCGCTTGATCGCCGATGGCATGCACATGCACGATGAGGCCCTGCTTGTCGGCCGCAATCGCCAGTTGCGCGAAAAGCGCCGGATCGAATAGCAACTCGCCGTTTTTTCCCGAGTTGCGATACGGTTTCGACAGGGTCGCGGTTTGCGAAGGAAATTCCACAACTCCGTCGGCAAAAATCTTTACGCCTGGGACCGTGAGGTTGGGGACGTCCTTGAATTGTTGCCGGAGCCGCTGAACATTCGCTAATTCCTCCGCAGGATTATGAGCGTAGACCTGAACGAAACCGGCAACGTGCGCCGTCAGTTCACCGCGTTCAGCGAGTTTGCTGTAGGTTGCCAAGGTGGATTCGTCCACAATCGGATCCAACCACGACGTGATCCCCAGACTGTGGTTGTACTGCAATGCGGCGTGGCCTGCCTGGAGCAGTTGATCGCTCGTGGGCGGCGGCAGATGTGCCTGCACCTTTCTCAATCCTGCGTCCACGACAAAACCATTCGGCTCGAGATTCGAGTTGGCTCCGTAGTATTTACGGTCCGCCTCCGGGAGACGGTTCAAAAAATCCTTTGTGATCTCCGTCCGCCGAAGTAACGCGCGATTCGCCCAGCCGGTGTGATAATCCATTCCGGCCAGGAAAACCGGTTGGTCTCGAAAGATTCCGCCACTGAATCGGCTGTTGAGTTCGTCAATCTTGGACCAGAACATCAAGGGAACTCCCGTGATCGACAGAGTGTCGCCCACCATCCCTTTGCCGCTTTTCTTGGCCTCGGCGGCAAATCCGACCAGCTCATCCATGGTCTGAACTTTGTCGCTCACATCGGCCGAGATAAGCGAAATCCCACCGGAAATGGAGTGGCTATGACTATCGATGAAGCCCGGAAACAACCATTTCCCATGGAGGTCGACGGATTGCACGTTCCTACCTACCGCCTTCGCCATCTCGTCTCGGTTCCCGACCGCAACAATTTTGTCGCCTCGGATGGCCAGCGCTTCGGCGTAAGGACGATCCGGCTCGCCGGTGAAAATCCTGGCGTTGTAGAGAATCCGCTCCGCCGCGTCGTCAGCTGTGGCTGGTGTTGCGACAGAGTAAAGGGCGGCAACCAGGGTAACCGGCAAAAGATGCCTGTAAAACTTCATTTCAACACCTCTCTTTTCTTTTGATGGTAACTTTAGCGCAAGACGAGCGTCGTCTTTGGGCCGGTCTGAATCCTCAAAGCACGTATCACGCGAGGCTGCTAAGCAATACGGAAAGTAGACTACAACTTCGATTCGTGGGATTGCGCAGCTCGGCCAGGATGAAAGCTGGGACTAACAACTGCCTGTGGCGGCTATCGCTTTTCGAAGACGCGGACTGAAAAGATGGCGCCATCGGCGCCGATGATGGACGACGTGATCGTTTTGCCATCGCTGGACAACACGCGTCGATACTTCATGGTAACTGGGCCTCCGCGTTCGCTCCTGCTCTCCAGGACTTCGGTGTGATCGTCGATTTTCTTCAGGGAGACATAGGTTACTTCGCCGGTTACAAGATTCTTGTTCGGGTAAGCTTTGCCGTCGAATTTGGCCGTGTACTCGGTTTTGAAAAGACTACCATCCGGCTCCACCTCGTCGACCGTGTAGTGCTCCTGGTCGCCAGTGACATGGTAAATCAACACCTCGCTCTTGGCGTGCGGTCCTGTCGTCTTAGTGGAATCCAACTTCCATGTCCCGTTGAAGCCGGGTATCTGGCCCGGCGCTGTGAACGCGGTCGCCACACTCAGCGATGCGATGGATATTACGATTCTCAGGGGTGTGCGGAACAAGCGCACAACATCATATCATGGTGAACATGCGCCAATCGGTGATGCTGCTGTGTTCTGCCGCGGTGGCTAGTGCGGCAGGAAATCAGGTCACATTCAACAAGGATGTGCTTCCCATTCTTCAGGCGCATTGCCAGGAATGCCATCGTCCCAATCAAACCGCGCCCATGGCGTTCTTGACTTACCAGGACACTCGGCCCTGGGCGAAAGCGATTAAGACCGCGGTCCTCACAAAGAGGATGCCGCCTTGGTTTGCAGACCCGAACTACGGGCATTTTTCGGAAGAGAGCGCGCGTAAGCTGTCGCAGGCCGAGATCGAAACAATAAAAACCTGGGCCGACAACGGCGCTCCGGAAGGGGATCCCAACGACAAAGCCGCGCCCCGCCAGTTCTCAGCCGCCGGCTGGAGCATCAAGCCCGACATCGTGTTCGCCATGCCGAAAGCCTATCCAATCCCGGCTAAGGGAACTATCGAGTACACCGAGATCGTGATTCCTACCGGATTCAAGAAAGACACGTGGGTGTCGGCGGCAGAAATACTTCCCGGCAACCGCGGTTATGTCCACCATATGCAGGCCTATATTCGTCCCCCGGGGTCAACTTGGCTGAAGGAGGCCAAGCCCGGCGAGTTCTATGTGCCGACGGTGTATAAACGCGACGCAAACGGATTTGCAACCGGCGTGTTAAATAGTGGCCAGCAGAACGAAGGGTCGGAAGAGGATCCAACCAGCAGGTATTGGCAGCTTGCGGTCTATGTGCCTGGCATCGAGCCGCAGAACTTCGCACTCAGCGATTCGGCGTTGCTCATTCCGGCGGGTTCCGATCTCGTGCTCGAAGTACACTATACGACCAATGGTAAAGCGGGAAGCGATGTTACCAAGGTCGGGATGGTGCTGGCGAAGCATCCGACGAAGTACCGCTACCTGACAATGTCGGACTTCAACGGCAAGTTTACGATTCCGGCGGGTGATCCGAACTACGAAATCGCGGCGCTGGGAACGTTCGCAGTAGACACACAATTGGTGTGGCTACAGCCGCACATGCACCTCCGGGGCAAAGATATGGAGTTGCGTCTGATTTACCCGGATGGCCGATCGGAGACGATCCTCAAAGTGCCGCATTACAGCTTCCTGTGGCAACTAGGATACGACGAAGAGAAGCCGCTGCCGATACCCAAGGGCACGAAGATGTTGGTCATCGCCCACATGGACAACTCGCCGAATAACCCATACAACCCGAACCCCAACATCGCCGTGCCTCATGGCGATCAAAGTTGGGAAGAGATGATGGAGGGTTGGTTTGCCGTAATCGTAGACAAGGATATCGATACGCGGAAGGTCCTTATCGACAGGCATGGCGCGGCTGGACCGCAATCAGAGGCGCTGTCATCCACACTCGCCAGGGCGTCGAGATAACGCCCATTAGCGGGTGCGGGCGATGCACCCTTTGAGGATCAAGATCGGCACCTGTTGCAAAATGGACAGCAAAACACACAGCACGTCAGCCTGAGAATCCGGCTGGTTACCAGCCTCGATGTTCCAATTTCAATGCCTTCCATTCATGCTGTCTAAAGCTCGTTTTTACGCACAATATAGCACAGCGTGCGACCGGTCAAATTGCAAAGCCCTGGAATTTGTGTGCGCCCTGCGTGCCCGATCAAGAAGAATCGGGAGGTCTGATGCGATCTCCGTTCGCGTCGGGAAGAGCCCGTGCGGATCGTCGCCCTTGACGCAGTGATTGAGTTTGTCGCGCTGCTGGGTTTGGGTACCCGGACGTTGGATGTTGCCTCCCGTCGGCACGCCGTGTGGGTAGCGCCGGCCGCTGAAAGCCCGCAGGATCCCGGGTTAATAGGCCATGGCGTAGCAATCCCGCCGAGGATCGGCCGCGGCGAAGCGGTTGCCGGTGGCCGGATCGATCATCACCGCAGTAGCGCAACCCGACATTCCGAAACGGCGCAGGCGGCTGACGTCGTGGCCTCGCGCTTTGAGTTCGTTGTAGACCGCGTCGGGCACGTCGGCCTCCACCGCAAGCTGATTGAAACCCGGCGTGTGCGGCCAGAACGACCCGTAGAAGTGACCGGTCTGCACACGGGGCCGTTCGAAGGCGGCGTGCAAGTTCGGGTACCAGTCGTTCCAGAAATCCACCACGCTCAGAAGGGCCTGCAGGATGGTCTGGTCCTGGTTATCGCCGCCGGGCGTGCCAATAGCCATGACCGGCACATCGCCCCGGAAAACCATGCTGGGTGTGAGCGTATAGCGTGGGCGGGCATGGGGGCGGATCTGGTTGGCCCTGGTCTTATCCAGCCAGAACTGTTCGCCGCGAACGCTCATGCCAATGCCGGTGTCGCCCAGGATCACGGCGCCGGTAATCCAGCCGCCACTGGGGGTGGCGTCGAAGAGATTGCCGTCCTTATCGACAACGGACACATGGGTAGTGTCCTTCGATATGCCGGCGGAGTCGCGGCCTAGCGAGGCGAGCTGGTCTTCGCGCGAGGCCGACTCTCGGGGCGAGTTTTCAGGAACGTTGGCTTTCCAGTAAGACCATGTCTTAACCTGCGAATCGTACTTCATGGGATCGCCGGCGATGAATGCCTTCGAGGCCCGCTTCGGATCGATGAGCGCTGCGCGCTCTTTGGCGTAGGCTTTCGACAGCAGGCCTTCGGCGGGCGATTTCACGAAAGCCTGGTCGGCGTAGTAGGTGTCGCGATCGGCATAGGCCAGCTTCAGGGCCTCGGCCACGGTATGCAGGTAATCCGCGCTGCCGTAGCCCATCCTATGGAGATCGAAATTCTCCAGAATATTGAGGGCCTGCAGTAGGGCCGGTCCCTGGCTCGAGAAGCCGTGCTTATAAATGGTGTATCCGCGGTAGGTGGTGTGAGCGGGCTCTTCGATGCGTGCGAAATAGTCGGCGAAATCACTGCCATCGAACGGGGCATCGTGCTGCTGGAGGAAGGCCACCATTTCGCGGGCGATATCGCCTTTGTAGAAACGATCGCGGGCGGCTGCGATGCCCGCAGCCCGGCCTGCGACTTTGCGTTCGCGTTCGGCTTCCACCATGCGGCGCAGCGTGCGCGCGAGAGTGGGCAGTTTGATGGTTTCGCCGGCACGGTAAGGGGACCCATCGGGCTTGTACCAATACGCCTTGTTGGCGGGCCACTGTTCAATGAAGGCGCGTTCGCGGCCGATAGTGTTGACAGTGCTGGGGCGGATGGGAAAGCCCTTTTCCGCGTAATCGATGGCCGGGGTAGCCACTTCCTCGAAGCTCATGGTTCCCCATTTTTCGAGGACGGTGAGAGCGGCGTGGATGGCGCCAGGAACCACGGCGGGATCGAGGCCGTGCCCGGAAAGCGTCTTATGCCGTGTGAGGTACCAATCGACATCCACGGCGTGAGGGGCCCAGCCCTGGCCCACGATGGAAGTAACTTTACCTTCTTTGTGGGGGTAGACCAACACTAAAGCTTCGCCGCCGAGGCTGTAGAGATCCTGCTCTAAGACACCACCTGCCAGCAGCGCGGCCACACCGGCATCGAAAGCGTTGCCACCCTTGAGCAGAATGCCGAAGGCGACGGCCGCTGTGAGCGGATGGCCGGCGGATACGCCGCCGGAAGGCCCCATGACGGCGGGCCGCAGGGGCGCACCGGCTTCCTTGCGATCCTGAACCGGAACCTGAGCGGCAGCGGACGTAGCCAACGCCAGGCCCGCAGCGACGGTCAGAAGTGCGATCAGTCCGCCGGACTTTTGTATGGTGCAGTTGTAGGTGGGTTTCATGTCGCGACCTCTTTGCCCGTGAGCTTGCTATGGATGGGCGTTAGGAAACAGTTTACAGTGCCTTCGCCCCAGCCGTCCTGTATTGGTCCTTTGTGGGACATCTCCGAGAGTGCCACCGACATATTCAGCGTTTTGCGGCAGGGCTTCCAATAGTAGAGTTTGGCACCGAGCATACTGCACAGCCGCGCCGAACGTCGGAAAAATCCACATCCGCCGGTAGCGTGGCCCGCAAGTGTGACGGTTCACTTCCCCAGAATTTCCCTGAGAAAGCTTCTCGTTCGCTCGTTTTGCGGTGCGCTGAAGATCAACGATGGCGGACCCTGCTCGACGATCTTCCCTTTGTCCATAAAGAGGACACGATCTGAGACGTCCCGCGCAAAGGCCATTTCGTGTGTAACCACCAGCATCGTCACTCCCGATTCCGCAGCCAGCGCTCTCAGCACATTGAGCACGCCTTCTACCAACTCCGGGTCAAGCGCGGACGTGACTTCATCGAAGAGCAGGACCTTCGGCTGCATAGCCAGCGCTCGTGCAATGGCAACACGCTGTTGCTCGCCGCCCGAAAGCTGCGCGGGATATGCGTCGTCCCGTCCGAACAGGCCGACTTTCTCGAATAGATCGTGCGCACGTCTGCGCGCAGCCTCCGAAGACAGTTTCAGCACGCGAATAGGCGCTTCGATGACATTCTCGATCGCCGTCATATGCGGGAACAGATTGAAATGTTGGAAGACCAAGCCGACCTCATGTCCCTTGGCGGGCGGCCTGCGGCGTATCGCGTGGGACTCTTTTTCTGAAGGCAGAAGATTTCCGGAGATCAGAATGCGGCCGGACTGGTAAGGCTCCAGCCCCATCAAGAGGCGGAGAATGGTGGATTTCCCCGATCCGCTGGGACCAATGATCGCAACTTTCTCTCCCGCTTTCACTTCCAGGTCGAAATCTTCCAGAATTTGGGTGTCGCCGTACCACTTACTAACTTTCAGGAATTGGATAATCGGAAATTCAGGACGTCCCAACTTTGCGCTCCAAGCGACGGAAAAAGAGAGATGTGGAGTAACTGGCGGCCAGGAAGATCAGAGCCACCATAGTATACGGCTCCGAGTAGCGGTAGGTCATCCCAGTAACCTGACGGGCGGCACTTAATAACTCGGGAATCGTGATCGTGGCCAGGAGCGGGGTTTCCTTGAACATTCCTATCAGGTAGTTACCCAGTACCGGGATCACAGGCGGAATCGCTTGCGGCAAAATGATCCGCCACCACGTTTGAGCGCGGCTAAAGCGGAGAGCCCGAGCGGCGTCCCATTGTCCCGCAGGCACTGCGTCGACGCCCCCACGGTAAACTTCGGCGACGTACGCGCTGTAGTAGACCCCGAGACCAAGCACTCCGGTGATCATCGCGGAGAAGCGGACCCCCAGCAGTGGAAGTCCGTAAAAAAGAAAGTAAAGTTGCACCAACAGCGGCGTGTTGCGGAGAAACTCCACCAGGCTCCGCGAAACAGCCCTCGCAGGCCACGATTTTGCGCGATATCCAAGCGCCAGCACCAGGCCGCCGGCCAGTGCAAAGACGAATCCTGCCAGAGTTGCTTCGAGGGTCACCACCAGACCTCGCAGCAACAGGGGGAGAATCCGGAAGGCCAGCTGGGCGTCGAAAGTCACGCCAGGCGCCTCACGTTGGAGGCACCGCTGGGCCCGCGGTACACAGTAAAGCGCTTCTCCAGCGAACGGACGGCTTGCGCCAGGGGAAAGCACATCAGGAAATAGAGCAGAAGTACCGCGCCCCAGGTCTGCCCCGGCTGGCCGGTGGATGTAATCACCTGGGCTCCGGAAAAGGTAAGATCGGTCAGCGTAATGAGCGACACAAGCGAAGTAGATTTCAGTAACTCCACCAATAGATTGCCAAACGGAGCAAGCATACTGGCGAAAGCCTGTGGCGCGATGACACGCCGGAAAGCCAGGCTGTGCGGCATGCCCAACGCGCGCGCTGCGTCCCACTGCCCAGGGTCCACGCCCTGTATTCCAGCGCGAACAATCTCCGCGCCGTACGCCGAGAACGTAAGTCCGAGCCCGAGAGCCGCGGCCTCCATGGGCGTGGTTTCAATGCCAAGCAGCGGAAGGATGAAGAAGAGGTAATAGAGCTGAATGAGCGCGGAGGTGCCCCTCAGAATTTCGATGTACACCTTTGCGATCGTACGAAGAGCGGCCGCCCGCGACACTCGCGCCACGCCCACCAGTATGGCCAGGAGAAAGGCAACACAGGCGGAGGCTGCCGTCACCTCCAGCGTGACCGCCGCGCCGCGCAGAAGCACCGGCAGAAAAGACAACAACGCGGGAGCAGGCGTCATCCCGCTTGTCGCCCGGAGCAGATTTCAACGGCCCTGACGCCGGCTGCCGGCGTGTCGTTTTGCGTGTAGCCAAAGGCGCCCAGAATCCCGAGCAACTTGCCGGATGCCAGGAGCGTGGCAATGCTCCCATTGACGGCTTCGAGCAGGTCCGTATCTTCCTTCCTCAAGCCGAACGCCTGGTAATGATAGATGGGCTTGCCGTCGGATCCTACCGGTTGGTCAAAAGGCTGGGCGTGCTCCAGGCCGGCATCCGCGCTGGTTGCCAACAGACCATTCACTTCAAGCGCGGGAAAGTAGATGGCGTCCACTCTGCCCGCCTGGAGCCCGGCGAGTGCCTCTGTGTCTTTGGAGAAGAGCACGATTTGGTCCGGCGATACCCCGCTCTGCACCACCTCCTGCTGCTGATCCACACCTGGTTGCGTTCCGATCTTCACAGCGGGCTGCCGGGTCACGTCCGCCAGACTGTGCAGGCGCATAGGATTTCCCTTCTTCACCAGTAACGATCCGCCGATGCGCGACACCGGATCGGAGAACGCAATGCTGCCGCAGCGCGAGGGTCGTATAAACATTCCGGCGCCGATGACGTCGATGCGCTTCGAGAGCAGGCTCGGCACCAGCGCGTTGAAGTCGGCGATCTGAGCTTCAATATGGGTGATTCCGTATGGGGCTAGAACCGCTTTGAGCAGTTCGACCATGGCACCTTGCAGCGTACCATTCCCATCGATATATCCGTACGGTTTCTCGTTGGCAATGCCTACCCGAAGTGCGCCCGCGCGCCGTGCGTTCCCAAAGACGGTTCCGCCTCCGGACACTGGCGTCCTGCAGGATGTCATCGAAACGGCGGTGATGGCGGAAGCTGCCGTTCGTGCCAGAAAGGCTCTTCTACTCGCCATTCTCACCTTGCCTGCCGCCATCTCACAAAGAAATAAGCGGCCGTCAGCACCCCCAGCCATGGCAATCCGGCGATGATCGTTACGCGCATTCCCTCAATCCACCAGGTGGTCGCAATAATGGCGATGATCGCCGCCATTCCGAGCAGCGAGGTGTAGGGGTACCCGATCATTCGGACCGGCAGGCGCGGGCGGCCCGAGGCGTCCCACTTCGGACGGAAATAAAGGTGCGTGATGAAGATCATCAGCCACACAAACAATCCGCCGAACAGGGAGATGCCAAATAAGTAGACGTAAGCGCCAGCCGGATCGACCAGTGCGACCACCAGTGCGAGCGCCAACCCCGCCGCGGAGACGAGCAACGCGGCCACCGGCGTCCCACGCGCCGAAACGCGGCCAAACGAAGCGGGAGCATAGCCGCCGCGCGCGAGCGAAAACATGATGCGGCTGACCAGATACAGATTGCAGTTCATGCTGGATGCCGCGGCTGTGATCACCACGAAGTTCACGATGTGCGCCGCAGCCGGCACGCCGATCAACTGAAACACTTTCACGAAAGGACTCGCCGTGACGTCCGAGCCGGATTGAATCTGGTTCCACGGGACGATTCCGATCAGCACGACGATGGCTCCCACGTAGAACAGAATCAGACGGCCGAGCATGGATCGCATCGCGCGCGGCACGGCTGTCTTGGGATCCCTCGCCTCTCCGGCGGTGACCGAAACGACCTCGGTTCCCATATAGCTGAAGATCACGAACGCCATCGCCATCCATACGCCGCGCCAGCCGGCGGGGAGAAATCCTCCATGCGTGGTGAAGTTCGACCAGCCGATGGCTGGCCCGGGGCCGAACCCGGCGAGCAGCGCCAGACCGAGACCGATGAACAGAACGATGGCTACCACCTTGATCATCGCGAACCAATATTCAAAGCTGCCGAAGCTCTCGACGCTGCGAGCGTTGACGTACAGCAGAGCCAGCGAGAACAAGAGAATCCAGGGCCATTTTGGAGTATGAGGGAACCACCACTGGCAATAGATCGCGATGGCCGTCGCTTCGCCGCCGATGGCAATGCATTGCGCCGCCCAATACGTGTAGCGGACGATGAAGCCCGCCCAGCGGTTCACATAAAGTTCCGCATAAACTCCAAAGGAACCCGCCGTGGGATGGGCGACTGCCATTTCCGCCAGTGCACTCATGAAGAGCAGGGCGATGGCCGCTCCAATCAGATAACTGACGATGACGCCTGGCCCCGCGATGCGCACCGCGAGCGAGCTGCCGAGGAAAAGTCCGGTGCCGATCGCGCCCCCGATGCCGATCATGCTGAGCTGGCTGGAGGTGAGCTGGCGCGATAGCTGCTCGCCCTTCTCGATGCCGGCAGAGGCAACCGGCTCCCTCACGGTCGCGGCTCGGTATTCTGAGCCGCGCGCCAGCAGCACACCCGGAGACGACCGGAAGTCGTGCACTGGAGAACATCGACTCGGAGAAGACCGGACGGGTGGCGCGTCAGCAAGCGGTTAGGCTTCGCGCGGTTCATAGGCTTCGCCCGGACTGCCCGACGGATAGAACGCGCCCAGCAGCTTGATCGTGGAAGTCCCCGGATTCTCCACGCAATGGCGTACGCCTATCGGGAGGTAAATGCTGCTGCCAGCCCCGAACTCAACCCATTCGTCGTCAGTGTGCACAATCCCGTGGCCTTCCAGAATGAAAATGCCTTCTTCATAGGTGTGGTAGTGGACCGGGGCTTTACTCGGCGGAATCCATCCCGCGAACTGGGTGATTTGTTTGCAGCCGAGGTCGGTATAAACCAGGTAGCGGAACAAACGGTCCTGGCCGGCGCGAATGTCTTCGCGACGATCTTCATGTACCAGCAACTGCGGCGGCTGGCCGGACCCATCCGGCAGCGGGCCGTCCATAATATGGCGCTGCGGGTCCTCCGGGCAACACGAGCTGACCAGACGAAGTGTGTTGGTTCCGGTGTTCTCGATGTTGTAGACCGCCCCAGGAGGGACAAAAATCGCAGTCCCGGAACTCAGCGCGTATTCGAATCCGTCGACGCGGCATTTCCCAACGCCCGCGGCCACGTAGAGCACCTCTTCGGCGCTCGGATTCACGACCGCCGGCGATAATCCCGGCCCACAGTCACTGACTATCTGAGTGATGTGCCGGGCGCCGCTGTGGTGCGAAATAACGGTCCGGGCCGTCCAGTTGCCGAGCGTGGAGACCTGCCCGTCTTCGGCGGAATACACGCGGCAACCACCGCTAAGAATTTTCACCGGCGCACCATCATGACCGCACCATTAAACCCAGGTTGTCTTCAAGAGCGGTGAGCGCAACGTTGACGTCCTCCAGAGTATTGTAGACGTGGAACGAAATGCGCACCCCGTCGTGACGCGAGGAAGCGGCGATTCCCCGCCCGGTGAGCTTAGCGAGCACCGCGGCGGCATCCTTAGCGCGGAGCACCACCAGCGGCCCCACACTCGACGGCGGGGTTTTGGACTCGATGCGCAAATCGCGAGCGCCCTTCAGGAAGGCCCGGGTCAGCCGCTCGATCTGCGCGGCGACATTGTCCATTCCGATGCCGGCCAGCAGATCGATCGCCGGCCGCGCGAGATAAATGTTCGGGATGGGAGGCGAGCCGCCTTCGAAGCGCCGGGCGTCCGGCGAGGGATCCAGGAGCTTGGTATTGAACGCGAAGGGGTCGCGTTGAGCCACCCAACTGGTCATGGTCGGCGTGAGCGTTCCGATAAGCTCGCGCCGCACGTAGAGAAAACCCAGGCCCGGCGGCCCCAGCAGATACTTCAGAGTGCCGGTGACGAAGAAGTCGACGTCCAGCGCCTTCACGTCCACCGGGCGGGTCCCGCAATCCTGATAGCCATCGAGAAAGACAAGCGCGCCCTGGGCGTGGGCGATCTTCGTGATCGCCGCAACGTCCGGCCGGAACCCGTTGACGAATGAGACCTGCGTCAATGGGACGATGCGCGTCGTTTTATCGATGGCCTGCGCATAACACTCGGTAGGAACTGTGTTGTTGACGCCGTCTAGAAACTGGATCTCGGCTCCGCGCGGGCGCTGGGCCAGCCAGATTTGCCCCATGGTGGGAAATTCGTACTCGCTCATCACCACCCTGTTTCGTCCATCAAAGCCGCGTTTATCGAACTGCAGGGCATTCGCGATCGGATTGATTCCCGCCGAAGCGCTGGTGACGATCGCGACCTCGTTTGGTTGGGCGTTGATGAAACGCGCAAAGGCGCCGCGCAGCCCCTCGTACGCTTCCATCCATTCGTCCCAGGGCGCTACCGAGCTACGCCAACTGGCTGCGTAGTTCTGAATGCCGGCTTCAACGGCGTCGCACAGGGCGCCTTGAGAGCAGTTATAGAGGTAAGTCTTTTCCCGGAGAATCGGGAAGTGCGATCTTAATTCCGAGATTTGTTCATCGGTTAGCACTAGTTTGGTCCACCACCACCTTGCCTCCCTTCATTACCCAACGGACGTTACGGATCACCACTCCGATGTCCTGTAACGGATCGCCTTCAACCGCCACGATATCCGCAAAATATCCGGGCGCGAGAGCCCCCAGGCTTTTCTCCATACCGAGCAGCGCCGCTCCATTGGTGGTGGCGGTGGCCAACGCCTGCGCGGGCGTCATGCCAGCCTTCACAAACCATTCTAATTCGCGCGTGTTTTGCCCGAACATCGTGAATACGGCATCCGATCCCATCGCGAAGCGGACGCCCGCTTTGTGGGCGCGCCGCGCTGTCTCGAGATTCCGCTGGATGTAGTCGTTGAGGTGCGCCGCCACGTCTTCGCTGTAACCGAATTGTTGCCGGTACTCAGCATAGTAGCGGTTGTGATCTATAGTCGGAACATAGAAGGTTCCGCGCCGCGCCATCTCGGCGATGGTCTGCTCGTCCATATCGGTAGCGTGCTCGATGGAGTCCGCTCCCGCGCGCACTGCGTCCCGTGCGCCGTCCGGACCGTAGGAGTGAACCGCAAACTTTTTGCCAAAACCGTGCGCGGCATCGGAGGCGGCCTTCATCTCATCAAAGGTGAAGGTCTGGTAGCCCGACACATCCTGATCGCTCCCGGTGGATCCATACATCTTGATCACGTCGACGTGGGCTGCCACCTGCTGCCGCACCACGCGGAGCACTTCGGCCACGCCATCGGCCGTGCCCCCGGGTGGAAAGGCAAAACCCGGCCGCGCAGGCTGGCTGGTTACGTTCAAGCCGTAGCCGGACACGAACATTCTCGGTCCCACCATGGCGCCCCGGTTGATCAGATCGCGCATCGCGACGTCGGCATATTCCGAGGACCCTAAATCGCGCACGGTGGTCACGCCGGATTCGAGTGTCTTGCGTGCGTTCTCCTGAGCCAGAAAGACAGTAACAGAGGATTGCCGCTCGTCGTTCTGCGCCCAGGGCTTCGTGCCTGGCGTCTGGTCCCAGTAGTATGTCATGTGGGTGTGCGCATCGATCATGCCTGGAATGCCGGTGTAGCGCCGCAGATCGACGACCTCGGCTCCAGCAAGCGGCGACGCATCTGGTTGGACGCCGCTGATGCGATCGTTCTCTACAACCACTGCCACATTCGTCCATACCTTGCCCTGTCCGTCTATCAGCTTTCCGAATCTGATGTATTGCGTCGCCGCTATCGCTTGGGACGCGAGAGCGATCAATGCCACCGCAAGAGCCGTTTTTCTCATGGATCTGATTATTTTACGGGGATCGGGAACGCGGCTAGTTCAGGGCGCACTCGCGATCTCCCCGATGTAAGCGGCCGTGTCGCCTTTTTTCATCGAAGGTACCGAACAGACATACACCACCACACCCGATACCGGCGCGATGACGTCCGCCAGCTTGTTGCCGAAGTAATCCGTCGTATACCCGATTCTCATTCCTTGCTGGACGTAGCCCTCCGGGACGACCTGTGGATAAAAGATGCCATCCTGATCGCTTCGAACCGTCGTAATCTCGCCGATCCAAACGGGGTGCTCCACTGGCCTCACCTCGCCGGGGAGCATTTTCAGATAGCGCATCACATTTTCCGACCCCTGGACCAAAGCTTCCACATCCTCGGCATGGGTGGTGCCCGCATGACCAGCTTCCGCGATCACCGTAGGCTTTCCGAGGTCCTCTGCAAATCGAGAAATGGGCACCGCTCCCGGCGTCGTCGGCCCTTGATTCTTCTGAATGACAATGTGGTCGAACCCGAAGGCCATCGCCATGCCACGGGTTGTCGCGTCGAGTTTTGCGTTGCCCGTCACGGGCCAATAAGAGTAGCGCCGTAGGTTCTCGTCCAGGTCTCCGCCGTGCAGATCAATCAAGTAGTCGGACGGCTCGACAACCTGCTTGCCAATGGCCCAGGAAGCTCTCTCTGTCTGCGTACCGTCCGGTTTTCCGGGATACATCCGGTTCATATTCTTACCGTCCACGGGATTCAGGTGCGGCACCTTCTGAGCAAACGACGCCAGGTTGATCAGCGGCAGGATGACGAGAGTTCCAGAGAGCGTCGCCGGGTTGACGCTCTGCCCCAGTTTCTCCAGAGCGATGATCGAGGCATACTCGGTGCCGTGTGAACCGGCCATCAATGCCAGCCTTGGTCCGGACTGCGCTCCCTGTATGACGATGACCGGAATGTTGGTGGGCGCATCAACCCCGCCCGGCACCTGGATGAATCCGGTGGCTCTTCCTCCCGCATGAGCAGTGGCGGTGCCGACAGTTACATCCGCGCCCCTGGCAGCTTTTGGTAAAGTCACCGCCAATAGCGAGAATGTCCAACTCAGGATTGCCGCATTGATCCGCATTAACTACCACCCAGGAGCTTCATCAAAAGAGCGTAACACGGCGTCTTCGAGTGAAATAATAGTACCCTCGATCCATGCGCGTTCTTGCTATCTTCTTGCTCGCCGGAGCGGTTGCGTACTGCCAGCCGCCACCGCCCGCACTGCCCGCGATTGCGATTACTCACGTGACCGTCATCAATCCAGGCACGTCGTCGGTTCAGGCCAATCGGACCGTGGTTGTCACCGGCGATCGCATCACCTCCGTTTCCGACGCCGCGAAAGTCCAGCCGGCGAAGAACGCGCGCGTCATCGACGCCACTGGTCAATATCTCATTCCGGGACTTTGGGACATGCATGTCCACTCCGCGTTCGGCGACTGGTTTCCCGGTGGACGCGACATCATCCTGCCGCTTTTCATCGCCAACGGCGTTACCGGCATACGCGACATGGGCGGCGATGTCCCGGTTCTCATGGCGTGGCGCAAAGAGATCGCGCGCGGCCAAATCATCGGTCCACGAATGGTAATCTCGGGCCCCATGCTGGACGGGTATCTGCCGGATGGCAAGCTGCGTTTCCCCAGCTCCATCGCGGTCACTACTCCGGCCGACGCGATCGCCGCCGTGGACTTACTCAAAAAGCAGGGCGTGGACTTCATCAAAGTCCAGTCCGAGATTGCGCGCGATACCTATCTGGCCGCCGCGGCGGAAGCCCATAAACAGGGCTTGCCCTTTGTCGGTCACGTGCCCGACAAAATTCGTCTGCGGGAAGTTGTCGAGGCAGGGCAGAAGAGCGTCGAGCACCTGATGGGCATCTTTGAAGGCTGTTCCACCGAAGAGGACAAATTCATCCAGGGCAAAGGCAACCTGAAGCTGCTGCTCTCCACGCAGGATAAGCAACGATGTGACTCGCTCATCAAATTGCTCGCGCAGCATCAAACGTGGCAGGTACCGACGCTGGCCTGGCAGCGCGGCGGAGAATTTCTCGATCAGCCGGACCCGAAGCGCCCTCCTCTCGACAAGTACGTCCCCGCCTACTGGCGCGACGTCACTTGGCGCCGCTTCACCGACGAAATGATGCCTGACCTGCTACGTGACCCGCTGGCGCTGCGGAAAGACTACTTCGCGCGCAATTTGCAAATCGTCGGTGCGATGCACCGTGCCGGTGTACCGTTCCTGGCGGGAACAGACGCGGCCCCGGGCGTTTACATCATGCCCGGTTTCAGCTTGCACGATGAACTGGCCAATTTTGTCGAAGCCGGGTTCACGCCGATGGAAGCGCTCCAAACAGCCACCAGCAATCCGGCGAAGTTTCTTGGCACGCAAGCGAGCATGGGTTCCGTGGAACCCGGTAAAACCGCCGACTTGGTATTGCTGGGCGCAAACCCCTTGGAAGGCATCCGGAACAGCGAGAAAATCAACGTCGTCTTGGTTCGCGGCCGGCTCTTCGATCGTGCCGCGCTCGATCAGATCCTGCGCCAGGTGGAGTCCGCGGCGCAGAGGCGCAAGTAAGATCGATTTCCGCAAGTCGCGGCTTGGTCACGTTAGAGGGACGGCGCCCGCTGCTACTAGAGTAGAATTGTTCGAGGCCTATGCCCCTTTTCAGCGGATTGCGCGCGATGTGTCGTATCCCGGGCGCCATCGCAATAGGGGCTGCCGTCTTAGCCGCTGTGAATGGTTTGGTGGCACAGCCGGCTCCCGCCGCCAATCTTGAGGTGCTTCAGCTGCGGCCGAACTTCTATATGATTGCGGGCGCCGGGGGCAACATCGGCTTTCAGGTGGGAGTGGATGGCGTGGTGGTTGTCAACTCGGGTTCCGCCGCGAGCGGGGATGCCGTGGTCGCGGCCATCCAGAAAGTGACGGCACAACCCATCCGTTACGTGATCAACACCAGCGCCGATCCGGATCATGTGGGCGGCAACGCCACCGTCGCGAAAGCCGGCCAGACCCTGCTCTCGGGCGCCGCCAATTTCCTGGGAGGCGGAGCGTCGATACTTTCTGTGGAACAGGTACTGACGAGAATGAGCGGGCCGAGCGGCAAGCCCTCGCCATTTCCAATTGAGGCGTGGCCGACGGAAACGTTCAATCAGGCGCGGAAATACATGTACCTCAACGGCGAGGGCATTGAAATCTTCCATCAGCCGGCAGCGCACTCAGATGGCGATGCGATTGTCTTCTTTCGCCGTTCCGATGTCGTGGTGGCCGGCGATATCTTTGACACCACGCGATTCCCGGTAATCGAGATCGGCAGGGGCGGCGGCATTCATGGCGAGATCGCAGCGTTGCAGAAGCTGGTGGATACGGCCATTCCATCCGTGCCGATCGTATCGCGCGAAGAAGGCACCCTGATCGTTCCAGGCCACGGCCGCATCTGCGACCAGCTGGACGTCGTTGAATACCGCGACATGGTGACGATTATTACGGACCGCGTCCGCGATTTGATGAAGCGGGGCCTCACGTTGGAACAGGTCAAAGCAGCCTCGCCGGCCCGGGGCTACACGCGCCGGTACGGGTCCGACACCGGTGCCTGGACCACCAACGATTTCGTCGAAGCAGTGTATCGCAGCATGAGTGAGAAGGCGCCATGAGACTCTTCTTCATCGCGGCACTCATTATGCTGCTGTTCGCCGCGCAGCCGCGCGCTGCCGGCCAGGACAGCGGTAAGACACCCGACGCCACAGCTACCGCCAAGGCCTCCGCACCGATGGACCTGACGGGTTATTGGGTCGCTATCGTGACCAAGGACTGGCGTTTCCGCATGGTCACGCCCCGCAAAGGCGATTACCGGGCCGTACCCATGACGGAACAGGCGCGGAAGATCGCCGATGCGTGGGATCCGGCCGGCGACCAAGCCTCTGGCAATCAATGCAAGGCGTATGGAGGCGCTGCGGTTATGCGGCTAGCTGCACGATTTCACATTACCTGGCAGGACGATAACACGCTGCGGGTGGACAGCGATGCGGGCATGCAGACGCGGCTTTTTCATTTCAATGCACCGCCGCACACACCGCCATCGCCGCTCGGTGAGCGGACGTGGCAGGGTTATTCAACCGCGCAGTGGCAAATGCCGGCGTCGCTGCAGGTAGCAACCACCAACCTGCGCTCCGGATATCTGCGCAAAAATGGCGTTCCTTACAGCGAGAACGCCGCCGTTACGGAATACTTCGATATCGCACCGCTCCCGGGTGGCGGCCAAGTGCTGCTGGTCACCACCATCGTCGACGATCCGCAGTACCTCCAGCAGCAGTTTATCGTGAGTTCGGAATTCAAGAAGGAGGCCGACGGTTCGAAATGGGATCCACAGCCGTGCACTGCAAAATGAGCCGGTCACATCGTAAATCGACTGGCCCTAAGTCAGTTGGCGCTGGCATACTCGCCGCCGCGTTCTTGTGCCTGTTGGCCTGCCGGGCCGCCGGCGCAGAGGTGGAGATTACCGGCTCGTGGGCGGCGCGAAACCATGAGTTCCTGACCGGAGACGGGGTGCCGGTAGACTTCACCGGAATCCCTCTGAACGAGGAAGGGCGGATTCGAGCGCTGAGCTATTCCGAGTCGCAGCTAGCGATGGTGGAGCGCCAGTGCCAGGGGTGGCCGGCTTTTTATATGGTCCAAGGACCGTTTGGCTTGAAAATCTGGAGCGAAACGGACCCGCTCAAAGGAAACGTGATTTCCTATATCATCGGCGCGTGGGAGGACAAAGCGCCGCTTACGATATGGATGGACGGCCGGTCCCACCCGTCCGAGTATGCCGAGCACACGCGCAGTGGGTTCACCACCGGCACGTGGGAAGGCGACACGCTGGTTGCCTACACGACACACATGAAGGCCGGGTTCCTGCGAAAAACCGGCGCGCCCTCAAGCGATGAGGCTACCATGACGACACGCTATTACCGCCACGGCGATATCCTGACTGTGCTAGCGATCATTGAGGATCCGATCTACCTTGCCGAACCATGGATTACATCCCGAAGCTTTCAACTGAGCACAACGCCTCTGCCTTCGGTGGGGCCGCCGTGCGTCACCGCCTATGAAGGGAATTCCGGGACAACCGCGCCGCATTACTTGCCCGAGAAGAATCCCTTTGTCGATGAGATGACCACCAAGTACGGCGTCCCGCGCGACGCCGCCATCGGAAAGCCCGAGACGCTTTACCCGGAGTATAAGAAGAAAATTCCGCCGGACGCTCCTGGTAGATAGCGTGATCCCGGACTCGGCCCCATTTTCCGGCTCGCCCTGCGTGGCGGTCCTGGGATTGGGTTATGTCGGTTGCGTGACGGCCGCATGCCTAGCTGCCACGGGACACAACGTCCGCGGCACAGACCGTGACGAACATAAGGTTTCCCGTGTGCGGCGGGGTGAGGCTCCGTTCTACGAGCCCGGCCTGACCAAGCTGGTAAGGGAAAATGTTGCCGCGGGCCGGTTGGCCGCATCCGCGTCCACAGCCGAGGCGATCGCAGCCGCCGACATCGCTCTCCTGTGCGTCGGCACGCCCTCGGAAAATGATGGCAGCCTTAAACTGGATCATCTGCGCCGCGCGTGCCAAGATGTGGCGGCGGCGTGCGTGGGGCGCGTGCGGCCGCTCGTTGTCGGCGTGCGCAGCACCGTGTTTCCGGGCACTTGTGAACAAATTGTTATGCCCTCTTTCGCCGGGCTGAACTGCCTCAGCGTCGTCGCCAATCCCGAGTTTCTGCGCGAAGGATCGGCGGTGGCGGATTTCATGAAACCCGCACTGATTGTGGTAGGTGGCGACGATCCGGCGGCGATCCGTTCCGTCGCGTCGTTATATGCAACGCTGGACGTCGAGCCCTGCCTGATGGCTCTGAGAACGGCGGAAATGATTAAGTACGCGTGCAACGCATTTCACGCGGCAAAGATCGCGTTCGCCAATGAAATCGGCACGCTTGCGGAAGCACTGCGCGTCCCGGCGGAGGAGGTGTTGGATACATTGTGCCGCGATCGACGGCTGAATATCTCCGCCGCTTATCTCAAACCCGGCTTCGCGTTCGGAGGGTCTTGCCTGCCCAAGGATCTGCGGGTCCTGCGATATCGCGCGTCACGGCTGGGCCTACAACTGCCGATGCTAGAATCGATTCTTCCCAGCAACCAGGAGCATCTGAGTCGCGCCATTCAAGCGACGCTCCGTCTGGGCCCGGTGCGGATGGGCGTGGTTGGGCTGGCGTTCAAAGAGAATACAGACGATCTCCGCGAGAGTCCGGTAGTGGCCATGCTCGAACATTTGATCGGTCAGGGGCGGGAGATTCGCATCTATGATGCGCACATTAAAATGGATCGGATCTACGGTTCCAATCGCGATTACATCCTGAATGCAATCCCGCAGATCGGCACAATGCTGACCAACGGTTTTGAAGACCTGGCGGGCTGGGCGGAGCATCTGGTGGTCACCCAGCGGCCGTCGCCTGAGATGGCGCGAAAGATCCGGCAGAGCGGGCTTCCGGTATTCGATCTGGCGCGCAGCCTATCCGATAGCCAGGGTCCAGACAGGTGAACGAGCGTGCAAGCAGTTCCGCTCCGCCGTGGTCAGGCGTTGCGGCCCAGCAGCGACTCGGCGAGCGCTTCAATGCGCTCTTCAAATGCAGCGCGCTGGAAGCGTACGCTTGAGGCTACCGCCCGCCCGCTGAGCCGCTGGAGCAGAGCCGGGTCTGCCGCCAGGAGCGCAGTGTACTGTTGCAATTCAGCCAGGTTGTTCCACAAGAATCCGGAGACCGCGTGCTGCACGGTCTCGCGGGGTCCACCCGAGTTCAGCGCCACCGGCACCGCGCCGGCCGACATGGCTTCGACGATGGTGATTCCGAAATGTTCCTGCTTTCGCGGATGCAGCTCGCGAGAAGACCCGTAGCCGGTAGCGTGCCAGTAGATGGAAGCGCGGCGATAAAGGCCTCGCAACTCATCGAAACTCACGCTGGGATGGAAGTTCACCGGCAAGCCATCCGCGGCGCGCGTCAGCTCCGCAAGACAGCGTTCTCCCGCCATTCCAGGCTGAAGCGTGCCCGCAAAATGCAGCTGCCAGCCTTGCCGGTGCAGCACTGTCATGCCGCGGTAGAGATCGAGAAGTGTCCCCTGGTGCTTGTAGTCGTCGCGCCAGGCGGGCAGGAAGCGGCCTGCATGGAGGATCATTTTCTCCTTGGGCGCCGGTGGTCCCATGTCCTCGCACGAAGAGTAAACTACGGTGGATCTGCGCCGCCACATGCGTCCGATCCACTCGGCGGTGAACCTGGAATTGGCCGCGATCACTTGATAAGAATCGAGTACGTCCTCGGTCATCCCAGCCACACGGTTTCCTAGCCAGGCATAGGCCCGCGGGAAGGGACCGTGTGTTGGATCGGAGCGCAGCTGGCCCTTCATGTCGCGGGGAAACATGCACAGATACATCCCACGCGGCGCCGGGCGCGGCAGTATGCTGCGCGGGTTCTTGTTGATGAGCAAATCGAGCCCAAGTTCCTGAATCTGGCTGCTGTACCTCGGTTCGAATACGTCCCGTAGCCGGGCACGGATCAAATCCAGGCGGGCACGGGCGGCCGGCGGCGCTGGCCCGCACCGGGACCATCGGCGCAGGATATCTTCAACCGGTAATTGGAGGGGGACCAGGCGCACGCGGGAAAAGTCAACCGCGAAGTAGGATTCCAACTGCGCTGCCGAGTAAGGCTCGCCCACGATCAGCGACACATCGTGAACCCGGCTGAGGCGCTCCGCAATAACCCCGCAGGATTTTCCCGCGCCTCCGCTTCCAGCCGCAAGGCAGTAGATTCCGATGCGTCTGCGCACTAATTCACCGCAATGGAAAGGGCCACGTTAAGCCTACCAATGATAGCAGTGCGTCCGGCATAGCCCAGCGCTTCGGTGGAACACGGAGTTTATCGATTTCGCGCGGCTGTTACAATCCTGAAGAGTACCTCAGGAATACGGTTGGACGCACCGATCTTCATTGTTGGCGGGCCGCGGAGTGGAACAACGTTGCTGCGCAACATGCTGAACAGGCATCCGGCGATCGCCATCTGCCGCGAGACGGAATTCTTCCACTGGGTATATGCGCGGCGACGGACCTTCGGCAACCTGAGTGACATGGGGAACCGTCAGCGCGTGGTGAAAGCATACCTGGCCACCCGGCGTATACGCAGGATGAAAGTGGATTTGCAGGCTCTGGAAGAAACGCTGCTGCGGGAAGGCGCCGGCTACCGGGAGCTGTTCCTCTCATTGATGCGTTTCTTCGCCCGCGTGCATGGCCGCAGGCGCTGCGGCGAAAAGACTCCCCATAATGCTCTGGTCGCCGAAATGCTGTGCCGATGGTATCCCGGCGCCAGCATTCTTCATCTGCTGCGCGACCCCCGGGACGCGGTGGCATCCATGCTGCGCATGCCCTGGGCGCCCGGGAACGTACGGTCGAATACGCGCTCGTGGCTGTCGTTCAACCGTGCCGCGTGGCGTTTGCGAAACCGCCCGCAATACCTGCTGGTGCGCTACGAGCAACTGGTAGCGCAGCCCGAACAGGAGCTTCGGCGCATCTGCGCGTTCCTCGCGGAAGAATATTCTCCCGCCATGCTGGCGCCCAATTGGGATCCCACGGCCGACCTGCCCTGGTTCCGGCGGGCTGAAGAGCCGGTGACCACCGGGCGGCTCGGCAAATGGCGGGAAGAACTCACCCCGGACCAGGTGGCGTTGGTGGAATGGAACGTCGGGCCGCACATGCAGACGTTCGGATACGAAGCCGTCGGACGCCGCCCCCCCGGCCCAGCCATCGCCCGGGACCTGCTTATTTCTGCGCGCGACGCCGTCAGAAAACGAGTCAATCAGTTTCCGGCGGTATTGTACTACCTGATGCGCTCCTCCAATCTGGTTAGTGAAGAAGCCGCCCGCGAGCGGTATCTGAAGTCCGTTCGAACAGAGGAGCTCTGAGCGATGCGGGGGCTATCGCCAATCTTCATTGTTGGTTCTCCGCGCAGCGGCACCACGCTGCTGCGAAACATGCTGAACCGGCACCCGGCCATCGCGATTTGCCTGGAAACGCAGTTCAGCCGCCTTATTTACGCGCGCCGGCGGGCGTTCGGCGATTTGAGCGATTTGCGAAAACGCGAGCGTCTGGTGAAAGAATATCTTTCCACCGAGCGAGTCAAGAGGATGCAAATGGATTTGCCGGCTCTGGAAGAGCGGTTGCTGCGGGAAGGCGTGAGCTGCGAAGCGTTTTTCACATCGTTCTTGCGTTTTTATGCGGAAGCCAACGGCAAGAGACGTTGTGGCGAGAAGACTCCCGGACATGCGTTGTTCCTTGGGACGCTTTGCCAATGGTACCCCGATGCGTTCATCATCCATATCCTGCGCGATCCACGCGACGTGGTGGCGTCGCTAGTGCGCATGCCCAGCAAGCCCAAGAACGTGCTGGCCAACGCGGACGTCTGGGTGCGCCTGAATCTGGGCGCCTGGCGAGCGCGCCAGTACCCGCGGTATTTGCCGGTGCGTTACGAGGAATTGGCCATGCAGCCCGAAGAGGAGATCCGGCGAATTTGTGCGTTCATCGGCGAAGAGTATTCCTCCTCAATGCTGGTGGCAAGCCCGGACTGGCAAAGCCCCAACGCGTGGCATCGGCGCGCGCAGGAACCCGTCACTACCGCGCGGTTGGGAAAATGGCGGGAGTATCTGACTGCGGAACAGGTTGCTTTGATCGAGTGGAAGGTGGGACCACACATGCAGAGGTTCGGGTACGAACCCGTGGGATGCGCACCGTCAAGCCTGTCTGTCGGCCGGGAGTTGATGAAAGGCGCGGTCGATTCCTTGACGCGGCATATCGGAGAGTTTCCAGCCGCCTGGTATTCCTTGATTCGGTCGCCAAACATCAGCAGGGAAGAAGCCGCCAGGGGCCGGTTCCGGCGTCATGTGGCTTTTCCGACAAATCCCTGACACGCAGGCGTCGCCGGAACATAGAGGCCTGTCCGCTTGTTCACCCGGCATGCCGCTCCCGCGAAGAACCCACGGCAAAATGCGCTCAGCTTGCGAAATCTTTGCGGCCGGCTGCCCAGGCTTGCGCCTACCAGGGAACGCCCCCACGCCCACCGAACGGCTAGGCGGACGAGCAGCGGGACGATCCGCCATTGGCCGGCCGCGATCGGTTTAGCCAGCATTGCGCCGGTTCCAAACCAGTAGCTCTCGATAAGGTCCGGCAGTTGCTCCCATGCTCGCAGCCCGTGGTGCGTCACCTGGACGGCGGGCGTTTCGTAGATCCAGTGGCCGGCAAGCAGGGCGCGCACGGCCAGATCTCCGTCCTCCCCGGCCCTAAATCGCGTACCGGACCCCAGCATTTCATCAAAGCCTACGAGCGACCGCCAGACACTGCGCCGCACCGCCATGCAGGCGCCGATACCCTCCACCCGGCTCTTGTCCCGAATGCCACCGGCGAGAAACGGGCTTCGCCGGACGTAGGCCGGGATGCAGCCTCGCGCGCCATCGTGGGGAGCCGGCAGAACGTTCCCGAACACGATCCCGATCCGGCCGTCGATCGCGAAGGCTGCTTCGAACTCCCGCAGCCAGTTGGGTGGAACCGTACAATCGTCGTCGGTCATTACCACCAGAGCGCCACGAGCTTCCCGAATTGCGGCATTCTGACCGGCCGAGCGGCCTCTGCTCGCGCTGCGGGTGTAACGCACGCGCGGATCGCTCAGAAATGGTTCGAGAGACGTTTGAGTGAGAGCGTTGTCGCTTTGATCGAGGACGATCAATTCAAAGTCCGGGTGGTCGTTCTCGAGGATGGTGCGGACCGCTCCCGCTACGGCGCCGGCGCGGTTGCGAGTGGACAACGCGACGCTGATACGTTTCTGGTCCGGTCCCATTTGAGGATCGCTTCCGGCGCGGATCCACCGCTTCGATCCCCGGCCGGCCAGGAAGACCGAAAGGCTGCTACGAACGTTTTGCGGAATCAGCCAGATCATCAGGTGCGCCAGAAGGTCGGCGGTGCGGGGGCTACCGAGCGCAAAAGCCTCCCTCGGTAGAATCCAGCAGGCCTTCCAAGCACGGCCGCGTGCCGCCGTGGAACTGGCCCAGATCAGCACAAACGAAGCATACGCCCGAGGAGTCACCAGGGCGCGGTTCTGGCGAATCCAGTCCAGAGAGTACCGCCAGTCGGTTGTGTTGCTGATCCTGGGGCGGTCGGTCTCGATATGCCAGACGGCCAGCGGCTCCGAATCGGGCACAAACCTCACCTGCACGCCCGCGACGGCGCCGGCGCGCAACAACCAGTCGACATCATTGTGTCTGGGCAGCTCCGCGCGGAAAGGTATCCGGGTCAGGAGCTCTCTGGTAGTAAGAATGACGGAAGGCAGTATCAGGCCTTCGCCGCCGCGCAGGCCGCTCTGGCAGAACAAGTAGTCGCTGAGAGGTTCGTCCAGGGCGGGAGTGCGGAGCGGCCATACCAGGTCGCCCTGCTCGCTGCGCGCAATCAGGCGGCACGCCACGATGGGGAAGGCGGCGGACGATTGCCGGGCTGTTTGCATCTGGATTTCGAGCTTGCGCGGAAACCATTCGTCATCGTCATCGAGAAAAGCGATCCAATCTGCGCGGGCCTCCCCGACGCCGGCGTTGCGAGCGCCCGCGCATCCCACACTGTGCGGCAAGACGATCGCTCGCAGCCGGGGATCCCGGATCGAATCGAGAGCCGCCGCAGTCTCGGGGTCGGCTCCATCCATCACCACGATCGCCTCAATTTCGCGCAGCGTTTGATTCAAAACGCTCTCTACCGCGCGCAGCACAAGCCCCGGCCGGCGGCAGGTGGGGATGATTACCGAGACGAGCGGCGCGGGCATTGTTAAGGTCGCCCGGCGATTCAGTCCCGCGCCGGCAAAGAAATCTCCGTGATCCTATTCCCGATCTCGCGCTGGACGCCGCGGATTCTAACCAGCGCCTGCCGCAACACATTCGGCGCGGACTGGCGCGCGTACTGAGCCGGAGCCTGTTCGGTGAAGCGGGAATAGCGCAGGCACCAATAGGGACAGTACTCATCGTCACAAGGCCGGTCTTCGGCAAACAGGTTGAGCCGCCGGTCGAAAATGTTGCCGAGAACGGTTTTCTGCCCGCAGCGGAAGATCCTTCCGTCATACCCTATGGAAACGGACCGTCTGCCCGCCGAACACGAAATGCCGCTGAAATCGGGAAATCCGTCGAGATAATCGCGGTCGAGAAACGGATTGACCGTGGGAGAACGGCGGTCCGGTTGCCACCGGCCGGTGGCCGCAATGGCCTCGGCCTGCTCGGACAAGAAACGGAATTGAGCGCGCTGGGCTGCGGTGTAGGCTTGCGGATACCAGCGGCCTTCGAAGCCGCCCCGCAGAACCTTCGGGATCAACGGAACTCCGAGCGACGTGAACGGCTCCGCCACTCGCGAATATTCGGCAAAGGCGTGAGGAGTCATAACCAGCGAGGCAAACACCGGAAATCCGCGCTCGATCAGCGACTCGATATTGGCCAAAAGATAGCGCCAGCCTTTCAGCCGGTCTCGCTCTTCTACGTGAACGCCGCAGTGGATGTATTGGACGCGCGCCGGGTCAACGGCCGCTCGAAAGTCCTGCACACGGCGAGAAGACAGATTGGAATTCAGGGAGATATAATGGCGCGATGTCAGCACCCGGCACAACGCCACGAAGTCCCGATGAACGAACGGCTCGCCGCCGGTCAGATGCAGCAGCCAGGTCTTCCCAGTGGAGTTAAAGAATTCGAGGTATTGTTCTGGAGACAGCCGTCCTACCAGCGGGTGCTCTTTCGGAGCGCGTGAGATGCAATACGCGCAATCGTAATTGCACAGCAGGTTTAGCGTCCAGTCGGCTTCGATGTCGAAGGTCATATCGAAGAACACGGGCGGCAGCAAATTCCTTACGGGCCGCGTCGGCGCCCGCAAGCCACATTCGGCTCATTGTAACTCAGCGCCAGGGCCGGCATGGTTCGACAGGCGCAGCTTCGCGACTCAGGCATATATTCCGGGCGCCTCGTGCCCGGTCTTCTGCACGTACTCGACATACGAACCCAGATACACGTGTGGGCTGCTATCACGCCCGCTGTCGCCGCCCAGTTCCAGCACGCGCGAGCTAAGACCGCGCAGGAAAGTGCGGTCATGCGACACGAAGATCATGGTGCCTTCAAACTCCTTCAACGCCTCTACCAGCATCTCTTTGGTGGCCAGATCCAGATGATTGGTCGGCTCGTCCAGAACCAGAAAATTGGGTGGATTGTAGAGCATTCGCGCCATCGCCAAGCGCGACTTCTCGCCGCCCGAAAGCGCCCGAATACTTTTGTCCACGTCGTCGCCCGAGAATTGGAACGCACCGGCCAGAGTGCGCAACGAGCCCAGCCCATCTTGCGGAAAGTCCTTCTGAAGCTGCTCAATGACGGTCAACTCGGGATCCAGCACATCCAGAGATTGCTGGGCGAAATATCCCATGCTCAAGCTCGCTCCCAGCGTCACGCTTCCCGCATCCGGCGGAATAGCTCCGGCGATCATTTTGAGCAGCGTGGTTTTGCCCGCGCCGTTCTTGCCCATCACCGCCCAGCGTTCGCCCCGGCGCACCGTCAGGCTGAATCCGTCGTAAATCACGCGCGAGCCGAAACGTTTGTGAAGGTCTTCGATCACCGCCACCTGGTCGCCCGAGCGCGGCGGCACGCGAAACTCGAACTTCACCACATGGCGCTTCTTCGGCAACTCCACCTTTTCGATCTTGTCCAGCGCCTTGATGCGGCTCTGCACCTGGGCGGCCTTCGCTGCGTGAGTCCGGAAGCGATCGATGAAGCGCTGCTCTTTGGCCAGCATGGCTTGCTGGCGAGCGAAGGCAGCCTGCTGGTTAGTCTCGCGAATGGCCCGCTCGCGCTCGTAGAAATCGTAGTCGCCCGAATAGGTCACGATCTCACCCGCATCAATTTCGGCGATCTTGGTCACGATGCGGTTCATGAATTCGCGGTCGTGCGAAGTCATCAGCAGCGCCCCCTGATAGGACTTCAGAAACTGCTCCAGCCAGATGATCGATTCGATATCCAGATGATTCGTCGGCTCGTCCATCAGCAATACGTCCGGCCGGCCCAGCAGCACCCGCGCCAGCGCAACGCGCATTTTCCAGCCGCCCGAGAGCGCGCCGACGTCGCCATCAATCTGATCGTCTTCAAAGCCCAGGCCGTGCAGCACTTCGCGCGCCTGCGCCTCCAGCGCGTAACCATCCAGATGCTGGTACTCTTCCTGCACCTCGCCGAAACGGTCTAAGACGCGGTCCATTTCGTCCGCACGCGCTGGATCTTCCATGGCGCGCTGCAGCTCTTCCAGCTCATGATGCAGATCGCCCGCGCGCCCGCTGCCCGCGATGGCTTCGTCCAGAACCGAGCGCCCCTTCATCTCCTCCACGTCCTGGCGAAAGTAGCCGATGTGAAGGCGCTTGGGAACCGTCACCGCACCTTCGTCCGGTTCCTCCTCGCCCACGATCATGCGGAAGAGCGTCGTCTTTCCGGAGCCGTTGGGGCCAACCAGCCCAACCTTTTCGCCGGGATTCAATTGATACGAAGCGTCGACAAAAATCAACTGCTTGCCGTACTGCTTATTGATGGCAGAGAACGAGATCACTACTCCATCATCGCGGAAAGCTTCAACACGGTGGCCCAGTTTCTCGCCGTGCAGGTGGTGGAGAGCTTCGAATCGAAGTAGGCGTTGGTCAATTTGCTTTGCCCCATGCCGTTGGGAAGATGCAGATAGATCTCCTGGCCACGCACGTGAAAGGCGTCGGGGACCGAGCGGATTGGGTCCAATGCGGCGATCGCGGCGGTGTTCGGCGAGTAGGCGAGGAAGTAGACGTGCAGCCATTTCTCGTCCACTCCCGCCTTCAGAAATGGATTGCCGCGGATGGTGGCGCGCAACTGCTCGGACGTCCGGATAATTATCGGAACTCGATAGCCAAACTTTTTCTCGATTTTAGCCGTGACCACCTGGGCGATTTTGCCTGCTTCGTCAGACGTCCCGAAAATCACGTTGCCGCTCTGGATGTAAGTGCGCACGTTCGAGCAGCCGGCGTCGGCGAACATCCGGGCCAGATCCTTCATCGGCAGGACGTTCTTGCCGGTGACGTTGATCCCGCGGAGCAGCGCAAGGTGCGTCACGTTTCTGTCCGAATCATGTTTATGCAATCAGCGCCCGAAATCCTCGCCACAAATCCCCAAACCTCAACCCCTAATCTACAATCCTCAAGCCCGTTCCCGCTGGCCGCCAACATGCAGTGCTTTAATAGAGGTATAGAGCGTCGCACAAGCCCATGAGAATACTGGTTGTCGAGGACGAAAAACGGATTCAGGACTTCTTGTCCCGCGGTTTGGAGAGCGCGGGCTATGCGGTGGACGTGGCCGGCAACGGAGCCACCGGAGTGGATCTGGTGCATGGAGCCGAGTATGACCTCATCATTCTCGACTTGATGCTGCCCGACATGGACGGCCTCACGGTGCTGCAAAAGATTCGCAACCGCAAGTCCAGCCCGCCGGTCTTGATCCTGAGCGCGCGCGATGCGGTGGACGATCGCGTCAAAGGCCTGGAACTCGGCGCCGACGATTACCTGGTGAAGCCGTTTGCGTTCGTCGAACTGCTGGCTCGCGTGCGGGCGCGGCTGCGGCGTGGACAGCCCATGCCGGAACGGTTGCAGGTGGGCGAACTGTTGCTCGATTGCATCCGCCGCAAGGTGACGCGCTCCAACGAAAACATCGAGCTGGCGCCCAAGGAATTCAGCATCCTGGAATATTTGATGCGCAATCGCGGCCGCCCGCTCAGCCGCACCATGATCGTCGAACACGTCTGGGACATGGACTACGACGGGCTCACCAATATCGTCGATGTGTACATCCGTCACCTCCGCAGCAAGATCGATGACAAATT
>Ga0302326_10002806_pt1 | contig 41881 bp, 33 predicted proteins | sample Palsa_T0_3_FD_202264 | JGI IMG/M metagenome (GOLD analysis project Ga0302326, IMG submission 202264) | Peat permafrost microbial communities from Stordalen Mire near Abisko, Sweden - Palsa_T0_3 | ecosystem: Environmental > Terrestrial > Soil > Palsa > Peat permafrost | place: Sweden: Abisko...
TGAGCGGCACCAGGATCGAAGTCCCCCACGCGATTTTCACTTCAGGCGCGCGCAGCAAGGAACGAAACGTGGCCACCGCCAGCGCGGCAGCTTGTTCGGGCACGCCAGGCAGTCGGAGTTCCAGGAATCGACGGCCGGCTTTGGTTGGGGTCGTGGTGGTGGACGGCGTTCGCTTGGGTTGCATTTGCGCCGTGGCTTTGCCGTTGGTATCGCCGCGATAAAATAGCAGCGTGCCCCGATACGCGCGCCGCAGGCCGAGCGCGCCAATGGCCACGCAACCAAGCGTGCCTAATAGCGCCGGCCATGCCTGTCCTTCCGCCAAAGCCTGAGCGCCAAGAGGCAGCCACAATGGCGGGATAAACTTTTGAAACGGTTTGATTTGCTCTAAGGTTCCTTGAAAATTGGAATTCCGCGTGTCGGACTGGCGTTTCGGCCTTTTGGAGGAGGCACCGTTGGCGGGGCCGTTGAATCGCCGGAAGACGTTAAAGTAAAGGTTCGGGGCCTGGCCAAGAAGAATGAACGCCAACATGATGACCATGACCACAGTGCGCCGCCGGCGCGGGTTGCTCATCAATGTGGCCAGCCAGCCGCGCAGGCAATAAGTCCACGCCGTGATCATGCAGACCATGCCCAAGGCCAGCGGGGCCAGCAACAGCATTGCGGGGCCGCGCGAAATGGCCAGGCCCAGCGTCAATCCCATGATCGCGGGCACGAAAATGACAATGCTCACGGCCAGATGCGATGCCAGATAGTTGATGACAAATATTTGCCCCAGTCGAACCGGCAGATGCAGCAACCGCTGGAGGTCGATGCTTTCCGAACGCTGAATTTCCTGGATCATCCCAATCATCCAAAAAAACATGAAAACCGCCGTCATCCCGAACCAGATTCCCCAAATGAGAGAGGGTTTCGCGTCGCCGAGTCCATAAATGCCGCCCACCAGAGCCACGGCAAAACTCGTCGCGCCCAGCAGACAAGTGGCGACGGCAATGATGACGGCGATGGCCGCGCCGATGCCTTTGCTGCGCGTCATCTGGTTGCGCATCAACCGCCAACGCAGCCAGAGAATGGTTTTGAGCTGGTCCCAGTTCATTTCATGCTTCCAGCCAGCTTAATTTCTGCGCCTCGTGGCCATCGTTGCCGACCACGGCCAGGAACTTGTCCTCCAGCGACCCGGCGCGCCGCAATTCCTCCATTGTGCCTTGATGAACCAGTTCCCCATGGGCGATGATGCCCACGTCGGTGCAGAGTTTCTCGACAATCTCCAGCACGTGCGACGTCAGGAAAACCGTGGCGCCGCGCCCGACGCACTGCTTGAGCATGTCGCGCAACACGCGCGAGGCGACGGCATCCACGCCCTCGAAAGGCTCGTCCAGGAACAACAGGTCGGGGTTGGCGATCAGCGCGGCGGCCAGGGCGAGTTTTTTCTTCATGCCGTGAGAGAATTCGAGCGTGAGTTTTTTTTCCTCATGCGCCAGGTCCATGATGGCCAGCAGTTCATCGCAACGGGCGCGGATGATGTCCGGCGGCAGAAGATACATGCGGCCAATGAAGGTGAGGTGTTCGCGCGCGGTCAGGTTATCGAACAGGGCCAGGTTCTCCGGCACCACGCCGATGCGGCGTTTGACTTCCAGCGCGCCGCGCGGTTCGCTCATGTCCTGGCCCAGAATACGCATGGCACCGCTGCTGGGCGCCAGCAAGCCCGTGAACATCTTGATGGTGGTGGATTTGCCCGCGCCATTGGGGCCGAGAAAACCATAGAAGCGGCCCGCTTCCACCCGAAGATTGAGATGGTTGACGGCGCGAAACGTTCCGAAATCCCGCGTCAGGTTGGTCGTTTCAATGGCTGGGTTCATATTGTCTTTGTCCGGCGGCAGCTTACCGGTCAAAGGCTGGTAAAGCAACGGCTTTTCAGCCTGAATGACCAGTGGGGGCGCAAATCCGCTTTTGCGGACGCAGTCGAGCAAACTGCCGGGTGTTTTGCTGCGTCGTTCATAGTCATACGGTCGTGAAAAATTTTCACCGCAATTTACCGCAAGCTCCGGTTCAGTCCTATTTTGGAGGCCCGGTGGACTTGTTTGCAGGCTTCCTCAGTATGGGCACACGCCTCCGAGTCAAAAGCCGGCTCGCGTGCAACCATGGTCTTGCCCGCGCGGGGCTGGAAATGTAAAACAATATTTTGTACTTCCCCCGAAAGAGTGGACAGCGATTAAACTGTTTAATCAAGGTTAATAGTTTTTTCAAATTCCGCAGGTAATTTATAATGTTTCCTCGCTGTTTTCAGTGGAATAGATTTCGTTCACAAAAGTCAGACGTGGGGCAGCCGGAGTTTGCCAGCCACAAAGTAAAGCATGGTTATGTGGTAAACGCTGGATCGATAGCCCCGAGCCTTGCGTTTGACAGCGCTGAAGACGCTGTTGAAGCCTTCCATGAACGCGTTGGTCAGCCCCCATTTCCAGTGGGCCAAGATGCCGGCCAAGTTGTCCTCCACCATTGGCGCCATCTTGACCATCGGATTGAAAACGTAGGACTTGTAAAACCGGGCCACCCAGCGCACCCAGCGGCACCAAACCTTGAAGCGTTTTTGGGCCACGCAGGCGTTGGAACTGCGATAGATGTCCTGCAAGACCAGACGCATCTGGTAAGCTTTGCCGGTGCAGAGATTCTTTTTTTGGATTTTGGCCAGCCGGGCCTGTTCCTTCTCGTTTAGGTTTTCCGGGTTCTTACGCCAGAGCCACTGGCTCTTGCGCAGCCAGTGGCGCACCTCTGCGCTGCCTACGCGCGCCTCCGCGTGGCGCACTTGGTCCACTCTCTTGCTGGCATGGGCCAGGACCCGAAACTTGTCAAAAACCACTTGGGCGTTGCGGCAGTTCTCTTTGACTCCCTTCTGGTAGGCCGCGCTCATGTCCATGCTCACTTGGGTGATGGCGTGCCGGTGCCCGTTGTGGGCTTCCAAGGCTTGGACAAAGGTTTCCCAGGTGGAAGCGTCGCGGCCTTCGGTGGCAAAGATCACCTTCTTGGCCACCAGATCGGCAAAGATGCTCAGATATTCCTGGCCCTTGCGCCTGCTCATTTCATCGACGCCCAGGCAACAGACCTGGCTGAAGTCGGCCTGGGCGTGGGCGCCATCGACGTGCTTAAAGAGCATCCGCCACAGGCGCGTGTCGCTCTCGTCCATCAAGGCGGCCGCTTTGGCCATCCGCATTTCCCGCATCAGCAAGAGCGCGTAGGCTTCAAATTCCTTGGTGAAATGGCTGCTCAATCCTTCCCAGGGCGGACGCACGCGGAACACGTGCCCGCATTGGCGGCGCTTCCCAGTTCAATCCCAGCCCCAACAAATCGTGAAATAGTTTTTCAGGTGTCATAGGCCACCAAATTACATCATCTATTCCACTGAAAACAGCGAGGAACCGGTCAAGCCCGGCTTGGCCCTTGATGGCGTGTAACTTACATAAGTGTCTAAAATCACGCTCTTTCGGTTAGCAACGCCGGTTTGGTGTGGTTTGGTGGCTGATTCGTCATTAGCAGGAACCATGCAGTAGAATTGGGGAGCGCGGGCGTCTCGCCCGCCGTTTTCGGCCTCTGGCCGAAAACATTTGTGCTATACGTGAAGACCTCACCAAACGGTGAATCCTATACGGGCGTCCCACTGGCTGGCGGGACGCCAGCCAGAGCGACCGAGACGGTCGCGCTCCCAATTTCATTTCAACTGCATCGTTCCGGGTTAGAGCTGATGGGCATATACGATGACGTCATCGTATTTATGCCCATCAGCGATTAGCTGCGGCTTTGAGGCGAAATTCTGCCTCACCCCAGCTGCAAGACGGCCTCGTGCATGAAGAGGCTGATCCATTCGCGCGCGGAAAGCCGGTCCTCTTCGGAGCCGCCCTTCAACTGCCACGTTCCATCGGATTGTTTGATCAAGGCCGCCTGGCCGAACCGCGCGATCACTTCCTGGCCGCGCGCCGGTGTTTCGTCATGAGTTCTTAATTTCATGACGGCGATTTTAAACAAGTCACTTGGACAAATGCTGTCCAAGGCCATTTTATTTTCCGTTTCCCAAATTCACGCAGAAAAGCTTGTCTTTGCTGCGCGCGTACAGAAAACCGCCGGCCAGGGCGGGGTAGGCGCGCACGCCGTTGGGCATGATCTGCACGCGGTCGCCTGGCTTGAATGCATCCGGCGTGGCCGGCGCGCGGATCAATTCGCCCGCCTCCGTGAGAATGATCAATTGATCGCCGGCCAGCAGGACCGTCGCGGCCCCCATCGCATGGTCCTGCCAGCGGATTTTGCCCGTCTTCAACTCGACGCAGCGCAGGCTCGGCGTACCCATATCGGCTCGGCCGTCGATGCCGTATAGAAAGCCACGATAATATACGCTGGTGGCATAATGGTCGGACAGAATATCGTCCCCGGACCACACCTTCTCGACGCCGTTGTCCCGCACCCGCAACAGGATCGCGCCCGTGCCATAAGAGGCCGAGAGAAAAATCAAATCATCGATGATCAGCGGCGTGGCGGCGTTGACCGAGGCGTCCATCGTCGAGCGCCACGGGTAATGAAACTGAATCTTTCCATCCGCCGGATCGACGGCTACGAGGCCGGCGCGGGTAAAGAAGATGGCGTAACGCTGTTGATGGATGGTCGCGGCGGTGGGAGACGAGTAACTCGCCTCGTCATCAGAATTCTTCCACAAAACGCGTCCGCTAGCCTTGTCGAACGCCACGAGGCCCGCGCCCTCGGGACCGCCGATGTTGAGGAGGACGGCGTTGCCTTCCACCAACGGCGAGCAGGCCGCGCCGAAGAAGCCCTTGCGCGCGTGAAATTCGTTCTTTGTATTAACCTGCCAGATCATTTTGCCGTCCGCCAGATTAAGGCAAGTCAACATGCCTTCAGCTCCGAACGTATAAATCCGCCCATGATCGATGCAAGGCGTCGCGCGTGGCCCTTCGTCGAAACCGAAGTCATCTCGATAGGCGGTGGGGTAGGAATAGGTCCACTTTGGGTCGCCCGTGCGTGTGTCCAGGCTGGCCACGACCTCCTGGTCATGGACGCGTTGAAAAAGGATGAGTCGGCCATCCGCCACTGCCGGTCCGCTGAAACCCTGACCGATGTTCTTGCGCCAAACCACCGGCGGACCGTCCTTGGGCCAGACGGCGGCAAGATCGGAACCCGCACAGACGCCGTCGCGAGTCGGGCCGAGAAATTGCGGCCAATCGCCCGCCCAACCCGGCTGGGCGGAGCTAAGGAAGAGAGCCATGAATAAATACGTCAATCTTTTCATAATCGTAATCGTAATCGTAATCGTTTTCGCAACAATTGATTACGATTACGAAGAAAAATCCATTCAGACTCTGAACAAGTCGGCCACCACCAAGTCGAAACCCGGCAAGAGCGGCTCGACCACCCGTTCCTTGGCGGCGAGGATGCCGCGCAAAGCCAAACCGTAGGAGGTGCCGTGGTACAGTTCCACGTTGTCGTAGCGCGGATCGACCATCCACAATCGCGCCAGGTTAAATTCCTCGTAGATCCCTTTTTTGAGGACAGTGTCGGGCCGATGATCCTCGGAATTGATGATTTCGACGGCCAGCCATAACTTGCCGGTGGCGACGGTCACCAAGGACAAGTCCGGGCGGATCATCGTGCCGGGCGAAAGTTGCACAATCGACCGCGGCGAGAGCAGGCGCGCCACGGAGTTGTTGGCCAGGCTATCGGCCATGCGGGCATGCAGCCGGGTGCAGATTTTTTCATGACGCGGCCCCGGCGGCGAACGCAGCAGCGTCTCGCCATCCACAATCTCTTCGTAAGGCAGGCTCATGATGGGCAGTCCTATGAAAGCAGTTTTCGCAAGAATCGTCCAGTGTGGGATGATTTTTTCTGGCGATGGCTCCCGTGCGTGCCTTGGGCGAGCGAATCGATTGGACGAGGTGGATTGCCTTTTGTCACAAACTTTGATAGAGTATCGCATGAAATTGACGGCCATCATTTATCCAGATTCAGAAACCGATTGGCTTGTAGCCGAATGCCCTGAAATTGGCACGGCCAGCCAGGGTCACACGGAGGAAGAAGCGCTCGCCAACCTACAAGAGGCCACCGACCTTTATCTCGAATCGTTCCCCCAAACGCTTAAGAAACCAGCCGCCATTCGCACATTCGAGTTGACTCATGGCTAAACTGCCGGTCGTATCTGGCACGGAGGCAGTCAAGGCTTTGCAACGCCTCGGATTCTTCGTTGATCGCCAGCGCGGGAGCCATGCCGTCCTCAAGAAAGTCACGCCAGAAGGCGAGCGTGGCTGCGTCATTCCCATGCACCGCGAGGTCGCCCTTGGCACTCTGCGCAGCGCGCTTAAAATGGCGGGCGTATCCCCGGAGGAATTCAAGGATGCCCTGTGACAGCCGCTGCCCTGGCCTCAATATTACCTAATGGAGCAGTTTCCTCAAGAAACGTCCAGTGTGGGATGACTTGATTTTGGCCACGGCTTCAGGCGTGCCTTGGGCAACGATGCGCCCGCCCTCCGAGCCTCCTTCGGGCCCAAGATCAATCACCCAATCGGCTTCCGCGACCAATTCCAGGTTGTGCTCGATGACCACGACCGTGTGGCCGGCGTCAACCAGCCGCTGCAAAACATCCACCAAACGCTTGACATCTGCAGCGTGCAATCCAATGGTCGGCTCCTCCAGCAGGAATAGGCACGAGCGCGCGCCGGCCTCGTCCGTGTTGCGAAAGCCTGTCAACAAATGCGTGACCAGTTTCAAGCGTTGCGCCTCGCCGCCGCTCAAGGTCGGACTGGTCTGGCCCAGCTTGAGATAATCCAGGCCGGTGTCGCGCAGCGCCGTTAAGGCTCGCGACAGACGGGGGAAGGCGGCAAAAATTTCCAGCGCCTGCGCCACGCTCAAATCCAGCACCTGCGCGATGTTCAGGCCGTGAAACTGCACGTCCAGCGTTTCCAGATTGAAGCGCGCGCCCTGGCACGTCTCGCAACGCAGAAAGGCGGGGGGCATGAAACTCATTTCCAGCTTGATGATGCCCGCGCCGAGACATTCCGGACAACGGCCCTGCGCGCTGTTGAAGGAAAACCGGCTGGCCGTGTAACCCCGCAACCGTGCCTCGGGCGTTTGCGCGAACAACTGGCGGATTTCGTCGAAAAATCCCACATACGTGGCGGGCACCGAACGCAAGGTTCGGCCGATGGGCGATTGATCCACCTCATAAACGGCGCGCAGGGATTCAGTCCCGGAAACGTCACCCGCCCCTTGCATGGCCGTCCGGCCCGGTTTGCGCGCCAGCCGGGCCTGGACGGCCGGCAACAGGCATTCGCGCAGCAATGTGCTTTTGCCCGAACCGCTCACGCCTGTCATACATATAAAATGACGCAAAGGAAAAGCGACGGTCAGGTTTTTGAGGGTGTGCCGGTTCGCGCCGGAAAGAATCAGCGCCGGTTCCTTCTTTCCCGATGCGATTGGCCGCCGCTGGCCGCGGGCCGGATACGTCTTGTGTTCGCGCAAACATTGGGCGGTGAGGGAGTGTTCGCACGCCATCACTTCTTTGAGCGTACCGCTGGCGACGACCGTTCCGCCATGGACGCCCGCGCCCGGCCCCAGATCAATGATGTAATCGGCGCGCCGCATGGTTTCCTCGTCGTGCTCCACCACCACCAGCGAATTGCCGCGCTCCTTCAAGGCGTCCAGCGCGGCCAGCAACTGTAGGTTGTCGCGCGCGTGCAGGCCGATGGTCGGTTCGTCCAGGATGTAAAGCACGCCGCTAAGATTGGAGCCGAGTTGCGCAGCCAGGCGGATGCGTTGGGCCTCGCCGCCCGAAAGCGTCGTGGCGCCGCGGCCCAATTGCAGGTAGCCCAGTCCGACTTCGCCCAGGAACTTCAATCGCTCACGAATTTCCGGCAGGATGTCGCGCGCGATTTCCGCCTCGCGCCCGCGCAACTTCAGCCGGTTCACCCACGCCAGCGCCGCCTCGACCGAGTCGTTGGAAATATCGACAATCGTGCGTCCCTCCTTGGCGCCGACGCCTTGGAGACGGACGGCGCGGGCGATGGGATTCAGGCGCGCACCCTGGCAATCGCCGCAGATTTCCCGTTTGCCCTCCTGCCATTCGAACCAGGATTCTTCGATCGACTCGGCCCGCGCTCCGCGCTCGACATCCGGCAGGTAAAACAATTCGCCAAAGCCCCGGCAGCCCGGACACCAGCCGCGCGGAGAATTGTAGCTGAACATCTTCGGGTCCAACTCCCCGAACGAATCTCCGCATTGCGGACAGACGCGCTCTGTCGAATGGACCGAAATGCGCCGGTCATTGCCGAGGGCGTAGAGCGTGCCGCGTCCCAGGCGCAGGGCCTCGTCGATAAGTTTATGGGCGGGCAATTGTCCCGGACGCCTCCGGCGGCCCTTTTTTTCCAGGACGCCCACGACAATTTCCACGTCGTGCTCGCGAAAACGGTCCAGCCGCAATCTTTGGGATGTTGCGTGAATTTTTCCATCAGCGCGCACCTCGGCGTAGCCATGTTTGGCCGCCCATTCTGCGACCTCCGTGTGGAAGCCTTTGCGATTCTTGACCATCGGCGCGAGCAGAAGAAGGTCGCCGCGCTTTTTTGTTTCCGCGACCAGGCGGCGTCCGGCTTCATCGCGCGTTTGGGCTTGGACGGGAAGCTGGCAACGCGGGCAATACTGCGTCCCCAGCCGTGCCAGGAGCAGGCGCAGAAAATGATAAATCTCGGTCACGGTGGCGACGGTGCTTTTGCCGCCGCCGCGCGATTGCCGCTGCTCGATGCTGACGGATGGAGGAATGCCGGTGATCAAATCAACCTCCGGCCGCGGCAACTGCTCGACAAATTGGCGGGCATAAAGGTTCATCGAATCCAGGAACCGCCGCTGGCCCTCGGCAAAAAGCAAATCAAACGCCAGCGTGCTTTTGCCCGAACCGCTCACGCCCGTAACTACGACAAACTGATTGCGCGGAATGGTCAGTGAGATATTTTTCAAATTATGCTCGCGCGCGCCGTAAATGGCGATGACCTCCGCCTCCGTGTTCGTCTCGATGTCCATTGATTTCAGCACGCTCCATTATCGTCCAACAATTGCCTTGCGCAAGGCAACGCGTTCGAGATTGCCGCCAACCTTGAAATGAATTAAAACAACGTCATGACAGCAGCCACAGCATTGGAACGGCAAGTTCAGCTTTATCGCCGCATGACCGGCGAGCAACGGCTGGCGATCGCTTTGGAATTGCATGAGGTGTCCTGCGAAATCGCTCGCGAAGGAATCCGGCTGCGACATCCCGAGGCCAGCGCAAAAGAAGTAGAACGCCTGCTTCGCCGCCGCATTGAACTGTCCCGATCGGCATGAACGAGCGGCAACTGCTGGTGGATTGTTTGCGGCGGTTAAACCGGATCGGCGTGGTTTATTACCTCACCGGCTCGATGGCCAGCAACTATTGGGGCATTCCGCGCACAACTCATGATTTGGATTTCGTGGTGCAATTGCCGGTGTCCGCCGCGCCGCGCATTCTTCAGGAATTCAGCGGAGATTTTTACATCGAGGAATCCGCCGTGCGCGCCGCTTACAAACCGCCGTATCAATTCAATGCCATCGACACCCGCTCCGCATTGAAAGTGGATTTCTGGCTGCCACTGCCGGAACCGTTCGACCAGGAAATGTTGCGCCGCCGGATGCAAGTCACGCTTTTTGGCGAACCGGCCTGGATTGCCACGGCGGAAGATGTCGTATTGCACAAGCTCATCTGGAATCGCATCTCGCCGTCCGACCGTCAGCTTGGCGACGCGGCGGGCGTGGTCGCCGTGCAAACCGAGGCGTTGGACACTCGCTATTTGAGGCAATGGGCTGAGGAACTGAACCTATCGGGCGAACTGGAACAGCTTTTGAGTGGCGAAATCAAACCAAAACAAACCTAAAACACGCTCTCAAAGATCGCTGAGGATGTCGGCCAGTTCCAAATCCATTCCCGGCAGCACCTTGGACGCCAGCTTTCCCTTTTCTTTGGCGGCGGAATAGCGCTGATACCGTCCGCTTCGCAGCGTGAGGATCTCCATCGTTTTTTTGTCCGGATCGCCGATCCAATATTCTTTGACACCGTTGCGGGCGTAGAGCGCTTTCTTGTCCTGCAAGTCGCGGCGGATACTGGAGGGCGAAAGCATTTCCACCAACAAATCCGGAGCGCCGAAGATCGCGCGCCTTTGGATGATCGCGCTATTGGCCGTTGAGACAAAAATAATGTCTGGCTGCACGACATTTTCGGAGTCCAGCACGACATCGACAGGCGCAAAAAATACACGGCCCGCTTTATGGCCGGCGACATACTGGTGGAAGAGTACGTAAAGCTTGCCCAGCCCATCCTGGTGCCACATGTCGGGAGCGGGGACCATAATAAGATTACCATCGATGATCTCGTAGCGCTGGTCGTCGTCGAGTTTATAATACTCCTCGTAGGTCCAACGTTTTGCTTGTGGTTCGATGACGCTTGTCACTGTTTTAACTTACCAGATGCAGGCGCCAAAGCCAAATGGAAAATTTGGTCGAGCGGATTCTGCTTTATTTTGGCCCGAAAAGGAGCAAACTCGAAGCATGACATATCCATCCACACAGAATCGCCGGAGGTTTTTGAAATCCGTCGGAATGGCCGGCGCCGGGGTGGCGTTGGGGCGGCCCGCGCTGGCGCAAACATTGGACCTCCAGGTGCCCAAACGCAAACTGGGGCGCCATGACGAAATGGTTTCCTCGCTGGCAATCGGCGGACACACCTTGGCCGTGGCCAAAACGGTTGAGGAAGCGACACGGATTGCGCATGAGGCCATCGATTATGGTGTCACGTTCTTCGACAACGCCTGGGAGTACCATGACGGCCGAGGCGAGGAGTGGATGGGCGCGGCTTTGGCGGGCAAGCGCGACAAGGTGTTTCTCATGACCAAAGTCTGCACGCACCTGCCGGGCCAGCAAAGCAAGGAAAAAGCCCTGGCCATGCTCGAACAATCTTTGAAGCGGCTCAAAACAGATCACCTTGATTTGTGGCAGGTGCATCAAATCGGCTCGGAGGCGGAAGCGGATGCCATTTTCCTGCCTGGAGGAGCGCTGGAGGCTGTGGAGCAGGCGCGCCGGCAAGGCAAGATTCGTTATTGTGGTTTCACCGGCCATCTCAATCCAAAGCTTCATCTGCGGGTCCTGGCGCACAAATATCCATTTGACACCGTTCAGATGCCGCTGTCCGTGTTCGACTCGCACGAGGAGGGTTTTCAAAAGTTGGTGTTGCCGGAATTGCTCAAACAAGGCATTGCGCCACTGGCCATGAAAACGCTTGGCGGCAATGCCCAGTTTGTCAAAGACGGCGTGATTTCGGCGGAGGAATCCTTGCGTTATACATTGAGCCTGCCCATCACGACGCTGATTTCCGGCATCGACTCATCGGCGTGGCTGCGACAGAACGCGGGCGTGGCGGCGAATTTCCAGCCGTATTCACCGGAGAAGATGAAGGAGCTGGAAAAGCGGTGCTCAACCAGGAATGAGTATGAGCCATATCGTCATTGGGCTTAGTTAAATGGGCCTTCTCACCGCATGAGGCTGGCTTGAGGAAATTGAGATCAACGCTTCATGGCCTGGCGGTGGTCTTGTTCATTTTGGCGTTGCCCGTTCGCGCCGCGCCGGTCCTGCCGGCCATCAATGCCAATAACATCATCGTCATTACCAATGCGCCTTTTAACGCGGCGGGGGATGGCGTTGGCGGCACGAATAACATCTCCTCAGGCGGCGGATTTTCCAACGGCACTTATACATTGATGACCTGCACTGGCGCTTTAACCGGCGCGCTCCCGATCCTGGGCGCGACGCCACCAGGTAATATTTGCGCCCTCGCCACCAATAACAGTCGTCAATTAAATTTTGTCGTCACGCCATCCTCACTCGTTCCAACCGGGCTGAATTTTCAAATGAGCGGCGATCTGCTTCAGCTTTCGTGGCCGCCGGATCATCTGGGTTGGATGTTGCAAATGCAGACGAACAATCTTGGCACAAATTGGGTTGACTGGCCCGCTTCCACCAATGTTCTCCAGACCAACGTCATCATCATTCCCTCCAATGGTTCGGTCTTTTTCCGGCTGATTTATCCGTAGTGTTTGGAGCCGGACGGTCGCGTGACATTTTCCATCTTGTTTGGTCTAATGCCATTGACATGACGCAAAAAAAAGAGAGGCCAAGCTGAGATTGCTCGCACCCATCCTGGCGGGCCTTTTCCTGATGGCTTGCTTATCGGCCCAAGCCAAACCGAATTTCAAGGCCAGTCAAATATCAGGCCGAAGCTCGGCATTGATGATCTGCGATCTGGACGGCGACGGCCTGAAGGATCTTGTGTTGATGGACAACTTCAACCTATCCATTTTTTATCAGGACCGCGCGCAAGGCTTCACTCACGAACCGCAACAAACCTATCATCTCGAACGTCGGCCCTGCATTGTCTGGCCGGCGAGGTTGGGCTCGCGGGCTGAAAGTTTGCTTGTTATGACTAGCGACGGAGTGACCGAAATCTCTTTTACCAATCACACCGGTCCTCCCGCCCTCCGGCAAATCATCCGGCAAACCACCGTCATCCCGGCGACGGCGGGACAAACCAACGCGATGTACCTGCCCTTGTCGTTGGAAACAGGCCGCGATGGGCCGCTGTTGCTGGTTCCGGTTAAGGATGGACTTCAGGTCTGGCAGCATCTTGACGAGTGGCATCAGGCACAATTCATCGGCCATGCCATGGATTCCAGTCTGCGGCCTTCGTGGGCCAATCCCGGATATGCCACGTCGCTTAAATTGGACTTCAGTGTGGGCGACGTCAATGGCGACGGACGGGATGATCTCATCGTAAGACGCACCGGCGCAAACCGGACCAATACATACAGTCTTTATCTTCAACAGAGCAATGGCCTGTTCGCCCTTGAACCGGCGTTGACTTACGCGGACAAGGTGGAACCGAACACGTGGCTTTGCTGGGCTGATCTCAACCGCGACGGCAAAGTGGATTTGATTAAGAGCAGATGGCTCGAAGAACCTTCCTTCCTGCCGGGGCTTCCTTCCGGCAAAGTGCTGGTAAGCACATATATCGCCGACGAGCACGGCCGGATTCCGCACCATCCGCAACAGGTTCTTCGCAAGAGCGATTGGACGCCTGCGCTGCAGATGGCGGATGTGGATGGCGATGGTTTTCTCGACCTGGGTTTGGGTTATAGTCAATTGGACAGCCGGGAGGGCGTGCGCAAACAGGTCACCGCCAAACAGCTCGATTACAGTCTCAGGTTTTACTTTTTCCGGCCGGGAACCGGGTTCCCAAAAGAGGCGGACTGCCAGCGTGACGTGGTCATTCACCTGGATCAAGCCGAGTTGCATTTAAGCTCGAGCCGCAGTGAATTCTTCGAGCGTTACGTCAAGCTTGGCGGTGATTTTAACGGAGATGGCAAAACGGATTTGCTGGTGCGGGACGCCCGCGATGTGATCTCGGTTTACTTTTTTGTTTCGCGGGAGCGCGGGTTCAGCACGCAACCGGATTTGCAATTCAGTTGCCCGGAACAGATTGACGGTTGGGAGGTCAAAGATCTAAACAACGACGGCGTGAGCGATCTAATTGTGAAACTTGGAGGACAAAATGGCTATCGAATATTCGTCAGCCAGAAATAACGCATGTCTTCGCCAAACACATATCTTCTGCTGATGTGCCTGGTGGCAAATGTGTGTTGGGCCGGGCCTATGGAGCTTTCGGGTCAGGTGATCACACTCCCAGCCGGCACTGAGGATACGCTCTTTGTTGATATTGACGGCGACGGCCTCTCCGATTTGCTCGCGATTAATCCGGTGGAAAATGAGCTTTTGATCTATCACCAACGCCCGGACGGTTTTCGCAACTCACCCGATCAGGTCACTGCATTGCCGCCCCAAACCGGCTGGGTCGCCGTGTGCGATGTTGATGCGCATCCGGGCCTCGAATTGCTTATGTCCACCGCTAGCGGGCTGGTTTATTCCCGTCAAGACGCCGGACTGTTCGAAACTGAGCGGCGCACGCTCATTGAGGCGAGCCAGGTATTCAGCAACCACGACTTCCCCATGCTTACTTCGCTTTCCACAAACATCCCGGTGATTTTCGCCGGACGAGCGGTCCTTTACCATCGCAACAGCGCTTACGAATGGAGTCCCGAACCGCCCATGGCCCTCGACGCGAAACGTACGGATTGGTCCGTCAACCGAGACGAATGGATGATGGGGGCGAACGCCTCGCACATCTTGCGCATCGAGCAATCATTTCTGGCCAAACCAGATGCGAAGCGGGACAAACAGCCGGAAACCGAATCCATAAAAAAAACCATGGATGACATGACAAAAAACAACAACAAGGTGCCTCCGATTATGGAGCTTGTGGACGTGGATGGCGATGGCCGGCAAGATGTGGTTCTATGGCAGGTCATCTTAGGCGTTCTGGGTTTCCAAACGGACGTCTATACCTTCCTGCGCGGCGCCAACCAACAACTGCCGGACCAGCCCTCGCAAGTTCTGCACTCTCGCGGTTTCCCGATTCCCTTCGGCACCGAGCGCGAGTGGGGGCCGCTGCATGATCTGAAAGGCGATGGTGTATGTGAACTGGTTCTGCTGGAATTCAATGCCCGCCTAGCCTCCGCGAGCGGCCTGGTGGAGACGGCGCTTTCGCGCGGATTGGATAGCTCGATCACGATCCGGTCATTCCATAACGGCGCGTTTTCCGCCAGCCCCGACGCCTCCGTTCCGGCAAAGATCATTCTGGCGGACTGGGAACAAATTGGTTCGTTCCCGATTCGCATTCAAGGAGACTTCAACGGCGACGGCCGCCACGACCTCCTGGTCCGACGCTCTGAAACTCTATGGAATATATTTGTCAGCACGAATGACGGAAGCTGGTTCGCGCCGCAGCCTGCGATGACTTTCGACGCGCCTGCGCGCGGTCATTTTGAAACGCAGGACCTTCACGGCGACGGATTGGCGGACATCATCTGGCACGAGCCGGAGGAGCACCGTCTTACTATTTTTATGTCGCCACCCCGCCCGGCCAAAGGCAAGAACCCATGATGGAACCTCCACCAGCCCTGGCATTGCAAGAAGTCTCCAAGAGATTTGGCCGCTTTCACGCAGTGAATGAACTTTCCCTCCAAGTTCCGCCCGGCCACATGGCCGGGTTTCTCGGGCCGAACGGAGCGGGCAAGAGCACCACGCTTTATATGATCCCGCGTTTGGTGCGGCCCAGCAGCGGTCGAATCCGCATCTTCGGCGTGGATATCTGGCAGGATTACAAGAAAGCCATCCGCTCCGTGGGCATCACCGTGGAATCGCCGGCTTTTTATGATTACCTGTCCGGCCGAAAAAATCTCGAACTCGCCGCGCGCTTGCTGGACCATGTTTCCCCGCGCGAGATTGACGAAATTCTGGAACGGATCGGCCTGGCGGAGCGGCAGCATGATCGCGTGCGGGTTTATTCGACCGGCATGAGGCAGCGTCTTGGGATTGGCCGCGCGATGCTGGGCCGGCCGCGCCTTCTCATACTGGATGAGCCGACCAACGGCATGGATCCCGAGGGCACGCACGAAGTTCTTTCATTCCTGCGCGAGAAAGTCAGAAAGGACGGACTGACCATTTTTGTCTCCAGCCATCTGATGTCTGAAATCGAGGAATTTTGCGACTCGGTTTTTGTCATCAATCGAGGGCGGCTGGTGGCCAGCGGCAGCGTCAAGGAGTTGTTGAAACCGCACGAGCGCATCGTACGGGTAACTTTCCAGGGCAAAGTTCCCGATGGGGATTTCATCGCGCGCCATCAACAAATCCTGAAAGTGGAACCTGTGGCGGTGGACACCGTGGAGATTACGCTGGCGCAGGATGATTCCGCGTGGTTGAATCAATGCCTGCTGCAAGCTGGGTTCAAAGTCTCCGCCATTGCGCCCAAACAAAAGACGTTGAAAGAGTTTTTCCTTTCCATCACCCATGCCTAGCCAATTCTTGCCGTTGCTGCAAAACGAAGTCGCAAAGGCGGCGCGTCGTAAGCTGCCTTACTTCGGCATTTTCACCGTGGCCGTGGGGTGCGTCATCATTTATTTCATCGCGGGCCAGGTCACCAACATGGCCGCGGCCAATGCCTGGGGCTATGTCGGATTTTCGATGCAACTTGTGTCCTCAGACATTGGACCGATTTTTGTCGTCATGTTTGCCGCCATGTTGGTCGCGGAAGAAACGGGCGCGGGCACGATTCGCGCTGCGCTGGCCGCGCCGGTGTATCGCTGGGAATTTTACCTGGCCAAGGCTGTGACCGGATTGCTTTACATGTTGGTCCTCTCTACCGCAGCCGTGCTGTTCTCCGCGGCGCTGGCGGGGATACATTATCATTTCGGCGCGGTGAGTGATTCCGCCGGGATTGTCTATGGCCGGGACCAGGCGTTGCATGGGCTATTGGTGGCTTTCGCGCTAAGTTGGATTCCGCTGAGCGCCCTCGTCATGTACGGGCTTCTGATTTCCACGGTGGTTCGCAGCCCCGGAGCGGCTGTGGCAGTGGCTGTCAGCACCATGATCCTCATTGATTTCACCAAGCACCTGGTGGGGATTGATCCATATATTTTCACCCGCTACATCAATTATTCCTGGCTGACCTTCCAGCAGATCGCGCAGGGAATGGATTATCAATGGCAGCCGGAAGTGTGGAAGATGATGACTTTATGCGGCGTGTCCGCCATCGTCACCTTCGGCGCGGGGTTGGTCCTGTTTGTGCGGCAGGACCTCAACCATTAGATTATCGTGATGGGGCGATTGGCTCCATCGAGAGACCCATGCTTTTGAATTCCTCGGACAACTTGGCAAGGGATTCTTTCAGCGGAACCGCGTCCTTGGTCGCCTTCGCGACGGTCTCTTTGATCGCGGCGAGGCCGCCGGCGGTCAAGTCAGTAGAAAGAAACGTTTGCACGTCGCGCAGGTCCGACATGAACGGCTTAAAGGCGATTTCGGTCTGGTCGTATTGCTGGCTGATGCGGTCAAAGCGGGCCGCGACTTCCTTTCTGCGGGCCTCGCTGCGATTGCGGATGTCCTCGTTCTGAATCTGGGCCGATTCCTTGTCCCAATTGGCAAAATAAACCACCCCTTGGGCGCGCATTTCCCCGGCGTTGCTGGCGACATCCTTGTCGAATACGACCAGTTCATGCACGGCATGATTAAACTTGTTGAATTGCTTGCGCAGGTCGGGATCGGGATTGGAAATCAAGTCGTTCAAATCGGTCAGGCTTTCATCAATGAGCCTGGTGCCGTTGGCAACCATGCCGGAGGAAGCGGTGAGAGTCGCTGCTGTATTGGCCCCGTTTTTGTAGTTATCCGAAGCGCAGCCGGCCATAAAACCGACTGCGGTGGCGAGAGTCAAGAGGTTGCGGATGTGATGTATTGTTTTCATTTTATTCCATTTGTTTCTAGTTCGGGCCGTCGCGTTAAAGACGGCAGGTCTCCTTAAACATTCATAATGCAACATAACCGAACGATCCTCGCTGGCTCTATGGGGTGTTCATCCTATCACGATATTTTTGACTTGAACACGCACAAGGCAGCGTGCAATAAATGCCCCGCCTTATTATGGCCTTCTCTACGAAAAAGTTGACTGGAAAAGTTCTGGCCGCCGCCGCCATGGCCGGACTGCTCAGCGGCACTGCCATCCTGCAAGGTTGCGCCGACAGCGCCAAGACCAACGTTGCCCCCGGTAAAGTCTCTCCCGCCCGGAAGACGCCGATGGTCCTCGATTGCGCCGGCACCAATGATTGCAAAGGAATAGGCGGATGCAAGACCGATGACCACGCTTGCAAATTCTTAAACGCCTGCAAAGGCAAGGGCGGCTGCATGTTGACCAAAGAGGACATCCAGGCCTGGGAGAAAAAGCAGAAGTAAGGAAGGGCGAAGCCGATCTCTATCGCAACACACGAAAGGAATTCTCCCAGGGATCAAACCGGCAGATGCCTTGGTATTGGCACTTGTCGCAGGCCCTTTCGCCGCCTTTCTGATACGGATTCAAACCGATGGCCCCGCCGTAAATTTCGCCACCCATCCTCACCAGTTCGGCTTCGACATGATCGAGCATTTCCGCAAACGCCTCCGGGCGCATCAGGTCGGTATTGCGCGCGTCCGGTTCGCCGTTGGCGTTGAGCTTGAACTTGAATTGCGCGCCTTCGTTGGTTTGGCGGTCGTCCAGATAAGGCAACGCTTTCAAATCAAACCGTCCTGAGTGTTGGTAACGCCGTTGCCGGAAGTGCTCCCGCCTTTGCAGAATCTCCCGCCGCGTCTCGCCGTGTTCGAATTGCCCGCGCAAATTGACATAGAAAACACCCGCCGGCGCAAGACTGCCGACGCCGAATATCTTCCGCGTGTCGCACAAATGCCGCAACACGCCCAGGTAGGCGGGCAATTGCAATTGCAAACCGTGCGCCATCATGACTTTGTCCAGCTTGCGCGCGCTGGATTTATAATCCACCACCACCGCCAGGGCGGAGTCTTCGAGTCCGGCGCGGCACAAATCCACGCGGTCGATGACGCCGCGAAAAATCAGCCGCCGTCCCCCGCCCAGATTGATCTCCCACGCCGGCAATGGCCCGTTTTCCACACCAAAGCCCAATTCCACTTCCCACGGATCAAATTCGTAGTGCGCCATCCACTCCACGGTCGCCGCCACAAAATCCTGCAACGATTCCGTCACGGTTCGCGCGGTGAATCGAGCCGGAGCGCTGGCGCCCAGGAGTCCTTCGTGAAATTTTGGCAAAACCTGGGCGACACTTTCTTTGACTCGCAGCCGGGCCTGGTCTGGAGTGATGTCCCGCCACTTTTTGTGCTCCCGTTTCAAATCATGATGAAATCGCGCCAGCACCTCGTGTTGAAAACTGCCTCTTTCGCGCACGTCCAATTCAAATCGCTGCCGCTCCTCCGCGCGCAAGCCCGAACGCACAAAGAATTTGAACGAACAGGCCGCGAAATCCTCCAATTTGCTGACGGATGTGCGCAACGCCGAACTATACAATCGCGCGGACTGCTCCGGCTCCAACTGCCGCGGTTCGACGACGCAGGCAAAGGATGTCATTTGCTCGCGCAGGGAAACAAAGGCCGGCCGGAGCAGCAGTTCGCGCAAGACGGGTGGAGGATCGGCGGCGCGCGCAAGTTGTCCGGCCAATTCGCTCAAGTGCTCCGCCTCCCTCCAATCCGGTGGCGCGAATTTCTCCACGGGCCATCGCGCAAACAACCGGCGCAGGTGCGCGAAAAAGGGCGATGGATTCAGCGCGCCACCATCGTCGTCCTGCTGCGCGCAAGTCACCACCAGGCGCTGCCGGGCGCGCGTGCAGGCGATGTATCCGAGGAAACGTTCGCGGCCCAAAAACTCCCGCCTCCCGTGTCCCAGACGGATCTCGTGCGCGGCCAGTTCCTCGCGGTCCGCCTCGCCCAGCAGATGGCCCGCCGTCGGCGGGGCCGGAAAGACCGTTTCATTGACCCCCAGAACCAGGGCCAGATTCAATTCCGGGTTGCGCGAGCGGTCGATGGCGCCGATCAAAACCTGGTCCAGCGCCGGCGGCACGACGCCCACGCTCAAACCCGCCAAGCCCGCCTCCAGAATGGGCAGCCAGTCGCGCAAGGCCATCGTTTCCCCCGTGAAGGCCAGCCCCAAATCCTCCAGCCATTGGTTCATCTGCTCCCGGATGGTGGCATGAACGGCGCGATCAGGACCTTCGTCCGCGCTCCATTCATCGAGAGTCCGTTCGACATTGAGATCGCGCCATAACTGGCGCGTCGCCTGGATCAATTGAGGGCCGTCGAGTCGAAACTGACGCGCGGCCAGAACGTTCCTGAATTCGGCAAAAGGACCGATCCATTTCCTGCGCAGCCGTTCGGCCCAGTCGGATTTCCCGCTGTCGAGCGGCAGCGGTGCGAACCACGCCTCACCCTTCCAGCCGCGCGCCAGCGCCTCGTTTTCCAGGCGGTCGATGTCTTCTTCCTCGGGCGCGACCAGCCCCGTTTTAAGCGCGCCGAACCAGTCATCGTGCTGCCAGCCGAAGGCGGCCGCCCGCAAGGCGCTGCGCGTCAATTCTGCCAGCGGGTGTTGCGCCACAAAACGGCGGCGGTCCAGAAAAAATGGAATCTCGTAACGCGCAAAGACGCGGCGCAGATGATCGTGGTAGCCATCCATTTGCCGCAACAGCACCGCCGCCTCTCGAAAACGCCCGCCCGCGCGCACGAACCGCAAAATTTCCCGCGCCGCCAATACCGCTTCCGCCGCCGGATTCAGGCATTCCGCCAGGCGAAGCGCGTCATTCGGCGCAGCGGCGGCGTCATCGGGAAAATCCGCCGGCCTCGTCCATTTTTCCTCGAGATGACGCAGCGCGGGATTCCTGCCAAATCTGCCGCGCGCCGGATCGCGTTCCAAAATCTCCACCGTCAAACGCGCGCCCGGCAGGCCGGAAAACCGCGTTCGACATTGCCGGAACGTCTGGCCGATGCCTGTCCAGATCGAGAGCCAGGAGCCGGGCGTCTGCGCCGGCGCGCCTTCCAGGCAAAAGGCCAGCGTGACCCGTTCGCAACGCGCGGCCACCGCCGCCAGCAAATCCAATTCCGGCGGCGTCATTTCCGCGAACCCGTCCAGCCACAACGCCGAAGCCAGCGGCGCGGTCGAGTCGGCGCGTTTGAGCGCGGCCGTGGCGAGGTCCAGGAGACACTCGGCGTCCTGCAAGGAGCGATGTTGCAACCACTCCAGATAATCCGCCAGCAGCACGGCAAGATCATGCAGCTTGCGGCGCAGAGAATCAGATAAGCCGGTCTGCGCCGCGATGTGACGAAGCATTTCGGGTGAGACCTGGCTTCGTTGCAGTTCGCGCAATTCCAGGCTCAATTGCCGCGCGAAGCCCGGAAGGCGGGCGCTGGCGTGGAAGATTTGCAAAGTGTCGCGCCGCCGCGCCAGCAGCGCGTGCAAGACCATCACGCGTCCGTCTTCGGAAAGGAGCGGTTGTTCAGGCTGGCCGGCGAACGCGAGGACGAACTTCGCCAGACGCTCGAAAGACAGAATCTGCAAACGAGTGTAACCTTGCAAATTCGCGTCCGTCAGGAGTTGCCGTTCCAACTGGAAGGTGGCTTGTTTGGGCGCGAGCAAAATGAGAGGAGGCCCATCCGGCTCCGCCAGGAGGGAATGGCGAATTTCCGACAAGCAGCGGAAAGTTTTCCCCGCTCCGGCTGGTCCGAGCAAAAAGCGCGCATGCACCAGCCATTAATGGCCCAAAAACATGCCCGCGAAAAGAAAAAGAAAGCGTTGACATTTTCGGGGCTTGGGCGTAGTTTTTCTGGAAAGTTACAAAGGACTTGTAAAACATGCTGCGAATTTGCCTGATTATTGCGATTATTGCCGGGCTGGCGGCCGGCATCCTGACCTTCACCAAGGTTCAGGAAATCATCACCACCACGCGTACCCAGAGGAACGAATGGAAAGCCAAGGACGACAAGGAAGTCGCCGAACATAACAAGACCAAGAAGTCTCTCAAAGACACCGAAACCAAATTGGCCACGACCACAAAGACCTTGGAGGCAACGAAGGGGGAATTGGAAGCCTCCAAAAACGAGGTGGACGAATTGACCAAGACCAAAACCGATTTGACCGCCAAATTGGAAAAGGCCAACGCTGAAAAGGATGACGCCGAGCAACATTTGGAGCAATGGCGGCTCCTGGGTCAGACGACGGAGCAAGTCAAAGAGACGTATGCCGAAAGGGATAATCTCAAGAAAACAAGGGACGCTCTCATCGGCGAAAACAAACTGCTGGCGGCCAAAGTTGTTGAATGGACAAACCGATGGAACGATTATTTTCAAGGGAGCGAGGACGTTCTGTTGCCCACCGGCTTGCGGGGGAAAATCGTGGCCGTCGATCCCAAGTTTAACTTTGTCGTGCTTGATATCGGCGAGGAGCAAGGGGCCAAGCGACGGGGAGTGATGATGGTGGACCGCGACGGCAAGTTGCTGGGCAAAGTGCGGATCACCAGCGTCACAAAAGACAAATGTGTCGCCAACATTCTGCCCGATTGGAAACGTGGCGAAATGATGGAAGGCGACGAAGTTCTCTACTAATGAAAATGATGCGCACAGTTTTATGCGCCTTGGCTCTAGCCGCGACCGCCGGTTTGGTGGGTTGCGCCACGGATTCGGATGTTACATCCACCCCGTGGGATCGGCCAACAGGATGGGAAGGCCCTCTGCCTTCGACCATCAACCAGGGCCGGTAATCAGGGCTTATTTGGCAAACTCCACGCACCGGGTTTCCCGCACCATGGTAACCCGGATCTGGCCGGGGTATTGCAACTCCTCCTCAATCTTGCGGGCGATGTTGCGCGCCAGCAGATAGGATTGCTCGTCGGTCACCTGGCCGGGTTGCACCATGACCCGCAATTCGCGGCCTGCCTGCAGCGCAAAGCATTTTTCCACGCCGGGAAAAGACAGCCCTATGCGCTCCAGGTCCTCCACCCGCTTGATGTAAGTCATGACCGTCTCGGAACGCGCGCCCGGGCGCGAGGCGCTGATGGCATCCGCCGCGCTGACCAGGATGCCAAAGGGGCCGATGTTCGGCACCTCGCCGTGATGGGAAGCAATCGCATTGACCACTTCGTCCGATTCGCCGTAGCGTTTGGCGATTTCCGCCCCGACGATGGCGTGCGCGCCTTCGACTTCGTGATTGACCGCCTTGCCGATGTCGTGCAACAGGCCGGAGCGCTTGGCGGCGACGATGTCCAGTCGCAATTCCGCTGCCATCAGCGCCGTCAATTGCGCAACCTCCACTGAGTGTTGAAGGATGTTCTGGGCGAAGCTGTGGCGGAAATGGAGGCGGCCCAGCAGCTTGATCAATTCGCCGTGCATCGGGGCCAGTCCCAACTTCATGACCGCTTCCTCGCCAGCCACTTGGATGGCCTGATCCATCTCCTGTTTGACGTTGGCGACGACCTCTTCAATGCGCGAGGGGTGGATGCGCCCGTCCAGGATGAGCCGTTCCATGGCCTCGCGGGCGACCTGGCGGCGCACGGGATCAAAACCGGAAAGAACCACCGCCCCCGGCGTGTCGTCAATGAGGACGGTGACGCCAGTGGCGGACTCGAAGGCGCGGATGTTACGGCCTTCGCGGCCGATAATGCGGCCCTTCATCTCCTCGCCCTTTATACTGACAGTGGCGGTGGAAGTTTCGAAACTGTGATGGCCCGCATAACGCTGGATGGCCAGACTGATGATCTTGCGCGCCTGCTCCTCGGCCCGGGCCTTGGCGTCTTCGAGGATGTGCTGGGAGAGTTGCATGGCGTCGCGCATGCTCTCGTTTTCGATTTGAGTTAAGAATGCGCTTCGCACTTCCTGGCTGCTCATTTTGGCCACTTCGGCCAATTCCGCGCGGCGCTGCACGACCAATTGTTCGGCCAACTTGAGCTGAACCTCGGCTTCGGCTGTCTTGGCAGCCTGTGCGTCGCGATCGGCGCGCAGCACTTTTTCCTCGTGGACCAGATGCTGCAATTGAGTATTGACCAATTCTTCGCGCGTGACGAGGCGTTGTTCGGTCACGGCCAGTTCCTTCTGGCGGGCGACGGCGATGGCCTCGATCTCGGCGCGCGATTTGAGGGCCTCCTCGTTGACTCCGAGCCGGGCTTCACGCTTCAAAGCTTCCGCTTCCAGGCGCGCTTTTTCCAGGAGTTCCTTCTGTTGGTGCTCAATGCCGGTGCGCAGGCTGTGGTCCCTCCATACGCGCAGCACATAACCCAGGACAATGCCAATGACGACGAAATAGGCCGCATTAAAATCAAAGGTTAGATTCATGATCGAACTGATCGAAACCTATGCAGGCGCCATCGCCAAGTCGAGACGATTTAATGGAATTTCAAGCATCGGTTTCGAGTCAATGGTTTTGGCCCTTGGTCTTTTTTACGGGCGAAGCTTTTCGATTTGCGCGCGCCATTTTTCCAATCGCTCCTTGATTTTCTTCTCCGCGCCTTGCTCGGTTGCTTCGTAATATCGCCGCGCGGCCCCCAGGTGATCCTGCGGCACAAAATGATCGGCAAAATCATGCGCGTACTTGTAATCCGTCCCGTGCCCCAATCGCTCCGCGCCCGCATAGCCGGTCCCGCGCAGCCGTTGTGGGACGGCCAGGGTCCGCCCCGAACGCACATCTTCCAATGCCGCGTCGATGGCCAGATACGCGCTGTTGCTCTTGTGGGCGGTGGCGATAAAAATGGCGGCTTCCGCAATGGGAATGCGCGCCTCCGGCCAGCCCACGAATTCCGCCGTCTGATGCGCCGCCACCGCCAACACCAGCGCCATCGGGTCCGCCAGACCCACATCCTCCGCCGCGCAGATCAAGATGCGCCGGGTGATAAACCGCGGGTCTTCCCCCGCATGAATCATCTTGGCCAGCCAATAAAGCGCCGCATCCGCGTCGCTCCCGCGCATGGATTTAATGAAGGCCGAAATGGTGTCATGATGCGCGTCGCCATCCGCGTCATAAACAACCGCCTTTTTCTGAATGCACTGTTCGGCCGTCGGAAGATCAATATGAATGACCCCGTCGCCGCCGGGCGGCGTGGTCAGCGCGGCAATTTCAAGGGAATTAAGCGCCTTGCGCCCGTCGCCATCGGCCACTTTGGCCAGGTGCCGCAAAGCGTCTTCATCGGCCCGGATGTTGACGTGGCCCAGGCCACGTTCGGCTTCAGTCAAGGCGCGGCGCAACAATTCCAGCAAATCCTCCTCCGTCAGCGGCTGCAACTCGAAAATTTGCGAGCGCGACACGAGCGGCGAATTGACGAAGAAAAAGGGATTGTGCGTCGTCGCGCCGATCAACCTCACCACGCCGCTCTCGACATCGGGCAGCAGGACATCCTGTTGCGCTTTGTTGAAGCGGTGTATTTCGTCGATGAACAGGATGGTGGATTGTCCGGTATTTTCCTGGCGGTTGGCCGCCGCCGCCAGCACCCGGCGCATATCGGCCACGTTGGACTCCACGCCGCTGAGGCGGTCGAATTTGCTGCGCGTTTGCCGGGCGATGACCTGGGCCAGCGAAGTCTTGCCGGTGCCCGGCGGCCCGTAAAAAATGACCGACTGAATGCGATCGGCCTCTATGGCGCGCCGCAACAATTGTCCGGGCGCCAGGATATGCTTTTGTCCGGCGAATTCATCCAGGTTGCGCGGCCTCATGCGGGCGGCCAGCGGTTGGGAGGCGAAGGATTTCAATTCTTCCTTGGCCTCCGCCGCCACCGCCGTTGCCGGTGGGTTGGAAAACAGATCATTGCCCGTCACAATGGCACTGTAACAGAAAATCTCTGTTGCACCAAGTCCGAACCGGCGAGCTGACACACCCCGATCCTTAGCGAATAAGGGGGGATAATTCACGGAAAGGTGAGGCGGGTAGGACGACGCTCCAGCGGAGCCTTCCCCTCTGGAAATGGCTCGGCTGGAGCCTCGCCCTACCTTTGCACACTGTGCGGCCAAAAGCACATTGTCAAACCGTCGAGATCGTTTACCTTGATTTTAGGCAGGATGAACAAGAGTCGAATATACAAAGTGTCGTTAGTCGGGTTGGCTGTGATTCTGTTTTGCGTCGCGGCGCAAATGCAGAACTGGCTCAACCTGGAGCGTGGCCAGCTTGGCTTGACGCGGCTGCCGCCGTTGAAGAACGCCCCGCCGTTGCTTGCCTTCACCACGGTGGCGCTAGGCGGCTTTCGCGGGTTGATCGCCAACGCGCTGTGGATGCGGGCGGGCGAATTGCAGGAGAACGATAAGTACTACGAGATGGTCCAATTAGCTGATTGGATCACAGCCTTGGAACCTCACTTTACCCAGGTTTGGACCATGCAAGCCTGGAACATGGCTTACAACATCTCTGTCAAGTTCAAAGACCACGAGGACCGCTGGCATTGGCTGGAGCGCGGCATTGTCTTGCTGCGTGATCGGGGCATTCCCCTCAACCCGGACGCCGCCCTGCTCTACCGTGAACTTTCCTGGCTCTTTCAGCACAAGATGGGACAGAACCTGGACGACGCCCACATGACCTATAAGTTGCGATGGGCGCAGAAAATGCAAGACGTGCTGGGCGCGCATCCGGATATCCAGGCGCTGGAACATCCCGAAACTCCCGCCCAAAAAGAGCGCGCCCGGGAAGTGCGCGAGGTTTACAAAATGGACCCCGAAATCATCCAAAAAGTGGATGAAGAATATGGACCCTTCGATTGGCGTCTGCCGGATGCGCACGCCGTTTACTGGGCGGAGTTGTTCCGCCAGCATGGCAACCTCAATGCCGACGATACCGACACCTTGCGCCGTTCCATCTTCCAGACCCTGCGCGGCGTTTGCTTCCGGGGCGGGGCGTTGTCGCCCTCGGTGACCAACGTGACGGAGCGCAACTTCATGCTCTGGCCCAATCTGGATTTGGTGCCCAAGATCAGCGCCGCTTATCTAAAAATGATCAGCGAACAACCGAATTTAAACTTCCAGAACGCGCATAAGAATTTTCTCAAGGAAGCCATCCCCTTGCTCTACATCAATGGCCGGGCCAATCAGGCCGCCTATTGGTTTAACATCCTTACAAATTCCTACACCAATGCGTTGGTTGCCAGGCAGGCGGGACAGTCTCTGCGGGACTTTGTCCTCGGCACCATCACGGAGGACGACAGCGGCACCGATAGGGATCGGGTCAATGCCAATCTGGCGGGCATGTACACCTTGGAGTTCAAATGTCTGGTGGAAGACAACGACGAAGAAGCCATGAATTATCGCCAGTTGGCCAAGGATGTTTATAACCACTATCACGAAAAAATTGGGTCAACCTCTGATGTCCGTTTGCGCTTGAAGCCGTTGCCGGAAATACGCCAGCGGGTCCTCGATGAAATGCTGTCAACCAACTCCCCCATGTTCTCGCCCAATGCCCAAAATTATCTTCGCACCAAACTGGGCCTGAAAAATAATTCGGCCACGACCGAAACGCCGCCATCCGTCACACCCGCCGAGCCGCAGTGACTCAGCCGCAGCGAAATGAAATTCTGGCCACAAGATCGCGCCCGAAACTGTTTTGCAGTCGTTCCAGAATCTCCCGCCGGCGATAGCGCACGATTTCGTCCAGCCACACGTTGCTGTCCACGCAGACGAAGAGAGTGCCTTTGCGCAGGCCGGTGGGCCGGGCGTGGGCGGCGATGTTGGGGTCCATTTGATGGCTCCAAACCTTGAGAATCTCCGTTTCAGCCTGCCGCCGGTCCAGGCCCAATCCTGCCAGCACTTTGGGCATGATTTCCCCAGCGGACTTGCCGGAGGGCCGACGCGAATTCTCCTCGGCGGACCAGTCCCAACGGCGCCATTGTGCGAGGACCTTTTGCCGCGCCGAAGGGACCGGCGGCGGCGGGCGAAAATTGCGAAAAGGAAACGAACGTTCCATGACAAAGTAAACCCTACTATTTAGTTGACTCAAGCAGGCTCGGTAGTTTCCAGGAAGCCGGACAAATGCCGGATGCGGGTGGGATGGCGCATCTTCCGCAATGCCTTGGCTTCGATCTGCCGGATGCGCTCGCGCGTCACTTTGAATTGTTTCCCCACTTCCTCCAACGTCCGCGAATAACCGTCGCCCAGGCCGAACCGCAGTTCCAGGACCTTCCGCTCCCGCTCCGTCAGGCTGGAAAGCACGTCCCCCAATTTGTCTTTCAGCAGACTGTAACTGGTCATGTCGGACGGATTCTCCGCCGTCTTGTCCTCGATGAAATCGCCAAAATTGGTGTCTTCGCTGTCGCCCACGGGGGATTGGAGCGAAATGGGTTGCTGGGCCATCTTCAAGACGGCGCGGACGCGATCGACGGGCATCTGCATTTCGTCGGCGATTTCCTCGGGGGAAGGTTCGCGGCCGAAATCCTGAATGAGTTGTTTCTGCACCCGCATCAGTTTGTTGATCGTTTCGATCATGTGGACCGGGATGCGGATGGTGCGGGCCTGATCGGCAATGGAACGGGTGATGGCTTGGCGAATCCACCAAGTGGCGTAAGTGGAAAATTTGTAGCCGCGGCGGTATTCAAATTTTTCGACCGCCTTCATCAGGCCCATGTTGCCTTCCTGAATCAGGTCCAGGAAGGAAAGGCCGCGGTTGGTGTATTTCTTGGCGATGGAAATGACCAGGCGCAAATTGGCCTCCACCATTTCTGTCTTGGCCTGGATGGCCTTGCGGTTGAAATGCTGCAACTCCATGTAGGCGTTGAGGTAATCCTGGCAGGGCATGCGCACGAATTCCTCCAGGGCCTTGATCTTGCGCTGCTCGGATTGAATGATCTGCTGGTGCGGCGTCCCCTGGCCGTGCTCCTGCATGGCGGCGATGGTGCGATGGCTCAACTGCACTTTGTCGTGAATGTTGTCGGCCACCAGCGCCATTTCCTCAATGACTCGTTGTTTATAGAAGAACTTAGTGAAGGTTCGTTGCAGGCGTTCATCGAGCTTTTTGAATTCGCGCAGAACCTTTTCGCAAGCCGTCGATTTGTCGGCCGCGTGAGTTTGCAAGAGGGCGTATTGATCATCAACCTCCTGATCCAAGGCGCGGACTTGTTTGACCAGCCGGCGCAAAGTCCGCAGATGGTTGTCGCGGCCCTCGATTTTCTTGTCCACGATCACGCGGTCGAACCGTTCCTTTGGGGGCGAAGAAATGAGTTTTTCGGCCAGGGCGATGTGCTCCTTGCCGGCGAAGCCAAAACCATAGATGATTCGTTTGACCTCGTTCTCGGCGTCCTCAATGCGTTTGGAAATCTCCACTTCCTGTTCGCGCGTTAGCAACGGGACCTGGCCCATTTGCTTGAGATACATGCGCACAGGGTCGTCGAGGATGTCCATCCGCGTCTTCTCTTCGTCATCGTCGGGTTCGGGTTGTTTGACGCGGTCCACTTCGGCCTGATCGACGATCTCGACTTCCAGGTTGCGCAGTTTGCCGTAGAGATCGTCCAACTCGTCCGGGGAAATGACGCCATCGGGCAAAGCGTCATTGATGTCGGTATAGGTCAGGTAACCCTGTTCCTGGGCCAGGCGGACCAGTTCCTTGACTTTTTCCGCCAGATCCATGGGCGGAAGTTTGGCGGAAAAGATTTGGGTGGCGTGTTCAATATGCAAGCGTGCTTCAGGAAAGGTGGTCATGGCGGCTGCCACCGTCCTGCGGGATCGGCGAACGGAGCCGGAGACGGATGGTTCCTCAGCCCGGTCGGAAGCTGTCTCTCGCTCCGAGGCCGACTTGGCATGTGGTTTCACAACTTTTTTTCTCTTTGAATCGCTCAAAATCCAAAAATGGAGGATAGTATTGTTACGATGCATCGTTTTCGTCAAGGATGGAGGATAAATTTTTTCTTCCTTAAATTGCGCCGTTTCCGCGCGTTTGGCATGGGGTATGCGTCGGGAAATCTGCGATAAACGCCCAATCTTTGCGATACGATAGTGGAAAGTCGTTCATTTTGGAGAGGATTTATATATTTGCCCCCGGCTTTTTTGCCTTTCTCATTGCATTTGGCCGCGGTGGTTGCCATTGAAAATGGTGGTTTGGCACGCGCCACCAATTTTGGCGCGATTTAGCGCAATTTGGCGCAAGTTACCTCGGAACCGGGAAGGTCGGACTATTCCTTAAAACCCGCCAGAAAGGCCGGACAACCGCAAAATGTCAAAGAACACCGCACCGTACTGACCCGGCTAAACCGCCAACTACACACTATCATGCATTGACTTAAATGCAAGTAACAATAATTCAATCTTTCTTCCGGCTTGAGAAAGGATTTGAACAGAAGCAAACGAAGGAAACGAAGAGGAGATTTCCAAGTTCGATGCTTTTATCGTTTCTGGTTCCACTTCGTTTCCTTCGTGAGCTTCTGTTCAATTTTCTTCTGGGGCTGTATCAGTCCGGCCGCACGCTCGGTCTAAATGGAAGGACTTGACAAAACGGCCACTTGGATGACGCTGATGGCTTGTTATGGTCCTTGTGTTTCGGGAACCCTCAAAAACACGAATCCGGAGTTGACCTCCCAAGCGCGGCGTGGTGAAATCGTATAGGTCGTGGCATTAATGAGTAAATTAAGCGGAACATGCAAACTTTCGCGCGAACACAGCGTCAACCTCAAAAGCAGGGATTGTCCAGCCCGGCTGGTCCTCAGACCTTAAAAACAGGGCCTGAATTTCACGAGCATTTCCCCCTGCATCTGCATCGCGGCTTTGATGGTCGAGCGGCGCAACCAAATTTGCCGACCCACACTGAATACCTCGGAGCCGGGTTGACTGGTATGGCGTCTCGTCCTTCTGGGCACGCTTTTAGCCGAATTCCTATACATCCGCCCCGGTCCGGAGTGGTTCAAGCGAAACTGGCCGTCAACCAACCTGAAGACGAATATGAGCAGGAAGCTGACCGCATTTCCGAACAAGTGATGCGCATGCCCGATTCACAACTCCAACGCAAATGCGCCTGTGGCGGAGAATCCGGATCGAACAGCGAATGCGCAGAATGCGAAAGGAAGAAATTGCAACGCTTTGCCACTCAACCCTCAACCTCCATCCCCCAACCTTCCGAAGCGCCACCCATCGTCCACGAAGTCCTGCGTTCGCCCGGCCGGCCGCTCGACCAAGAAACCCGAGCCTTTATGGAACCACGCTTTGGCCATGACTTTAGCCGGGTAAGGGTGCATGACGATTCACTCGCGGCGGAATCAGCGCGGGCGGTCCATGCTTCGGCCTATACAGTGGGGCGAGATGTTGTTTTCGCGGCTGGACAACACAATCCCCAGACTGGGGCTGGTCGTGGTCTGCTCGCCCATGAGCTCGCTCATACGGTGCAGCAGGCTGGGGCAGCGGTTGGGCTACAGCGTCAGACACCTCCAACCTCACCGCCTACGGCTACCGCGATCCCCACACTCACCCTGGATAGTGACGTTTATACCGACGATGCGTTAGAATCCCAAAAAAACATCAATTTTAACGTCACAATTCCTGCCGGGCTGAACAAACGCGACTATGCCTTGGTTCAGCTCATGAAGGGATCCGCCATGGTACAAACCTCCACATTTTGGGGCTTGGGTGGTCCGTCCTATTTTACGCGTAGCTTGTATGGTAGTTCGGGTGTCGATTTTAACTTTCCTTCGTGGCAAGTGGACTCAGATGATCCCGATCCGGTTTACTGGAGCGACAACAAAGGACGATGGAATTACAAAGAGACTTCGTCCGGATTTACGAGCTCGGACCACCCTGGTCCAGCCACTTCCCGCAAGCCTGGATCAGTTTATGCCTTGAACTTCAGAATGGGTCTTTATAAAATAGCGAGTCTTCCAGCCACGACAACCGGTACCATTAGCGCAACGCCCCTGGTCGAAGTGCCGTGGCAATATTCGGTCGTGGTTGATTCAGCGGGAAAATTTACACACCCGATTATTTAAGCCTCCAGCAAATGACCCCTCTAAGACGAAGATTTTCGCGCCTGATTTTAGGCATGCTCTGTATCGCCGTAAAAGCCACGTTCCAATTCGGCCTTAATTTGAGAAACTTCAGCGGGGTCGTTGGCAGCAACAAGTCTATCGGCTAAACGCCTGAGTTCCTTCGTGCTGAGGCGGGTATTCCATTCCTTTTTTCTCGGCGTTTTCTTGGACTTGACCGCTTGCATGTTGCGGCAAGGGAACCTCCTACGCTTGAGGATGCGGTCAAATACTACGAAAAAGCCATATCAAGTATGGCTGGGGATCAAGAATGTATTTCGATGATACTATAAAAAACTAAGGTTGAGATTTGGTTGACGAACATCAAGGGGTCAAATAATGGAATTGTCATATCATGCGGGGACAGCGCTGCCACTTCACAACGCCAGCACCACCTTTTTAATTTCCTTGAGACGCGCGGCTGGCGATTTCGCTCGCAAGCGCGGAAATTTTCCCTTGGCCATCACAAAATCATCGTGGCGTTTGAGGATCAGCTTGTCCTCTTTGACTTCGATGATGGTCAGGCCTTTGGCTGCGGCGGCGATTTTTAGGTCGGCCACTTTCAACGCTAACATGGCAGCTTCGGGTAATGGGCCGAAACGATCGCGCCATTCTTTTTCCAAGTCGCCTAGCGACTTCACATCGGCGGCTTGGGCGAGTTTGCGGTACATCTCGATGCGCTGTTGAGGTTCGGTGATGTAGCTGGTGGGAAGGCACGCGCCGGTGTCTTGTTGATGAGTGGGCAGGAAGTCCAGGCGGACCTCGACTTCCAACTCCAGCGGGGCTGGTTCGCCTTTGAGTTTGCCGACGCTGTGCTTGAGCAATCGACAATAAAGCTCGAAGCCGACGGCGGTGATGTGGCCGCTTTGCTCTGGGCCGAGCAGGTTGCCGGCGCCGCGAATTTCAAGGTCGCGCATGGCGATTTTGAAGCCGCTGCCAAGGCTGGAATATTGTTTGATCGCGCTCAATCGTTTGCGCGCGTCCGCCAGCAGGCCCGCGTGGCGCGGCAGGAGCAAATAAGCATACGCCTGATGTTTGTAGCGACCGACGCGCCCGCGCAATTGATACAAATCACTCAAGCCAAAACGATCCGCCCTGTCAATGATAATGGTGTTCGCGTTGGGAATATCCAAACCGCTTTCGATAATCGTGGTCGAAAGCAGGACATCGCTCTCGCCGTTGACGAAGGACGCCATCACTTCTTCCAGTTGGTCGCTGTGCATCTGGCCGTGGCCGACGGCGATGCGCGCTTCGGGCACAAGCTCGCGCAGGCGCTTGGCCGCCGCGTCGATGTCAAACACACGATTGTGCAGGTAGAACACCTGGCCGCCCCGGTTCAACTCGCGCCGGATCGAGTCGCGAATGAGACGTTCGTCGTATTGGGCGACGATGGTTTCCACGGGCAGGCGGTCTTGCGGCGGCGTCTCAATGGTGCTCATGTCGCGCGCTCCAGCCAGCGCGAGGTAGAGCGTGCGAGGGATGGGCGTGGCCGTCAGCGTCAGGACATCGACCAGCGTGCGCAATTTCTTGAACCGTTCCTTGTGCATGACGCCAAAGCGCTGCTCTTCGTCAATGACGACCAACCCCAAATCCTTGAACACAATGTCCCCTTGCAGGAGACGGTGGGTGCCGATGACGATATCGACGGAGCCGGCGGCCAATTCCCGCACCACGCGGTTTTGTTCCGTGCGGCTGCGAAAGCGCGAGAGCATTTCGATGCGGACCGGGTAATCGGCCATGCGCTCGCGGAAGGTGTTGAAATGCTGTTGCGCCAGGACGGTCGTCGGGACCAGCACGGCGGCTTGTTTGCCGCCCAAGGCGGCTTTGAACGCGGCGCGAATGGCCACCTCAGTCTTGCCATAGCCGACGTCTCCACAGATCAGCCGGTCCATGGGTTTGGCGGCTTCCATATCTTCCTTCGCGGCCACGATGGCGCGCCATTGATCGGGCGTTTCCTCGTAGAGGAAGCTGTTCTCGAATTCATGCTGCCAAGTGGTGTCCGGCGGGAAGGAATGGCCTTGCTGCGCGGCCCGCGCGGCCTGGATGGTGAGCATTTCCGCCGCGATGTCGCGCACGGCGTTTTCGGCCTGGGCCTTGGTTTTGGCCCAACGCTTGCCGGTCAAGGGATTCAACTGCGGGCGTCCCTTGCCCGCGCCGACATATTTGCTGACCAAATGCGACTGGCTCAGCGGCACGTAAAGTTTCGGCGCCTGCTGGTCAAAATCGGCCGGTGCGTATTCAATGACCAGACATTCCTGGCCAGGCTCGCCGCCGATCTCCGGCATGGGCTGCAAACCGAGATAACGTCCAATGCCGTGTTGCAGATGCACCACGTAATCGCCCTCTTCCAATTCCGCGAAATTGATGTCCAGCAGCGACCGGCTGGAGGCGGCATGGGGCGATTTGAGGCGGCGCGGACGCTGCACTTTGTAACGCCCGAAGATTTCCGCGTCCGTCACGACCACCAGTTTGGCGACCTCGCAGAGGAAACCGCGCGAGAGAGCGCCGAGGCGAATGTGGAGCGCGGCGGTTTCGCCCAGGCCGTATTCGACCCAAATTTCCTCGAAACGCTGCCGTTCGCCGTCGTTGTTGCAAAAAAGATGCACACTATAATTCTGGCGCAGCCAGCGATGGAGTTGCTGGAAGAACTCCTTGCGTTGCGCCTCGGCAATGTGCGGCTCCGGCCGGCGTTCCCCAATGGGACGAAAAACCTCCAGACTTTTGAAATCCAGTTTTTCATGGTTTTCCAAGATAATCCCATCGACCACCACGTCTTCCACAAAGTGCTGATCAAACTCGCTCACCGGCACGCCCGCCATGCCCCGCCGGGACACTTCTTCCTTGAATTGCTCCCAGGACATCAGCAACGGGTCGTTGGCGGAGACTTGCTCTTGATAACGCTTCGCCTGCGCGTCCAACAAATCCGGCTCGCACCAAAGAAACAAGGTCTTTTGCGGCAGGTATTCCAGCAAGCTGGCGGCGTGAGCGTCCTTTTCCTTCTTGAGCAAGCCAATTTCGCCGCCCGGCGTCATGGTAATATCAGGTATCTCCTCCCGCGACACCTGCGTGGCGGGATCAAAGTAGCGCAACGATTCCAGTTCGTTGCCAAAGAACTCCAATCGCACCGGCCACGGACTGGCCAGCGGCCAGACATCGACAATTCCGCCGCGCATGGCGATGTGCCCTTTGTCGGTCACTTGGGCCTCCGGCTCGTAAGATTGCTCCTCCAGCCATTCGACCAGGTCCAGCGGGTCCAATGTCTCCCCCCGGCGCAGTTGGCGAATACGCTTCTTCAGTTCGGCCGGCGGCAAGGTCTTTTGCAACAGGGCGGTTACATTGGCGACAACCACGGGCCAATCCGCCTCCTCCGGCTGTCCGGCCAGGGCGACGAGGGTGACCAGACGTTCGCTGACTACGTCGGCATGGGGCAAACGTTCTTCGTGCGGAAGAATTTCCCAATCCGGGTAGAACAGCGGCCTGGCCTTTTCGCCGGCCCAAGTTTCCATGTCCTGCTGAAACATCTCCTGTGTTTTCAAGCCGTCGGTGACGACAACGATGGGCCTCTTGGGAAAGAGCCTCGCGAACAGGGCCGCCACGAAAGGCTGCGCGCCGCGGCTGACCGATGGCAAAGACAATACCCCTCCCTGCTCCACACGCTCGCGCAAGGATTGCGCGGCCGAAGTTGCTGCGACGACCGAAAAAACTGCGCCGGTCGTATCCTCTGACCGGTTATGGACCATTCCTCAACAGCCTCGCAGTCCCGCCCCTAGCCGTCAAGGAGGCAAGACAACAACGCCAGCAATCCGTTTTTGCGAGGGACGGTGCGCCGCGCCGACCGGAGAACTGTGTTTTGAAGGGCCAGCAGACAAACGTATTGCCAGGAACTTTGACCATCCATCCTGACAGGCTTAGACCTGAGATGTCTCAAAACTTCAATGCTCTCTTCTTCCAAATTGGATTTTTTGAATTGGAGCTACCCAACTTGCGGCTTTCAAGTGGGGTAGCGCCAATTTTGGGCTTTGTCTTGTCCAGATGTCCAGAAAAATCTAAGTTTCGAGGTATGGGGAGATGACAATCGGCCTTTGCACGGCTCTCCGGAAGGGAGGGCGCGCTACGGTCTCCCTGCCAAAAACAGATTTGCGCCCCCGGCTTGCATTACCGGCAGATTCCGTTACTCATTCAGAGGGTATGTCCACCATTCTCGCCGCCACTGATTTGGTCGTCCGCTACAACGAGCGGGCCATCCTGGATGCCGCCACGCTCGGCCTGGATGAGATCGACCGCATCGGCTTGGTCGGGCGCAACGGCGCCGGCAAAACGACTTTCCTGAAAATTCTCGCAGGTCTGCAAAAGCCCGACAGCGGCGGCGTCACTGCCAGGCGCGATTTGGTGGTAAGTTATCTGTCCCAGGATTTCACGCTGAATCCGGCGCTGGACGTGCGCGGCAATGTCCGCAGCGGAGCCGGGCGCACGCTGGAATTGATCGCGGAATTTGAATCGCTGCCCGCCCAATCCAGCCGGCATGAAGAATTGGAACGGCGCATTCAGGCACTCGAGGGCTGGACGCTGGACCAACGTGTCGAATCGGTCATGTCCCATCTCAACTGCCCGCCGGGCGAAAGGCGGATCGAATCCCTCTCCGGCGGCGAGCAAAGACGCGTGGCGTTGGCCCGGGCCATTGTGTCGCAGCCGGAATTGCTGATCCTGGACGAGCCGACGAACCACCTGGACCCCGAGTCCATCGAATGGCTGGCCGGTTTTCTGGAGAAGTTCCGCGGAGCCTTTCTGGTGGTCACGCACGACCGCTATTTCCTGGACCGGGTAGTCAACCGAATTGTGGAGTTGAGCAATGGAAAATTCTTCAGCCACGCCGGCAATTACACCGATTATTTGATTGACAAAGCCGAGCGCCAGGCGGCCGACGCGAGCCTGGAACACAAGCGCCAGATGTTTCTCAAAAAGGAACTGGCCTGGGTCCGGCAGGGCGCGCGCGCGCAACGCAGCAAACAGAAAAACCGCTTCGAGCGTTACTACGAGACCGCCGCGCAGGCGACTGCGCCCGTAGAGGAGGACATGGAACTGGTCATTCCGCCGCCGCCGCCGTTGGGCAACCGTGTCTTGGAATTGACCAATCTGGGAATGGAACTCGGAGGACGCTCGCTCTTCCACGGCTTCAACTTCGCGTTCGAAAACGGACGCCGCGTTGGCATCTGCGGTCGAAACGGCCTGGGCAAGACGACTTTGCTCAAGATCATCCTCGGGCAGCTCGCGCCGACGGAAGGCACGGTCAAGACGGGTCAGCTCACCAAATTCAATTATGTGGACCAGTCGCGCTTGCAGTTGAACGACGAACGGACGGTGCTGGATGAGGCCGCCGATGGCACGGAATTTGTGCAATGGGGCGAGTCTAAAATCTCCTTGCGCAGCTACCTCAAGCGGTTTCTTTTTGCCGACGACCGAATCACGACGCAGGTCAAATATCTGTCCGGCGGCGAGCGCAGCCGCCTCCTGCTGGCCCGCATTTTGAAATGCGGCGGCAACTTTCTCATCCTGGATGAGCCGACCAACGATCTGGACCTGCCGACCTTGCGCGTCGTCGAGGAGGCTCTCATCGCCTTTCCGGGAGTGGTCTGCGTCGTCAGCCACGACCGTTATTTCCTCAACCGAGTCTGCACGGATATCCTGGCCTTCGAGGGCGATGGCGCCATCCACCACAGCGTCGGGGACTACGATTATTACCTGGAGAAAAAGCAGAAAGCGGCGAACACAACCGCGCGCGAGTCCGTCTCTCTTTCCCCCCGCGAGCGGGCCTCTCCGCCCTCCGATCCCAAGCCATCCAAACCTGGCAAGTTGTCCTTCAAGGACGCGAGAGAATTGGAGGGCATCGAACCGCAAATTCTGGCCTTGGAGAAGGAAATTGCGCGCATTGAAGGCATGTTCGCCTCACCGGACTTTCATCGGACCCACGCGACCCAAACCCACGCACTGCTGGAAGAACTTGCCGCCGCCAAGCAAAAACTGCCACGGCTGTACGCGCGGTGGGAGGAATTGGAGGCGCTCAAATCCACTGCCAAGTGAGGCGATGCAAGACTTTCGCGACAAGCCCCCAATCCTTAGTGAATCTTGGTAGGTCGAGGCTCCTGCCGAGCCTTTTTCCAGACGGGAAGGCTCGGCAGGAGCCTCGCCCTACCAAGTGGCGGCGAGATGCGTAAATAATTATGACGCCGTGTATAACACCACCCGCGGTGGGCTGATCTTTAGCCGTCAATACGGGCGCCAGCCATGGTACCGATTGGTCGTCACGTTGATATTGACTGGGGCCGAAGTAGCTTTGGTGCCGTTGTTGTCGCTCGCCACGACCGTCAGGATGTTGCTGCCTACAGGCGCGTTGGTCCATCTGAAGTAAAAAGGAAGCCATTGCAACCGGGAAGGCGCTGCGGCCGGAATCATCGGTTCGGCGGCCAGATAGTTGGTGGCCGTCCCAAGACTGTTGCCGTTGGCGAAGAATTCCACCGTGTCAATCACGCCGTTGGTTTCGCCCGCTGCCGCGTAAAGATTTACCGGCGCCTGGTCCGGGAAATCCGCGCGGCTGGCAGGATTGATGATCCGTACTTGCGGGATGGGCAGATTGGTGGTCACAGTGATGTCCACGGCGGCAGAAGTGGTTTGCAGCCCGGCGTTGTCCGTTGCCGCCGCCGTCAAGACGTACTCGCCAGGCGATACATTGGTCCAGACAAACAAATATCGGCTGGCCCGCGCACCCGGCAGAGCAGGGAGGACTGATCCGTGCGATTCATGCATCACCAGGGGCTGCAGGGGAGAAGCTCCGAAGGGAAAATTGCTGACCACACCGAGGCTTTGGCCGTTGGCGAAGAACTGCACCGCCGCGACCCATCCGTTGGAGTCTGACGCTGTGGCTGCCAAAAAGATGTTCGGCTTGGAGAGAAAGGAGGCGCCACTGGTCGGCGACACCAGGTTGACGCTGGGCGGCAGATTGGTGTAGTTATAGACGATATAAACCAGCGAGCGGTTGAGCGAACCGACAAGAAACGGCGGAGTAACTCCCCCTTTGACCTTCTCGCGCGGCAGCGTTAAAATGACTGTCTTGTAGCCGGTGGCGTTTGGTTCGTTTACCGGCGTGACGATAATATTGGTGGAAACCTGGCCCGCCGCCAGGGTGATGTTGGTGGGAATGGCGGTGTAGTCGATCTCATTGGTGGCGGTGCCGCCGAGCACAATGCCAACAGTCAGGGCCGCATTGGTGTTGCCTGCGCGCGAAATGGTGAAGGAGCCGGGATTATTGCCTGGTTCCGAGGCAAGGGGATCGCTCGTTTGGACAGAGATAAAAGGTAGGCTTGGAGCGGGGATCATCTGTTCCGCGCCCGCGATTGAACACCAGCCGGCCAACGCGGCTGTGAAAAACCAAAATCGGAGCGTCAAACCTTTAAGCATGGTGGCGGCAATGTGACTCGTTTTGCAGGCAAAGTCAAGGCTTGCTTTAAAACCGATCCTGAAGCAAAAATCATGGAAGTGCAACCGAACAAACTCGAAAATCTCGATGACCTTCTTGCGCAGGCGGAGCATTACGCCAATTACTCCATGCGCAACATGGGACGCTTGCCGCCGACGGTGTTTCTGATCGGGCCGGAGGGTTTGCTTATGTTCATGCCTGAATCGCTCTCGGACGAAAAGGCAAAGGACGATTTCGCCACCAATGCCCGGCTGATGTGCATTGCGTATGCCGCGACATCCGTGGTCATGGCGCTGGAAGCCTGGGTCAAGTACGCCAAACCGGGCGAAAAGTTCGACGAAACGGAACCGCCCTCCGAGGCCTTTGACCGCCAGGAAGTGGTTGTCCTTATGGGTGAGTCGAACAAAGGTCCGAAACAAAAGTTTCTGCCCATCATTCGCAGCGGCAACGGGAAGTTTTTTGGTTTCGGCGAATCCGACCCTCCTTCGATAGATCAGATGAAAGGCCGTTTCGCGCAGATACTCCCCAGCAAAGTCATTGATGACGCAACGCGCGACCTGGCCAAAGCCATGCTGAAGGTCAAAGGCGTCAAACGCACCGTGCCTGGCGCGACACCGCGTCTTTCCCGCCGGCGGCGCTGACCGCTCTGTTCATTTGATGGCAGTTATCGTATGGTCAGCGCCCCCGCTGGCTTGTCGCGGCGCACGACGATAAACCACGACTCCGTCGCATCTTTGTCGCCGCCGGCTATGTAAAATGGCGTGTCCAGCGATTGCTTTCTGCGCCGGGTCAATTTGCCGTCGGTATAAATGCAGAAGGTCACTTCGTGCGAAGCGCTCAACTGAATCTCAACCTCTCTCTTGGGAGACATACGCTGGCGCGTTTTGCCTCCTTCCTCAAGCACTACTGTCCTGTGCGCCATTTCCCAATAATTCTTCCATTTGAACATTTGCAACCGCCGGGAAACTTCGGTTCCGGCCAGCCTGGCTTCAGGCGCGGGCGGCTTGTCATCCTCGGTGCCGCGGATTAATTGCAGGTAAAATGTGACGCCGCTCTTGTCCGCGCCCGCCGCCAGGAACGGGAGCATTAGCAGCACCAGCAGCGGAATACCATATCGTTTCATTTTCAGGCAAATTGACGGACATGTCTTGGACGCTGCGCCGCTGGTGGTTTATTCGGAACATTTTGGCTATTGCCATTGGTGGCGGATGTGGCATCTTGGCCCTATATTAACTAACTATGGATAAACCTAAAATTGTTGCCTATTTGAAACCCACTTGCGGTTGGAGCCAGGGTGTGCGCGCCGTCATGCGCAAATACGACCTGCCCTTTGAAGATCGCGACATCATCAACGACCCGGACCAGCGCCAGGAAATGATCGAAAAGAGCGGCCAGATGCTCAGCCCGTGCGTGGAGGTCAATGGCCGGATGCTGGCGGATATCAGCGGCGAGGAAGTCGAAGCCTTTTTGCTGGCCAACTCGCTGGTGAAGACCAACGAACGCAAGCCGGATGCCCCGATCAATCAACCCTGCGCCCACGAAATGCCCCAAGCCAGCCCGCTGCATTTCCGGGTCTAAGGCACTAGCACGCAGCGCACGCACATCGGGTTGTCGCTTTGCACTTGGATTCCTGTGGATTTCAGGCGTCCGTCAGATTTGTCGATACTAAATACAACGACCGTGTTGGACTCCTGGTTGCCCACCAGCAAAAAGCGGCCGGTCGGATCTATCTCAAATTGCCTCGGCGTTTTGCCGCCGGTCGGGACGCGTTCGATAAACGTCAGCCGTCCGAGGTTCGGGTCACAACCAAAGACTGCGATGCTGTCGTCGCCACGGTTGGAAGCATACACAAATCTGCCCGACGGATGCACCGCCACTTCTGCGCAGGTATTTTGGCCGGAGAAATCCTTGGGCAGGGTCGATTTGGTCTCGAATTCCTGCAACGTTCCGGCGGAAGCATCGTAGCGGAAGACGGTGAGCGTGGAACCCATTTCGTTGACGACGTAAGCCCATCGGCCAGTCGGGTTAAAAGCAATGTGTCGCGGTCCCGCGCCGGGTTTGGCTTGGGCAAAGGCCGGCTCGTTGGGAACCAGCGTCCCGTGGCTGGGGTCGAACTTGAATATCATCACCTTGTCCAAACCCAAATCGCAGCCGAAGGCAAACTTGTCCCCCGGCCCGGCCACCAGACAATGCCCGTGCGGCCCTTCCTGACGGCTCGCATCGACGCTCGATCCATGGTCCTGAATAAAAGCGGACATGGGCTGAAGTTCGCCATTCGCGGCCAGCGGAAAGACAGCGAAACTGCCAGTGTTGTAATTGGCGATCAGGGCGTTCCTGCCGCCGCCGTCAATTTCCACGTAACAAGGCCCGGCCCCACCGGCAGGCTGCTTATTCAAGAAGGTCAGCTTCCCCGCCGCAGCATCGAGGGCAAAAGCGCTGACGCTGCTGGCCGCCGCGTTCCGTCCCTCACTGATCGCATAGAGGTACTTATGGTTCGGCGAAATGAACAAAAAAGACGGATGCTCAATCTCCGCCGCCAGGCCCACGCGCGTCAGCGCGCCCGCCGCCAAATCGAACCGGAAGGCCTCGATGTTCTTTTTTCCCGAGCCGACAAAGACCATTTCCTGTTGCGATTGCGCGCCAGTCGGGCAATAGGCCAACATCATGGCCAGCGATGTGAGGGCGATGCGCAGAAGTTTCATATTCTATTATTTGACTGACATGACGGTGTAGTTCCGCTTGCCTTTGCGCAAGAGCAGATGTTTGCCAAAGAGCAAATCGGCCGCGCCCAGATGCCGCTGCGGATTGGACTCGCGGATATTATTGACATAGACGCCGCCCCCTTCGATGTCCTTTCGCGCCTGGCCCTTCGACGGGCACAAGCCGGACGCGGCCAAAATCTCCGGCAGCGGCGCGCCCGCCC